>Ga0307320_10000350_pt1 | contig 16378 bp, 16 predicted proteins | sample ER_DNA_369_FD_194495 | JGI IMG/M metagenome (GOLD analysis project Ga0307320, IMG submission 194495) | Bulk soil microbial communities from the East River watershed near Crested Butte, Colorado, United States - ER_DNA_369 | ecosystem: Environmental > Terrestrial > Soil > Floodplain | place...
CCCCACCTCGGTGTCCTCCCGCACCACCACGTGGTGGCCGGTCTGGGTGCCCGCGCCCAGCCGCACGCCGCTGTAGAGCACGGTCCCGGAGCGGACCAGGCAGCCGGGACCGACCACCACCGGGTGACGCTCGCCCGAGCGGGTCGGGTGGCAGACGTCCACCCCCGGCTCGACCACCGCGTCGGCGGCCAGCGACAGCCAGCCCGCGGCCACACACCGGTCCAGGTCACCGGCGCTCGCGACTCTCACGGCACCCTCCTGATGCGCTTGTAGCGGGCGCTGTGCTGACCGCCGTCGGCGATCTCGACCTTGACCGGGACCTTGAAGTCGGCCAGGCGGCCGCGGCAGAAGGCCCGCATGCGGCGCTTGAACGCGGCCGCCTGCTCGGCACCGTCCAGGGTCACCCTGGCCACCACCACCTGCCCGGTGATCGGGCTCGGCTCGCCCCTGACCACCGCGTCGGTGACCCCCTGCATGTCGAGCAGCACGCTCTCCACCTCGGCCGGGTACACCTTCAACCCGCCCACGTTGACCACCTCGGAGCGGCGGCCGAGGAAGCGCAGCCACTCCCCGTCCGTCTCCACCTCGTCGCCGGTGTCGAGCCAGCCGCCGGCGTCGAACGGGCTGCGGTGGTTGAGGTAGCCGAGCATGGCCGAGCGCGCCCGGATCCGGAGGGTGCCGTCGACCACCTTGGTCTCGAAGCCCTCGCCGCCGACCTTGACCCACAGCGAGGTGGAGTTGCGCGACTTCGACCGCAGGATGCCGACCTCGCTGAGCCCGTACGTCTGGGTCAGCGCCACCCATGGCAGGACCTCGCCGAGGCGCTCGAGGGTGCTGGCCGGCATCACCTCGGTGCCGTAGGTGACCCGTTCCAGCGAGGACAGGTCGTGGCGGGCGTACGCCTCGGACATGAGCAGCAGGTTGAGGAAGGTCGGCGAGGTCGGCAGCAGCTCGACGCGGTGCCGCTCGATCGCGGCGCAGACCGCGTCGGGGCCGCGGTCGGTGACCGAGACCACCGTGCCGGTGGTGGCCAGGACGTGGAACAGCGTGTTCAGCCCGCCGATGTGGTCGAGCAGCAGGAACGCAAGGGTGCGGGTGCCGCGCCTTGGGGTCTGGAACTTCTCCAGCAGCACCGCCAGGTCGTGGAGCGCGGCCTTGGAGACGCCGGTCGAGCCGGAAGAGAACAGCACCAGCCCGGGATGCCCGGAGGCGACCAGCGCGCGGGTCAGCTCGCGCGCCGGCCCGCCGGGTGCCGGGCCGGGGGCGACCTTCCACTCCTCCTCGGAGCCGGCCAGCACCCGGTCGCTGACCTCGGCGATCTCCAGGAAGCCGGCGCGCTCCTCCCGCACCGCGCTGGTCAGCGGGACCACCACCGCGGCCCGTTCGACCAGGGCGAGCAGCATCGCCACCGCGTGGGGCGCGTAGTCGGCCTCGAGCGAGACCACCCGCCCGGGGCCGACGCCGTCGGCGTCCAGCGCCTTGGCGGCCTCGTCCCAGAGGGCGAGCAGGTCGGCGTAGCGGTAGCCGATGTCGCGCCAGACGATCGCCTCGGCGTCCGCCGCGGCGGCCATGCGCGCCCGCAGCCAGCCCAGCACGTCCATCAGGCGCCTCCCAGGTAGAGAACCTGCCCGGTGACGAAGCCGCTCTCGGGGCGGACGAAGAAGTCGACCACGTTGGCCACGTCCGCGAAGGTGCCGCGGCGCTTGACGGCCTGGCCCTGGACGATGCGGTCGACCCGGTCGGGTGGCACGCCGCGGAGCAGGTCGGTGTCGACCGGGCCGGGGCCGACCACGTTGACGGTGATGCCGAGCGGGCCGAGCTCGCGCGCGAGCACCTGGCTGTAGGTGACCACCGCGCTCTTGGAGGCGGCGTAGAAGGCCTCGCCCTCCAGCCGCAACGGCACCGCCACGGTGCCGAGGTTGACGATGCGACCATAGCGGCGGCGCATCATCAGCTTGGCCGCCTCCCGGCAGACCAGGGCGGTGCCCCAGAAGTTCACCGCCATGATGCGGTCGACGGTCGCGGCCGGGGTCAGCAGGGCGGCGTTCATGGCGGCCACGCCGGCGTTGTTGACCACCACGTCCAGCCGGCCGTGGCGGCGGGCGATGCCGTGCAGCAGTGCCTTGACGTCCTGCTCGCTGGAGACGTCGGCGAGGTGGTGCTCGTACCCGTCGGCCTCCCACTCGGCGGGCTGGCGGCTGCAGCCGATCACCTTGGCGCCCCGCTCGGCGAACCGCTCGGCCAGGTAGCGCCCGATGCCGCGGCGCGTCCCGGTGACCAGCACCACCTCCTCGCGCTCCTCAGGCATGCTGGTGCAGCAGGTCCATGGCGTAGTCGGCCAGCGACCCGACGGTGCGGAACGGGCTGTGCCTGGCGGAGACCGCCCGGTCGTCGCCGATGATCAGCGCCGCGCCGGTCTCCTCCTCGAGGGTCTGCTCCACGTCGACCAGCAGGTTGACCAGCCCGAGCGAGTCGAGCAGGCCGTCCTGGCCCAGCAGTACGGTGGCCTCGGTGATCCGGCCGCCCCCTTCGGCCAGCCCCGGCGGCGCGAGCTCCGCGAGCCGCTCGGCGACCAGCTTGACCAGCTCGTCCCGTTCCATGCTCCCCCCTTGTCGTCCGACGCCAGCAGGGGACCATGCCACAACCCCTCGAACTTGTCATCTGGAGCGTGTCAGACGAATCAAACCCCACTGGCGCCGGCCTGGGGGTTCTCGGGCACGGCCAAGTACCATGACCGTATTCCCACCGATCGCCCCGGCTCGCCAGGAGGAGGAGCTCCGCTGGCCGAACAGCCCATCCCCCTGGTCGACCTGCGCGCCGCCCAGGCGCGCCTGCGCGCCGAGCTGGACGCGGCCATGGCCGTGGTGGTCGATCGGGCCAGCTTCATCATGGGCCCAGAGGTGGCCGCGTTCGAGGCGGAGTTCGCCGCCTTCTGCGGCACCCGCCGCGCGGTCGGGGTCGCCTCGGGCACCGCAGCGCTCCACCTGGCGCTGCGGGCCCTCGGCGTGGGCCAGGGTGACGAGGTGGTCACCGTGGCCCACACCTTCGCGGCCACCGCCGAGGCGATCGGCCACGCCGGCGCGCGGCCCCGCTTCGTCGACGTGGACGAGGCCACCGGCGGCATGGACCCCAAGGCGCTGGCCGGCGCGCTGGACGGCGCCGCCGCGGTGGTGCCGGTCCACCTCTACGGGCTGCCGGTGGACATGGCCGCCATCAACGCCATCGCCGGGGAGGCGGGCGTGCCGGTCCTCGAGGACGCCGCGCAGGCCCACGGCGCCACCGCCGCTCCCGCCGCCGGGGCGCCGCGCCGGCGGGCGGGCGCCCTCGGCCGGATCGCCGCCTTCAGCTTCTACCCCGCCAAGAACCTCGGCGCCTTCGGCGACGCCGGGGCGGTCACCACCGACGACGACGCCCTGGCCGAGCGGGTGGCGAGGCTCCGCGACCACGGCCGCACCTCCAAGTACGAGCACGCCGAGGAGGGCTTCGGCGAGCGGCTGGACACGCTCCAGGCGGCCGTCCTGCGGGTCCGGCTGGCCGACCTCGAGGCCGCCAACGCGGCCAGGGACCGGCTCGCCGCCCGCTACCACCAGGCGCTGGCCGGCGTCGGCGACCTGGTGCTGCCGCCACGGGTGGAGGGACGGGCCAGCGCCTGGCACCTCTACGTCGTGCGCACGGCCGACCGCGACGCCCTGCTGGCGCACCTGCGGGCCGGCGGGATCGGGGCCGGCGTGCACTTCCCGCTCCCCCTGCACCTGCAGCCGGCGTGGCGCCGGCTCGGCCACGCCCGCGGCGACCTGCCGGTCACCGAGGCATGGGCGGCCGAGTGCCTGTCGCTGCCGCTCTACCCCGAGCTGCCCGAGGCCGCGCAGGACCGGGTGGTCGCGGCCGTGCGGGCCTACTTCGCCGGGTCGGGGTGAGCAGGTTGGCACGCGAGCGGACCAGGGTAGGAAACGTGCGGGCGGACGCTGACGAGCAGCAAAGGACCGGGGCAGGCGTGCGGGACGGGCAGGCAGAGGCGACAGAGGCTCTGGTCAGCGTGGTGGTGCCGGCGCACAACGAGGAGACGACCGTCCCGGTGTTCGTGGAGCGCACCGCCAAGGCGTTTGCCCAGCTCGGCCGGTCGTGGGAGCTGGTCTACGTCGATGACGGCTCCACCGACGACACCGCCGCCAGGGTGGAGGCCGCCGCCGAGGTCGAGCCGCGCGTCAGGCTGGTGCGCCAGCGCCGCAACCTGGGCCTGACCGAGGCCCTGAACCGCGGCTTCCGCGAGGCCACGGGCGACGTGATCGTGTTCCTCCCCGCCGACCTCGAATCCGACCCGCAGGTCGACATCCCGCTGCTGCTCGACAAGCTCGACCAGGGCTACGACGTGGTGGCCGGCTGGCGGCAGGGGCGCCGCGACGGCAAGCGGTTCGCCTCCAAGCTGGCCAACGTCGTCTGCCGCGCCCTGTTCGGCCTGGACGTGCACGACCTGAACTGGATCAAGGCGTTCCGCCGGGAGGTCACCGACGCGCTCGCGCTGCGCTCCTCCTGGCACCGCTACATCCTGGTGATGGCCCAGAACGAGGGCTTCCGCATCGGCGAGGTCAAGGTCCCCTACCAGGGGAGGCAGACCGGCCGCTCGAAGTTCGGCTTCTCGCGCCTGCCGGTGTCCTTCATCGACGTGATCACGCTGAAGTTCCTGCTGACCTTCCAGCGCAAGCCGATCATCTTCTTCGGCGCGGTCGGCCTGGCGATGATCGGCGCCGGGGTGGTGCTCTGGGCGTACCTGGTCTGGTCGTACCTGTCGACCCACACGCAGTACCGCCCGCTCATGCTGGTCGCCGGCATCGCGCTGCTCGCCGGGCTGCTGGTGGTCCTGGTCGGCTTCCTGGCCGAGCTGGTGGTGAACGTCTCCGAGCGGGTCGAGCGTCTCGAGCGCCGGTTGGACGAACGACGTTGAGCACCACAGCGGCACCGCGGGCGGAGACGGCGGTCCCCGCCGAAGGTGCTGCCGCCGGCGGGGCCGGCACCGACGAGCAGGGCTGGCCGGCCTGGTGCTGGTGGCTCGGGGTGGCCGTGGCCGCCCTGCTCGCCTGGGCCGTCCTCACCTGGCCGCTCGCCATGCACCTGGACCACTTCTGGACCATGCGGGGCAACGAGACCGCCCGCAGCCAGCCGAACTTCTCCACCCGGCCGGGCGCGATGGCCAGCGGCGACCACATGCAGAACGTGTTCATCCAGTCGGTGGTGGTCGACAACCTGCGGGAGCGCCGCAACCCCTTCCTGGACCTGCGCGAGGGCACCGCCGGCCTCGGCACGCTGCGCACCACCTCCCTCGACCTGCCCTGGATGCCGCTGGTCGGACTGCTGTGGCCGCTGGTCGGGCTGGTGGCCGCGTACAACCTCACCCTGCTGCTCGCCTCGGTGGTGACCGCCCTGGCGGCGTTCGGCTGGCTCCGCAGGCACCTTCGCTGGCCGCTGGTGGCGGCGGCGGGGGCGCTCGCCTACGCCTGCATGCCCCACCGCATGTTCCAGCTCACCAGCCACTTCAACGCGGTCATGTGGTGGGCCTTCCCGGCGGCGCTGTGGGCGTTCGAGGTGACGGTGGAGCGCTACCAGTCCGAGCGCCGCTGGCGCTGGCCGGCGGTCGGGCTGGTGGCGGTGGTGCTGACCGTCGCGCTCAGCGGCGAGTACCACCTCACCCTGTACATGACGGCGCTGCTCGCCTTCGTGGCCCTCTGGTCCGTCGGCGCCGCGCTCGCCGCCGGCCGGCCGCTGCCCGCCGGGCCGGCGGTGGTCGCGCTGGCCGCGATCGCCACCGGCGCGGCCTACGCCGTGCTGGTCTTCCGCTACGCCTTCAAGGGCGCCGTCGCCGGCGAGAACGGCGACTACGAACAGGTCGTCCTGTACGCGCCGGAGTCGCTGCTCGCGCTGGTCAAGAAGACCTTCGGCACCCAGGGCGAGGGGCTTGTCTACGTTGGCTGGGCGCTGCTGCTGCTCGCCATCGGCGGGCTGGTGCTGGCGGTGGTCCGGCGCCGCCAGGCCGTCCTTCCCTACGCCGTCCTGCTCCTGCCCTTGTTGCTGCTCACCTACGGGCCGAGGGCGGACATCGGCCCGATCCGGCCGTACCGCTTCTTCTTCGACCACCTCCCCTTCCTGTCGATGCAGCGCGTCCCCGAACGCCTCATGGTGGTCACCGCGCTGATCCTCGTCCTGCTCGCCATGACCGCCGTGGAGGAGCTGGGCGAGCGCTGGCTGCGCCGGGCCGAACGGGCCCGCGCCGCCGCGGCAGCCACCGCGGCGCTCGCCGCCGCGGTGGCGGACGGCGCCGGGGTCAGCGGGCCGGCGGTGACCGCGACGGTGGCGGCGGGCGACCCCGCCGCCGGGACGGACCGGCCGCATGATGGCCACGACCAGGGCAGCCACCGGGCAGGCCAGGGCGGCGGCCCCACCGGCGAGGGCGAGCCGCATCCCGCCACCGTGGACGGCGGGGCGCCCGGCCCCGGCGAGACCGAGCCGGCCGGTGAGGTGGCGGGCGAGGCAGCGGACCGGGGTGTGGTGGAGCGGCCGTCCTGGCTGGACGAGGGGGCGGCCACGGCTCGGGAGGCGGACCGGGAGGTGGCGCCGTCGCGGCGGGCGGCGCAGCGCCTGGCGGAGCGGTGGCCGCGGCTGGCGCCCGTCCTGGACTGGTGGGACCACTCGCCGCTGACCACCCCGCGGCGCCTGGCCGCCGGCGCGCTGGTGGTGGCCACCCTGCTGCTGCTTGCCGACTACCGCGTGTCCGACAACCGCCTGCAGCCCGACCTCGCCGACAACCGCGTGGTCACCGCCCTCCACAAGGCCGGCGACGACGCCGGACCCGTGCTCGGGCTGCCGGCCCTCAAGCCCACCGTGACCTGGAACTCGGCCACCACCTACCTGGCCGCGCAGAGCCGCCGGCGCTCGCTGAACGCCTACAACCAGACCCCGGCCAACTGGCTGGAGGACCGGATGGCCCGGCTGGCCCCGCTGAACCGGGGCGTGGTGGAGGCCGACGCCATGGCGGTGCTGCAGGTCACCGGCACCAGGCACGTGCTGGTGGTCGACGAGCCAAGGGTGTTCGCGCGCGGGCAGTGGCAGGAGGTGGTGGACCGGCTGGTCGGCTCGGGCGCGTTCCGGCTGGTGGAGCGGGACGGCCCGCTCGCCCTGCTCGAGGTCACCGGCGCGCAGCGCCCGACCCCAGGCGGCGACCAGCCCGAACGCGGCGTCGACCCGGTCACCCAGGTGTAGCCGGCTGGCGCGCGGCCTGGCCGCGGTCCACCAGGTGCGCCAGGCCCGCTCCCAGCAGCTCGACCAGCATCATCCACAGGCGCGACAGCAGCGCCACCCCCAGCGCCACCCCGACCGGCATGATCTGGGCGAGGGCGACCGTCAGGACCCCCTCGCGGACGCCCAGGCCCGCCGGGGTGACCAGGGCGAGGAAGCCGATGGCGTAGGCGGCGGCGTAGGCGGCCACGGTCAGGGGGAGGTCGGCCGCGGCGAGCGGGTAGAGGCTGCGGACCAGGGCGGCGAAGGCGATCCCGGTGACCACCCAGTACAGCGCGTAGCCCGCCGCCAGCAGCGCGGCCACCGCCGGGGAGGGTGCCAGGTCGCTCGGCTCGACCTCGGGGTAGCGGCGGCGCAGCAGCCCGGCCAGGCGGTGCCGCATGGTCACCGCCAGCAGCGCCGCCAGGCCGACCGCCAGCCCGCCGAGCAGCGCCGCCCGGCCGAGCCGGTCCTCACCGGCGACCAGCACGGGCAGCCCGACCAGCAGCGCGGTCCCGACCGAGAGGAGCTGGGCGAGGGTCATCACCGCCAGCGTGGTGCGCCGCGGCACGTCCTCACGCCTGGCCAGCTCCACCGCGCCGACGAAGCTCCACACGTTGCCCGGCACGTAGCGGGCCAGGTTGGCGACGAACCAGATGCGGATCCCCCGCGTCAGCCCCACGCCGGCCGCGCGGCGCAGGGCCGCGGCCCACAGCGTGGCGACCATCGCATAGGAAACTGTCAACAGGACTGTCGCGAGCGCCAAAAACCCCGGATCGAACTCCCATTTGCGGGCGGTAACGTCCCGCCAGCGGGTCGCCAGGGCAATCCCAAAAAAGGTCAACACCGTCACAGCGACCACGACAGTGCGCCAACGGGAACGGCCCGAACCTCTCGGACCGAAGGGGCTCAGACCCACATTACGGTCTCCTTGGATAACGTCACCGCATCCTAGCCGAGGTCCGGCGTTGCCTGGGGCATTCACTTTCGACTACCGTTTCCCCCGCAGGCAGCATGCCGCACGGAGACCGACAGTGTGAGTGGCGTGCCCTGGTCGCCGAAACCACGCTCGTCGGTGGCGCGGGGTGCTAATGCGGGACCCGCCGGCATCGCTTTTCAACGCAGCGCACGTTTCGCAAGGAGGAACCCACGCTGATGGCAGTGAAGGTCGTCCACGTGTCCGACATTTCTGGCAGGGAGGCCGACGAGCAGGAGCTCGGCAAGCTCGTGGTCCACGAGCACCCCGACTATGCCGACCTCCCGGTCACGCTCGAGGTCCTTCCCGAGGAGGTGGCGGAGCTCAACAGCTCCAATCGCTTCGTAACGGTCGAGTACTTCCAGCCTGGCTCCCGCAAGGGCCAGCGATTGACCGTCGGGCTCGACGACTTCAACCTGCTGGCCAGTCCGGGCGCGATGGACTCGGTCATCCAGGACGCCCTGATCACCAAACACCGCAGCCGTCCCCGCGCCGTCTCGGGCGAGAGCGGAGCCTCGCGCCGCGCCAAGGTCAACTACGCCACGCTCGAGCACGCCGGCGAGCCGCACCGCGGCCGGATCACCGAGGCCGAAAAGGAAATCGTGCGGAGCAACCTGGACAAGATCAACCGCCGCCTGCGCGACAGCGGCAAGCGGGAGATCGACCCCGACGACCCGGAGATGAAACAGCGCTACGGCCTGTAACCGATCGGAGAGGTCGCTCGTGACCGGCCCGGGCACCCCTGGTCAACGGGCAGGTGAGCCGGTGGGTGTCCTGGTCGGCACGTCTGGCTGGCAGTACCGGGACTGGCGCGGGCGCTTCTACCCCGCGGCCATGGCCCAACGGGCCTGGCTGGAGCATTACGCCAGCCGGTTCGCCGTGGTCGAGTCCAACAACGCCTTCTACCGCCTGCCGGAGCCGCGCACCTTCGCCGACTGGGCCGAGCGCACCCCCGGCGACTTCGTCATGGCGGTCAAGGCCAGCCGGTTCCTCACCCACGTGCGCCGCCTGCGCGAGCCGGAGGAGCCGGTCAGGCGCCTGCTCGACCACGCCGGCCACCTCGGCGCCAAGCTCGGCCCGGTCCTCCTGCAACTCCCCCCGACCCTCAAGGCCGACCCGGCCGCTCTCGACCGCTGCCTCGCCTGCTTTCCCGCGCCGCTGCGGGTGGCGGTCGAGCCGCGCCATCCGAGCTGGTTCTCGGAGGAGGTCAGGGCCGTCCTGACCGCCCGCGGCGCCGCGCTGTGCCTGGCCGACTCGGCCGGGCCGGTGACCCCGCTGTGGCGCACCGCCGACTGGACCTACCTCCGCTTCCACCGCGGCACCGCGACGCCCCCGCCCTGTTACGGCCGCACCGCGCTGGCGAGCTGGGCCGGGCGCCTGGCCGAGGGCTGGGGCCCGGACGCGACCGTCTACGCCTTCTTCAACAACGACCCCGGAGCGTGCGCGGTCCGCGACGCCCGCCGGTTCGCGCTCGCCGCCGCCCGCGCCGGCCTGCGCCCGACCCGCGTGCCATCCGCCGGCGAGGTGCAGGCCGGCTGATCGTCCGGGCAGGTGGCCCGTCGCGCCAGGCGGAACGGCCGCCGCGCGGATTCGGCCCGGACCGGCTACCTTGACGACGTGAGCGAGCAGCCGAGCGCAGGCTGGCCGACGCTGTGGGCGGATGTCAACGAGCTGGTCGCGCGCTTGCGCGACGGGGTGACGGATGCCCTCGGCGACCGGCTCGTCGGGCTCTACCTCAGCGGCTCGCTGGCCGCGGGCGACTTCGACCCCGAGTCGAGTGACATCGATTTCGTGGCGGCGGTCACCGAGGAGCTGCCGCCCGACCGGGTGGACGCGCTCGGGACCGTCCACGCCGTGCTCGCCGCCAGCGGCCTGCCCTTCGCGCACCACCTGGAAGGCTCCTACCTGCCGCTGGGTGCGCTGCGCCGCTACGACCCGGCCGACGCCCACCACCCGACCGTCGGCGCGGACTGGCCCTTCGGCGTGCACCAGCACGGCTACGACGGCGTCTTCAACCGTGCCATCCTGCGCGACCACGGCGTGGTGGTGCTCGGCCCCGACCCGGCCACGCTGGTCGACCCGATCGGGCCCGACGAGCTCCGCGACGCCGTCCGCGCCCTGCTGCGCGACTTCTGGGCGATCCAGGACGAGCACTCGGACTGGCTGCGCCCGCGCAACTACCAGGCGTTCGCCGTGCTCAGCATGTGCCGCGCGCTGTACACCCTCGAGCACGGCAAGCTGGCCTCCAAACCGGTCACCGCCGCCTGGGCGCGGGAGCATCTCGACCCGCCCTGGACCGACCAGGTCGACCGCGCCCTCAGCTGGCGCCGCGACCGCCGCCCCGACGCCGCCGCCCTCCCCGACACGCTCGCCTTCATCCAGTTCACCCTCGACCGGGCCGGCGTCTGACGCCGCTCCTCGGCGGCGGTTGACTACCCAGTTGTAGATTGAGCTGTAGACTGACCGGTGGACAGGCGAAGGGAGTGCCCCATGTCGACCACGGTGCGGGTGACCGAGCGGACCCACGCGGTATTGCGCGAGCTGGCCACCAGCACCGGTGAGCCGCTCCAGCGGGTACTGGAACAGGCGGTCGAGCAGTACCGCCGCGACCTGTTCTTCGCCGACCTGCACAGCGCCTACGCACGCCTGGCGGACGACCCGGCCGCGTGGCGGGAGGAGCTTGCCGAACGGGAAGAGCTGGACGGCACGCTCGCTGACGGGCTCACCGACGCGTGAGGGCGGCCCGCCGCGGCGAGGTCTGGCTGGCCGACCTCCGCCCATCCCGCGGGCACGAGCAGACCGGCATGCGACCGGTCCTGGTCGTCTCCGCCGACCCGTTCAACCGGAGTCCGGCCGGGCTGGTCATCGCCGTCCCCTTCACCACCCGCCGCCGGGAGATCCCGACCCACGTGGAGGTCCACCCGCCTGACGGCGGTTTGCGCGCGGTCAGCTTCGCCATGTGCGAGCAGATCCGCACCCTCGCCGCCGACCGCCTCGGCGACGGCGCGCTCGGGGAGGTGTCGGCGGGCGTCCTCGGCGCCGTCGAGGACCGCCTGCGGTTGCTGCTGGTTCTGTAGACCCGGCGTCTACGGCTGGTTGGGTGGCGGGGTTCCCAGGTCGGGTGGGCTGCCAAGGGATGGGGCCGGGGCGGCCGGGGTCCGGGTCGGGCTGGACGGGACGGTGAGGTCCGGCGGTGGCGTCGGTGCGGCGGCCTCCTCAGGCGGCTCGGACACCTCGCCGGGGCGGTGGACCCGGAAGCCGAACTGCGGGTTGGGGGCGGCCTTCGGGTCGAACACCACCCGGCGGATCGCCTCGTAGGGGACGAACAGCAGCGCCACCTCGTCGGGGCCGTGCTCGTCGTCGACCACCTCCAGGCTGGCCCAGCCCTCGGCGGCGGCCAGCACGCGCCGCACCAGGTAGTCGCGGCCGTCCATGGCGGTCAGCACCAGTTGCGGCGCGGGCGCGGCCACGCCGGCCCGGTAGTGCCCGATGGCCACCGGCAGCGCGGTGGCGAAGAACTCCTTGTCGAACACCTGGCGGCTCCTTACAGGCCCAACGAGCGGCCGATCAGGATGCGCATGACCTCGCTGGTCCCTTCGCCGATCTCCAGGACCTTGGCGTCCCGGTAGAAGCGCGCCACCGGGAACTCGTTCATGAACCCGTAGCCGCCGTGGACCTGGACCGCCTCGCGGGCACAGGTCACGGCGGCCTCGGACGCGTACAGCTTGGCGATCGCCGCCTCCTTGCTGAACGGCTGCCCGGCCACCAGCTTGGCGGCCGCGTGGTAGTAGGCCAGCCGGGCGGTGTGGGCGCGCAGCTCCATGTCGGCGATCTTGAACGCGATCGCCTGGAAGTTGGCGATCGGGCGGCCGAACGCCTCCCGCTCGCGGGCGTAGGCGACGCACTCGTCCACGCAGCCCTGGCAGAGCCCGGTGGCCAGGGCGGCGACCGCGATCCGGCCCTCCTCCAGCGTGCGCAGGAAGTTGGCCAGGCCGCCGCCGCGCTCGCCCAGGGTGTTGGCCACCGGCACCCGGCAGCCCTCGAAGACCAGCTCACGGGTGTCAGAGGCGTGCCAGCCGACCTTGGAGTAGTTCCGTCCCACGGTGAAGCCGGGCGTCCCCATCGGGACGATGATGGTGGTCACCTCGGGACGCCCGTCGGGCCTGGTGCCGGTGGCGGCCGCGACCGTGGCGATCACCGAGCGCGGCAGGCCGGCGTTGGTGATGAACGCCTTGGTGCCGTCGATCACCCACTGGTCGCCGTCCTCGACCGCCCGGGTGCGGACCGCACCGGCGTCGGATCCGCCGCCCGGCTCGGTGAGGCCGAACGCCGCCAGCCCCTCCCCCGCGGCCAGCTGCGGCAGCCAGCGCCGCTTCTGCTCCTCGGTGCCGAAGCGCCAGATCGGCATGGCCCCCAGCCCGACGGCCGCCTCCAGGGTGATCGCCACCGACGAGTCGACCCTGGCCAGCTCCTCGATCGCCAGGCAGAGGGTGAGGTAGTCGGCGCCCATGCCGCCGTACTCCTCGGGGAAGGGGAGGCCGAACAGGCCCATCCCGGCCATCTGGTCGAGGACGTCGGGGTCCAGCTGCTCGGCACGGTCCATGGCCTCGGCCCTGGGCGCGACCACGGTCTGCGCGAACTCGTGGACGATCTTGCGGAATTCTTCCTGCTCAGGGGCGAGCGTGAAATCCATGCCGAGCTCCTTGATTCATTCGGGGGGGCGCCCGAGAGCAGCTCCCCCCCGAACCCCCCCATCGGGTTCTTGGGCGGGATCCTGCTGGTTGGTCCTTCGGCGGGATCCTCTCGTGGGGTACTTTGCCGGGATCCCCTCGGTGTGTTCCTGCCGGGATCCTGCTGGTTGGTCCTTCGGCGTTCCTTGCCGGGATCCCGGAGGTTAGTCCTTCACCCGGGGTCCTGATGGTAGTCACTCGCCGGGGATCCCGCGCCGGGAGAGCTACCTGGCGGGCGGCGGCTCGGGCGCGTACTCCAGACCGAGCAGGGCGAGGTCGTCGAAGCGCCGGCCGTCGCTGTGGCGGTCGACCACCTCGACCAGCTCGTCCAGCGCGTCGCCGAGCGACCCGCCGCGAAGGGCGTGGTCCAGCGTGCCTGGTTCGACGAAACGGCCCAGGGCGTCCCGCGCCTCGATCAGGCCGTCGGTGTAGCAGACCAGCCGCTGACCGGCGCGGAGGGTGGACTGGGCCTCGGAGGCTCTGGTGCCGAGGCCGAGCGGCGCGCCGACCGTGCTGGTCCGCGGGCCTGCCCCCAGCGGGAACGGATGGCCGGCCGAGGCCATTACCAGCTTGCCGCTCGGGTAGGCGCGGCCGACCAGCGCGGTGACGAAGTCCTCGTCCCCACCCTCACGCTCCACCAGACGGTCAAGCCGGCTGAGGATATGGGCCGGGCCGACGCCCTCGCCGGCCAGGGTGCGGAACGCGCCCTTGAGGACCGACGCCATCGAGCTGGCCTCCAGCCCCTTGCCGCGGGCGTCCGCCAGGATGAACGCGAGGCCCTTGCCCGCGCCCGCCTCGACCAGGTCGTAGAAGTCCCCGCCGATCTGGGCGAGGCCGCTGGCCGACCGGTAGCGGACCCCGACCTTCCAGCCGGAGACCCAGCCGGGCGGGGTGGTGAGCAGCAGCGCCTGGACCCGCTCGAGCACCTCGGCCTGGGCCCTGGCACGCTCCGAGCCCGAGATCACCCTGGCCCCGAGGCTGGCGAACTGCTGGGAGGTCTCCAGCTCCTGCTCGGACAGGCGCGGGTCGGGCCGCCGCCACGCCAGGGCGAGGGTGCCGGTCTGGTGACCGTCCGCGTCGATCAGCGGGACCCAGAGCACGCTGCCGAGCCCGCGCGCCTCCAGCATGGTCGTCTCGGGCGCGGCCGGGGAACGGACGCTCGCCTGGAACGGGCGGCCGCTGAAGGCGGCGGGCAGCGTGTGGCTGGCCACCCGGCTCGGCAGGGGCGAGACGTGCTGCCCGCGGTGCTGGGCGACCAGCACCATGCGGTCGCCCTGACGGCGGTACACGGCCACCGCGTCGGCGGCGTACAGCGTCCTGGCCGAGCGGGCGAGCAGCTCGTAGGCCTCCTCCGGCTCGACCCCGGCGACCAGGGAGACCGCCAGCTTGACGGTGTCGGCCGAGCGCTCGAGGGCGGACTGCTCCCGCTGGCGCACACCCCAGTTGACCAGCGCGATCAGCGTGCCGACCGCGATCAGGGCGAGGCGCAGCAGCCGCTGGCCGCTGAGCAGCCGGTGGTCCTGGTCGACGAGCAGCATCGCGGCGGCCAGGGCGACGAGCACCTGGCGGCGGTCCGTGGACAGCCGGCTGGCCACCAGCGGCGCGAGCACCAGGAAGGGGGCGGTGGAGAGCGCGCCGACCGCCAGGTCGGCGACCACCACGGCGGCGATCACGGCATACGGGAGCAGCCAGCCCATGGCCGGCCATCGGGGCACAAGGCCACGGACGGACCAGGCGGCGCTGGGTGACGGCGAGGGCGTGGATGCCTCCGCCACACCGTTCTGGGGCCGCTGATCCATCCTGGGCTACGCCTCCGGCCACTCGAGCGCCCGATCCGTCCAGGGCTGCCGCTCCGCTGGTGCACCAGACCCTGCCCCGACCCCGTCTCTCGGTAGCGGGTACCCTGCACGACCGGCGACGCGGGCACAAGAGCGGCGCGGCCGGCTCGCGCCGGTCGCCGGTCTCGGAGCTCTCGGCTGGGTAGGATGAGCGCGCGTCACCACCCCGCAGGACGAATGCCCGGGGGCCATGCCCGGTGCGTCCCGCGCCCCGGGCCAGAACGAAAGGGGCTTCGCCATGCGTGCTCTCGTGACCGGGGGCGCCGGGTTCATCGGATCGACGCTGGTCGACCGGCTCGTGTCCGAGGGGCACGAGGTGGTCGTGCTCGACAACCTCTCATCGGGCAGTCTCGAGAACCTGGCCGACGCGCTCGCCACGGGCAAGGTCGAGCACGCCGAGGCGGACCTGGCCGGCCCGGACCTGGCCGGCGTGATGGCGGAGGCTCGGCCGGAGGTGGTCTTCCACCTGGCCGCCCAGATCGATGTCCGCCGCAGCGTCGCCGACCCGGTGGCCGACGCTCGCGTCAACGTGCTCGGCTCGGTCGCGCTGGCCAAGGCAGCGGTCGACCAGGGTGCCAGGCGGCTGGTGTTCGCCGCGTCGGGCGGCACCGCCTATGGCGAGCCCGACCCGGCCGATCTGCCGGTCGACGAGGACTACCCGCCCGGCGCCACCAACCCGTACGGGGTGGCCAAGCGGACGGTCGAGGACTACTTGACCTCGTTCCGCGACCTGTACGGGCTGGAGGCGGTGAGCCTGCGGCTGGGCAACGTCTACGGCCCGCGCCAGGACCCCCACGGGGAGGCCGGGGTGGTGGCGATCTTCTGCACCCGCCTGCTGGAAGGCGAGCCGGTGCTGGTCTTCGGCGACGGCACCCAGACCCGCGACTACGTCTACGTCGACGACGTGGTCGAGGCGTTCCTGGCCGCGGCGCGCGAGCCGCGGGCGGCCGGGCATCGCCTGAACATCGCGACCGGCGTGGAGTCCTCGGTGCTGGATCTCTACGCGGCGCTGCGCGAGGTGACCGGCTTCGGCCCGGAACCGACCTTCGCGCCGGCCCGACCCGGCGAGTTGCAGCGCATCGGGCTGGACGTGCGCCGGGCCAAGGAGATCCTCGGCTGGCGTGCCGGCGTGGACCTGAGCGCCGGGCTGGCCCGCACCTGGGCCTGGGCCTTCCAGCAGGTCAACGCGGGCAGCGTGGGCGGCTAGGCCCCCTCAGCGGGACGGCTCCGGGTGCCTCGCGCCGCCCGCTTCCAGCTGGTCGCGGAGCTGGGCGAGGAACGCGGCGCGGTAGGCCCTGATCTCCGGGCTCGCCTCGAGGATCTCCCCACCCGAGTCGTGCGCCCACCGGTCCAGCTCCTCGCTCACCCGGATCAGCTCGCCGCAGGCGTCAATGACGCCGGGCACCAGCTCGTCAGGGATCTCGATGCGGGCGATGAAGGAAGGCTCGCGGGCCAGGTAGGCACGGTCGACCACCGGGTCGACCTGCGAATGGCCGAACTGGACCATCAGCCGCTCGCTCAGTTCCTCGTAGCGACGCGGCGGCGCCTCTGGCTGCAGCTCGAGGAAC
>Ga0307320_10000351_pt1 | contig 16377 bp, 18 predicted proteins | sample ER_DNA_369_FD_194495 | JGI IMG/M metagenome (GOLD analysis project Ga0307320, IMG submission 194495) | Bulk soil microbial communities from the East River watershed near Crested Butte, Colorado, United States - ER_DNA_369 | ecosystem: Environmental > Terrestrial > Soil > Floodplain | place...
CCTGCCGACGAGTCCTGACCCGGACGACGTCGCGTTCGTCGAGCGCCTGGCCGAGGACAAGGTGTTCGTCCTGCCCGGAACCGTCGTCGAGATGCCCGGGCGCTTCCGCATCTCGATCACCGGGAACGACGAGATGACGGAGCGGGCGCTCCCGATCTTCGAACGGGCGGCGAAGGCCTAGGTCCTCGGTGCCGGTCGAGCTCACCGAGAGCGACCGGGCCCTCCTACGCGGCGAGCGGGGCGAGGCCGCCGTGCTGGCGATGGGCATCGTCGTCGAGATGGCGGGCGTCTCCGCCGCCGAGCGGCTGATCGACGTGGCCTCGGCGCATGTCGACGGGTGCCTGTACCACGGGGTCGCGGGGCTCGAGTTCGCCGAGCGCCTGGTCGCGGGCGGCGCCCGGGTCGCGGTGCCCACCACGCTGAACGTCGGCGCCCTCGACCTGCTGCATCCCGACCGGTACCGAGGGGACGCAGAGACCGCCGCGAACGCCCGTCGACAGATGGACGCGTACGTCGCGATGGGCTGCCGGCCCACGTGGACCTGCGCGCCGTACCAGCTGCCGGAGCGTCCGGCGTTCGGGCAACACGTCGCCTGGGCCGAATCCAACGCGATCGTGTTCTGCAACTCGGTGCTCGGCGCTCGGACCGACCGCTACGGGGACTTCATCGACATCTGCGCCGCGTTGACGGGCCGGGTGCCGTTCGCCGGGCTGCATCGCGACGAGGCACGCAGGGCGGGTCTCGTACTGACGCTCGAGGGGATCTCGGAGCGTCTGCTTGCCTCGGACGCGCTCTATCCGGTGCTCGGGCACCTGCTCGGCCGCGAGGCCGGGAGCGAGGTCGCCGCGATCGTCGGCCTGCCCGCGGAGACGTCGGAGGACCGGATGAAAGCGCTCGGAGCCGCGGCCGCCTCATCGGGCTCGGTGGCCATGGTCCACGCGGTCGGCGTCACACCGGAGGCGCCGACGCTGGAGGCCGCGACCGGCGGCGAGGAGGCTCGCGAGCTCCGGGTCACAACGGCCCGACTCCGGGCGTTTCGCGATGAGCTGAGCACCGTCGCCCCCGAACGGCTCGGCGCGGTCAGCGTCGGGACGCCGCACGCCTCGCTCGCCGAGCTCGAACGGCTGGCCGGGCTCCTGGACATGGACGAGGTCGCGGTCCCCCTGTACGTGAACGCCGGACGAGAGGTGCTGGCCACCGCCACGGGTCGAGGGCTCGTGCCACGGCTCGAGGCGCTGGGTGTTCGGGTCGTCTCCGACACCTGCACCTACATCTCGCCCGTCATGGACGAGGTGAACGGTCCGGTCATGACCGACTCCTCGAAGTGGGCCTGGTACGCCCCGGCGAACCTCGGCGTCGACGTGGTGATCGGAGGGCTCGAGGAGTGCGTACGTTCGGCGGTGGCCGGGCGGGTCCTGCTCGACGAGACGCTGTGGGCCGATGCCTGAGGCCCGAACGCTCGTCGCGGGGGCGGCCGACGGCCGGGTGCTCGTGCTCGACGAGCCGCTCTCGTTCTGGGGCGGCGTCGACCCGGGCACCGGCGACATCATCGACCCCCGCCACCCGCAGCGCGGCGCGAACGTGGCCGGGCGGATCCTGGTGATGTCTTCGGGACGAGGCTCGAGCTCGTCCTCGAGCGTGCTCGCCGAGGCGATCCGTGCCGGCACCGCACCCGCCGCGATCGTCATGGGCGAGGCCGACCCGATCCTCGCCCTCGGCGCGATCGTGGCGCGCGAGCTCTACGGCAGCACGATCCCCGTGGTCGTGACGGCCGAGTCCGCCCTGCGGACCGACGACCTCGCCACCGTTCGAGCCGACGGGACGGGCGTCGAGCTGCGGGGCCGAGGGCCAGGCCATCCGCCGGCTCGCCGACGCTAGATCCGAGCGAACCCCGTCTCGAGGTCGTGGACGATCACGCGAGATCCGCTATCGGATGTTTCTGGGCCCTCTCACCCGATCTCGATGAAGAGCCGGTAGGTGATCAGGGAGGACGAGTTGCTGGTCCCCTGGACCACGGTGTTGAACGGCTCCAGGTTCGAGGCGAGGTCGGGTGGGAGTTGCGACCCGAACCTCGACACCATCGCCGCCACGTCCAGGTACACGATGCTCCCGCCGTCCGGTACCCGGGCAACGGCTCGCCCGTACGAAGACGACGCGCCGATGTTCGGCCCGCTCCCAGCTCCGGTATCGATCACCTTCCGGATCTCGGTTGGGCTGGATGCGACGATCGCGGCACCATCGACCACCGCGTAGGCGGGCACGAACCCCGTGCCCGTGAGTGCGGGATCGTCCAGATACCGGATCGTCGTGCCGAGGTACGTCGAGGTCCTCCACGTCCCCTTCGGGACCTCCGTCAGGTCGGCGAGCCCGTCCAGCGTGCGCTGGACCGCGGAGGCATCACGCACGCCGATCACGATGGCGCCCGCGGCCGGCACGGGACCCGATCCGGGGCCGACCTCGAACGCCAGATCACCGGTGAGCGCGGCCAGCGCGTCGTCCACGCCGATCCGCTGGCGGATCTGCTCCCCTTCGGCAGTGGTGAGGAGCTGGTCGACGGTCGGCTTCAGGGTCTCGTCGAGGCCCTGCTGTGTCGCCACCACGTATGCGTCCGCCGGGACGAACCCGAGCACCCCGTTCTCGTGGATGGGTTGGTCGAGCTGGAGACGCGTCGCCGGATCCAGCTTCGAGGGATCCAGGCGCATCGCGACGTCGAACGCCAGACCATCGGGATGGGCCGACAGCGTCGCCCCGACGCCCCGGATCGCTCGCAGCAGACCGAGACCCGGCGCCGTCCCCACCGCACCGAGTCCGCTCTCCGAGAGGACCCGGTTCACGATCTCGGTGGGGTTCACGTACACGAGTCCGAGCTTGCCCTCGGGCAACGACGAGATCGTTTCCTGGAATGCCGGATCGTTGGCGATGGCGAGCGCGCTTCCCGCTGACACATCGATCACGCGGGTGAGGCCGATCGAGTGGTTGCTGAGCACGACGACGTGGTCGACGATCACATAACCGACGGACGAGGTACCGCTGCCGAAGATGTGCATCGCCGCGCCCCGGTATTCGCTCGTCTGTTCGGTGCCGAGCGAGCTCTGGAGAGCCTTGTCGAGGGCTTCCCGCGCCGCCTCGTCGTCCTTGCTGGCGACGAGGAAGGAGACGGTCGGAAGGTCGACGTTCGCCCCAACGTCCACGACGATCGCCACCTGAGAGCCGAGCCACGGCCGAACGTCCTCATGACTCAGGCCCGCGCCCTCGAGCGCGGAGTCGAGCACGTCGTCGATCTGCTCCCCGATCCTCTGATCGTCGCGCAGCGCGGGGAACCGATCCGCGAGCGCGATCAGGTTGACCTTCTGGCCCGCCGACGGATCGAGGTAGGCGGTGACGACGACCTCGCTCGATGCCGGGACGAGCTGCAGCAGCTCCTCGCCCGCCCCACGCATCAGGAGGAACGCGGCGGCGGACCCGCCACCCCCCACGACCAGCAGCGTCGCCAGCAGGACCACCAGCCAGCGTCGCATGCGGCGGGTGGTGGACGCGGGCTGGTGACCCTCGGACCAGGGTCCCCAGGACGACCCCGGCGGTGGAACCAGACCGGCGCCCTCGCTTGGCCGCACGACCTCACCGGTCGGTGGGGGCGGCATCGATATGGCTGGTTCCTGCTGGCGGCCGGGCGATCCCGGGCTGTTCGGATCCATGAACTGACTCCTCGGTGCTTCGGTGGAAGCTCTCTCTGGCAGCGGTCCCCCGATTCGCGGGTCAGAACCACTATCGGCCGGTCGGGGCTTCGAGTTCAGTGGAGTCGGACCCCCTGGTCCTCAGGCTGCCGATCTACCAGGCCTCGCCCTTCGCACCGAGCGCGGCGCGCCCCGTGCACGGCCGTCCCACGCCAAAGGTCTGTACACCGTCGCCGACCGAATACTTCAACCAGAAGCACGTACCCGATCGAGACATCACAGCGATTCCCACTGCGTTGCTGGCGGAGATCACACTTACCTGCCCGGGCCTCTTGGAGGCGCCCTTCACGTAGGTGAGGCTCCGGTCGATCGCGCGTAGACCTGCGGGCGTTACCGCGTCATGTCCGCCGCCGAGGAGCGCGATCTGGGACGCGACCGCGGCCATGTACGCATCCGATTGGGCTGACAGGTCCGACGGGCCGTACTCGACCTGGTCTTCGTCGGTTTCCCCCTGCAGCGAGGAGATCGATTGTGCTTCGCGGGCAGCATATCCATCGCAGGCGGCCAGGAGGGGCAGGATCAAGAAGGCAGCCGAGACCCGCGACATCCGAAGGCGTCGCATGCACACGGCATCGGCCGATCGAGCGGAAGCTTGAGCCGTCTCCGGCTCGGTCGTGCTGCGCGGATACGCGGCGCCCCTGTTCACTGGACGCGGAAGCGAAACTCCTCTAGCGAGTTGGGACCAGTCCTGCGAAGCTGCCGGGCGTGAGCGGATCCGGACCGTTACGTGACCACGGCCTGGTGGTCTCTCGTTTCCTCGAGGCTTGTTCGGCCGACGACCGGATCGTCGCCGCGTTCCTCTACGGGTCCCGCGCGAGGGGCGAAGCCGACGAGTACTCGGACCTCGATCTCTGCGTGATCACGAGGGACGAGGCATTCGAGAACGTCAAGGCCGAGCGGGAAGCGTTCGTCCGTCAACTCGGCGAGCCTGTGTTCATCGAAGACTTCGGGCACGACCGGATCATGTTCTTCATCCTGGCCGACGGCACCGAGTGCGAGCTCGTCTTCGGGCGCGAAGGCGCGCTCGAGGAGCTCGATGTGGGAACGTTCGTCACGCTCGTCGACAAGCGAGGCATCCTGGATGGTGCGGAGTTTCCGTTGCCGCAGCCCGACCCCCACGAGCGACGCGAACAGCTCCGCCAGGTCCTGAACTGGTTCTGGCACGACCTCTCGCACTTCATGGCGGCGCTCGGGCGTGGTGAGCTTTGGTGGGCATACGGTCAGCTCGAGGCACTGCGCCGGTACTGCGTGAACCTCCTGCGGATCGAGCACGGGGTCGAGGCTCAGGACGAGGCGTACGAGAAGCTCGAGGAGGCGGTCCCCGGATCAAAGCTGGCGGCGCTGCAACCAACCTTCTGCCCCATGGAGCGGGACGCGATGCTCAGAGCCGCCCTCGATATCGTGAGCTTCTTCCGGGAGCAAGCTACCCAGATAGCGGGAGTCTACGGATCCGAGTATCCCGCGGAGCTCGAGCGACTGATGTGCGACCGTCTCGACGAGCTATCTCTCGCGGCCCGCCCGACGAGAGATCCGTGAACGAATTGCTGACGCCTGGACGGTTGCTTCTCCGAGGAGCAAGACCTAGGAAACTCGACGAAGGTGCTCTGAAGCGTGTCGCCACGCGAAGATCCCAACGAAGGCCCGTACCCTCGCGTCCGCGAGTCGATCGAGCCCGTGCCGGGCGGCTAGATCGATCCTGTCTTCGGGCTGGCCTTGGTTCTCCTCCGAGAGTTGCCTCTTGAGGCCCAGCAGAGGATCTCTGCCCGTCTCTCCCATTGCGTCCTTGCGCCGCGGACTCAAAGTCGTTCCCCTCACTCGTATCGGTAACAAGCGTAAGCGGGGGACGTGACCGGAATGTGAACGACGCTCAACGCACGGTCCGTTTCGGGGACCAACAACAACAACTCGATCATCAACTCGCTGCCCTCGGGGCCTGACCCGGGTTACCGTGGCGAGAACCCCGAGGAAGCAGGTCGCGAGTTGAACTACCTGTGACTGAGACCGATCCTGTGAACGAGCGGCCTTCGGTACAAGAAGACAGCCAGTCCAAGGAATGCGATGCCAACCACGATCCCGAGCAGGGTTGCATGCGCGAAGATCAGGATTGCGATACCGATCAACGCTGCGACTATCCAGAGCGCTCTCATGGAGCCTTCTCTCATCGGCTAACGCCGTTGACGACGAGTCTACTTCTTCTTGGTTGGTCCACGACCGCCGCTAGACGGTATCAACATGCGCCGTGTCGGTCCGAAGCGCTGGTCGATCTTCAGAAGTGAGAGAATAGAAGAGAAGCACCCATCCATCGGGACCGTTTGCGAAGAGGCCGTGGGCAGCCCCTCCAACCGAGGAGGCACGATGACCACCCTCACGGATACGGTCCGCATCGAAATCCCGATGAGGTCGCCGGTGAGGCCGGCATCCCCGTTGGACCCTTCGTGGGACGACGCTTCCGAGATCCCATCCCCTGAGCGCTCGGTCCGGGACCGATCCCGCGGCACCCAGTGGGACCTATTGGCAATGCGCCGTGGGCAGTCCCTCTGGAGCGAAGCAGCATGACCACCCTCGTGGATACGGTGCGCGCCGAAGCCCCGGCGAGACCACGGTCAGAGTCGGCAGCCGCGGTGGACGCCTGGCGAGATACCTCGACTGAGTCACGATCCCGCGAACGCTCCTTCGAGGTCGAGTCGCGCGGCGGATACGCTCGGACCGTCGTGGGCCGGCTCGCCTACTTCGACGACGAGGCGCAGACGTACATGGTTCTCACGCGCGACGGGATGCTCGTCAGGGTCCCGCTGCGAGACATCACGAGTTCGCACGGAGTTCCGCGAGTGGGCCCGATCGTGGCCGACGCACTATCGAAGATGTCGAGGCTTCGGAACGCGACAACCGTTTCGCGGCCTTAGGCCGCTGGCCCGCTGTGCGGCGCGGGGAAGGACACAAGCGCGTGTTGGAACTCAGTCGCGCGACTACGACCTTGATTGCGAGGAGTCGGGGCCTCAAGGTTGCGGCGGTTTGCCCTAGAACTCGACCCAGGGCGTCCTATCAGCGATCCTGCCCGTGAATAGGACTCGCCGAAGGTGCGAGCAGTCCGTTTGTCGTTGTAGGGAGCGGGTACTACATAGGTCTCGGCAAGATCGGAGGAACGCCCGCCTCGCCCCTCGCAGGTGGGCTTCCTCCGTTGGTGGACTCAGACCGCCGGCTCGCCGTGCGGCGCGGGCTCCCGGTGCGGCCAGCAACACGGAGTCTCGCAACGCAAACGCTTCGGGGCCTCCCGACCTTCTCTCGTTGCTCTGCCGTCGGAGACGCAGGTACGGATGCTGCCGATGAAACGCCGGCGAAATATGGAGAGCCGGCGGCCGAGGCTGGGCAGTAGCGGCAAGCCCTGGCGTCGGGATCGCGGGGACGCCCGAGGCAAGCGAATCAAGCTGACGGTTCAGCTTCGGCTCTCTCACCGCGGCCACGGAGGAACAACGCGCGAGCAACGTGGCCACATCGTCCCCGATGAGGGTCGGCCGGGAAGCTAGCGCCCGTTCGATGTTCCGGAACGTCCTTCTGTAGGAGGGATCCTTGTGGACCCAAGGGGATGCTATTCGAACCCGTGGCAGAACATCGGCGCCCTGCTGGACGGCCTCATCAACGACACTTGAGGGACTTACGGGGAGGGACGTGAGGGCAATGAGCCAATCCGGTTCAGTCCCCGTCCGATCCTCTCCCGCCTACTGTCTCAAGTCTAGTAGGCAGCCTGCAGAACATCGATATCGTGAACGTCAAGCGAGCGACGAAACGTCTTCCCGTACTCCGTGTCGGACGTGGACGCGAGAACATCAACCGAGTCGCACATGGTCTCCCAGTCTGAGAACGGACCTGCAGGCGGACATCTCGTCACATTGACATAGTGACCCGTCCAGCCGGTCGCGTGCCCGAACTCGTGGGTAGCGACGTGGCGAGTGTCCACCTTGTCACTTCCCGGTGCGCCCGTGCTGTCGCTCCAGGTCTGACCCGTTGAGTCGAGCACTAGCTGGAAGTTGAACATCTTGTCTGGGTTCGGTGCTGTGTCGATGCACTTCCTGGTCACTCCGTAGTCCGTGAGGCTCTCCCAGTGGATCGCATTCTTGTCCTCAGGCTGATTGCATGGATTGGTGGAAGGGAAGGTTGGGTAGCCAAGACCCTGGGGCAGCGTGATGTCTGCGTTGGCGACGTTGGTCCACTCCAGCGCTGCCTCCGCCACCCGCGCGCGCTTGTTGCCCGTCGGGAACTCTGCATCGAAACCCCACATGATCGTTGGCAAGTCCGCCGAGTTCCAAAACGCCGTGTAGAAGTCGGACACCGGATGGCTCGATGCCATCGGGGACCCCTGCAGGACTAGGACAGCGGTCCAGACGATGGCCGCTGAGGACCAAGCGACACGCGTGCCCTTCATCGCTTCACGCCCTTTCCTACGAGCTGGCCTCGGATCCAGGAGGAGCACTCAGTGCGCACGTGCGGTAGGCCGCCACGGCAAGCCCGGTTGAGGTAACTGCGACTTGAGCAGTCGCAATCCGGTTGATGCCGAGGAGCAAGAGCACGTCGCCGTCCTCGCTCACCGTCTTTCTCAGGACGGTGATGTCCAGCGGTCCGTCGCCGAGGTCCACCTCCCGGCCAACCACTTCTCGAATCGCCTCTTCCTGCGTTGTGAAGCTCGACACTGTGAACGGATCGGTCTCCTCCTGGAATCGACAGCTCAGATACTCCGTGCTGTCCTGGGCCGAGGCCAGCCCGCCGATCAGAACCCCGAGTCCGAGAACCAGAGCTACTGTGGGTGCGACGACGCTTGACTTGCGGGCCATGCTCAATCTCCTTCGTTCCCCGTGCGTCCTCATACCTTCTCTCCCGGATCCAGGCCAGTTGACTCTCCCGGATCCAGGCCAGTTGATCGTTACGACGACGCTAGGCCGGTTGTCGGTTCCAAACAAGCCCGTCAATCATCGGTCGGCCGTCGACCGCAAATGTAGGAGCAGTACCCTCGTGCAGTCGAGTCCCGAACCGTTCCCGCCTGACCTCGAGCAGGACGGCCTGGAGCGGAGGCAAGATCCCCCACGAGCTCGGTACGAGGAGCCCTTCGCGTCGCTTCTCGGTTCACACAAGGGCTCGATGGTGGAACCTGGACGATGTGTGAACCGCCTACCGCTCCTTGACGCTCTTCGAAGGCAAGCGTCTTGGTAGATGCCGGCTCTCTCTAGACTGGTAGAAAGCCTCGGTCCCCAACGGCGCCGATCAGCCCGGGCCGCAGTCCGGGGCTCAGTCGCGCGTGGACGGGCTGATGAGAAGCTTCTGTGGTGTCGGAGGCCGAACAGCACAAGGTGCCATCCCGGATGGCATTTCCTCCCCGCAGGCGGGAAGTCTGAGCTTCAGCAGTTTATTCAAGATATCCAGGAGCACAGACTATCCGTCTGTTCGATCATCGATGGAAGGCTTCGGGCCGATTCCGAACGAAGCGACAGACATCCCTTGGCTCCCGCCCTCGATTGCCCGTGTTTGGCCGATAATGCCGACCGAAGGCGTCTCACAATCCGGCTCGGAGCGCTGCCCGCGATCGCCGCCGCCACGGCAATCTGCTGGTGAACCAACCGACTTCGAGAACCTGGTCGAACCGGACGGCGATGTACGGCAAGATTGAAACGTGCGCCTCGTGATCCTGGGTTCGTGCGGCGGCTATCCCGGTCCCGACCGCTCGTGCTCCGGATATCTGGTCGAAGCGGGCCGACTCCGACTCTGGATAGACGCAGGGAGCGGAACGCTCGCGCGTCTCCTTCGCCATTGCTCGCTCACTGACCTCGCCGGCGCGTGGCTGACGCACCTCCACCCCGACCACTGGACGGATATCCCCCTCGCGATCCACGCGCTGGCACTCGGTGCGGCGGACAGGACGACGCCGCTTCCGATCCACGGGCCACAGGGCTGGGCCGTGTCTGTGGGGGCGCCGGTTCAGTGGCGGCTGGAGGATCGCGAGCCAGTCTTCGACCCGCGCGAACTTAGCAACGGCCTCGTGGCAGACCTGGGGGAGGTAAAGGTCGAGGCCGTCGCGGTAGAGCATGGCCTCGAGACCTTCGCCTTGCGGATCAGCATGGCAGACGCGACGTTCGCGTACTCGGCCGATAGCGCGCCCTGCGAGGCGCTACTCAGAGTCGCACGTGATGCTGATCTCTTTCTCTGCGAGGCGGGGACGATGGCCGACTCCTCACCCCTCCATCTCAATCCGAGCCAGGCTGGCGAGATCGCCCGTGCCGCGGGCGCCCGGCGACTGGTGCTCACGCACCTCCGCCCGTCTGCTTCACCAGAACAGGCGATCCGCCTTGCTCGGATGACCTATGGGGCGGAGGTCAAGGTGGCGACGGAGGCAGCGGAGTTCGATATCGGCGCTGCACCCGCCTGAGCTCCCGACACGCAGAACGGGTAGCTTGTCCCGTCCGTTGCCGCGATCGCGCTCAAACCTCCGGATCCACGTCCTTCAAGGAGACTGTGGAGACGCACGACAAGGTCTCGCCGGGAGTGCGAATATCACCCCCTCGGGTCTTGCGACGACCGCCTCCGAACCGACGCCAGCCTTTCGGCTCATCCGGCTCTCCAGTCCCTATCCGTCAGCAGGTCGCTCTGATGGGTCTCGCGGAAGAGCTCGTCAGTTGAAGCTGAGCCAGATGCTCACGCGCATGACCGTAGCTGTTGAGCGAAACCAGACCACCGCGTTCGTAGCGGGCGATCCAGGCGTGGACGCTCTCTGGCGGGACACCCGGAGACGGCGGGCGACCTCCCCGGATGGTTGCCCCGCATGCAAGGATCTGTTCACTCGACCTTGAAGGCGGCCATGCCGGGGTGGGATCTGGCACCCTCTTCACCGAAGCTCGACGCCGAGGTGTTCGCGCAGCCAGGCAGCACCAGACTCCGTGAGCGCGACGGCTCGAGTCCCTCCGCGTCTGCGGATCCAGCCGGACTCGAGAAACAACGCGCTCAGCGCCCTCCCAAGGGCGCCAGCGACGTGAGGCCGACCTTCCGTCCAATCCGAACACGAGAGGACGAGTGCTCGCCTCGCCTTCCTCAATTCGTCGACATCGATGCCGATCCGTGAGATCAGCAGTTCCCGGGCCTCCGAGACGGTGAATACGCCGTCCTTCGAGAGGAGGGCTCCCCGCTTCACCAGCGCATCGGCGATCGCTACACCCAGCCGCCCCGCAAGATGGTCGTAGCAGGTCCTGGCGGTCGCGAGCTGGCGTCGGGCGATCGACTCCCGAAGGGACGAGATCGAAGCCGGTGCGGCTGCTAGCCCGCCCAGGGTTTCCAGCGCGCGCGCAACGGCTGGGCCCTCTAGCCGGAAGTGACGCTGCCGGCCGTGGCGGTCGACCGTGACGAGCCCGCCCTCTACCAGCGCAGATAGATGCGCGCTCGCCGTCGACGGTGCGACGCCTGCTTCGTTCGCGAGCTCGCTGGCCGCGTGATGGGTGCCGTCCATCAGCAGGTCCAACATCGCCGACCGGGCGTCGCTCCCGAGGAGCCTCCCGATCGACGCGAGGTGCCGGCTTTCATCCACGATTCGATGGTAACCGAAGTGTTGTGGGCGTAGGGTGTCTCCAGTGAAGGAGGTCGAGATGAGCGAGCAGCGCCCCCGGGTGGACGGCCGTGACCCCGGCCAGGCGATCGAGGAGATGGTCGAGCACGTCCTCGGGCTCGCCGAGACCTGGTTGGGGTGGGATGGGAAGCCCGTTTGGGGTCTTGGTCGCGAATACACACCGCACAAGGCGGTCAGACGGGTCGCTGATCACATGATCGACCACCTGGCACAGCTCGATGCCCGGCTCGCCGGGGTCCCTTCGTTGCCGGATGAGTGGCATGCTTCAGCCATCACCACCGACGGTGACATGGCTCCGTTCTCGATAGATGATCTCGACGAGGCACGCAGCCGGCTGCGGCGTTTGGCGCAGATATGGAGGATCCGGCTGCGCTCCGTTCCCGAGCGCGAGATGGATGCTCCGGCGGGGGACGACTACACGCTGCGCGAGATCGCCTTCTGTGCCGTCGAGTCGGGAGCCTATGCGGATGCGATCGGGCCGATAGGGTCGTGAACGACGGTCACCGGATCCTGTGGGGTGCATTTATTCGGTTCACCCTCGTGAGCAGGGCATTTGGACCTTGGCCGAACCAGGGTTCGGGCCGTGGAAAGCGCCGGAGATTCGCCGACGCACCAGACGGCACCCCTTCGAAGTTGAGCGGGAGGCGCTCGGGGTTGGTCCGCGAGTCCTCACACAAGTCCCTTAATCGGACCCGGCCGAGTCGGGCCAGTGGTCGCCCCCGTTGAGGAACTCGCCCCCCATCCCATGAGCTGCCCGCCCGCCTCGAAAGACACTAGGTCAGCGGCCCGATCTCAATAAGCGCACCCCTCACCCGACCCCCAACTCTCGAGGACGTGGAGCCCCAGGATCATGTAGTCGATGTCGTCGTCGCGAGCCATGAACCCGATGTTGCCCCGGGTCGTCTCCGGCCAGCATGGGTTCAGTCGCATCCCATCGGGAGCCTGAAGGATGCCAATATTCGGACTCGATCACGCTGCGAGCTCGTACTCGTGGATCAACCCGCCGAGCAGATCGCGGCGGTCCAGCCGGGTGCTGCGGATCGACTTAGAGGGAGGCGACTCCCGGTCACCCGGCGCTGCCAGATCGAGCCCGCGATGTGGCCTCCGGTCGTTGTAGTGGCGGGCGTAGGCGCGCAGGACCCGTTCGAGATGTCCAGGCGTGGCTCGGGTGGGCTGGCACCTACAAGTACTCGCACTACCACCACATCTACGACTACGTGTCAATCCTCAACTCGGGATACGTCGGTGCTCCGGGTGGATACGGGATCAAGGCCCTCGCCTTCTCGAATGGTGCGCTCCACTTCGACACGCCCGAGTACGGGACCGACAACCCCGACACGTTCATCCACGTCAGGGACAGCGGCACCTCTGTATTTGGCGCTGGCACCAGCACGTCGCTCAGCACCAGCAACGGGGCAGCGGGCAACCTACTGTTGGCCTGCGTCGCGACCGACGGGGACATGGGTGCCATCGTCAGCGATGACTGGCTACCCGATGGGTTCACGCTCGCATACGCTGACTCGACGCTTCGCTGCTACTACAAGCGGCTCACCACGACGTACGTCGGAACGAACCACACGGTGACGTGGACCAACTCAGTCAGCCGCAACTCCTGCTACGTGGAGTGCAAGAACATGGTGGCGACACGCCCACCTTCGTCTCGTCCCCGCCGAAGCACGAGATGTCGTACGCATCACTCGACACCAACTTCGATCACTACATCGAAGCGGGCGAGTCCCACGACGACGGGGACGGGCGGCTCTGGATTCTCTTCATGGGGAACAACGGCTACTCGGGAACTGGTGGTACGCCATCGACCGGAGTGCCCGAGATGATCCCCTCGTTCGAATCGAACCCCAGCACCGGGGCCGACATCTCGTGGAAGACGCTGGCGGCCGGTCCGCGGTCCTCGTCCCAGTCCGCGTACATCCGGGCGGTGGCGGTGCAGGGATCGTACCGACCCTACGCGATGGGCTGGCACACCGGGGCGTTCGCGTCCGGCGCGGGAAACAACGAGGGCATCCTCATGGTCTGGCGCTACGCATACACCGGGCCGTCGGCGGCGTGGGCACACGGGGAGGCACCGGCATGGACGTGAGGCACGGCACCACGTACGGCTACCGGAAGGGCTGCCGCTGCCCCGATTGCAAGGAGGCGAAGAGGCACGACTGGATCAGGTACAAGGCGCAGAAGGCCAAGGAGGAGTACGACTCGGACGCCTTGGCTGGGAACCTGAACTACCTCGGGTTGCCTCGCCGACCCGGCGTCCCCGTTGGGTATCGGCCTTCCCGTAGACGACGATCATGCGAGGATCACCCAGGGGGAACGAAACTATGGACCAGCGTGCACAAGCGTCCAGCCGCGACCGTGTCATCAACGTGTCGCCGGCCCGTGGGCGCGTACGCCGCCCGACCGGAGCCCCACCTCCGCTGCCGAAGAAGATCGGCGCAACCGGTGTCTTCCGGCTGGCCTTGCTCGTACTCGTCGTGATCCCCGGGTGCATCTGGTTGCACGACGACCCTGCGCCGCTGGACCGATTCGACGCGGCGATCACCGACGCCGTGGCCGCGCTACGCGTGGGGTGGCTCGATACCCTGGCCCGCTCCGTCAACACGGTGGCCTCGCGCTACGGGCTCGCGCTCTTCATGCTGCTCACCATCGCGAGCGTCGTGTGGTTCAAGCGGTGGAGACACCTCATCCTGTTCTTGATCAGCGTGGCGCTCTCCGGTCTGGTGGCGGAGGGGCTGTTGCTCGTGGCGTCGCGGCCACGGCCGTTCGACGTCACGATCATCGGTACGTGGGAGGGCTATTCGGCACCCTCGCTGCCGATCGGCGGTCTGGCGGTCGTCATCGCCGGCATCGTGTACATGCTGGTGGTGCCCGGCCGACCCCGGATGTACGCGAAGTACGTCGGCTTCGCCGTGCTGCTCGCGGCAGCCTTGCTGCGCGTCTACCTCGGGATCGACCATTTCACCGACGCGTTGTTCGGTGTGATCATCGGCATCTCCATCCCGGTCGCGATCTTCCGCGCTTGGGCGCCCAACGACGTGTATCCCGTGCAGTACGGACGCCACGCGAAGGCGGCGCACCTCGATGTCACCGGTAGGCGTGGCGAAGCGATCAAGCTCGCCATGAAAGAGCAGCTCGGCTACGACGTGCTGAGCATGAAGCCCGTCGGGCTCGAGGGATCCGGCGGCTCCACACCGCTGAAGATGCGGGTCGTCGACGACCATGGTGTCGAGCGGTCGATCTTCGCGAAGCTGTACGCCAAGAACCATGTGCGGGCGGACCGCTGGTACAAGCTCGGACGCACGATGCTCTACGGTCGCCTCGAGGACGAGACTCCCTTCGGCACGGTACGGCGCTTCGTCGAGTACGAGGACTACACGCTGCGACTCCTCGGCGAGAAAGGCTTCTCGACCCCCGAGCCGCTCGACATCGTCGAGATCACGCCCGAGAGCGAGTACCTGATCGCGATGGAGTTCTTCGAGGACGCAGTCGAGATCAGCGAGGCCGAGGTCGACGACCAGATCATCGACGAGGGCTTGCAGCTGATCCGCCGGATGTGGGACGTTGGGCTGGCGTACCGCGACATCAAGCCGGCGAACCTAATGGTTCAGGATGGGCGGCTGCGTCTGATCGACGTCTTCTTCGTGCAGGTACGGCCATCGCCGTGGCGCCAGGCGGTCGACCTCGGCAACATGATGCTGGTGCTCGCCCTCCGCTCGGATCCGGAGCACGTGTACGAGCGCGCCCTCGCCTACTTCACGCCGGAGGACCTATCCGAGGCGTTCGCCGCCACCCGGGGCGTCGCCAGCCCGACGCAGCTACGGGCATCGATGAAGGCGGATGGCCGCGGTCTGCTGGAGACGTTCCGCGAGCTCGCCCCGCCGCGCAAGCCCATCGGGATCCAACGCTGGAGCATGCGCCGCGTATTGCTGATCATCGCCACCGTGTTCCTGCTATTCCTGACCCTCCTGGCCGGTATCGCGCTGTTCATCCCGTCGCGTGGCGACGTCGGGAACGCGGACTGCGGCACCGGGCGGACCATGCAGCTGATGGCACAGGCGGTCCCGACCGCGACGAAGCTGCCGTGCATCGAGGAACTGCCGCTCGGGTGGGGCACGGAGCAGGCGTCGGTCGTCCGGGGCCGCGCGAGCTTCACCCTCCGGATCGGGTTGGTGGAAATGGTGAGCCCGGTCACCGTGACGTTGACCGAGACCTGCCCGGCGGACACCGCTCTCCAAACGATCCCTGTCGATGGTGGCTGCGTCACCTACCAGGTGCCGCCCGGAACCGAGGCCGGGTCGGTGCCGTCCTTCGACGAAGGTGGTGGCCTCGCGTTCACCGACCGGGTTGAGCTGGTCGCCTCGGTCGACCACGATGAGGATCTAGTCCTGTGCGGCACCGAGGCTCCCGCTTGCGACCCGGCGCCTGAAGCCTGACCGAAATAAGTGAACGCTGCGGCCAGGGCGCTCGAGGCGCTCCCGCTCACGAGCGCCTCGTCGAGCGGGGGGACCTCGGAATCGACAAAGTCGTGGAGCTGGCCTGAATGCGACAGCGCCTGCTATGGCTCGCGAAAGGTCGGGAACTCCTGCGGCTCGCTGATCGCCCGCGGTTTCACCTGCATCGCATCCGCGAGGACCAGGCGATGAGCGCGGCGGACAACCGCGAGTTCGATGAGATCGTGCGCGGATCCGAGATTGAACTTGGGGCGAGTAGGATCATCGCGGCATGCCGACAGTCGAAGTGACGCCGAAGGACGAATCGGGGAACCGGTTCTCGGTCGAGGTTCGAGACGAGGACGGCTCGGCGACCACCCACGAGGTCACCGTCGATAACTCCGATTGGGAGCGGCTCGGAAGCGGCTACGCCAGCCGCGCGGAGCTGGTCGAGGCGAGCTTCAAGTTCCTCCTGGAGTGGGAGCCCAAGGAAGACATCCTTGCCTCGTTCGACCTCGGCATGATCAGCCAGTACTTCCCGCAGTACGGCGAAACGACCTCGAAGCGCGACTGACGTGCGCCCCGCCTCTGGCGGTGGTGG
>Ga0307320_10000354_pt1 | contig 16343 bp, 18 predicted proteins | sample ER_DNA_369_FD_194495 | JGI IMG/M metagenome (GOLD analysis project Ga0307320, IMG submission 194495) | Bulk soil microbial communities from the East River watershed near Crested Butte, Colorado, United States - ER_DNA_369 | ecosystem: Environmental > Terrestrial > Soil > Floodplain | place...
TCAAATCGGTGGCTTGTTCCGTAATCCGGCCACGGGCGCCCCTGTCGCAATCCCCTCCAACCTGACTGTTCAATTTGTCGGCGACGACGACACGGGCTGCCGGCGAGACCACGACGACGACGACGACGATTAAGGACGCAACGGAGCGAACGAGGGGAGGGCGGCGAGAGCCGTCCTCCCCTCACATCGGGACTGGCTCCTTCTTGTCCTGACGGGCAGACCAGCCCAGGCGTAAGAGTCCAGCAACCGGGTACGCAGGCTGCACGTGAGGTCGGGGTCGCTGCTTCTAGTTGCGCTTGTCGTCGTCGCGTCGGCGGCTGGTGCGACTGCCCGCTCCAACGGAAACATCCTGCTGCTGCGGGGCCAGCACCTGTGGGTGGTGACACCCGCGGGCAGCGACGTCCGCGAGCTAACGCCGCTCGGGTTCGAGGTGGAGTCGGTCGCCTGGTCACGCGATGGCCGGCGTGTTGCGATCGGGGCGAACCGGCACATCTGGGTGATGAACGCCGACGGGACCCACCTGCGACAGGTCACCAAGGGCCGCCTCAGCGAAGGCACGCCGAGTTGGTCGCCCGACGGCAAGCGCGTCGCCTTCTCGAGCGCCCGAACGGGCTACGAGCAGATCTGGGTCGTATCCGCGAGCGGTGGCCCGCTGCGCCGCGTTTCGCGGCGGACGACCTCATGCGTCGCGCCCGCTTGGTCGCCGAACGGTCGCTGGATCGCGTACAGCTGCACTCTCGGCTTCCCCAAGCTAGTGCTGGCCCGCGTCGGCGGGCACACCGACCGCGTCGTCACTCCGTTTGCCGGGGTGATCGCGGAGGAGGACGCGCCTGGACGCCCGACTCGAAGACGCTTCTCTTCACCCGCAGCAGGGGCGTTCACCTGATCGGCGTCTACTCGACTTCACTGGTCGGCCGAGGACTGCGGCGGTTGGTCACGGGCGGCAGTGAGCCAACGCTTTCACCGGACGGCCGCCGCTTGGCGTTCATCCGCGATCAACACCTGTGGATCGCGCAGCGAAACGGCGCCGGTGCCCGCGCCGTCACCTCTGGCACGATCGCCGAAGCCGAACCCGACTGGGGCAGCCGCTAGAAGCGCGCCCCGAGGTCAGCTCGGCGCGGACCGGGCGACCTCGCCGTCACCGCGAACACGTATTCGCACGTCCTGCCGGACGAGTCAGAAGTCAAATGCGACGCGCTACTCGCGGTCTGACGAAGCACAGGCTGACCGCTGAAGACGGGAGCGACGGGACTCGAACCCGCGACCTCGGCGTGACAGTTGAGCGGTGCGGGTTGCCGTTGATCGTCGCTGATCTACTGGCCGCGTTGATGGGCAGGTTCTTCGCTGTTTGGTCGTCGCCACTTGCCGTTGCCGCCACCGCTGCGTTCCCATCACCGTTCCATGTGCCCCCCGGGGCTTCCTGTCAGCCGGCGGCATCTGCGTTCCTCTGCAGCGATGATTCAGACGCGATCGGCACTCCTCGACTAAACAAAATCGCTAGCCGCGCGCGTCAGACCAGTGTGATCCAACGACGAGGCGCGAGCCTGGAAGCCCTCGAGGCGCTGTACCGGAGCCGCTTCGACGTCTTCGTACGCGTTGCGGCGAGCGTGACCGGCGACTCCGAACGCGCGTGTGATGCGGTCCAGGAGGGGTTTGCCACAGCAGTGCAGAAGCGCCGCTCGTTTCGCCACGACGGCCCTCTCGAGGCTTGGGTCTGGCGCATCGTGCTCAATGCTGCGCGTTCGGACGTGCGCCGAGCCGTTCCTGCGGTCGCCTACGACGAGGCTGCTGCTACCAACGGCCATCCAGAGCGAGACGCAGAGCTGCGCGTGGCCCTCGCGCGTCTGCCGGAGCGGCAGCGGACAGCGATCTTCCTCCGTTACTACGCGGACCTCGACTACGCGGCGATCGGCCAGGCGCTTGGGATTCGCATGGGAACGGTCTCCGCGACGCTCAACGCCGCGCACGCGGCGCTCCACATGCAAATGGAGGAGGTACGAGCATGACCACTCTCGGCCGTGCACGCCTCGATCGCGTACTTCCGTCGACGACGGGCTCGCCTGACTGGGACGATGTAATGAGCCGTTCCCGCGAGCACTCGGGCCGTGGTCGTCGGCGCCTGGTCGCGCTCGCTGCTGCAGCGGTGCTTCTCGTCGCGGGAACTGCTTCGGCGTTCGGCACGGTGCGTGACATCGTTCGTGGGGTGGGCTTCGTCGGCTTGCCTCCCCTGGGTGCTCCCCCGAGCGCCGCGGAGCGCGGCGAGCTCGTGCTCTTCTACTGGGGTCCCGCCGCAGGCAACTCGGACTACGGGCGATACGGCGTGGGGAAGAGCCGCATGTGGGTGTACGCCGACGGCCGACTGATCTTCCTCAGGGAAGCCGCCATCCCGGAAGGTGCCAATCCGCTCTTCACCGGCTTCCTCGAGCAACGTCTCACGCCTGAGGGCGTCGAGCTCATGAGGTCCGACGTCGCATCCCGCGGAGCGCCCGGCCACGATCAGGGCGAGCCCGTTCCATTCGGCATGCAGATCGAAATACGCGACGGGGACCGCCTCGTCCGCATCCATCGGGCGAGCAATCTCGCGGCGCTCGTTGAGCGGTTGACGAATCCGGCCTCGTGGCTACCGGCGAGCGCGTGGGAGGTCCCTGAGATCCGCGCGTACGTCCCATCCCGATATGTGGTCTGTTACGGCGGACGGCCGCAACCGATCGAACCGACTCGAATGCTGAGTCTGCTACCGGCGCCCGCCGCAGACCTGCTTCGCGCAAAGGAGCAAAAGGAGCAAGGGTCTGGAGGTTTCTACTGCTCGGATGCGACGACCGAGGAGGCTCGCGCGATTGCCGAGGCTCTTGACGATGGAGGAGCGGAGCAGGGCGTGTCCGGAGACGATCGCGGGCCGGCACGCGCATTCCGCCCAGAATGGACCTTCCAGGTTCCAGGCCAGGGCGGGGAGACGGTCGGCGTCTTCTTCGAGCCGTACCTCCCGCACGGTGAATGGACCTGTTCGCCGTGTGGGTGAGGGACGTGCTCGAGGAGCACAAGGTGTACGAGCGACTCACGAAGCGGGAACAAGAAGTCTTGTCGTGGGTCGCCCTCGGCAAGACAAATGCCGAGATCGCAACGATCCTCTCGCTGGCGCCGAGCACGGTGCGGAAGCACCTGGAGAACGTCTACGTGAAGCTCAGCGTCCGCACGCGCACCGCGGCCGTCGCGCGGTTCATCGGGCTGGTCGAACCCTGTCGCGGGGGATTGAGAGACGGGAGCGACGGGACTCGAACCCGCGACCTCCGGCGTGACAGGCCGGCGTTCTAACCAACTGAACTACGCCCCCGAGGAGGGACGATTGTAGCCGAGGGCGTCTGCGGAACCTCGGCCACGAGCTCGCGCGAGAGCCGGTCGAGCATCGTCCGGACCTCGTCGTGGCGCTCCGGCTCCCAGCCGTCGAGCAGTTCGGCCAGGCCCTCCCGCCGGGCCTCGACGACGCGCGCATAGACCGCCTCGCCCTCGGGCAGCAGCCGGCCGTCCTCGACGAGCCCGCGGGTGCCGAGCGAGTCGCGCGCCGTGGCGAGATCTTCGTCACCGAGATCGAGCTCAGTGCCGTCGCCGAGCCGCGCCAGGAGCCAGACCTCGGCGGGCAAGAGGTCGAGCTGCGCGCGTTCCGCGAGTCGCTGGTAGACGCGCCAGTGGTTCTCCCGCCGGGCGAGCGTCGCGACGATGCGTTCGAGCTCGGGCAGCGACTCGGCCTCGCGCGGCATGGCGAAGCTCTCGGCGACACCCTCGGCGCCGGCGCTCTGGCGCAGCGGGATCTCCCGCAACAGCCAGGTGAGCGCGAAGGCGAGCACAGAAACGCCGGCCGCGGCCATGAACACCGGCCGGAGCGAGGCGGCGAACGCCTCGACGTACGCGGCGTGGACGGCGGACGGAAGCGCCTTCACGATCGACGGCTCGGCGGCGGCCGGCGGGCGCACGCCAGGCGGGAGCAGCTCGTGAAGGTTGGTCGCCAACCGGTTGGCGAAGATCGCGCCGAAGATCGAGACCCCGATCGAGCCGCCGACCTGCCGGAACAGGGTCGAGCCGGAGGTGGCGACGCCGAGCAGCTCGTACGACACTGAGTTCTGGGCGGCGAGGACGAGAACCTGCATCGTCATCCCGAGGCCGAACCCGAGCACGAGCATGTAGACCGCCGTCAGCCAGACCGGCATCGTCACGCCGATCCCGGAGAGCAGGAACATCGCCAGCGTCATCAGCGCCGTCCCGGCGATCGGGAACGGCCTGTAGCGGCCGAAGCGCGTGATCAGCTGACCGCTTCCGACTGAGGTCACGAGCAGCCCGACCATCATCGGCGTCAGCAGCAGGCCAGACGACGAGGGGCTGTGGCCCTTCACGATCTGGAGGTAGAGCGGGAGGTAGGTCACGGCGCCGAAGAGCGCGAAGCCGACGATGAACCCGATCGCGCTCGTCACGACGAAGATCCGGTTGCGAAAGAGCTCGAGCGGGACGATCGGCTCCGACGCCCGGCGCTCCACGAGCAGGAACCCGACGATCAGCATCACGCCGGCCACCATCAGCCCGACGATCTGCGCGGAACCCCAGGGCCAGGTGGTGCCGCCGAGGCTCGTGAAGAGGACGATCGCCGAGAGGCCGCCGGCGAGTAGCGCGGCGCCCAGGTAGTCGATCTGGTGCCGTAAGTGCTCGGAGCGCGAGTGGAAGACGGCGCCGATCACGACCAGCGCGAGGCCGCCGATCGGCAGGTTGACGTAGAAGATCCAGCGCCAGGTGAGGTGGTCGACGAAAAAGCCGCCGAGCAGCGGCCCGATCACGGTCGAGACGCCGAAGACGGCGCCGAAGAAGCCCTGGTACCGGCCGCGCTCACGCGGCGGAATCACGTCGCCGATCACGGCGATCGTCGTCACGATCAGCCCGCCGCCGCCGATCCCCTGCACGGTGCGGAAGGCGATCAGCTCGCCCATGTTCTGCGCGAGGCCGCAAAGGGCGGAGCCGAGCAGGAAGATCACGATCGCCGTCTGCAGCACGATTTTCCGCCCGTAGATGTCGCCGAACTTCCCGTACAGCGGGCCGACGACGGTCGAGGCGAGGAGGTAGGCGGTGACGACCCAGGAGAGGTGCTCGATCCCGCCGAGCTCGCCGACGATCGTCGGCAGCGCGGTGGCGACGATCGTCTGGTCGAGCGAGGCCAGCAGGAGCACCAGCATCAGCGCGCCGAAGATCAGCCGGACGCGCGGTGCCTGGACCTCGGGCGCCGCGCTCAAGCGGCCCTAGATCTCGGTCAGTCCGAGCTGGCGGAGCAGGGTGACGCCGTCGGAGTAGACGTCCTTCCGGGCGACCAGCCCGTCGGCGATCGGGATGATGTCGAGACCGCGGTACTCGACGGTCTTGCCGGTGGGCTCCACCTCGAGGCCGGCGCGGTTCATCTTGCCGAGGTGCGTCCCCCGCGCGGTCCACTCCTGGACGACGAGGTCGTCGCGGATGTAGGCCCGCCGCGTCTCGAAGTGCAGGTCGGGGAAGACCGTGAAGATCCCGCGGATCGCGCTGCCGATCGCCTCGCGGCCGACACTGACGTCACCGGTCGTGTGGTTCTCGAACACGGAGTCCGTCGTGTGCATGTCCACGATCGCGTCGACGTCGTGGTCGTTCCACGCGTTGTTGTAGCGCTCGATGAACTTCTGGAGCTCGGGGCCGTCCAAGGCGCGCACTACCGTATCGGAGCCCCGTGACACGGCTCGACTTGATCGTGCTCGGCGTCGTCGCGTTCACCGCGCTGCTCGGCCTGTGGCAGGGATTCGTGATTGGCGCGCTCTCCGCGGCCGGTGTGATCCTCGGTGGTGTCGTCGGCGCGCGGATCGCTCCGCACCTGCTCCCCGACGGCGCGCACTCGCCGTACACGCCCCTGATCGCACTCGCGGGCGCGGCCGCCGGCGCGATCCTGTTCGAGGTCGTCGGCTCCTCCGTCGGAGCCGCGATCCGCGGCCGCCTTCCGCCGGGGCCGCTGCGAACGGCGGACTCCGCGGGCGGCTTCGCGTTCGGGGCGCTCGCCGGGCTCGCGCTCGTATGGATCCTCTCCGCTGTCGCGCTCCAGCTGCCCGGCCGGCAGGACCTGCGGCGCGAGGTGCAGCAGTCGCGCGTGCTCCAGGAGCTGAACGAGATCGTCCCGCCGCAGCGGGCGCTGCGGGCGCTCGCGCGCGTCGACCCCTTCCCGGAGATCGCAGGGCCGGCCCCGCCGGTCTCCCCGCCGAACTCCCGCGTCGTCCGGGATCCGGACATCCGGCGCGCGCTCCCGGGCGTCGTGCGGGTGCTCGGAACCGCCTGCGGCCTGGGCGTCGCGGGCTCGGGTTGGATCGCCGCGCCGGGCGTCGTGGTGACGAGCGCGCACGTCGTCGCGGGCGAGCGTGACACGACGGTCGACGCGCCGCGATCGCCACCGCTGCCGGCGGAAACGATCCTGTTCGACGTCCGGAACGACGTGGCCGTTCTCCGCGTGCGCGGCGATCTCGGGGCGGCGCCGCTCCACCCGGCCCAGCCGCGCCAGGGAGAGTCCGGCGCGATCCTCGGCTATCCGGAGAACGGCCCGCTGACGGCGAAGCCGGCGCGGCTGGGCCGCACCGCGGTCGCCCTGAGCGAGGACGCCTACGGCCGCGGGCCCGTGCCGCGCGAGATCACGAGCCTGCGCGGGAACGTGCGGCAGGGAAACTCGGGCGGCCCGGTCGTGGACGAGGACGGTCGAGTCGTCGGGACGATCTTCGCGCAGCGCATCGAGGGCGGCGCCGGCTACGCGGTCCCCACGGACGTGGTCGGGAACGACCTCAGGCGCGCGGGCCGCGCCGTCTCAACGGGCGACTGCGTGCGCTAGGAGCTCGAGCACACCCAACGGGCGCTTGAACGGGGCGACGAGGTAGACGCCGGCTGCACGCTCCCGCGAGGCCTCAATCAGCTCCTGCGCGATCGCCATCCCGACCCGCGGCCCGTCCGGTCCTGCCTCGCGCAGCGCTTCCTGCACCTCGTCGGGAACGATGATCCCCGGCACCTCGTTGTGCAGTCGGAGCGCGAGCGGATGGCTCCAGACGGGGAAGATCCCGACGAGCACCGGGATCGGCGACTCGCCGCCCAGGCGGTCGAGGAAGCGGTCGAGGTAGTCGAGGTCGAAGACGATCTGCGTCATCGCGAAATGGGCGCCGGCGTCGATCTTGCGGCGGTATCGCTCCACCTCGAGCTCCATGTCGTCGGCCGACGGGTTGACGGCGACCCCGATGTGGAACGACGTCGCAGCGTCGATGGAGCGGCCGTTGTAGTCCTCGCCGCGGTTCAGATGCGCCATCAGTTGCACCAGGCCGATCGCGTCGACCTCGTAGACGCCGCGCGAGCCGGGGTAGTCGCCGACTTCGGGCGGGTCGCCGGTCACGGCCAGCACGTTCCGGATCCCCTCTGCGTGGGCGCCGAGGAGCTGCGACTCCAGGCCGAGGACGCTGGCGTCGCGCGTCGTCAGGTGCGGGATCGTCTCCAGGCCCGTCGTCCGCTCGATCGCCACCGACAGCATCAGCGCGCTCATCCCGGCGCGGGCCGTGGCGTTGTCGTTGATGTCCACGAGGCCGGTGCCGCCCTCCTTCAGGCCCCGCGCCACCTCGAGCATCCCTCGGTGGTTGCCGCCGAGCGGCGGGTCCAGCTGCACCGAGACCACCCACTCCTCGTCGTCGAGCATCCGCGCGAGCTCGGTCTGCTCGGCCGTCTCCACCACGGAGAGCTGCACCTCCCGCTCCTGGACGACGAGCGGGGAGCGCGCCGTCCGCTGCTCGGTCACCGCCGCGGCGATCGCGCCGATCTCGAGCGGCGTCGTACCGCAGCAGCCGCCGATGATCCTCGCGCCGAGGTCCCGGGCGTGCGCGGCGAAGTCGGAGAAGTACTCCGGTGTCGCGTGCGGGAAGACGAGCCTGCCGCCTGCCAGGCTGGCAAGGCCGATGTTCGGCATGGCCGCGAGGGCGATGTTCCCGTCGGTCGAGTGCATCTCGTTCAGCGCCGCGAGCGCCGCCTGGATCCCCGCTCCGTGGTTCGCGCCGATCGCCGCGAGTCCGGCCTCGCCGAGCGCCTCTACCGCCTCCTTCGCCGTCACGCCTCCGAGCGTCTCGCCCTGCTCGTCGAACGTGAGCATCGCCACGACCGGGAGCGAGGAGATCTCCGCCACTGACTCGAGCGCCACGAGCAGCTCGTCCAGCTCGTAGAACGTCTCCACGATGAAGAGATCGACGCCGCGGGCGTGGAGGGCGGCGGCCTGCTCCGTGAAGATCCGCTTCCGGTACTCGCGCGAGACATCGAGCTCGCCCAGCGGCCCGATCGAGCCGGCGACGAAGACGTCACGGCCGGCGATCTCGCGCGCCTCGCGTGCGAGCTTCACCCCGCTCGAGTTGATGCTCTCGACCTCGTCCTCGAGGTAATGACCGGCGAGCTTGCGGCGGTTGGCGCCGAACGTATTGGTCTCGATCAGGTCGGCCCCCGCGTTGATGAAGCTCACATGGAGCGAGATCACGGTCTCCGGCGACCGGAGGTTCGCCTCCTCGGGGCACCTCAAACGGGGGACTGCGCCGCTGACGAGCGTGCCCATGCCGCCGTCGGCGACGACGATGGGACCGCGCTCCAGCCGCTCAACGAAGCCCTTTGCCACGGACCTCACTCTACGGTCGAACGCCTTCTCACGCCCGGGTTGACGCGCGCGCCGGTGAAGTGCGCGAGTCAACTCCCGAAGGGTGATTGGTCAAGCGGAGGCCGCAACGCATAGTGCGGCTTGCAAGCGATTAGGGCCCGATGCGGCGGGGCCTAGATCGCAACCGGGGGCTCGATGCGGCGAGCCCACACGGTGCAAACAGCGAGGGTGACCCCCATGCGGCGTGGTCTCTCTCCAGACTCAAGCGGCTCTCTACTCGAGAGATCAGACGGGGCCGGGCGGCGGCCCCGTCTGAGTATTCCGGCGAAAGTCCGTCGGACTTTCGCCGGGCGAAGCGCCACCGACCGAAGTTGGTCTCCGAGGACGTCGGTGGGCGGGCGGGCGAAGCCCCCCCGCCCACCGATCGGGTTCAAGAAAACGGCTGGAAATGCCGATAAGTCGGCCAGACTCCTTCCGCGGGGAACTAACGGCAATTAGCACTCTGCGGCAATGAGTTGAAGCGGCGCGGAAACGCGCCGCTTCTTATTGGTGGATCGTCCGGCCTTCCATGCCGCCGGCGACGACGACCACCTGGCCCGTGACGTGGCCGGAGAGCTCGTCCGAGGCCAGGACGACCACCTGGCGGGCCACGTCGTCCGCCGTCGCGACCTTGCGGAGGGCCATCGTCCGCGTCACCCGCTCCACGATCTCGGGATCCTCGACCTCGCGGCGGGCCATCGGTGTCTGCGTCCAACCGGGCGCGACCGCGTTGACGCGGGCACGCGGCGCCACGCGCACGACCTCGTTCTTGAGGCTGAGCAGCAGCCCATGGAGCACCGCCGACTTCGCCGCGGCGTAGTCCGCATGACCGGCCTCGCCGAAGATCCCCGCGGTCGAGCCGATCAGCACCAGGCTGCCGTGCCCGCGCTGCGCGACCCCGCGCAGGAAGCCGCGGGCGGTCAGGAACACGCTCGAGAGGTTCTCGCGCAGCGTCTGCTCCCACCGCTCGAGCGGCAGCTCCCACACCGGAACGTCCTCCCGGGGCCAGACGCCGGCGACGGCCACGCAGACATCGAGCTCCCCCGCCTCCCGGAACAGCCGCTCGGCGTCGTCCTCGCGGGTCAGGTCGGCCTGGACGACGAGGCCGGCGCCGAGCGCCTCGGCCCGTTCCCGCTCACGGTGGTAGTGAGCCACGACAGCGGCGCCTTCGGCCAGGAACCCCCGGACGCAGGCGCCGCCGATTCCACCCGAGGCGCCGGTCACGAGCACGCGCTTCCCCCGCAGCCCGGTCTCCATAGCGAGAAACTATCCGCATGCGAGTTCACATCATCAGCGACATGGAGGGAGTCGCCGGAATCGTCCGACCCGAGCAGACGGTCGCCGGAGAGGCGCTCTACGAGGAAGGCCGGAAGCTCTACACGGAGGAGATCAACGCCGCCGTCCGCGGCGCGGCCAAGGCCGGCGCCGAGGAGATCGTGGTCATGGACCACCACGGCGCTGGCAAGGCCTTCAGCTTCAACTCACTGATCCCGGACGAGCTGGACCCCGCCTGCGACTACGTCGTCCAGTCGAGCTGGACCGAGTACACCGGCTTCCTCGAGGGGGGCTGCGACGCGTGCCTGCTCGTCGGGATGCACGCGATGGCCGGCACGCCGGACGGCGTCCTGAGCCACACCGTCAGCGGCCGCGAGTGGCGCAGCCTGCGCTTCAACGGCGTCCTCGTCGGCGAGACGGGCATCAACGCGGCGCTCTGCGGCACCTGGGACTGTCCCGTCGCGCTCGTCACGGGGGACACGGCCACCTGCCGCGAGGCGACCGCGCTGCTGGGCGACGGCGTGACGACGGTCGCCGTCAAGGAGGGGATCGGGCGCGTCTCGGCCCGGAACGTCGCGCCGCTCCGCGCGCGGGAGCTGATCGAGGACCGCGCGCGCTCGGCGCTCACGAACCTCGACGCCGTACGGCCGTACGACCCTGGCAAGCCGTGCGAGATCGCGGTCGAGTTCATGACCCCCAGCGAGGTCGTGAAGTACCAGGGGCGCGCGGGCGTCGAGGTGACCGGCCCGGAGACCGCCGTCTCGCGCGGCGCGGACTGGTGGACGGCCTGGCGGCAGCTGTTCCTGGAGCCGAAGCTCGCTTCGTAGCGAAAAGCGCCACAATGTGAGGGGTGGGGACGGACGTGCACGACGCGAACGCCGTCGAGGCGATGGGGCTCTCGGTGCAGCTGACCGACGGTCAGCTCGTTGCGCGCTGCCGTGCGGGCGACCAGGAGGCGTGGCACGAGCTCGTCGAGCGGTTCTCGCGCTACGTCTACGCGATCGCCGTGCAGGCGTTCAAGCTTCCAGCGCACGACGCGGACGACGTCTTCCAAGAGGTGTTCGCCCGCGCCTACGAGCACCTGCACAAGCTTCGGAACGACGAGGCGATCCGCCCGTGGCTCGCCCAGCTCACCCGGCGGCTCTGCATCGACCGGCTGCGCGCCGGCGCGCAGGAGCACCCCGAGGACGTCGTCGAGCCGGCCGAGGCCGACGACACGCTCGCGCGGCTCGACGAGGCGATCGCGGTGCACGAGGCACTGTCGATCCTGCCGGACAGCTGCCAGGACATCCTCGACCGGTTCTTCGCGCGCGATGAGAGCTACCGGACGATCGGCGAGGCGCTGGACCTGCCGTCGGGCACGATCGCCAGCCGCATCTCGCGGTGCCTCGGGAAGCTGCGGGTGGAGCTCGAGGGAAGAAACCCGGGCCCTCAGACGTCATGAGTTTTGGTGATCCGAACGTGACCGCCTATGACGAAGAGCGCCTGGGAGACCTCTTGAGCGCACTGCCGCCGGCCCCGGAGGCCTGGGTCAAGGCAGCGCAGGCCCTTCCATTCGTCCACGCACGCGTCGAGGAGATCCTCGCACGAGCCGAGCAGGACGACGAGTACCGCCGGCGGGTCGTCGCAGACCCGCAGGCCGCGCTGGAGGAGGCCGACGTCGTCGCGCATGTCGACGCCGTCGAGATTCTGCGGCGCGAGCTTGACAAATAGCTGAGAATCGGCCGGTGGATTTCACCGGCGACCTGCTCGACGCCCCGATCCGTGGACTGCTGGAGAGCCTGGCCTCCGACGACCCTGCGCCGGCGAGCGGCTCCGCCGCGGCGCTGGTCGTGGCGATGGCGGCGGCGCTCGTCCTCAAGGTCGCCCGCACGTCGGACGATTGGCCCGACCGGCCGGCGGTGATCGCGCAGGCCGACCGCCTGCTCCGCCGGACGATGCCGCTCGCGCAGAGCGACGCAGAGGCCTACGAAGAGGCGCTGGCGGTGCTTCGCCTCCCGGATGAGCTGGAGAAGGAAGTGCGCGACATGGCGATCGGGCAGGTGCTCGCGCGGGCCGCGGAAATCCCCCTCGTGATCGCGGAGGCGGGAGCGGACGTCGCTTGTCTGGCCGAGGCCGCGGCGGAGCGGGGAGCTCCCGACCGCCGCGGCGATGCCGTTGCCGCGGCGCTCCTCGCCGGAGCCGCCACCCGCGCCGCGGCGAACCTGGTGGCACTGAACCTGGTGGTCACCCCGCAAGACGAGCGCGTCCTTCGCGCCCGCGCCGTCTCCGAGGTCGCCGAGGCGGCGGCGCGGAACGCCGGCCGGGTAATCGCGACGTAGGATCGACGCATGGCCGACACTGCGCGAGAGCGGCCGCTCCCTGCGTGGAGCCTTCCGGCGGGGAGGGCGGAGAACCTCGAGCTCCCGACGGAGTGGCCCGGCCGGGTCACCCGCGAGTGGGCCTGGGGCGGCTCGACCGGGAAAGGCGTCCGCGTCTGCATCCTCGACAGCGGCGTCGAGAGCGACCATCCCATGGTCGGCGAGCTCGAGCGGGCGGTCGCGGTCGAGGTCGAGCCCGAGGAGAAGATCTCGGTCGTGGAGGACGCCGAAGGCGACCTTTGCGGCCACGGCACAGCGTGCGCCGGCATCGTGCGCTCGATCGCGCCAGACGTGCGCATCTTCAGCGTCCGGGTCCTCGGCGCCGGGTTCACCGGCAGCGGGACCGCGCTGCTCGGCGGGCTCCGCTGGGCCGTCGAGGAGGGCTTCGACGTGATCAACATGAGCCTGTCCACGACGAAGAGCCAGTTCGCCGGGATGCTCCACGAGGTAGCCGACCGGGCGTACTTCCGGCGCACGGTGCTCGTCGCCTCCGCGCACAACATGCCCGTCGAGAGCTACCCGTGGCGCTTCTCCTCGGTGATCTCGGTCGGCAGCCACGAGGAGGAGGATCCGCTGACGTACTTCTACAACCCGAATCCGCCGGTCGAGTTCTTCGCGCGCGGCGTCGACGTCGAGGTCGCCTGGCTGGGCGGGACCCGGGCTCGCTCGACCGGGAACAGCTTCGCCACGCCGCACATGACGGGCGTCTGCGCGTTGATCCTGGGAAAGCACCCCGAGCTGACGCCTTTCCAACTCAAGAGCACCCTCTACCTGACCGCCTCGAACGTGGTGGACGATGAGTGACGACGATCTGCACGCCGCAGTGGCCGCCGGCGTGCTTGGCGCCGAGGACGCGCACCGTCAGCTGCTGCAGGCGACAGTCGAGGTCGCGCGCGCCATCTTCGCGGCGAAGGCCTCGACGATCTTCCTCTACGACCAGGACACCGACGAGCTCGTCTTCGAGGCCTCGAGTGGAGAAGGATCGGCGTCGCTGCTCGGCCAACGGATCCACTCGAGCACCGGGATCGCCGGCTGGACGCTCGTGACGCGCCAGCCGCTCGTGCTGTCGGACGTCTCCGAAGATCCACGCTGGGGCGGCCAGGAGATCGCGGAACGGACCGGGTACGTGCCGAAGGGGTTGATGTCCGTGCCGCTGTTGCACGAGGAGGAGTCCGTGGGCGTGCTCCAGGTGCTCGACCGGCCCGAGCAGGACAAGTTCTCGCTGGGGGAGATGGAGCTCCTCGGCCTGTTTGCGAACCAGGCGGCGATCTCGATCGACCTGCTCCGAAAGGCCCGGTCCGCGCAGGCGGTGCTCGCCGACGGCTCGACCGACATCGCCGCGCTGGCGCGGCTCGCCGCGAACCTCGACGCCCTGGAGGGACCGAAGCGCCGGGCGGCCACCGAGCTGCTGAGCGCGCTCGAGACCCTCTTCAAAGACTGAAGCCGGGCTGAGCCCGGCTTCGAGTCGGAAAAGCTTCGTGCCGCTCTAGTCTACGGAGTCCATGGTGTCCATGGCTGCTGCAGGCGCGTCGAACGAGTGGGCATGTACGTCGTCGTCGCCCTCGTCGTCCTTTGCGTCCACGGAGTCCACGGAGTCCACGGCGTCCACCGAATCAAACGTATGAGCCTCGACAGTGGTGTCGTCGTCGCGCTCTTCGTCGGCGCGATTCAAAGACTCGTCAGACACTGAAATCCCCTTTCGCTCGTCGACCGCTTCCGACCACATGACGGTCGGCGCAGGCAAAATCTTCCCACCGACGGCCGAAAAACACAATCGTCGCTGTGAAATGCTCAGCGCGTGATCGCCTCGCTGCGGGAACGGCTGGACGAATCCTTTCGCTCGTTCGGCCAGATCTTCCGCAACCCGGACATCCGCAGGCTGGAGCTCGGTTGGGCGGTCTCGGTGTTCGGCCACTGGGCGTACGGCATCGCTCTCGCGGTCTACGCGTTCGACAAGGGCGGGGCGGGGGCGGTCGGTCTCGTCGGGTTGATCCGCTTCCTGCCGCCGGCGGTCTTCGGGCCGTTCACGGCGATGCTGGCCGACCGCTACCGGCGCGAGCACGTGATCATCGGCGCGCATATCGCGCGTGCGGCGATGGTCGGCCTGTCCGCTGCCGTGATGGCAGCGGACGGTCCGCTCCCGTTGCTCTACGTGCTGACAGGCCTCGTGGCGATTGCGTTCTCGGCCATCCGGCCCGCGCAGGCGGCGCTGCTGCCGGGCCTGGCGGCCACGCCGGTCGAGCTGACCTCGGCCAACGTCGCGACGAGCACGATCGAGGCGGTCGGCATTTTCGGCGGGCCGGCGATCGGCGGGATCCTCCTGGCGGCGACGAGCCCTGCGCTGGTTGTCGCCGTGGCCGCCGTGGGGTTCGTCGTCTCGGCGGTCGTCACCGCGCGGATCAGCCCGCAGCCGGTGCCGGACCGTCCCGAAGAGGGCCGGAACATCGTGCGGGAGTTCGCCGCCGGGTACGTGACGCTCGTGAAGGAGCGGGGCCTCCGCGTCCTCGTCATCCTCCTGATCGCCCAGACGCTCGTCGCGGGCTCGCTCAACGTCTTGATCGTCGTCACCGCGCTCCAGTTGCTCGACCTCGGGGAGGGCGGCGTCGGGTATCTGACGTCGGCGCTCGGGATCGGCGGAGTGCTCGGTGCGATCGTCTCGGTCGGGCTCGTCGGCCGGGCCAGGCTGACGGCCGACTTCACGGCGGGGATCGTCCTCTGGGGGCTGCCGATCGCGATCATCGGCTTCTGGCCCGACCCGATCCCGGCCTTCGTGCTGCTGATGGTCGTCGGCCTGGGGAACACACTCGTCGACGTGTCGGCGTTCACGCTCCTCCAGCGGGCCGTGCCGGACGAAGTGCTCGGACGCGTGTTCGGGGCGGTGCAGAGCCTATGGGTCGGGACGATCGGGCTCGGCTCGATCCTGGCGCCCGTCGCGATCGACCTGTTCGGGATCAAGGGCGCCCTGATCGCGACCGGCTCGCTGCTCCCGATCCTCGCCGCGATCTGCTGGCGGCGGCTGAGGGTGCTCGATCGCGCAGAGGTGCCGGAGCGCGAGCTCGAGCTGCTCCGCGGCATCTCGATCTTCCGGCCATTGCCCGCGGCGATCCTTGAGGGGCTCGCCCACGCGATGCTGCCGCTACACGTCGAGGCCGGCCGCGAGATCGTCCGGGAGGGAGAGGCCGGCGACCGGTTCTACGTGATCGCGTCGGGCGAGGTGGAGGTCGTGAAGGGCGACCAGGTGATCAACGAGGAGGGGCCGGGCGAGTTCTTCGGCGAGATCTCGCTGCTCCGCGACGTCCCGCGGACGGCGACCGTGCGGGCGAAGACCGACGTGGAGCTTCGGGCGCTCGAGCGCGACGACTTTATCGCCGCCGTCACGGGCCACGCGGCCAGCGCCGAGGCGGCCGACTCGGTGGTCGCGACCAGGCTCAGCTCGCTGCGTCCGGGCCTAGCTTCCGTGTGATCTCGGCCCTGGCCGCGTCCGTCTTGGCCAAGTCGAGTCCCATGGAGGAGAGGATCGCCGGCGTCTTCGTGAACTGGACGTCTTCGTAGCCGACCACCTGGAGGTTGTTGCCCCACGGGTCGGTGAAGGTGTTGCCCTGGACGCGCGCCCCGGCCTCCCTCGCGGCCTCCAGCGCCGCCTCCTTGTCGTCGACGACGAGCCCGAGGTGGCGATGCTCGTCCGGCTCCTGCGTCCGGTGCCCGGCGAGCGCGATGAACTGGTCGCCCAGGTCTACGAACGCCATTCGCCCGGCGCGGCCCCGCAGCTCGAGCTCGAAGATCCGGCCGTAGAACGCGAGCGCCTCGTCGACGTCGCCGACCTCGAGGGCGACGTGGTTGATCCCGACGAGCCTCGCCTTCACGGCATCACTGTTGCAAAGCGCCTCCTTCTCCCGTCGGGAGCCGCGGCGCGCGGCCCACTGGGGGCCGCGCGCACGCAAGCACTACGGTCGCTCGGTCATCGCGCTGCCGCCACCCCGGCGAACCGGCTCCGCAGCCGCCAGCACGATGACCGAGCG
>Ga0307320_10000356_pt1 | contig 16313 bp, 16 predicted proteins | sample ER_DNA_369_FD_194495 | JGI IMG/M metagenome (GOLD analysis project Ga0307320, IMG submission 194495) | Bulk soil microbial communities from the East River watershed near Crested Butte, Colorado, United States - ER_DNA_369 | ecosystem: Environmental > Terrestrial > Soil > Floodplain | place...
CACGCTCGGCGGGGTCGTGATCGCTTCGGGCACTTCCGTCTTGGTTGCAGCAGTGGCGTGCATTACGGTTCCTCCAGTTCGGTCGTGTCTGTCGTCTTTCCTGTCGTGTGTCCGATCGGCTACTCGACCGCGCCGGACACCGGCGTGCGCTCGTCAGCTGCGGGAGCTGCTCCTCCGCCGTTCTGGAGCTGACTCCGCCAGCCGGCGAGGATGCCGTGCACGCTCGCTGCGCCCAGGATGGGGGTCGGCGGAGCCTCCAGCGCGGTCGGGTGCAGGATGAAAGCGCGCGTCTGGAAGCCGCCGATGCCTCCGTGAAACGAGATCAGTTCCTCGAAGGCGCACCCCTCGTCCAGGTCCGGGTCGTAAAAGCTTCCGACCATGATGTCGGCGACGTGCTCGAAGCCGTCCGTGCGCAGCAGGTGCTCGGGCGCATGGGAGGAGAAGGCCGCCAGTGGATCCTGGCCCTCCACACGGCCCTCCGCGAGGTAGTGAACGCCCTCGGCGCCGAGCGCGACCGCGCCGTGCTCCGACGAGCGGACGAGCAGCCAGCCGACGTGGGGGTGCGCACGCAGGGCGGGTAGGAGCTGCGGGTGCCGCGCATCCATCTCCTCCATCGTCAGCCGCCTGCGCTCCTCCATGAGATAGATCAGCCCGAGGTTGCCGGAGCCGAGGACGACGACGTCCCGGTCGGAGACGTCGTTCTTCGGTCGCTTCTCCTTCTTGCCCGTTGCCTCGCTCAGGGCGTGGCCGACCATCGAGCTCTGCTCGTCGCCGCCGGCGATGCCCTGGACGTCGCCCTGCGCAAGCGAGCGCTCGACGAGATCGTCGAGGCCGTATCCGTTGCGCTGCTTGAAGGTCGCCCCCTGTGTCTGCCCGTGGTCGGAGAGGACGACGATCTCGTACGGGCGGGGGGCGTGGCGGCACGCCAGCTCGATGTGGGCGAAGTGGTCGTCGAGCTTGCGCAGCGCCTCGAGCGTGTCGGCGCGCTCGAGACCCGAGTGGTGCGCGACCTCGTCGTAGCTCGAGAACGTCGCGTAGACAGCGGGTCGGCCGCGCATGATGTCGGTGAGGACGCCCGAGACGATCAGGTCGCGGACGAACACGCAGAGCGCACCCCTCATGAACGGGTAGATGCCGCCACGGTGCCCGCGCGGATACACGTCCCGGCGTTTCGCGCGCAGAGCCGCGGTCCACTCGAGGACGACCTCCCACCCGAAGAGGACGAGAGTGCGCGTCGCGTTGTCGCCGTTCGCAAAGAACCCCCGGTAACCCGGGTTCGACTTCTTCTCCTCGTCCATCCGGCTGACGGTGAGGATCACGTCGTCCGCCTCGCCGGAGAGGAGATTCCCGCGGCTGGCGCCGCCGTTCGCGAGCAGGCCGATCCCGGTCGCACGGCGCCGCTCGATCTCTGCGCAGTCCGGTGGGGCGGAGCACGTCATGAGCGTCGCGGTCTCCTTCTCCACCCAGCGAAACGCTGAGATGTCCTCGTTCGACCCCAGCAGGATCCCCGCCTGGCTCGCTCCCGTCTGTGAGGACAGATCCGTCTCCCACTCGACCAGTTCGTGCGTGTCGTCGCGCAGCCAGCGGGCCATCGTCGGAGCGTTGCCGTCGCGCATGGCCCTTCGCAGAACGGGGAGTGCGAGCCCGTCGATCTCGAGGTACACGATCCCCGGGACGTCGGTGCTGGCGATGATCCCTTGCCGGCGGGCGATCCGCTGCGCTATGCGGATCGACGACATGTCGTCCGAACCAAGGATCACAGCGAGCACGACGCTGACCGCGGCTACAACGAGCGAGGCGAGCAGCGCCCAGCCGAAGTTGTCGACTGTGAGCACATCGTCGGCCACCTGGGCGGTGACCTGCAGGATCACGGCATCCGCGATCAGCACGAGCAGGAAGCCGAGCACGAGCGTGAGCGGCAGCCGCACCGCGGCGAGCACGGGCGGGATCACCGCGTTCAGCGCAGCGACGATCACCGCGATGCCGAGCGCACCCGCGAAGTTCTTGATGTCGACCCCGGGGAGAAGCCAGGCGGCGGCCATCAACGCGACGCCGGTGGCGATCCACGAGACGAGGAGAGGGAACAACCGGAAGCGCGCGCGCTCGGGCTGCCAGGAGGTGGAACGGCCGTACGTCAGCTCTTGGTCGTCAGGCATCGGGTTCTCCTTCACGGGGCGCGGATGAAGACGCCTCCTTCGTGGGGTCGCCGGAGCTGCGTGCCTCCCGCTCCGCTTGCTTCTCTGCCTTCTTCGCCGCCTTCTTCTCGGCGTGGTGCTCCTTCTGCTCGGCCACCTTGACCTTCGCGTCAGCGTACGACTGCGTGACGAGCTGCTTCCCGCCCTTCCAGCCGAAGACCGAGACGACGAGCACCAGCGCGAAGAGGACGTTCCAGGCGGTCGTGATCAGCTGCTGCGCCGTCGAATAGGCGACGGCGGTTGAGTTCGCCACGTCGCAGCACGCATCGAGCGCGAGCGCGTTTGTCGCCTGCGTGATCCCAACGGCGCCGGGCGTCACCGAGACGACGTTCGCGAGCGAGCCCGAGCCCGTCACCCACATGACCGACTCGAAGGTGACCGGGATGGCGAAGGCCGCCAGAAAGATCCCGATCACGACGAGCTTGCACAGCCAGGACAGAAACGACGGAAGAAACGCGTGCTTCAGGTACTCCTTCGGCTGCGCGAGGATCGCGCCGCCCTGCTTCGCCTTTGCCCAGAGGCTCTTCAGATGCTTCCAGAAGAAGCGGCCGAGAATCACGATCAGGATGCCGAGGCCCGCCGCGATGAGGACCGTTCTCAGAGGATCCTCGGAAACGTTGCCAAGGCTCTCGGTGAACGAGCCGGGCACGGAGAGGAACAGGTAGAGGTAGACGAACGTGCCGGCGACCGTGAAGAAGATCTTCTGCACGAGATAGGCGGCCAGCGCCCCGGGGAACGTCGCGCTCGGGATGATCGCGGCGAACATGACGAGCGTCGCGAACGTGCCGATGTTGGCGGGCAGGAAGTTGTTCATCGCCACGCCGACTGCGTAGGCGGTCGCGATTGGCCAGAACTCCACCTGCCCCGGATACGCGAAGCGCAGGATCCCGTAGTACGAGAGCCCGGCCAGGAGCGTCTGGCCCGACTGGAAGATCACCCCCGCGACGAGGTAACCGGGCGGTATGTCCTTGATCTCGTCCCAGATCTCCTGGAGCCAGCCGACGACGTCGATGCCGAGCAGGTCCAGCACGAGGACGACGAGCACGATGCCCACGAGCCAGCCGCCGACCTTGACCAGGCGGCTCTTGCGAGACGGGTCGTGGAAGGGGGCCACGGCCGTCGGATGGGCGGCGATCTCGCTCATGATGCTCGATCGTCCTTGCCACCGCTCGGCGTCACATCACCCGATCTGGATGAATCCGCGCAACGGCGCGATTCACCCACATTGGACGAGGCCTCGGCGCCCCGCGCGCGTCAGCGTTCCGGTCGTCTCAAGCGTGCCGCTTGCGTCTCAAGTCGTTCTTGCTGGAAAGGAGCTAACCGCTATGGCATCACAAGATGCGTGGAGTGGGTGGATCTTCTTCGCCGGGCTCGTGATCATCATCGTCGGCGCGATGGACGTGCTTCAGGGTTTCGTCGCGATCATCAAGGACGAGTACGTCGTCGCCACCAGCAAGGGCATCGCGATCCTCGACGTGACGGCGTGGGGCTGGGCCACGCTCATCTGGGGCGCCCTGCTCATCCTCGTCGCGCTCGGGCTGATGGGCGGAGCAGGCTGGGCTCGCTGGCTCGCCATCATCGGCGTGGCCGTCAACGCGATCCAACAGATGGCGTTCATGGCCAACTACCCCCAGGCCTATCCACTCTGGAACCTCATTATCGTCGCGCTCAACATCGTCGTGCTCTACGCGCTGACGGCTCGCTGGGTGGGGTTTAAGGAATCGCGGGTCTAACCGGGACTCCGAAACGGATCGAGGGGCGGGCTGTTCCGTCCTTCGATCCGCGTTCGCCCCGGAGAGGAAATCACCTCGTATGGATGACGACCGGCAGTCGCCAGTCGGCGACCCTCGTCCCGTGGCGCACCAGGGTCTAACGCCGGAGGTACCGATGAGCGCTCCGCCGCCGGAGCCGCTCGCAGTGAAAGAGGTGCGCTCGACTCCAAGGATCGGGATCTGGTCCTGGAGCTTCGTCGGGTTCGTGGCCGCAACAGTCATCGTGGCCGTCGCGCTCGGCGCGGTGAGCGAGATCGTGCTCCCGGCGGTCTTCGCGGCGGTGCTGGCCGTGGTCTTCAAGCCATTGGTCGGGAAGCTCGAGCGTCGGGGGCTCAAGCCGACGCTGGCCGCGGGCGTGATCGTCCTGGGCCTGGCCGCGTTGATGACCGTCGTGGCGATTGGGACCGTGCGCGGCATCGTGCAGCAGAGGGACGAGATCGGCGCCTCGGTCGACGCCGCGATGACGAACGCGAGCGCCGAACTCGATGTCGACGAAAAGTCGCTGGAGGACGCCCGGGCGGCGGCCGAGGAGACGACACCGGCAGTCGCAGAAAGGTTCCTTACGAAGGTGGTTTCAGGCATCGACGCGCTGATCGGCCTGGCAGGGGGCCTGATCCTCGGCGCGCTGATCATGTACTACCTGCTGAAGGACGGCACCAGCCTGCGGCGCTCGGTCGTCGGCCAGATCGCTCCGTCGATTCGCGACGAGGTGGACAGCTTCATCGGCGACGCATGCCAGATCCTCCGCAGCTACGGGCGAGGCCGTACGGTCATGTCCGCCATCGTTGCAGCGGTCATCGGCGTTGCGGGTCTGTTGCTCAGCCTTCCGCTCGTGTTCACGATCGTCGTGGCGAACTTCATCGGCGGTTACATCCCCTACATCGGCGCGTTCCTCGGTGGCGGGCTGGCCGTGATAGTCGCTTTCGGCGAGGGCGGGCTCGACGTGGCCGTCGTGATGCTGCTCGTGGTCGTCGCCTCGAACCTCTTGCTGGAGAACTTCGTCGAGCCCAAGGTGATGGGGCGCACGCTCCACATCCATCCGCTGATCGTGCTCGTCGTCACGGCGCTGGGCGGCTTCCTCTTCGGCATCGTTGGCCTCATCCTTGCCGTCCTGTTCACCGTGATCGCCGGAAATGGCATCGCCCGCCTCCGGGCGAGAGGCTTCTTTCAGCTGGTGGCCGACCGGGCCCAACCGACCATTCAGAAGGCGCTCGACTGACGTGCCCGAGGCTCTGCGACCACCCGAGTTCCCGGGGGAAACACGGCTCGAGCGACGGCTCGACACGTGGGTAGACCGCGCCGTCACGCCGCGCGGAGCCGCGATCGTGATCGCCACCGCGACGATCGCGATCACCTTCGCGTCTGGCCTGGCCATGACGCTCATCGACCACGAGAACTATCCGTCGCTCGGCTCAGCCCTCTGGTGGGCCGTCCAGACGACCTCCACCGTCGGGTACGGCGACCACGTTCCGACGACGGCCGCCGGACGACTCCTCGCCGCGCTCGTCATGTTCTTCGGGATCGGCTTCCTGGCCGTCATCACCGCGGCGATCACGAGCACGTTCGTCGCGCGCAATGCGGATCGGGCAGAAATGAACGACGCCGAGGCTGCGACGGCGGAGCAGATCCGCGAGCTCGACCAGAGGCTCGATCAGCTCGACCGGCGGCTCGAGCGGATCGAAGCCGCAGTCACTGACCAAAAAACAGGCCGCTGAAGGACGAGGTGATGGGCGACATCGACCATCGACCACCTGATCCGACCGGCGGCGGTGATCTCTCCAGGCTCAGCGCCTTGGCGAGCGAGAAGGGTACCGCTGAACGCCATGTGGCGGTCGCCGTCCCGCTGCGCGCCGTGGAACGGAACCGCCGGGTTGCGGCGACCGTTCTCGCCGGAGGCTTCGCCTACCGGATCTTCCTGTGGTTGCTGCCGTTCGCCCTGATCGTCGGCGGCGCGCTGGGTTTCGCCGATGCCGCCGGCACCGAGCAGGCAGTGGACGGCGGCGGTCTTCCCGGCGCGGTCACAAACGCGATCGGCGACGCCGCGCGTTCCACGAACTCCAACTCGTGGTGGCTCCTGGCAGCCGGTGTTCCGCTGCTCCTCTGGGCGGGATTCTCCGGAGCGAAGGCGATCCAGCTCATTCATTCGCTCGTCTGGGACGAGCCTCCTCCGAAGCCCAAGCCGCTTCAGATGTCTCTTGCGTTCACGGGCGTCGCGTGTGCGTTCTTCGCAGCGGTCGCGTTTACCTGGTGGGCCCGCGGCGTGTGGCCGGGCGTCCTAGCGCCCGTCGTGATGTTCGCGCCGCTTGCGGCGCTGTGGCTTTGGGTTTCCGTTCACCTTCCGCACCGGGACGCTCCCTGGCAGGCGCTCATCCCCGGAGCGCTCGTCGTCGCGATCGGCTTCCAAGTACTCCACCAAGTGATCGCCTATCTCCTCGTGCCGAAGCTGGAGAAGTCGACTTCGCTGTACGGCGATCTCGGGGCCACGACGACGTTTCTCTTCTTCATGTACATGACCGCGATCCTCGTCGTCACCGCTCCCGTTCTGAACAGCTCGCTCTACGACGAGCTCCTCAGCAGACGGGACGCGCCCCAGGACTGAAGCCCTGGCGGCCCAGGACATTCGGGCCGGGCCACCAGGGCTCTTGCGTCCCGCTCGTCAGGCTGGAGCCCGACTGATGGTTCGATCGTCGACCATGTAGGCGACGAGCAGCGCGAGCGGGAAGAAGACCAGGCTGAAGAGAAAGTAGAGGAAGAAACTGTGTCCCTTCCGGGCGGCAACGCGGGCCGGCCAGAAGGCGATCAGGACCCAAATGACGGCCCACAGGATGAACCAGAGCATGTGTTGCTACCTCCTTGAGTTGATGTGTGTACGGGGCGTCAAGGACACTGGAGGTCCTCGGTCAGCTGCTGCGCCTTGTCGGCGGCCTCGCCTGCGCGTGCCTGGGCATCCTCGCCGCCGGACGTAGACAGCGACTCGAGGTCGGAAGCAAGGCTCTCGGCGGCAGTCGCCGCCTCTCCGGCCCCGGCCGCGCTGAGGCTCGCGGCGCCGGTCTTGAGCGCCGCCGCAAAGGATCCGAATCCGGCAAGGACATCCTGGCCGGCTTCGGTCCCGTTCGCCGAGATGTCCGTCAGGTCCGCCTCGACGTCCGACAGCTTGGCACAGAGCGTCGCTTGGGCCTGCTCGAGGCCGGCTGCCCCGGTACCGGAAGCGCCGCTGGTCTCGGCCGCCGCAGTCGACGCGGTGCCTCCATCGTCGGAGCCGCAGCCGGTAGCCGCGACCAACACCAGGAGGGCAACGATCACGGTGGCTCCGATACCGGTCATCCTGCTCGCCGAGCTCATGCGATCTCCTCGATCTCGCTCGGCCGCCAGGTCTTGTCGAAGTACGGCTGGAGCGGGCTGTACAACCGGAGGATCACGAAGAAGCCCTTGTCGGGGTCCGTCTGAATCCAGTTGCCCTCCGGGGTATCCGCGGGCCTCTCCGGGCCGAACACGATCGTTGTCGAGCCATCGTCGCCCGCGGTCGCGGCGGGCGACGGGTAGGACTGGCTCCCGGCGCGCGGGTAGCGCTGCGGTGTCTGCAGCATCGAGCGCGTCTGGTTGTCGTAGAGGGTCAGCGACCAGAAGCGTGCCTCCGGGATGTCGGGCGGAAGCGTCACCCGGTAGGTCTTGGCGCCGTCGAGGGGCTCTCCCTCGCTGTCCCTGAACGCGACGATGTACTGCGACCCGACCACGGTGAGACGCATGCACATCGCGGGCGTGATCCCGGTGTAGGCGTAGAAGAACGATGTGCGGGCGTTCAGCGTCCGGGCGCCGGTCTTGGGCAAAGGCTCGATTCCCTTCTCGGTGACGAGCGGAGGCGGCGTCTCGAAGCTGTATCCGCCGACCCAGAGTGGGATTCCCCAAGCCGATTCGTCGTCGTAGTACCCGAACCCCTCGGAGTCTCGCGCGTCGAAGACGAGGGCCCGGGAGGTTGCGCTGCCGACGGCAGCCGCATCCTCGAGGATCCCCCGCATCCGCTCGTCCGGCTCGAAGGGCTTGCCCTTGACGATCCCGATCGCGGCCAGGTCTCCCATCAGCTCGATGTTGGTGTTGCTGTCCGCCGGCTCCGCTTGGACCAGCTCGTTCAGCAGTTCGAAGAAGCCGAAGTCGCTCGGCGGGATCGTGTTGAACGCGAGTCCGGTGCCCTCGACGAACGTCGTCTCGGGGACGTCCACCGGCGGATCGGGGTGCAAGTGGCCCTCGAGCAGCGTCCCGATGCTGGTCCCGAAGCCTCCTCGGGCATACGGGTAGAGCTTGAGCGTGCTCTTGATCACCTCGACGGTCGAAGCGGGATCCATGCCCGGGTTCTCGTTGATGAACGAGCGGCCGAGCAGGAGCGCCCTCGTCGTGCGCGAGTGCCGGACGTGGAAGCCGCTGTCGGGCAGTGAGCCGTCGTAGCCAGGCGGGACGAGCAGGAAATGGCCGCCCTCGCCGCGATCCGGGCCCGGGAGCCCGAAGTCGACGATCCACTGGAACCACATGTCGTCGAACAGCGCAAGCGCCTGTGGAGGGGTCTCGATGACCATCGGTCCCGAGGTGAGGTCGACGACACCGACGAAGTAGACCGTGTCGGCGTTCGCGGTCAGGAAGAGCGAGTTCGAGTCCATCAACTCCGAGAAGATCAGGATCGAGTTGTCCTCGACGCCCGCCTCGTGGAAGCCATCGAGCAGCGCCTGTGTCGACGCTCCAGGAAAGCCGTTGAGATACGCGTTCAGGGCGTGCGTAAAGTCGAGGTGGTCGTACACGGTCTCGGTCGTCTCGCGCGTCGGAACGCCGTCGACGAGCTCGAGCGTTCCGAGCCTGGTCTCGAGCCGGTCCGGCGTTGCGACCGAATGAAGTGTTTCGCTGGAAACGGACATCTGGGTCACCTCCAGGTGGTTACGTTCTGCGCCGCTTTCATGGCGCACGAAGTCGGATGCGGTGATATCTGCGCCGAGTGTCCATGGCGGGCGCGCCTGCCGCGTCATCCAGATGGCATGAAATGCCGCTCAGTCGCACGCAACGACCGGAACTCTCGGCCGACGCCCAACGATCAACGTCAGGTCAGCTCGACGTCTGGCAGTGCCCAGGTACCGTCGAACAGCGGCTCGGTGGGGCTGTAGATGCTGCACATCACGTAGAAGCCCCTGCCGGGCACCGTCTCGACCCAGTTGCTCTCCTGGCCTGCGGGCGCGGTGGGCCCGAAGTACATGTCGAACGAGCCATCGGCGTTCGTCTCGAGCTCGTCGTAGGACGCGTGAGCCGCGTCGTTCGTTGCGTTCTGGACCATGGAGCGCGTCGCGCTGTCGTACGCGGTCAGGGACCAAAAGGCTGCCGCCGGCGGGTCCGCGGGAATGCGAAGGCGGTAGGACTTGCCGCCGTCGAAGTGGTTGCCGTCCTTGTCCCTGAAGGCCTGCATGTAGTTCCAACCGGGACCGGCTTTCATCACCCCGAGCGCGGGCGACAGGTAGATCGCGCCATAGGTGTAATCAGCCGCTCGTCGAGCTCGCTGTAGTTCTCCCTCTCCTGGCGCGCGGCTTCACGTAGAAGACCCAGTCCCATTGCGTGCCCGGGAAGGCCTGCTGCCGAGCGTCAGGCTCGAACGGCTGACCCTTCTCGATGCCGAGCGGTCTGAGCATGGCCATGTAGAAGCGGTCGTGCTCCTGCCCTGTCCGGCACCGTTGCGTTTGGATGTTCCACCGTCGTCATGGCACGTCCTCCCTGTGGCGCTGTTGACGCGACGACCGTATGTGCCTCAGGCCGTTCGCCCATCACCCGCTTGGGATGAAACGCCGCGAGCAGGACGCGACACGGCGAAATCACCCCGATTGGACGAGGCCGGGCATCCGTTGTTCGTCCACGCTCGCCCAATGAAGCAACGCTCGATCACCGTCTTGCACGCCCCGGAGCCGAGGCGCTAGATGGGTGCTGCTTTCGGCTGGGGGCTGCTCTCGGCATCCTCGCTCGTGATCGGCTCCCTCATCGCGCTTCGGATCAGCATTTCCGTGCGCGTGATCGGGCTGATCATGGGGTTCGGCGCAGGGGTGCTGATCAGCGCGGTCGCGTTCGACCTCGTCGAGGAGGCGGCCGGGAAGTCGACCGGAAATGGAGCGCTGATCGCGGGTCTTTTCGCCGGCTGCCTCGTGTACTTCGGCGGCGACCGGCTGATCGACAACCTCGGCGGCGGCGACCGCAAGGACCCGACCGGCGCCGAGGAGAAGGGCGGCAGCAACCCGCTCTCGATCGTGCTCGGGACCGTGCTCGACGGGATCCCCGAGTCGCTCGTGATCGGCTTGACGATCTTCGAAGGCGGGGCCGTCGGCGCCGCCTATCTGGCTGCGGTCTTCATCTCCAACCTGCCCGAATCGATCTCATCCACGTCCGGCCTGCTCACCAGCGGTTGGGTGAAGTCCCGAATCCTCTGGATGTGGATCGGGATCACGGTGGTCTCCGCCTTCGCATCGCTCGCCGGCTACGGCCTGTTCCAGGACTCGTCGCCGGGGGTGATCGCCTTCGTGCTCACGTTCGCGGCCGGAGCGATCCTCACCATGCTCGCGAACACGATGATGCCCGAAGCGTTCGAGCACGGCGGGAAGCTGGTCGGAGTCGTGACGACGCTCGGGTTCGCGGTGGCGTTCACTATCCACCTGCTCGACTGAGGCGGCCTGTGTAGAAGGCGCGCAGAAAGGACTGTTGCGCCCCGGCTCACGGGTCGGATCGTTTCGTCGCTATCACGGGACGAAATGACGTGAACGACTATGTCATTTGTCGCCACCTGGGTGAAAAGGTGCACGAGGGAGGTGTCATGAGGCACTTTTGTGCGACTCTGGACTCCCGTTGTCGATCACGCACGTCCCTTTCGACCTTTCAGAGGTCAAGCTGGCTGCGCCGTTGTCACGGCCCGGCACCGTCGCGAAAACGGACGTCATCGCGCAGCTCCGCGCGACGCCCGTCCCGGTTGCAACCGTGGTCGCACCCGCCGGGTACGGGAAGACCACGCTGCTGGCGCGGTGGGCCGAGGCTGACTCCCGTCCGTTCGCGTGGGTCGCACTCGACGGGCGAGACGAAGACGCACTCGTCTTTCTGCGCTATATCGCCGCCGCGATCCACCGGGTCGAGACACTCCCGTCGGCGGTGTTCGACGCGCTCTCGGGCCCGGGCCGAACCGGACAAGCAACGCGCGTGATGCGTGTCGGGGCCGCGTTGGCCGCCGTCGACAGGCCGCTGGTGCTCGTGCTCGACGACCTGCACACCGTGACCAGGCCGTCCTGCCTGGAAGTGCTCGCCGAGCTCGTCACGTATGTTCCGGCCGGCTCGTTGATTGCGGTCACGAGCCGAGAGGAGCCAGCACTGCCGATAGCGCGCTGGCGGATGCAGGGCCGGGTGCACGAGATCGGAGTGGCTGACCTCCGCCTGGACGAGCAGGAGGCCGACCAGCTGCTGAGGGCTGCAGGAGTCGAACTCGAAGCCGGCGAGCTCTCCGAGCTGAGCGAGCGGACGGAGGGCTGGCCCGCAGGCCTCTACCTCGCCGCTCTTTCGATCCAGGCAGGGGGGACGGGCGCGGCGAGCGTCGGCAGCTTCTCGGGCGATGATCGCTTCGTCTCCGACTACTTCCGGTTCGAGCTCCTTTCGCGTCTTCCGGCGGCCGACGCGCAGTTCCTCACCCACACCTCCATCCTCGAGCGCATGTGCGGCGAACTTTGCGACGCCGTGCTCGAAACGACAGGGTCGGCTCACACGCTCCAGACGTTCGAGCGCGCGAACGGCTTCATCGTGGGCCTCGACGGGCGCGGTGAGTGGTACCGCTACCACCACCTGTTCGGCCAGCTGTTGCGGACCGAGTTCGAGCACAGCGAGCCCGACATCGTGCCCGCTCTCAACGCGCGCGCGATGGCCTGGTGCCTCGCAAACGAGCTGCCCGAGCAGGCGCTCGTGTACGCACACGCTGCCGGCGACACGCGGGCCGTCGCCGGCCTGGTCGACGCTCTCCTCCTGGCTGCCTACTACGACGGTCGAATGGAAACCGCAGAAGAGTGGCTCTCGTGGTTCGGCGAAGACGAATTCGCGGACTATCCGGCGCTCGCCGTCTACGGGGCCTGGTTCCGCGCGCTGACCGGGCGGCCCGAGGAAGCCGAGAGGTGGCTCGCACTCGCCGACGGAGCAACCTCGGCGATTCCGCTGTCGGACGGCAGCGCGACGATCGCGCCGTGGGTCGCCACGCTGCGAGCGCACATGATGGGAAACGGCGTCGACCGCGCTCTAGCGGATGCGAACCTCGCGCTCGATGAGCTCGCAGCCGAGAGTCCCTGGATCCCGGTAGCGCTGGGTGCTCGGGGCATGGCGAATGCGTTGCTCGGCGAAACGGAGCGCGCAGCCGAGGACTTCGAAGCCACGATCGAGACCGGGCTCGTCGGCGGCGCCTTCGAAGACGTCTTCGTCGCCCAAGCCCACCTCGCGCTCCTCGCAGCCCGGCGGGGTGCCTGGAGCGAGGCCGGCCAGCACGCGCAAGCGGCGCAGGATCTCGTCGAAACGCATGCTCTCGGCGAGTACTCGACGAGCGCGCTTGCCAACGTAGTGAGCGCGCGTGTTGCCCTCCATGAGGGAAGACCGGAGGACGCCCGCGCGGCGCTCGTACGCGCCCACCGGCTGCGTCCGCTTCTCGATCACGGCCTTCCCTGGCTGACCGTCGAGATCGGGATCGAGCTGGTTCGCGCTCACCTCGCGCTCGGTGAGGCCGCCGCCGCCCGCACCGTGCTCGCCGAGACCGAACGCGTGATGGAGCTCCGCCCCGACCTCGGCACCCTCGTCGTGGAACTCAGAGAGCTCGGCGACCACGTCGAGGCGAGCTCAGGGCCGACGGGCGCCTGGGCGATGAGCCTGACGGGCGCGGAGCTGCGGTTGCTCCCGTACCTCGCAACCCACCTCACGTTCCCGGAGATCGCAACCCGCCTGTTCATCTCGCGCAACACCGTCAAGACCGAAGCTGTCTCGATCTACCGCAAGCTAAGCGCGTCCTCGCGCAGCGAGGCGATCGAGCGCGCTATCGAGGTGGGGCTCCTGGAGAGCTCGATCTTGCCTCCAGTCACAAATCTCATCCACAAAGGATGAGGCACGCGCAGCCTCGGCAGGTTCGAATGTCAGGGTCGCGATGGACAACTACAAGCAGCACCTCCGCCGTCTCGCTGTTCATGACGAGGTGTTTGTCGGCGTGCTCCTCGGCGACGAGAATGAGCCGGGCGGCTGCGCCCTCGACGCAAGAACCGCCGCGCTCGCACGGTTCGCTGCGACCATCGCCGTCGACGGGGCGGCCCCCTCGATCCAGCACGCCGTAGCGCTGGCCCTCGCCGCTGGCGTGACCAGCGGCGAGATTGTCGCCACCCTCGGGGCGGTGACACCGGTGACCGGGGCCGCCCAGGTGGTCTCGTCGGCGCCGAAGGTGGCGCTTGCGCTCGGCTACGACGTCGAGGCTGCGCTCGAGTCGCTCGATCCCTGACGAGGTCGAGCGCCTTGTCGCTCATCTGCTCGCTTACGACGGCGTAGACGCGCACGGCGGGGAGCCCATCCCGAGGTATGCACCAGGTCGGCGCGGCGTGGCCCAAACGTGGCCCAAACGTCCGAAACCGCTTGGCTTGATCATGCGGTCAATGTGGCGTAACCCCTGGAGCTAAGCCACTTCCCGCCACGACCCGCCAACCACCGCCAGCCGTCTGAGAAGTCTGGGGGACTAGAGGTCCCGAGTTCAAATCTCGGCGCCCCGATCGGTCGGAAAGCCCCGCTCAGGCGGGGTTTTCTCGTCACAGGCGCTCGCCTCCAACTTCCGCCTCAGTGGCAGCACCGTGCCCAAACGCCTCGAGCGCCGTCCTGGCGCGGTCGATCGAGTCGGGCAGCAGGTGGCCATACGTGCGATCGATCTGCTGCACGAACGTGCCCATCATCCGCGCGAGCTCGAACAGGCCGATACCAGCGGCGATGGACCAGGCCGCGAACGAGTGACGGAGAGCGTAGGGAGGACGATGCTCGGGCCCTGCCGCTCTGAGGGCCGGCGTCCACTCGTTGCGCCTCCAGCCGTTCAGGTTCAGGTGTCCGCCACGCTTGCCGGGGAAGAGGAGAGGCGTGTCGATTCGGGGCGGGAGTTCCTCGAGGCTCTGAGAGGCTCTCAGCGGCAAGGGAACCGCTCGGAGGGACCCGTCCTGCTTCCCGTAGTTCTTCACCTTCCCGTCCGTGAAGACGCGGCGGACGCGGACGAGGCCGCGCGCCCTATCGAGGTCGGCGCGCTCGACAACCCGCGAGGGGGAAAGGGCAGGCGGAAGGCTGCGGATGGGCGGAGGGGAGTTACGTCTTAGGGTTCCGCGTGAGCCTCACAAGGAGCGCGTAATCGCGTTCCGCTTGCGAGTCGGCATTCGCTGCGGCCTCGCACATTCCGCAGATGAGTACACCGATGATCAGCAGGATGAGCACGCTGAGCGTTAGCACTGTGGCTTTCGCTTACCCTCGTTCGCTTCAAAGGACACCAACGCGAGTTCGGTCCACGACGCGAGGGGCAGGAGGGGTCGACGGCCCGAGGCCGTCGTGACCCCGCAAGTCAGCGTTTCCCTCCCCGATTGGCAGGCGGGGGAGGGTCAGGTCAGAACGAAGAGAGCGGCCACCTCGGCAGCCTCCCGCGAATTAAAACCCAGACACTCGCTGGGCGAAGGCGTCACCGTAACTCCCCGCTGCCCTTCCGCAACCCCGGGTCCGAATCGCGGGAAGTCCAGGGATAGTTCATCTGGACCATTGACTTCGGAGCGCGGGGTGGCAGGGTTTGCCAGGCCTGGCGGCCGACCCTTCCAACGAGGAGCGGTCTTCGTCAACTGGCGGGGGAGACGGTGGCTGGGCATGCGATGCTCGTCATCCACCGCGAAACGAGGGAGGACGTATGAAACGTTCCATCGGCGGCGCTTCGATCGCTGCGATTGCAGTGGCCGCAACGTTGGTTGGCCCTTCGGTTGCAGACGCCACCTTCCCCGGAGAGAACGGCCGGATCGTCGTCCGTCGCTACCTCAACGAGGAGCACACGCGTGCCGCGCTGTTCACGATCCAGGCATCAGGGGCCATTGACCAACTGACGCATCCGCGTGGTGAACGAGCGACGACTGAGCCAGATTGGTCGCCTAACGGGCGGAAGATCGTCTTCACGATCTACCCGCAGAACGATGAAGGGCGCTCGCGTATGGCGATCATCGGTCGCAACGGTACGCACCGGAGCAGTCTCGCGTGGGTCTGTAGCGGTCCCTGCCTCGAGGACGGGTTCCCGGCGTGGTCGCCCTCGGGCGGGCGAATCGCTTTCCAGCGCGGGCTTGGGCCGAAGGTGCATCACGAGAAGTTGGTCGCGATCTACGTCATGCAAAGAGACGGCACTCACCTACACCGAGTGACGCAGAAGGGTGCTTCGGTAAACGTTGACTCGCGATGGGAAGACCACGCACCAGCATGGTCACCGAATGGACGTCAGCTGGCGTTTGAACGGTTCGACCGCGAACGAGACCGCCAAGCCGTGTTCACGATGCACCGAGACGGGACGTCCTTGAAGCGGATCACTCCCTGGTGGCTTGGGGCGTCCCAGCCTGACTACTCACCGAACGGCCATTGGATCCTCGTACGCACCCATGAGTCGTCAGACACCTCGGGAAACCTCGTGCTGATTGCTCGCAAGGGGCTTCAGCGACACAAAGTCACACATGACCCCGCCGGTACGGCGAAGTGGCAGTCCGCTTCGTTTTCTCCCGACGGCAAGAAGATCCAGGCCGGCCGCACCCCCATCGTGGGCGGTGAACAGCAACCGGGGACTGACGTCTGGACCATGTGGCTGGATGGCACCCACATGCACAACGTCACGCAGACACCCGGCAAGTGGGAAAGCGCATCCGACTGGGGGCCTAGGCCGTAACCACACGATTGCTGGATGTTGTTAGCCAGCCGAGGCTAACTCAGCCCCTTACTCTCCGAAGGCCCGCCCACTGCGGCGGGCCTTCGTTGAATGCAGCTTCTCGGCTGGGGCGCCCCGCCCGAGGGCGGGGCGCCCTCGAGCCGTTCGCCGATCGTAGCGGGGCCGAATCACCGTTATCCCCTATCGCGCTGCCGACGTCGCGCGGTCGACTGCGCGGGGTTCGATCGGCAGGACGCGCGCCCTGTTATAGGTTCCGCCCGAGCAGCCGTGCCACGACGGCGCGTACGAGCTTGCGCGGCGACGGCCGCGTTCACTACTGTCGCCCCATGGCGATCACACCGCACATCGTGGTTCGCGACGCCGAGCGGGCCGTCGCCTTCTATCGGGAGGCCTTCGCCG
>Ga0307320_10000362_pt1 | contig 16191 bp, 15 predicted proteins | sample ER_DNA_369_FD_194495 | JGI IMG/M metagenome (GOLD analysis project Ga0307320, IMG submission 194495) | Bulk soil microbial communities from the East River watershed near Crested Butte, Colorado, United States - ER_DNA_369 | ecosystem: Environmental > Terrestrial > Soil > Floodplain | place...
GCGGGGGCAGGATTTGAACCTGCGACCTCCGGGTTATGAGCCCGGCGAGCTACCTGGCTGCTCCACCCCGCGTCGCGAGCCCAAGGATAGCATCCGTCCCATGCCCTGGTGGACGTGGGTCTCGCTCGCGTTCTTCGCCGCGATCGTCCTCGCCGCGAGCGTCGTCGCGCTGCTCGCGCTTCGCTCGCTCAGCCGGCTGCAGACCGTCGGCGAGCGCCTCCAGGCCGCCTTCGAGGACCTCTCCGCGAAGAGCGAGGAACTGGAGCGCCGCGCGGCGCAGGCGAGCTCGCGGGTCGAGTCCGCCGAGCCGCACTTCGAGCACCTGCGCGCGTCGCTCGACCGCTTTTCCGTCCTCACCTGGGCGATCGGCGACATGGCGCAGACCGTCAGCCGGCTGCGAAGCGCGCTGCTCGTCCAGAAGTGACTCGCGTCGCCGCCGTCGACATCGGCACGAACTCGACGCGGTTGCTCGTGGCCGACGTCGAGGGCGAGAAGGTCCGGGAACTCGACCGGCGCCTCCAGATCACGCGCCTGGGCGAGGGCGTGGACGAGCGGCGCATCCTTCTCCCGCAGGCCATCGCCCGCGTCCGGAACGTCCTGGCCGAGTACCGGCGCGCGGCGGAGAAGGCGGGCGTGGAGCGCACGCTCGCGTTTGCGACGAGCGCAGTCCGCGACGCCGAGAACGGCGAGGCGTTCCTCGGCGAAATCGAGTGGAGCTACGCCTTCAAGACGCTGCTCCTCGGCGGCGACGAGGAGGCGCTCCTCACCTTTCGCGGAGTCTCCGCCGGACGCGACGTTGCGCCGGGAACGGTTGTGATCGACGTCGGCGGCGGCTCGACCGAGCTCATCCTCGGCGGCCCCGATGGCATCGCCTTCCACACGAGCCTCGACCTGGGTTGTGTCCGCCTCACCGAGCGCTTCGGCACCGACTTCGGCATGGCGGCCGCGCACGTGCGTGACGTGCTCGCCGGATCAGTGCCTGCCGAGGTCCGGCCGCGAGCCGCGATCGGCGTCGCCGGGACGATCACGACGATCGCCACCCTCGATCTCGGCCTGGAAGAGGAGGATCCCGACGTCGTGCACGGCCACCGACTCTACGCCGAGACCGTAGCTGCGTGGACCGAGCGGCTCGAGGAGATGAGCGTCGAGGAGATCCAGGTGCTCCGCGGCATGCACCCCGACCGAGCGCCGGTGATCGCGGCCGGCGCCGTCGTCGTCCGCGAGACGCTCGCGCACTTCGGCCTCGAAACGCTCGAGGTGAGCGAGCACGACATCATGCACGGAGCTGTGCTCGCGGCAGCTGAGCTACCGGAGGAGGCCGAAGGCGGCGTCCCTCCCACCGCACACACCTGCTGCTAGCCGCCCTGGGGCGACGCTCGCAAAGGAGGCAAGCGAGCAGGCCCGAGACAGTACGGTGGTACGGTGAGAGACTGCGAGCGCAGGATCCTGCAGCGAGCGTTGTCAGGCGGTGGCGAAGCCGAGCTTTGCCCGGCGAAAGCGCCGCCGGCCAGGGCGGCTAGCTAGAAGTGGGCGACTAGCCAGGCGTGGACATCGCCGATCCGCGCGATCTGCAGCGTGAGGTGGCCGTCCTCGTCGTAGACGTGCTCCTCCGCGCCGCGGATCCGCTCCGCGAGCCAGCGGCCGTGCGCGACCGGGACGAACTGATCCTGGGAGCCGTGCCACACCTGCACGGGGACCTCGACCTCGTCGAACTCGAATCCCCACGGCTTGACAAAGACGAAGTCGTCCTCGACCCACCCCTCGACGCCGCTCCGCAGCGCCTCGGCGATCTGCTCGTAGAAGTACCGCGCAAGCTCGCCCGTGAGGCAGGCCCGGTCGGGCGGGCAGAGGAGAGAGTTGAGCGACTCGGCGATCGCCTCTGGTGAGCCGCCGAGCATCGCCTCGCGCTGCTCCTCCAGGTAGCGGCGCAGCGGCTCCTCGCCCTCCAGGGTGGCGCCGAACTCGTCGAGGTTGTCCTGGCCCATGCCGTCGAGCCAGTCGAGGCCGTCGGCGCCCCAGGGCGCCACGCTGGCAAGTGCCGCCACCGCAACGACGCGCTCGGGGCGCACCGCACTCGCGAGCGCGTGTGGCCCGCCGCCCGAGCCTCCGTAGACGGCATAGCGGTCGACGCCGAGGGCGTCCGCGATCGCGGCGACGTCGTCGGCCGCGTCCGCAACCGTTCGGCCTGGATCTGGATCGGAGCCGCCGTACCCGGGTCGGTCGTAGGTGATGAGGCGGATCCCCCGCTTCCCGGCGTCCTCTACGACCTCGTGCCAGAGGAGCCGCGAGCCCGGCGTGCCGTGCAGGCAGAAGACGGCGTGGCCCTCGGGATCGCCGGCCTCCGCCACGCAGACCGTACGTCCGCCGACGTCGATGCGGTGCTCCTGCATCAGCTCTCCTCGAGCGGGGGCGGGGGCTCGTCCTCGGCGAGCCGGCGCGCGATGGGCTCTCTGGCGACGACGCCGAGCAGGCGGCCGTCGTCCGTGACGGGCAGTCGCTCCACGTCGAGCTCGGCCATGCGGTAGAGCGCCTCGTCGAGCGGGATGTCGGGCGAGATGGTGACGACATCTCCGTCGGCGACTTCTCCGGCCGTCGCCGTCTCCAGGTCGACGCCCTTCGCGACCGCGTCGACGATGTTGTCGGCGCCGATGCAGCCGACGAGCTTCTCGCCGTCGGCGACGAGAACGCTCGAAACATTGGGATGCGTCAGGAGCTCCGCGGCCTCGCGCGCGCTCGCGTTCGCCTGCAGGACGAGCGGATCCGACATGAGGGCCTCGCGGACGATCACGGGTGAATCCCGCGCGCCTCGAGGGCCTCGGCGACCTCGCGGATGCTCGCGACGAGCGCCGCGCGCCGGAAGGGAAGCCCCTCGCTCTCCGAGAGGTCCCAAACGCGGCTGAGCGCGTCGCCCATGAGATCGGCGAGACGCGAGCGGATCTCGTCGGGACCCCAGAAGAGCCGCTGGATGTCCTGCACCCACTCGAAGTACGAGACGGCGACGCCGCCCGCATTGGTGAGGATGTCGGGGAGGACGGGGATTCCCCGCTCGCCGAGGATCTCGTCTCCCTCGAGGGACGTCGGCCCGTTCGCGCCCTCGGCGACGAGCTTCGTCTGCAGCAGGCCCGCGTTCGCCGCGGTGACCTGGTTCTCCGTGGCGGCGAGGACGAGCACGTCGCAGGGAAGCTCGAGGAGCTCCGCGTTCGAGACATCCTTCGAGCCCGGGAAGCCCGCGATACCGTCGTGTTCGCCGCGCCACTCGTCGAGAGCCTTCAGGTCCAGTCCCCGCTCGTTGTGGACGCCGCCCGCGATGTCGGAGACGCCGACGACACGCGCCCCGCGCACGGCCAGCTCATGTGCCGCTACCGCGCCGACCTTCCCGTAGCCCTGGACGACGCAGTTCGAGCTTTCGAGCGACCAGCCGAGCCGGCGCACGGCCTCCTCCACGACCATGACGACCCCGATCCCGGTCGCCTCGGGCCGGAGGATGCTGCCGCCCACGGAGAGCGGCTTGCCGGTGACGATCTCCGGCACGGCGTGGCCGACCTGCATCGAGTAGGTGTCCATCATCCAGGCCATCGTCTGCTCGTCGGTCGCCATGTCTGGAGCGGGGATGTCGCGCTGTGGGCCGATGATCGGCAGGAGCTCGGCGGTGAACCTCCGCGTCAGGCGCTCGAGCTCTCCGCGCGAGAGGTTCCGCGGGTTGCAGCGCACTCCGCCCTTGGCGCCGCCGTACGGAAGGCGGAGAAGCGCCGTCTTCCAGGTCATCCACATCGCGAGCGCGGCGCACTCGCCGAGCGTCACCGCCTTGTCGTAGCGGATCCCGCCCTTCGTCGGGCCAAGGACGCTCGAATGCTGGACGCGATAGCCCGGGTAGACGCCGAGCGTGCCGTCGTCCAGGCGAACGGGGATGGACGTGGCGAGGCCGCGCTCGGGATAGCGCAGCACCTCCGCGACGAACGGGTTGATCCCCGCCGCCGGGAGCGCCCGGTCGAACTGGCCGATCGCCTGCCAGAAAAGCGGGTCGTCGAGCTCTGGGGGGAGCTCGCCGCGCCGGGTCGTGGCGGGCTCGGTCGCCATGCGCTCAGTCTATGCGGGTCTAGACCTCGCTACGCGCGACCTCCTCGTCGTCGGACGCCTTGATTCCTTCGGCTTCAGACAGGCCGATCCCGACCCTGCGCGCCAGTCCAGGATAGAAGAGCGTGATGAGGATCCCGAGCAGGAGCCACCCGCCGACCATGAGCGGGAAGTTGTCGTATGGGTACGCCGGCCTCGGCCACACGTTCTTGTAGATCACGTAGACGAGCGCAACGATCGCGAGGATCGGGACGGTCACGCGCCAGAGCGCTTCGCGACGGCCGAGGTGGAGGAACCTCATCGCTCCGACGTTCACGACGATGTACGCGACCAGCATGCTGAGGACGCCGATCGTCCCCATGTAGAAGAACGCGTTCACCGACGTCGTCCCGTTGATGCGGAGTGCGACACCGACGACGACGGCGAAGGCCATCACGGCGGCGAGCGAGACGATCGGTGCGCCCGTCCTCCGTGAGGTGTCGCCGAGCCGCGTCGTGACGAAGCCATCGCGCCCCAAGGCGAACAAGAGCCTCGCCGCGCCGACCGCGCAACCGAGGCCGCTCGCAAAGGCGCTCAGCATCGCGCCGAGGTTGATCGCGTCGGCCATGCCGTCACCGACGTAGCTCTTCGAGAGTTCGTCGAGGGGCGCCGAGGAACTGGAAAACGCGCCGATCCCGGCCTGGTCGATGCCGAAGCCGAGCGACTGGCCGAACATGACAAGCGTGTAGAAGATGCCGCAGAACCCGACCGCCACGGCGATGGCGAGCGGCACGTTGCGGCGCGGGTTGTTGGTTTCCTCGCCGAGCGCGGCGGCGCCTTCGAAGCCGCCGAAGGAGAGGAAGCCGAAGACCGACGCGAACGCGACCGCGCTGAGGCCGACTCCCTCGGCGGGGACGAACGGCTTGAACGTGAAGTCCTGCCCGTTCGGCGCGTTCCCGCCGATCACCTTCACGTAGATGACGATGATCAGGATGGTGACGAGCGCGACGGAGATCGCCTCGAAGCCGAGGAGCGAGCGCGTCACGGCCTTGATGTCGTTATAGGCGAAGAGCCAGATGAGCGCGGCCGCGACGAGGGAGATGATCACCCAGTCGGGGTTGTCCCAGATCCCGATGCCGCTGAAGAACGACTCCCCGAAGAGGCCGATCTCGGCGAAGTTGGCCGCGAGGAAGGCGGAGTAGGTGCCGAGCAGGGCCCAGCACGCGAAGAAGCCCGCGCGGGGCCCGAGCGTCACGCCTGCGAGGGCGTAGGCCGAGCCCGCGTGGTTGAAGAAGCTCGTCAGACGGATGAAGGCGTACGAGACGAGCGCGATTGCGACCGAGGCCAGGAGAAATGCCAGCGGGACGGCCCGCCCGACGATGCCTGCCGGCAGGACACCGTTCAATGCCATTGCCGCGGTGGGCGCCATGATCCCGACAGAGATCGCAAACGCCTCCCAGACTCTGAGCTCCCGGCGCAGGGTGCCATGAGGCCGCTCGGCCGCCGCAGTTGGTTCCGCAATCTCGCTCATCGTCATCTACCTCATTCGAAGATCGCTTCCGGGATGAATGCGCCGACGACCCAGTTGGGCGCGTCGACGACCTCGTGGATGCGCAGGTCGGCGGCCACGCTCGCGACGGCGTAGGCCTCCTCCCGCTCGAGCCCGTACCGGTCGCCGAGGTGGGCGATCGTCGCGCGAACGGCATCGCGCGAGGCTTCCATCAGGTCGGGCCCGACTCCTGTGCAGACGTGGAAGCTCGTCCACGCGTCGTCCAGCCCCGCGCCGGCCGGCAGGTGGAACTGCGGCGCCTCGATCGAGAAGTCACGCCGGACCGTGAGCCGAAGGATCACGTCCATGGCGGTCTCGATCGCCGTGCCGCAGACCTCGCCGTCGCCCTGGGCGGCGTGCGTGTCGCCGAGGGAGAACAGGGCTCCCTCGACGCCGACCGGCAGGAAGAGCGTGACCCCGGTGCGGAGGTGCTTGACGTCCATGTTCCCGCCGAAGCGGGAGGGCGGCACGATCGAATGCTCGCCCGACTCGGGCATCGCGACCCCGAGCGTGCCCGGGAAGGGCCGGTGCGGCAGCGTAATCTTCTCCCCGAAGCGCACCTTGCCCGCCGCCGCGTCGACCTCGGAGATCCGAAGCCATGGGTCCGGGAAGTCGTCGGCGAGGAGGCCGAAGCCGGGGATGATCGCCGTCCAGCCCCAGTCCTTGGCCTCGAACGCTAGAAGCTCGACCTCGAGCACGTCGCCCGGCTCCGCCCCCTTGACGAAGACCGGACCGCTGACGGGGTTCACGTGCGAGAAATCGAGCTTCGCCACGTCCTCGACTCCGGAGCCCTTGTGGATCTGCTCGTCCGAGGCGTCGCGCACGTGAAGCTGCACCGATTCGCCCGACTCGATCTCGAGCGCGGGCTCGATCGAGTTGTCCCAGACGTAGTTGAACGCGTCCGGTGGTACGTCGTGGATGGACGCCATCGGCGGGATCATGCACGCTACTCGGGCTCGACGAGAAGGGTCAGGCCATCGCGGTCGACGACCCGCACCCAGGTCCCCTGGTCCGCCCCGGCCTCGCAACGCGCGCGCCAGAGCTCTCCCTGGATGCGCACCTGCCCTTCCGGCCGGCATGCAGACGCCACTTCGGCCCGCGCGCCGAGCATCGTCTCGGCGCCCATCTTCACGCGGTGGCGCTGCGAGAGCCAGATCCAGAAGAACGTCTCGCCGATCTCGATCACGGCCGCAACGCCGACCAGCACGAGCCCCCATGGCGCCGGGACGACGAAGACGGCAAGGATGACCGCGATGACGAAGATCATGCCGCGGGTTGAACGGCCGCCCGCTTTTTCGGGATCATGGGACCTGCATTGGATCAGGTAGCCGCCCTACTCGCGATTCTCGCGTCCTTCTCGTTTGCGCTCGCGGCGACGCTCTGGCAGCGCGCGACGATGGGCTCCGACATCTTCGGGGGGAGCCCAAGAGCCTTCGCCAAACTCTTGACCAACAAGGTCTGGCTCGTCGGCCTCGGCGCTCAGATGGTGGGTGTGGTCCTACAGGCAGCGGCCCTCGACCGCGGGCGAGTCGCGATCATCCAGCCGCTTCTCGTGACGGCGGTCATCTGGGCCATGCCGCTCGGGTACTTCTTGACGAACCAGACGATCACGCGCCGCCACATCCTCGGGGCCGCCATCGTCGTCGCCGGCCTCGCCATCTTCGCGAGCTTCGGTGATCCCGCAGGGGGCCTCGATGACGCACCGGGCTCCGCGTGGCTTTCGGCGTTCGTCGTCCTTGGCACGACTTGCATCTGCTTGCTGCTCTTCGGGCGGCGGGGCGACCTTTCGGCACGGGCAACCGTCTACGGCGCCATCGCCGGCATCCTCTACGGCGTTTCGGCGACGCTGATGAAGCCAGTTGTCGAGAACCTGCACACCGACGGTGCAGCGAGCGTGCTGGAGGGTTGGGAGTTCTGGGTGATGGCGATCGGCGGGCTCGGCGGCTTTTACATCCAGCAGATCTCGCTTGCGACTGGGAAGCTCGTGACTTCCGTGGCGACTGTCTCCGTCGTCAATCCGGTCGTGAGCGTGATGCTCGGCGTGCTCGTCCTCGAGGAGCGCCTCGACCAGCCGCCTGCGTGGCATGTCGTCCTGGCAGTCGTGGGGTTGGCGCTCGCCCTTCTCGGCGCTGTCGTGATCGCATCCGTCTCAGAGGGAGCGAGAGAAGTCGAGGCGCCCGCCGACCAGCCAGTCGCACCTCCCCGGCCGCAGACGGCCTAGGCAACGCTCAAACGGAGATCTGTACCGGCGAGGTGATAAGCCAGATCACCGTGCCGAGAAAGATGAGCCAGCCGAGCGCCAGGAGGGCCTCCCGCTGGCGCAGCCGATGCAGCTTCGTGGAGATCCCGGCGAAGAACAGCGCTGAGGCGAGCAGCACGACTGCGAGCACGTAGTTGTCCGCGCGCTGGTTGGCGAGCTCGGCGTCGTCGGAATGCCCTCCGGCCTCAGCGTTCAGCTGCGAGCTCCGCACGTCTTCGGAAACGCTGAACTCCGGCATCGCGAACGGGGACAACGGCGCATCCCGGTTGATAAAGGGCGCCGTCGCGATCCACGCGGCAAACGCGGGCTGGAACTCGGGGCGGAACCGACGCCGGTAGAACTCCGCCAGTTCGCGGTTTCCCGCCAGGTGCGCGTCGGTCCATTGCACGAAGGTGGCGATGTCGATCTGCGTGAGCTGCCCTGCCCGGGTCGCGGCCTCGGACGACTCGATGCGCGCCGCCGTCCCCTTGCTGGTGCTCACCGCCTGCTGTCCCCTCCATTGCGTCGACTGGTACGTGCTCCACGCCGTGGCGACCGCCGCGACGGCGAGCAGAATCGTGGCGAACAGCTCGACCCGGCGCTCCCTCCTCTCTTCGGGCTGCACGGTCAGGCGAAGACGTTGACGGCGCGCGCGATCACGAGCCCGACCACCGTCAGCGAGATCAGGGACTGGAGCGCCATGGTTAGCTTCGCCCAGCGGGCCATGGGCATGACGTCGGTCGGGCTGAAGGCGGTGCTCGTCGTCAGAGCCAGGATGAGGTAGTCGGCGTATTGCGTGCGCCAGCCCGGCGGCGAGAGCTCCGGGCTCAGGTGCTGCGTGAAGGCGAAGTCGGGGTAGGGGTGGTCGCCCCGGTAGCGCGCGAGGGGCCCGCCGCTGTCGAGCAACCAGTAGAAGAGGCTGAAGACGAGGACGTTTCCCAGCCAGATGAGAGCGCCTGACGCGAGCAGGTCGCTCGCCGAGTTCGTTACTTTGTTGCCCTCGACCAGGTCGACGATCAATTGAACCGTGGACGCGAACGCAGCGCAGGCAAGCAGGCTGACGAGCGCGATGGCAAGCCGCCTGAGCCAGCGTCTACGCCCGCTCACGCGGGCCGGGTCAGCCGCCAGGAGGACGAGCAGCAGGCCGATCTCGACCGCCGGGACCAGCCAGTCGGGCCCCAGGGAGGACCGCTCCGGCACCGCAACCCGCAGGATGATCGAGATCGCGACGAAGAAGCCGAGCGTCGCCACGATCGGCCAGCGCGGCTCGAGGAACACGCGCTCCTCTGGTTCGGGCGCCGCGGTCGTCAAGCCGGGCTCGGGCTCGCGGTTCCGGCGGCACGGGTGTCCGGGTCGGCCGGACGCCTGTCCTCGGCCTGATAGGCGGCGAGGAGCTTCTGCTCCCGCTCGAAGCGGGGGAAGAACCGGGCGACAACGACGGCACCGAGGAGAACCGCGACGATTCCGGCCAGGTAGGCCCACTGGTCTCCCTGGACGAACGAGGTCTTCGCGGCCGCCGTGATCTGGCTCGAGTACTGCGGATATTCCTGGGCGATCGCCTCGGCGCCGTCGAACGATTTCGTCAGCTGGCCTGCGACGTTGTCGGACACCTGCTTGTTCGACTCCGCGATCTGGCTCGCGAACGCGGAGGCATAGCCTGCTGTGAGGAGCGCGCCGAAGATCGACTGCATGACGGCGCCGCCCAGGTCGCGCTGCAGGTCCGCCGTCCCCGATGCCATCCCCGCCCGCCGGACGGGCACGGAGCCGGTGAGGGAGTGTGAAGCCGGGGTGCCTGCGAGGCCGACCCCGATCCCGACGAGGGCGTAGCCGAGACCGACTTTCCAGTACGACGCGTCCTCCTTCCAGAGGAGGAGCATCGTGAGGAAGCCGAGCATGACGAAGACGTAGCCGGAGAGGAGCGTGAAGCGGGCGCCACGGGCTTCGACGATCTTCGCCGAGCGCGGGGCGACGAGCACCATGCAGAACGCGGCGGGCAAGATGGCGAGGCCGGCGTCCAGGGTCGAGTAGGCGAGCACGTTCTGCAAGTACTGCTGGCCGACGAACATCGCCCCCATCAGCGAGCCGAAGACGATGATCCCCGCGCAGGCCGCCACCCAGAACGGCGGCCGTGCGGCGACTTCGAGGTCGTAGAGCGGGTTCGACGCCCGTCGCTGACGGAGGTAGAAAAGCGCGAGCGCGACGACCGCGGCGAGCGCGAGCCCGATGCTCAGCGCGCCCTTGTCCGGCACCGGCGCGAAGTTGATCGAGAGGATCAGCGCGCCGACGAGCACGAGCGAGAGGATTCCGCCGAGGTTGTCGACCGGCTCCGTCCCTTCGTTCACGTGAGCGGGCACGAGGCGTATAGCCATCACGATCGCCACGACGGCGAGCGGAAGTGTCAAGAGAAATACGGAGCCCCACCAGAAGTGCTCGAGGAGAAGACCGGAGAGCAGCGGTCCAAGCGCGGCGATCGCGCCGCCGATACCCGACCAAAGCGCGATCGCCTTCGTCCGCCCCGGGCCGGCCCAGAGCGCAGTGATGAGAGCCAGCGTCGTCGGATAGGCCATTCCCGCGGCGACACCGCCGCCGATGCGCGCGACGATGAGAACCGTGTCCGACGGGGCCCATGCCGCCAGGATCGAGGCTGGAATCGCGAGCACGGTCCCGATCACGAGCATGAGCTTTCGGCCGTAGCGGTCGCCGAGCGCCCCGAGCCAGAGCACCGAGCACGCCAGGCCGAGGGAGTAGCCGACCGCGACGAGATCGAGCGCCGTCTGGCTCGAGTCGAAGTGCTCTCCGATCGACGGCAGCGCGACATTGGCGACTGCCAGGTTCAGGTTCGCGACCGCGGCGACGAGGATCAGCGCCGTGAGGACGAGCCCCGGGCGCTGCGGCTGCAAAGCGGTTCGGTCCACCGAGGCGCTCATCCGACGACCTTAATCCGCCCCGACGAGCGGGGAAGCCGCGTCGAGGCCCCGAGACGGCTCGTCAAATCTCGGCGTGCGTCGGCATGCGGCCAGTCTCGGGTGTGGTTAGGTGAGCAGCGGCCGACTTCACCTAGGTGAACCTGACCGCGTGTCCGACCTACGCGTGGCACCCGGCGACTGTCTTGCATGAGGTAGGGCCGAACGACGTATGTGCGGGGATAGAGCGTTGAGTAGCCTTTCGCCATGGGCGTGACCCTGTACGCGGGGGGGCCGCCTCAGCAGCCGGCCCGTCCGCCGCCGCTGCTGACGACGAAGCTGCATCCTCCGGCCGGGAGGGAGCAGACGGTCCTGCGCGTCCGTCTCGTCAAGCGGCTCCAGGCTCCGGCGGGCACCAAGTTGACGGCCCTGGCCGCACCAGCGGGATACGGGAAGACCACGCTCCTCGGAGCGTGGCGCGAGCTGGCACCGCAGCAGCCGATTGCATGGCTGACAGTCGACGAAGGAGACAACGACCCGGTCGTCCTCTGGTCTTACGTGACCGCCGCGCTCGTCGAAGCGTGCCCGGACCTCGAGGTCCGGGCCATCCCCGAGCACGTCGACGCGGCGACCATCGTGGACGTTGTCCTGCCGGAGCTGATCAACGCACTCGCGGCTTTCGGCCCTGCAGCCCTCGTCCTCGACGACTTCCACGAGCTCACGAGCGGGCCCGCCCGCGACTCTCTTGCTTGGTTCATCGACCGCGTGCCCTCCACGTTCCGACTCGTCATTGCCACCCGGACCGAGCCGGCGCTGTCGCTGGGGGCGTTGCGGGCGCACGGTGAGCTGCTCGAGCTCCGCGCGGCGGAGCTCGGGTTCGACGCGACCGAGGCAGCAGCGCTCCTGAACGACTTACTCGGGCTCGGGCTCGAACGCGAGCAGGTCGAAGCGCTCGTAGAGCGCACGGAGGGCTGGCCGGCGGGGATCTACCTCGCCGCTCTCTCGCTGCAGTCGACGCCCGACCGTTCCGAGTTCGTGTCCAGGTTCAGCGGTGGGAACCGCCACGTGGTCGACTTCCTGGTCGACGAGGTGCTGAACCACCATGACTCCAACGTCCAGACCCTCATGCTCCGTTCTTCCATCCTGGGACGAATGTGCGGCCCACTATGCGACGCCGTGCTCGAGAAGGAAGGAAGCGCTGAACGGCTTCGCGAGCTCGCTCGCACCAATCTCTTCTTGGTGCCGCTCGACGACCGCGGCGAGTGGTATCGGTTCCATCAGCTCTTCGCTCAGCTCCTGCGCGTCGAGCTCGAGCATCGCGAGCCGGGTCTCGCACCCACCCTCCACCGCCGCGCACTGGCCTGGCACCGGGAGCACGGGACGATCGAGGAAGCACTCCGGCATGCGTTCGGCGCAGAGTCGGCGAAGGAACTGCCGGTCAGCACAGGTCCCTCTCGCGGACAGGCCGATTTGAGCGAACGCGAGGTGGTCGTCCTGCGAATGCTCACCGGGCCCCTGTCCGAGCGCGACATCGGCCGTGAGCTCTACGTCTCGCACAACACCGTGCACAGCCATACGAGGTCGATCTTCCGCAAGCTCGGCGCGTCGTCTCGGTCCGAGGCGATCCGCAAGGCGCGCTCCGCCGGACTGATCTGACCTCCGGCTGCGGTCCACCTAGGTGAATCGCCGCGCGCGCGGCTTCCCTCACCTACTTCTGCGTCACGCTCGCCCGACATGGGCGCGACATACCGGATCGTCGTTCGAGGAGAGCTCGACGACCGCTTCGCGTTTCTCTTCAACGGCATGCGAATGGAGCGGGTGGCGGGCACCACAGTCTTAACAGGCACGGTCGTCGACCAGGCGCAATTGCACGGATACATCGATCGGCTGGCCGAGCTCGGCCTCGACCTCCTCAGGATCGAGCAGCCGGGCGAGGTCGTCGGCCTCGCGGCCCGGGCTACGACCCAAGGAAAGGGGAACTAGTGATTGCTGACGCACCCGCCACCACCCAGGTGGCCCAACCGCCACAGCTCGAAGGCCGCCGCGCCGACCACCTCGTGATCTTCGGGATCACGGGCGACCTTGCGAAGGTGATGACGTTTCGGTCGCTGTATCGCCTCGAGCAGCGCGGCCTGCTCGACTGCCCGATCCTCGGCGTCGCGGTCGACGACTGGTCGATAGACCAGCTCGTTGAGCGTGCGCGCGAGTCGATCGTCGGCACGGGCGAGGAGCTGGACGAAGACGTCTTCCAACGCCTGGCCAAGCGCCTCTCATACGTGGCCGGCGACTTTGCGGACGACGCGACGTACGGCCGGGTTGCCGCGGCGATCGACAGCGCGACGCTGCCCGTCTTCTATCTCGAGATCCCGCCGTTTCTCTTCGGCAGAGTGGTGAAAGGGCTGGCCGATGCGGGCCTCACGAAGAACGCGCGCGTCGTGGTCGAGAAGCCGTTCGGGCACGACCTCGAGTCGGCCCGTGCGCTGGCAGACGAGCTCCACGCCTACATCGACGAGTCCCAGCTCTTCCGGATCGACCACTACCTCGGGAAGATGGGGATCGACGAGATCGTCTTCCTGCGCTTCGCGAATGCGATGCTCGAGCCGATCTGGAACCGCAACTACGTCGCCTCCGTCCAGATCACGATGGCGGAGGACTTCGGCGTCGAGGATCGCGGGCACTTCTACGATCCCGTCGGCGCGCTCCGCGACGTCGTCGTCAACCACCTCATGCAGGTGGTCTCTCTCTGCGCGATGGAAGCACCGGCGCGCGGGGATCCCCAGACGATCAAGGACGCCCAGGTCTCGCTGTTTCGCGCGGTCAAGGAGGCGGAACCGGCCAACTACGTGCGCGGGCAGTACGAGGGCTACCAGTCGATCGACGGCGTCGCACCCGACTCCACGACCGAGACGTACACGGCTCTCCGCCTCGAGATCGAGAACTGGCGCTGGGCCGGCGTGCCCTTCTTCATCCGCGCGGGGAAGTGCCTCCCGGTGACGCAGACGGAGCTCAGGCTCGTGTTCAAGCACCCGCCTCGGCTCGGCTTCAAGGCGTTCGACCGGAGCATGGAGCCGAACCAACTCGTCGTGAAGCTCGATCCCTCGACCGGCATCCGCATGGAGCTCGAGGCTCACCGCGCGGACGGGCCGGGGCAGGTTCAGCTCGACCTGGACTTCTCGCAGCAAGGGGGTGAGGGCGCCACGCCGTATGAGGTTCTCCTCAACGCGGCTCTCACGGGAGAGAGCACCCGCTTCACCCGCCAGGATGCGGTCGAGGAGACGTGGCGGATCTTCCAGCCGCTCCTCGACGCCCCTCCCCCCGTCCAACCGTATGCGCCCGGCTCGTGGGGCCCGGACGAGGCCGACCAGTTGCTGTCGGGCTACGGCCGCTGGCACGGACCGTGGATCTCGTCATGAGCACCGGCGCGACCACACAGGCGGCCCCCCAGAGTGCCGCTGCGCCGTCGCCGTTTCCGCCCATCGCCGACTACGCCTTCCTGTCCGACTGCCATACCGGCGCGCTCGTGGCCGCGGACGGGGCGATCGACTGGCTCTGTATCCCGTCCTTCGACTCACCGAGCATCTTCGGCAGCCTCCTCGACCGACAGGCCGGCTTCTTCCGCTTTGCGCCGTTCGGGATCAACCATCCGACCGCGCGCTCGTACGAGCCCGGGACGAATGTCCTTCGAACGACCTGGAAGACGCCATCCGGCTGGGTGCGCGTCTTTGACGCTTTGACGGTCGGCCCCTGGGATCACGAGGATGAGATCACGCCGCACACGCGCCCTCCCGCGGACGACGATGCCGACCACATGCTCGTGCGGACGGTCGAGTGCCTCGAGGGACAGGTCGAGCTCGAAATCGTCTGCGAGCCGGCCTTCGACTATGGACGCGCACCCGCCGCCTGGACGATGAACGAGGGCGACCGCCACTCCGCCGAGGCGAGCGGGGCCGGGCAGACCTTTCGCCTGGTGTCCGATCTCGCACTCGACATCGAGGGCGAGCGCGTGCGCGGGCGCCACGTCCTCCAGGCGGGCGAAAAGGCGTACTGCGCCCTCTCATGGGCCGAGGAGCTGGCCGCGCCCGCCGACAGCAAGGAGGCCGAGGCGCGGGTCGCAGCCACGACCCGCTTCTGGCGCGCCTGGCTGAGCAGGGCGCGAATCCCCGACCACCGCCTGCGCGATCCGATCCAGCGCTCGGCGCTCACGATCAAGGGCCTGACGTATATGCCCACCGGGGCAACCGTCGCCGCGCTCACGACGTCCCTGCCGGAGACGCCCGGAGGCGAGCGGAACTGGGACTACCGCTACACCTGGATCCGCGACACGACGTTTACCCTGCAGGCGCTCCACTTCCTCAACCTCAACTCGGAAGCCGACGAGTTCATGGAGTTCGTCGCGGACCTCGAGCCCACACAGGACGGCTCGCTGCAGATCATGTATGGGATCGACGGTCGGCGGGACCTCACGGAGGAAACCCTCGACGATCTGACCGGCTATGCGGGGGCGCGTCCCGTCCGCATCGGCAATGGCGCGTTCGACCAGAAGCAGAACGACGTCTTCGGAGCGGTGCTCGACTCCATCCTCCTACACACGCAGCACAGCGACCGCCTGCCGCGCAGCCTGTGGCCGATCGTCCAGTCACAGGCCGAGTGTGCGACAGCGGTCTGGCAGAACCCCGACCAGGGGATCTGGGAGGCGCGCGGCAAGCCGCAGCAATATGTCTCGTCCAAGCTCATGTGCTGGGTCGCGCTCGACCGAGCCGCCAAGCTCGCGGAGATCCGGGCTGATCCCGAACAGCAGGAGAAGTGGCGCACCGTTGCCGACGAGATCCACGCGGACATCCTCGAGCACGGCGCGAAAGGCGGAGTCCTCCGCCAGCACTACGAGACCGACGCGCTCGACGCCTCCACGCTCTTGGCGGCGATCTTCGGCTTCCTGCCCGGCGACGACAAGCTTCTGCGCAAGTCCGTCGAGGCGATCGCCAACGACCTGACCGAGGACGGCTTCGTCCTCCGCTACAAGACGGATGAGACCGACGACGGTCTCTCGGGCAAAGAGGGGACGTTCCTCATCTGCTCCTTCTGGCTCGTGTCGGCGTTGGCCATCGTCGGAGAGCTACAGCGCGCACGTGACCTGATGGAGCGGCTGCTCCGGGTCGCCTCGCCGCTCGGCCTCTACGCGGAGGAGTTCGACGCCGCGACGGGCCGCCATCTCGGCAACTTCCCGCAGGCGTTCTCCCACCTCGCCCTGATCGAGGCGGGGGCGCGAATCATCGTCCCCGAGATGATGGCGGAGTACTGATGCTCGGCGGCGTCGCTCACCCCTACGTGAGGAGGTCGCATGGACGCCTATGACGTGATCATCATCGGTACCGGCGCAGGCGGCGGGACGCTAGCCCATCATCTGGCGCCGTCGGGCAAGAAGATCTTGCTCCTCGAACGCGGGGACT
>Ga0307320_10000363_pt1 | contig 16184 bp, 17 predicted proteins | sample ER_DNA_369_FD_194495 | JGI IMG/M metagenome (GOLD analysis project Ga0307320, IMG submission 194495) | Bulk soil microbial communities from the East River watershed near Crested Butte, Colorado, United States - ER_DNA_369 | ecosystem: Environmental > Terrestrial > Soil > Floodplain | place...
ATACGATCGCCTTGGGGAGGAGGCCGGGCGAACCGTACTAAGAGGCGCTCGCCGAAGAGGGCTCCAGCGGGTGCTGGATACACTCGCGGGGTGATCGAGAGCAAGGCGCTGACGGGCGACGATCTCGCGCTCGCGGACGTCTGGGCGGTCGCGGTCCTGGGCGAGCCCGTGGCTCTCGCCGACTCGGCGCGCGGGCGCATGGCGGCGGCCCGCGAGATCGTCGAGCAGGCGACGCACGGCGCGCAGGAGCACACCTACGGGGTCAACACCGGCTTCGGTCGTTTCGTCTCACGTGCGATTCCCGAGGAGTTGACGGAGGAGCTCCAGCTGCGCCTGCTGCGCAGTCACGCCTGCGGAGTGGGGGAGCCGTACCCGGACGAGATCGTCCGCGCCGCGATGCTCCTGCGCGCCAATGCGCTCGCAAAGGGGTACTCCGGTGCGCGCGTCGCCACCGTGGAACTGCTCGTGGAATGCCTGAACCGCGGCGTCCTGCCCTACGTGCCGAGCCGCGGTTCCGTCGGCGCAAGCGGTGATCTCGCACCGCTTGCACACCTCGCGCTGCCGCTGATCGGAGAGGGCGAGGCGAGGGTCGACGGCCGGAGCCTGCCGGGCGCCGAGGCGCTCGCGGAGGTAGGCCTGGAGCCCGTGCGGCTGCAGGCGAAGGAAGGCCTCTCCCTCGTCAACGGGACACAGTTCATGGCGGCGTTCGGCTCGCTCGGGGCGGTGCGCGCCCAACGGCTCGCCAAGACCGCGGACATCGCCTGCGCGCTCTCGCTGGAGGCGTTGCAGGGATCGCGAACGAGCTTCCTGCCTCAGGTGCACGCGCTGAGACCGCTGAAGGGCCAGGCGGAGTCGGCCGCAAACGTCTTGCAGCTGCTCGAAGACTCGGCGATCAACGAGTCGCACCGCTGGTGCGACAAGGTGCAAGACGCGTACTCGCTGCGCTGTGCGCCCCAGGTCCACGGTGCCTCGCGCGACCTGCTCGACTACGCCGCCCGGACCGTCGCGACGGAGCTCAACGCCGCGACCGACAACCCGCTCGTTCTGGTCGAGGACGCGATGCTCGTCTCCAACGGGAACTTCCACGGTCAGCCGCTCGCGTTTGCCCTCGACGCGCTCGCGATGGCCGTCGCCGAGCTCGCCAACATCGCGGAGCGGCGGGTCGAGCGGCTCGTGAACCCGAGCCTGTCCGGAGGGCTCCCGGCCTTCCTCACGGGCGACGGGGGCCTCAACTCGGGCTTCATGATCCCGCAGTACGTCGCGGCCTCGCTGGTGAGCGAGAACAAGGTGCTCGCGCACCCGGCCGGCGTCGACTCGATTCCCACGAGTGCAGGCCAGGAGGATCACGTGTCGATGGGCAACGCGTCGGGCCTGAAGGCTTGGCAGGTGCTTGCCAACGCCGAGCGCGTGCTCGCGATCGAATTGCTTGCCGGGGCGCAGGGCGTGGAGTTCCTCGCGCCGCTGCGGCCGGGCCGCGGCGTGCGCGCGGCGAGGGAGTTTGTCCGCTCGCTCTCGCCGCGGTTGCGCGATGACCGCCCGCTCGCAGGCGACATCGAGGAGGTGGCAGGCGCGATCCAAGACGGATCGTTCGTGGAGGCCGTCGAGTCGGAGGCCGGCGAGCTCAGGTGAGCAGCCCGAACGGAGGCAACCCGAAGCGGCGCGGCTCCGCGCACCCGTACCGCGACAGCGCTCTTGCCTACGCCGGGCTCGGGACGTTGGTCGTGGCCTTTGCGTACCTGAGCGGCAGCGGCCTGCTCAAGTCATTCGCCGGCGGCACCGCCGCGTTCGTGCTTGCCACGGCGTGGACCTGGTGGCGGTTGCGCTCCCGCGAAGAACAGCCTGATCGGCCTGCGCCGTGAGCACGACGCGCTCGGTCGACGCGACCGTGGAGGCGCTCTGCGGCGACCTGTCGTCGATCCGCGCGCCGCGCGGCGCGGAGTTGAACGCCCGCTCCTGGTCGACCGAGGCGCCGCTGCGGATGCTCTTGAACAACCTGGACGCGGAGGTCGCCGAGCGTCCCGAGGAGCTCGTCGTCTACGGCGGCTCCGGAAAGGCGGCCCGGAACCCCGAGGCTCTGCGGGCGCTCGTCCGGTCACTGCTCACACTGGCCGACGACGAGACGCTGCTCGTCCAGAGCGGCAAGCCGGTCGGCGTCTTTCGCACGCACGCGTTGGCGCCGCGGGTGCTCATCGCCAACTCGCTGCTCGTGCCGCGGTGGGCGACCTGGGACGAGTTCCGACGCCTGGAAGCGCTCGGTCTGACGATGTTCGGCCAGATGACGGCGGGCAGCTGGATCTACATCGGCAGCCAAGGGATCCTGCAGGGGACGTACCAGACGTTCGTCGCGGCCGGTGAGAAGCACTTCGGCTCCGCGGACCTCTCCGGACGAACGATCCTGACGGCCGGGCTCGGAGGGATGGGCGGCGCGCAGCCGCTCGCGGCGACGCTCGCCGGTGCGGCGATCCTCTGCATCGAGGTCGATCCGGCGCGGATCCGGCGCCGACTCGAGACCGGCTACCTGGACGAGGCATCCGAGTCGATCGACGACGCACTCGGTCGAGTGAGGGCCGCGGCGCGGGAGGGCCGTGCGCTGTCGGTCGGCTTGCTGGGAAACGCCGCCGAGGTCGTGCCGGAGCTGGCACGGCGTCGTGAGTCGTTCGACCTCATCACCGACCAGACCGCCGCTCATGATCCGCTGACCGGATACGTGCCGGCCGGCTTGTCGGTCGAGGAGGCGGCCGCCCTTCGTTCCAGGGACCCCGACGAGTACCTGCGCCGAGCAAGAGAGTCGATTGTGCGCCATGTCGAGGGGCTGCTCGAGTACGTCCGGAACGGCAGCTATGTTTTCGATTATGGCAACAACCTTCGAGGGGAGGCACTAGAGGCCGGCGTAGAGGAGGCGTTCACATACCCGGGCTTCGTCCCGGCTTATGTTCGGCCGCTGTTCTGCCGCGGGATCGGTCCGTTTCGGTGGGCAGCCCTCTCGGGCGATCCGGACGACATCGCCGCCATCGACCGGATGCTCCAGGCGTTGTTCCCGAACGATGCCGCTCTGCAGCGCTGGCTCAGTCTCGCGCCGGATCGCGTGGCGTACCAGGGGCTCCCGGCTCGCATCTGCTGGCTCGGCTACGGAGACCGCGCGCGCGCCGGGCTTGCGATCAACGAGCTCGTTCGGAGCGGGCAGGTGAAGGCCCCGGTGGTCATCGGGCGTGACCACCTCGACTCCGGCTCGGTGGCGTCCCCGTACCGCGAGACCGAGGCGATGCGGGACGGCTCTGATGCGATCGCCGACTGGCCGATCCTGAACGCGCTGCTCAACGTCGCCGCGGGAGCGACGTGGGTCAGCGTCCACCACGGCGGGGGCGTCGGGATCGGCAACTCGATCCATGCCGGCATGGTCGTCGTCGCAGACGGCAGTCAGGACATGGCGGAACGGCTCGAGCGCGTGCTGACGACCGACCCCGGCACCGGCGTGCTGCGCCACGCCGACGCCGGATATGGAGATGCGCTCGCCGCAGCCGAGGATCACGGGCTCGGGCTGCCAATGCGTCCGCCGTCCTCCACGAGTCCCTCGTGACCCAGGGCGCTGCCGGCGCGCCGAAACTCCTCGTCCGCGACCTCGCTCAGCTGGCGACTCCGTTTCCCGCGGCGCAAGCGCCCCTGCGCGGGGAGGCGCTCGGCGGGGTGGACGTGATCGAGGAGGCCTTCGTGCTCTGCGACGGGGGTCGAGTCGCCGCCGCCGGGCGGATGCGTGAGCTCGAGACGATCGAGGGAGAGGTCGAGGAGGTCGACGGAACCGGGCTCTGCGCTGTCCCGGGTCTCGTCGATTGCCACACGCATCCGTGCTTCCTCGGCGATCGTGTCGACGAGTTCGCGCTGCGTGCGACCGGGGCGAGCTACGAGGAGCTGCACGCCGCGGGCGGCGGCATCCTCTCGACGGTCCGAGCCACTCGCGCGGCGGGCGAAGAGGAGCTCCGACAGGCCGTGGAGCGGCACGTCGAGTGGATGCTGCGTGCGGGCACGACCACGTTCGAGGGCAAGTCCGGCTACGGGCTCGACCGGTCGACGGAGCTCGCGTCGCTCGAGGCCGTCGCCGAGGCCGGTGGCGTGCCGACCTGGCTGGGGGCCCACGCGGTGCCGCCTGAGTTCGACCGGGCCGACGCCTACCTCGACTACGCGCTGGCCGAAGTGCTGCCGGCGGCGGCACGCGTCGCCGAAATGGCAGACGTGTTCGTCGAGGAAGGCGCGTTCACCGTCGAGCAGGCCCGCCGTTACCTCGAGGCGTGCCGTGAGGCCGGGCTCGCGCTCCGCCTGCACGGCGACCAGTTCACGGAGCTCGGCGCGATCGGCCTCGCGATCGAGCTCGGGGCACGCTCGGTAGACCACCTCGAGGCGACGGGGGATGAGGGAGTACGCGCCCTGGCCGCAAGCGACGTCGTCGGCGTGTTGCTGCCGGCAAGCGCGCTCTTCCTCGACCGTCCGATGCCGCCGGCGAGGGCGCTTGTCGACTCGGGCGCGGCGGTTGCGATCGCGACCGACTTCAACCCGGGCAGCGCATTCTGCGAGAGCCTGCCGCTCGTCTGCTCGCTCGCCTGCACGCAGCTCCACCTAGCGCCCGCCGAGGCGCTCGTCGCCTGCACGGTGAACGCCGCCCACGTGCTCGGTCTCGCCGACCGTCGTGGCCGAGTCGCGCCGGGGTACGACGCCGACCTCGTTCTGCTCGACGCGCCCGACTGGCGGCACCTCGCGTACCACCTCGGCGGTGATCTCGTGGCAGCGGTCATCCGGCGCGGAGCCCTCGCCTGGGTCCGCTGACACCGCGCTAATCTTGCGCCGATGCCCACGCGCAAGCAGCGTCGCCGGCGCCAGAAAGGGCTTCGGCACGAATACGAGTACGTCTACGTCGACGAGGAAGGCCGCGAGCTGGAGGTCGACCCCGACGCGGTCGAGGAGCGGAGCTCACGCCGAAACGGAAAGCGCGATGCAAAGCGGCCGGCGCAGACGTCGAGTAAGGGCAAGCCGGTCCGTCCGGTGGCGCCGCCTTCCTGGCGCCGCGTTGGCAAGCGAGCACTTCTGTTCGGGCCTCTGATCTTCGTCGCCTTCTCGGTCATCGACACCGGGCAGTCGATCGCGGTGCGGCTCGCGACCGCAGTCGTCTACACGGCGTTCTTCGTCCCGTTGATGTACCTGATGGATCGCACGATGTACCGCACGTACCTGAGGCGCACCGGCCAGGACTCGCCCCAGCGTCCGTCCCGAAAGCGCTAGCGGGCCGCCGGGGCCGCACGTTCCTCGCCACGGTAGTGGCCGGCACCCGGCCACGGCGCGAGGAAGAGCAGCAGCCGGGCGCCGTCGGCGCTCGAAACCGCACGCCGCTCCTCCGGCTCGAACATGAACAGCATCCCCGGCGACGCATCGACCGTCTCCCCGCCCGCCTCGACGCGAACGGTGCCGTCGACGACGAGGAGAAACGCTTGTTCCTTGACCTCGTGCTCGCCGAGCTGCTGCCCCGGGTCCAGCCCGATCAGCACGGCACGTGCTGTCTCGTCGGAGTCGAGCACGACCGGAGAGCGGCTCCCGCCCGGCATCTCGATCTCGCGCAGGTTCCAGCGCTGCACCTCCTTACTTCTACACGCTCTGGTCGCGACTCACACGGCTGCCTGAGCGTGCCGGGGCTCCGAACGCCCGCCGTTAGACTCACGCTCCCGTGACCACGCCCTCCGCTCTCGTCGTCGACCGCTACGAGCTCGGCCCGGTCGGGACGAACTGCTACGTCGTCCGCGCCTCTCGCGAGGCCGACGAGGCGGTGGTCGTCGACCCGGGCGGAAACGCCCCCGAGCTACGGCTCGAGCTCGCGCGCAGCGGCGCCGGCTGCGCGGCGATCCTGATCACGCACGGCCACTGGGACCACCTCGGGGCCGTCGCGGATCTCGCCGAGGGCACGGGTGCGCCGGTCTACATGGCCGAGGACGAACGCGCGCTGCTCGAGAACCTTCCCGACCTCGTCCCGGCGGGGGTGGTCGCGCGCCCGTACACGGCCGATGTCCTACTTCGCGGCGACGAGACGCTCGAGCTCGCGGGCATCACGTTCGAGACGCTGCGTGTCCCGGGGCACTCGCCCGGCCACCTGGCGTATCACGCCGACGGCTGCCTCTTCTCGGGCGACGTTCTCTTCGCGGGCTCGGTGGGCCGAACCGACCTCCCCGGCGCCGACTGGGAGACGCTGGTCGACTCGCTGCGCATGCTGACAGAACGCTTTCCGCCGGAGACCCGCGTCTACTCAGGCCACGGCCCGCCGACGACCCTCGGCGCCGAGCTCGACCGCAACCCGTTCCTCGCTCCGCTGCGCGCCTCGTGACGACCTTCGAGGCGCCTCGCGGCACCCACGACATCCTCCCGTCAGAGCAGCCGCTCTGGCGGCTCGTCACCGGCGAGGCCGAGCGGCTGTGCTCGCTGTACGGCTACCGGCCCATCCAGACGCCCGCCTTCGAAGACACGGCGCTCTTCCAGCGGACGTCCGGGGCGGGCTCCGACGTCGTGCAGAAGGAGATGTACACCTTCGAGGATCGCGGCGGCCGCTCGCTCACGCTGCGCCCCGAAGGAACGGCGCCGATCGCGCGCGCGTATCTCGAGCACGGGCTCCACCGCGAGGCGCAGCCGGTCAAGCTCTACACGATCGCGACGATGTACCGGTATTCCGCGCCGCAGCGCGGGCGCTACCGCGAGCACTGGCAGCTCTCGGTCGAGGCGATCGGGTCGGCGGATCCGGCAATCGACGCCGAGCTGATCCAGCTCTACGACGAGCTGCTAGCGCGCCTCGGCGTGACCGACTACAAGCTGCTGCTGAACTCGATCGGGGACGCGAACTGTCGTCCCGCCTACCTCGAGCGCCTCACCGCCTGGCTGGACGAGCACGAGGACGTGCTCGACGACGACGCGCGCCAGAAGCGTGCGACGAATCCGCTGCGCGTCTTCGACGTCAAGAGCGAGAAGGTGCAGGAAGCGCTCGCCGAGGCGCCCAAGATCGGCGACGCTCTCTGCGACGAGTGCCGGGCGCACTTCGAGGCCGTGCAGGCGCACCTCGAGAACTACGCGGTCGAGTTCACGCTCAGCCCGACACTGGTTCGGGGCCTGGACTACTACACCCGCACGGCGTTCGAGTTCGTCGACGAGGCGATCGGCGCGCAGAGCTCGATCCTCGGCGGCGGTCGCTACGACGGCCTGATCGAGGAGCTCGGGGGCCAACCGACCCCCGGGATCGGCTTCGGTGCCGGGATCGAGCGGCTGCTGCTCTCCATGGAGGCCGCCGGCGTGACGGCGAGCCCGGACGAGATCGACGTCTTCGTGGCGCTGAGCGAGGCCGACTTCAAGCCCCGTGTGCTGCCGCTCGTCCAGGAGCTGCGTCGCCACGGCCTGAGCGCCGAGGTCGATTACGCGGGCCGCTCGCTCAAGGGGCAGCTGACCCACGCCCGCCGCCTCGGTGCGAGCGCGATCGTGGAGTGGGGGCCTGAGCGCTCGACGCTGCGCCGGCCGGGACAGCAGGACGAGGAGGTCGCCACGGCCGAGCTCGCGGAGAGGCTCAAGAGGTGAGGTGGCGCGACCTGAACGCGGGAGAGCTCCGCAAGGAGCATGTAGGGCGGCGGCTCGCCCTCGCCGGCTGGGCCGCGCGCCGACGCGACCACGGCGGGCTCGTCTTCATCGACCTGCGCGACGAGAGCGGCCTGGCGCAGCTCGTGATCAATCCCGAGCGCGCGCCTAAGGCTGCCGCGGTCGCCCACGAGGTTCGCAACGAGTTCGTGATCCGCGCCGAGGGCGAGGTCGCGGCGCGCGCCCCCGAGGCCGTCAACCCGGGCCTCCCGACCGGCGAGGTCGAGCTCCAGGTCGACGAGCTCGAGATCGTCTCCCGTTCGGAGCCGCTCCCGTTTCAGGTCGACGAGCAGAACGTGGAAGAAGGCACGCGCCTGCGCTACCGCTACCTCGACCTGCGCGGCGAGCGAATGCAGCGCAACCTCCATCTTTCGGCGACGGTCGTCGCCGCCATCCGACGCTTCATGGACGAGCAGGGGTTCGTCGACGTCTGGACGCCGAACCTGACGAAGGCCACGCCCGAGGGAGCACGCGACTTCCTCGTGCCGGTGCGGCTGCAGCCGGGCAAATTCTTCGCGCTGCCCCAGTCGCCGCAGATCTTCAAGCAGATCCTGATGGTCGCCGGATTCGGCCGCTACTACCAGATCGCGACCTGCTTCCGGGACGAGGACCTCCGGGCCGACCGCCAGTTCGAGTTCCGCCAGCTCGACGTCGAGCTCTCGTTTCCGACGCGCGAGGAGGTGTGGGAGACGCTCGAGGGCGCGGTCGTCGCGTCCTTCGAGGCGCTGGGCCGGGAGCCGCCCGCGCGGCCTTTCCGCCGCTTGACCTGGCACGAGGCGATGCAGCGCTACGGCTCCGACAAGCCGGATTTGCGCTTCGGGCTCGAGCTCCACGACCTGACCGATCAGACGCGCGAGTCCGAGTTCAAGGTCTTCGCGCAGGCGCCGAGCGTCCAGTTCTTCACCGTGCCGCAGGAGCTCTCCCGCGCGGAGCTCGCCTCGCTCGAGGAGCTGGCGAAGGAGTGGGGAGGCAAGGGGCTCGCTTACCTCGTGTTCGACGAGGAGGGGGAGGCGCGCTCGCCGATCGCGAAGTTCCTCTCGGCGGAGGTGATCGAGGCCGTGAGGCCCGAGCAGCCGGGGGCAACGGTGCTCTTCGGCGCGGACGAGCCTCGCACGGTCGCGCGCGTGCTCTCGGCGGTGCGTGGCCACCTCGGCCGCGAGCTCGGGCTGATCGACGAGACGCGCGACGAGTTCCTCTGGGTGACCGACTTCCCGCTCTTCGACTGGGACGAGGACGGCAAGCGCTGGACCTTCAGCCACCACCCGTTCACCGGCGTCCGGTCGGAAGACGAGGACCTGATCGAGTCCGAGCCCGGCCTCGCCCTGAGCCAGGCATACGACCTCGTCTGGAACGGCTGGGAGCTCGGCTCCGGCTCGATTCGGATCCACGACCCCGAGATCCAGAAGCGCGTCTTCGCCGCGATGGGCATCACCGACGAAGAGGCCGAGGAGCGGTTCGGCTTCCTGCTCGAGGTGCTGCGGATGGGTGCGCCGCCGCACGGCGGCTTCGCGATGGGGCTCGAACGCTTCGTCGCGCTGCTGGCCGGCGAGCAGAACATCCGCGAGGTCGTCGCGTTCCCGAAGACGGCGAGCGGCGTCGAGCCCTTGAGCGGCGCACCGACCCCGATTGCGCAGGACATCCTGGCCGAGCTTGGAATTCAGGTCCTGCCGAAAGAAGACTGACGGAACGCCGGAACAGCAGTCATACTTGTTTGCGTCACGGTCGAGCCAGGAGGACGAGTTAGCGGATGGCAAGCGAAGGCCAGGAACGAGCCGCAGAAGCACCCGCGTTGACGTCCCTTCCGCGGGTCGAGGACCTGCCGAGCGCCGCAGACGGCTTCGACCGCGAGAAGGTTCGCGAGGCGTTCGAGGCCTTCCGCCGGCACACGACCCAGCTGCAGGTGCAGCTCCGCGTGTTGCAGGCCGCCGGGCAGAGCGGCGTCGAGCCGACCGGCCACGCTGTCCGCATGGACTCGCTCCACATGATCCGCGCGGCCGCGGAGATGGCCGACACGATCGAGCGTGACGCGCAGACGGCCTCGGCGGCGCAGCTGCGCCGGACCGAGGAAGAGGTGTCCCGCCGCCAACGCGACCTCCAGGAGCGGCAGGGCGAGGTCGAGCGCTATCGCCAGGAGAGCGAGCGCCAGCGCGCCGAGATGCTGAACGCCGCGAAGACCGAATCCCGCCAGGCGGTCCAGGAGGCGCAGCAGCAGGCCGCGCAAGAGGTCGCAGAGGCCGAGTCGCGAGCGGCGCGGCTGCTCGAGCAGGCCCGCCACCAGGCGACCGAGCTCACGAACGCGACGCGCGCCGAGGTCGAGCAGACGCTCGAATGGGCACGCGGACAGGCCGGGGCGATCATCAGCCGGGCCCAGGAGGGTGCCGAGCAGCTGCTCGGCGCGGCGGGTCTCGGTGACGACGCCGTCGGGCGCGTTGCCCAAACGATCGTCAGCGCGGCCGAGGCCGCGGCAGAGGCGAGTCGCGGGGGCGCGGCCGCCGCGCCGCCTGTGCGCCAGCCCGAAGCGGCACCTGCACCCGAGCCGGAGTCCGCCGAGGAGCAGGCGCCCGAAGAGCCGCCGCTCTCACCGCCCGTCTCGCCTGGACCTTCGCCGCCCGGCCCGCAGGAACACGCCGGCGAGCCGTCGAGCGAAGACGAGACCACCAGCTAGGCTCGCCCCATGCTTCCGGGCCGGCTCGGTCTCCGCTTCGCGCTCGAGGCGCTGTTCCTCCTCCTGCTTGCGATCGGAGCCGGCCTCGCGGACCTGCGCCCGGCGCTGATCGTCGTCGTGATGGCCGCCGCGTGGGTGCTCGTCGCGGTGATCGAGTTCACTGCCGAGCGGATCACGGCGTCTCCGCTCTCGTTCCTGCTGCCGCAACCCGCCGAGTCACAGGAGGACGAGCCCGAACGCGTGGCCTGGCCGATGCCCGAGGAGCGGACCGTCGTGGCGCCTCCGGAGCGGCCGGCCGAGCCCGAGCCCAAACCGGAGGCTCGAGCCGAGCCCGAGCCGGAGCTGGAACCGGAGCCTGAGCCCGAACCCGAACCCGAACCCGAACCAGAGCCGGAACCGGAACTGGAACCGGAACCGGAACCGGAACCGGAACCTCTGGTCGAGTCTTCCACAGAGCCCGAGCCGGAGCCGGAACCCGAATTCGAACCAGAACCAGAGCCCGAACCGGAACCGGAACCGGAACCGGAACCGCAACCTCTGCCCGAGTCTCAGTCGGAGCCAGAGCCGGAGCCGGACGAACCCGAGCCACCCGCCGTCGAGGAGCCGGCAAACGCCACGCCCGAGGAATCGCTCGAAGAGCCCCGGCGGCGGCGGTTGCCACGCCTACGCCGGCGGAAGCCCGAGGAGCCGCCCGCGCCTGCGGCTCCGCCGCGGCACGTGAGGCTCCTTCCGCGGCGCCCTGCCACAGAGCACGAGCAGAGCCGCGCCGCGCAGGAGGTCGCCGAGCTCTTCGGCGCCGGCAATTCCGACGACGAGCGTGAGGAGCGCGGCGGGTGAGGATCCGGCACTCGCCGGTCCGCTCTCTGGTGGAGGCCGCGCGTCGGCGCGGCGGCAAGCCCCTGGCGGAAGCCGAGTCGGCGCCCGAGCCGGAACCGGAGCATCCTCGCGAGCCCGAACCCGAGCCGGCGGTCGTCCCGCTCGGCCTGCACGATCCGAGCCCACGCGTGTGGAACCTCTGGGATCTCGAACGGCTCGCGGGGGAAATGAACGGCGATCCCCGAGCGGAGGAGCGAGCGCTTCTGCTGCTGCACATGCGCGAGTTCGCCGACCCCTCCGGAGATCTGCCGCTCGAGTTCGACCCGCTCGTGCGCGATGCGTTCGGCGCAGTCCTGGCGGAGCTCGTGACGTGAGGGCCGCGTCGCTTCAGCGCCAGGTCGCGCTGGCGGCAATCGCGCTGCTTGCGGCGATCGTCGCGCTCGCATTGACCTCCCGAGGAAAAGGGCAGTCGAGCACCCGCCTGCCGCAGCCCGTCCCGGTGGCCGGCGGAGGCTGGTACACGGCACTCGCAGGCGCGCAACAGCCGCGCTATGGCCGGCGTACACGCTGCGGCTACACGCTCAGGCCGGGCACGGTCGGGGTCACCGACTCCGTCCTCCCCTGCGGGATCCTGATCTACGTCGCCTACAAGGACAGCCCGCACATCCTCACGCGCGTGATCGACCGGCGTCCCGTGCTTCCCGGCCGCAAGTTCGACCTCACTCCGAAGCTCGCGGAGGATCTCGGCGTGGACGGCGTTCAGCGGATCCGCTGGGTCTTCGCCAGGTAATAAGAGGGCTTGACGAAACGACGGCTGTGCCGCCGGAACGCGCTGCACGCCACCGGCGTCCGCCCCGGTTACACAGTCGCACCCGTAGCCTCGCGTGATCCGAGGACGCGTAGCGTGTGCGTCCTTGCCTCGGAACGAGCATCACGCCCCGGCGACGAGCGACGTTCCGCCAATCCCTCCTTCGCTAGAGTGAGACTCCTCGAGCCTGTACGTGCTCGGGGCTTCTCTGTAGAACCAACACCAAGAGAGAGGGAGCCGTCGTTCGACTCAGGTGCCTGGCGCCGGAGGAGACTCGGCACCCACCTGGCTAGTCCAGGTTCACATCGGGCCCCGAGATACCGGCAGGTTGGAAGGGAATGGGGGAACCCCGGGTTCCCCCATTTACCCCTCCTTGAGAGCGTTCGCGCGCGTTGAACGTTTCAGGAGCCGCATTGTCTGGTCGGGGTGCAAGCGAGCGACGACTCGTGGCCTGAGCGGCTGAGCCGGGCAAAGCCCGCCTTAGCGGCGGAGCAATTTGAATCCCGCGATCCGTCTCGGGCGCCAGTACGCTGGCCCAAGCCTTAGTGCCTATGCCGCGGAGGCGAAGAAGTCGATCAGCAGTTGGTTGACGCGTTCAGCCTCGTCGTGATGCACCCAGTGCGACGCCTCGGGCAGGCGCTCCACGCGGTCGAGGTTGGGTACGTCGTCGGGGTCGGGCTCGGCGAGTTCGGAGCCGAGGTAGGAATCGCGCTCCCCCCAGATGACCAGTGTCGGCGCCGAGATCGGGCGAAGCTTCGCTGCGGCTTCCTTCTGGGACTGTCGTACCGAGACGCGGTAGTAGTTGATCATCCCGGCCGCTGCTCCTGGTTGCGACCACGCCTCGACGTAGCGTTCGATTTCCTGCGGCGTGTAAGACGGGTTCGCGTCCTGCAGGAAGTGTCGGAAGAAGTGCCAGTCTCTGGCGTGCACCACCTCCTCGGGCAGTCCCGGTACCGCAAAGAAGAAGAAGTACCAGGACTTCCGCAGCTGGCTCGGGTGGTGCAGTCCCTCCGAGAGCCGCCGCGGATGGGCCGCGTTGAGGATGGCGAGTCGGTCGACCACCTCGGGGTGGTTCATCGCGGTCGTCCAGGCGATGCTTCCGCCCCAGTCGTGACCGACCAACAGCGCGGACTCGGCACCGAGTTCTCCGATCAGGCCGCGGATGTCGGCGGCGAGCAGGTCGACGGCGTAGGCCTCGAAGCCCTCTGGCTTCGACGACAGGTTGTAGCCACGCGTGTCGGGCGCGACGACGCGAAAACCCGCCGCCGCGAGCGGCTCGATCTGTAGCCGCCAACCGAACCAGAACTCGGGGAACCCGTGCAGCAGAACGATCAGCGGGCCGTCACCGGCCTCGACGTAATGCAAGCGCTGATCGCCGACTTCGGCATAACCCTCCCGTAGCTCGATCCCGACGTCAGGGAGCAGGCTGGTGGTGGTCATGAGGACCTCCGTGGGTAGGGGACTTGGGCGCGAGACTACGCCTGCCGATCTGGATACGCAACAACTGTTACCGCCGCGATCAGGGCGGGCAACTCCAACAGCGGCCCAAGGGAGATCACGCCAAGGACTAGCGCGACGCCGACTACGCACCATGCGGCGAACCATCCTTTGCGAGCCGCTGCGTTGCTCATCCGATAACGAATCGTAGACCCGCTGGAAAGGAGGCTTTGCGAGCGCACGCTTCTGCGAGCCTGCGGCGCGCATCGCGGCTCGGAGGATTCCAGAACGCTGGCGCCGCTGTTCTCGCGTCGCCAACGGCTCCGTGGCGAGCGGTAGCCTGGGGTCATGGTCGAGGTCGTCGGCGACGCCTCGCGAGACGGTCGCTGGGCGCTCGTGCGCCTGGTCGTGGAGGGCGAGCGGATCGTCACCGCGGAGGCGGAAGGGCTCGAGCGGCCGCTCGAGGGGCTCACGCTGCTTGAGGCCGCTGCCGTGGGCGGTGACGAGCTCGCCGGAGACGCCCTGGCGAACGCCCTCGGGCCGGTCTTCCGCGCCGAGCCGAGACCGGGCCGCGTCGCCGTCGCGATGAGCGGCGGCGTGGACAGCGCCGTCGCGCTTCTGCGCGCGGGGCCGGATGCGGTGGGCGTCACGCTGCGCCTCTGGCTCGATCCGAACGGCCCGGACGCCGAGCGCGCCTGCTGTTCGCCGGACGCCGTGCTCGCGGCGCGCGCGACCTGCCATCGGCTCGGGATCCCGCACGTGACGCTCGACCTGCGCGAGGAGTTCCGCCGTGCAGTGGTCGAGCCCTTCGTGCGCGGCTACGCCGACGGACGGACGCCGAACCCGTGCATCCGCTGCAACGGCAGCTTCCGCTTCGCCGAGCTGCTGGCGTTCGCCGATCGCGCCGGCGCCTCGCGGCTCGCCACCGGACACTACGCGCGGACCGTCGAGCGGGAGGGCCGGCTCCTCCTGGCGCGCGCCGCCGATTCCCAGAAGGACCAGTCGTACATGCTCGCGCGGCTCGACCCGCGCTTCCTCGGCCGTCTCTGGTTCCCGCTCGGCGACCAGGGCAAGGACGAGACGCGCGCCGAGGCCGCTCGGGCCGGTCTCGCAGTCGCCTCGCGCGCAGAGAGCCAGGAGGCCTGCTTCCTCGCGGGCGGTGATTACCGCAACTTCCTCGAGCGCCACGGGCTCGTCTCGGAGGATGGGCCGCTCGTGGACGAGAACGGGAACGAGCTCGGACGGCATGCGGGTTTCTGGCGCTTCACGCCCGGGCAGCGGAAGGGGCTCGGGCTCGCAGCCGGAGAGCCGCTCTACGCGCTCCGCAGCGAGCCGAGCACGAACACGGTCGTCGTCGGCACCCGCGCAGCGCTCGCCGCGCGCGACCTGACGGCGCGCGGCCGCCTCCACGTTCCGGTCTCGCGCGCCCAGGCGAAGTTGCGCTACCGCTCGCCCGCGGTCGACGCCGAAGTGACTGCCGAGCCCGGCGGTTTTCGGCTCAGGCTCGACGAGCCGGCGCACGGCGTGGCCTCCGGGCAGGCGGCCGTGCTCTACGACGGCGACGCGGTGGTCGGCGCCGGCACCATCGTGCCGGATCCTTCCGAAACCTTCCGTGCCGCTGCCGCGTTTGATTCGCAGGGCGAATGACCGGCGACCAGATCATCCTCACGATCCCGCGCGAGCCGCCGTTCCACGAGGTCGCGCACCTCGTGCTCGGCGGCGTCGCAGCGCGGCTCAACCTGACCTTCGAGAGCCTCGACGATCTCGAGACCGCGCTCGACGCCGTCCTCGAGCGCGGGGCCGCCGAGGGCGACGTGACCCTGCAGCTGCGGCTCGAGGAAGGCGCGATCGTCGCGAGGGTCGGCCCGTTCTCGACGGAGCGGATGCGCGCCGAGCTCGAGCGGGCCGACGCCGGCGAGGTGACGCTGCGCAGGGTGCTCGACACGGTGGTCGACCGGTACGAGCTCGACGGTGACGGCTGGCTCGAGCTCACGAAGGACGTTCAGCTGCAGGAGGGCGCCGCGTGATGCAGGAGAGCGACAAGGCCCTGCTCCGCCGCTACCACGAGCAGGGTGATCTCGCCGCGCGGGAGCAGCTGATCGAGCAGTACATGTCGCTCGTTCGCTCGCTGGCCCGACGCTACTCATACCGTGGCGAGCAACTCGAGGACCTCGTCCAGATCGGCGCGATCGGCCTGATCAAGGCGATCGACCGCTTCGACGTCAACCGCGGAGTCGAGCTGACGACATACGCGACGCCGAACATCATCGGCGAGATCAAGCGCCATTTCCGCGACCGCGGCTGGTCGGTCCGCGTCCCGCGCGGCCTCCAGGAGCTGAACATCCAGCTCTCCCGGCTGATCGAGGAGCAGACGGTGCAGCTCGGCCGCTCGCCGACGATCGCGGAGCTGGCGAAGGCGGCGAGCGTGACCGACGAAGAGGTGCTCGAGGCACTCGAGAGCGGCCGCGCCTACAGCTCCCTCTCGCTCTCCGTCGGCTCCAGCCACGACGAGGAGGGGGAGCTCGACCCGCTCGAGTCGCTCGGCACGGAGGAGCACCAGTACGAGGTGTCGGAGGACAGGGCCGTGCTCGCGCCCGGGTTCCGCGTCCTGGACGAGCGGGAGCGGAAGATCCTGCACCTGCGGTTCTTCGAGGGCCTGACGCAATCGCAGATCGCCCAGCAGGTCGGGATTTCGCAGATGCACGTCTCGCGCCTGATCCGCCGCTCGCTGGAGAAGATCCGGGAAGAGATCGCCTCCGACGAGACGGGCGAGCGCGCGGCGGCCGGCTAGCTCCGGCCCGCGCGGGGGGC
>Ga0307320_10000369_pt1 | contig 16111 bp, 10 predicted proteins | sample ER_DNA_369_FD_194495 | JGI IMG/M metagenome (GOLD analysis project Ga0307320, IMG submission 194495) | Bulk soil microbial communities from the East River watershed near Crested Butte, Colorado, United States - ER_DNA_369 | ecosystem: Environmental > Terrestrial > Soil > Floodplain | place...
CACCCGTTCGTCCCCGGTGACCGCGTCCGCGGTGCCGACGGCGAGGAGCTGGCCGTGGTGCAGGACGGCGACGCGGTCGGCGAGCCCGAGGACGACGTCCATGTGGTGCTCCACCATGGCGACGGCAACGCCCGCGTCACGGACCTCGCCGATGATCGCGCTCAGCCCGTCGACGTCCTCGGCCGACACTCCGGCCATCGGTTCGTCGAGGAGCAGGACGGACGGCTCCGACGCAAGCGCCATGGCCAGCTCGAGCTTGCGACGGTCGCCGTGGGAGAGCCCGCCGGCTGGTACCGAACCCTTGCCGGGCATACGAACTCGCTCCAGCAGACCATCGACCGTGGCGATATCGCGAGAGCCGCGGACCAGCCGCCACGGGCTCGACGCGCGCCCGCGCGAGGCCTGGAGCGCCAATCGCACGTTCTCCCTCGCGGGGAGACCATCGAAGAGGGCCGAGGTCTGGAAGGAGCGAGCCATACCCAGCCGGGCCCGTCGGGTCGCCGTTCGATGGGTGACATCCCGGTCGCCGAGGCGGACCCGGCCGATCGTGGGTCGCAGGACGCCGGAGAGGATGTTGAGCAGCGAGGACTTTCCGGCGCCGTTCGGACCGATGATCCCGACGAGTTCCCCCGAGCCGACCTCAAGGCTCACGTCCTGGAGGATCTGGGCGCCCCCGACCCGCCAACCGATGCCCTCTGCGGCGACCGCCGCTGCGGCTGCAGGTTCGGCGAGGTCGGCTGTGCTCACTTCATCGCGACCGCGGGCGGCGCCACGTCGGCCGGCGCCAAGGTCGCGACGAGCTGCGGGACAAAGCCCGAGCCCTCCTTGACCAGCTTCGCGGTGAACATCGGCTGGAGCGTCGCGTGGTCGGACGCCCGGATTTCCATAGCCCCCTTGGGGCCGGCGAACTTCCAGCCTTCGAGTGCGGTGACCATCTTCTCCACGTCGTCGCCACCCTCGCTCAGCGCGCGCACCACCATCTGGGCGGCCACGAATCCGTCGTTGGTGAAGAGGTCGACGTCCTGGCCGGCCTTCTTGAGACCGGCGGCCAGGGCTTGGTACTCGGGGTTGTCCGCGGCACCGGCGAAGAAGTGCGAGAGGAACGAGATCTTGTCGCCGGCCTCGCCGAAGAGGGCGTGCGTGGGCTTGATGTCGAGGCCGGTCACCACCTTGGTCGTGTCGAACACGCCCTGCTGCGCCAGCGTCGTCCACATCTGGGTGGCGTTCGTTCCGGCCCACGCGACGAAGAGAAGGTCCGGCGTCTGGCCCTTGACCTGGGTGGCGAATGGCGTGAAGTCAGTTGCCGCCGACGGAACTAGCACCGAGCTCACGGTGGCGCCCTTGGCGCCCAGCACCGCTTTGACTCCGGCCTCGTTGGCCTTGCCAAACGCGCTGTCCTGGGCGAAGACGGTGACCTTCTTGCCGTTGAGGTCGCCGACCATGGTGCCCGCGGTGGCGATGTCCTGGTACGTCTGGCGGCCGGACCGGAAGGTGTACTTGTTGGCTCCTGTCACGGCGTCGGTCGCGGCCGGCCCGGAGATGAAGAGGACATTGTTGTCCTTGGCGAGCGGTGCGACCTGGAGGGCGACACCGGAGGCGGTCGAGCCAGCGATGATCTTGGCGCCGGCCCCGATCGCCGTCGTGGCGGCCGTCACCGCCTTGGCCGGGTCGCCGGCGTCATCGGCCTCGCTGACCGTGACCGGGTGGCCGTTCACGGCGTTGGTGCCCTTGGTCGCGTAGTCGAGGCCCACCTTGAACGACGCCTCGTACTGCGCACCGTACGCGGCCAGGGCGCCGGTCTTGCTGTAGACCAGACCGACCTTGTACGGGGCACCTCCGGATGTCGCCGAGGCGCCGCCCTCGCTTGCCGCCGGAGCGCCCGGGCTGCTCGCTCCCGGCGTCCCGCACGCCGCCAGAGCCACCGCCGTGGACATCGCCACGAACCCGCCCGCCAGTCGGGCGCTCCACTGCTTCGACATCGTCGTCCTCCGCTCCGGCGGGCGTCGCGCACCTCAGGTCTGCGCGCGGAGGGCCACCCAACCCCGGCTAAGCGCAAGGTATGCGGGCCGCGTGCGGTCCTTCATGGCGTCCCGGAACACATTGGCCCGGAGCCGATGTGTGCCGGCCCCAACTACGATCACAACGACAGCTCAGACGTGCCTGACTCGTTGCGCGTGGCCCGCCCATCAGAGCGCGACAAGGACAGGCAGGTCCGAGAAGCCGCCCGGGTCCGGAGGCGGCGGACGAGCGGGTCAGCCGCCGAGCACCGCGTGGAGCTGGTCGGCCACCGCGTCGGGCGTCAGGCCGATCTCCTCGAGCACCTCGCCGCGCGACCCGTGCTGAAGGAAGCGCTTCGGGATGCCGTGCACGTGCACCGGCACGCTCAGGCCGGCCTCGCCAACGGCGGCGGTGACCTGCGACCCGACTCCCCCGACCGCGAGGTTGTCCTCGAGCACCGCAACGGCGCCGGCAGTCCGCGCGAGGTCGACGAGGTCCTCCGACACCGGCAGGCACCACCGTGGGTCGACGACACGGACGGTGTGGCCCTGGGCGGTGAGCTTCTCGGAGACCGCCATGGCCGTGCTTGCCATCTCACCGAGCCCGATGAGAAGCAGCTCGACCGGGCTGTCGCCCGACGTCTCGGCCAGGACGTCGACCGAGCCGACGGTCCGCAACGCCGGGAGCACCGCGGGGGCGTTCTGCTTCGAGAACCGGATCACCGTCGGGCCGTCGTCGACGTCGACCGCCTCGCGGAGCGCCCGGCCCAGCTCCTCGGGGTCGCGGGGGGCGCAGAGCCGCAGTCCGGGAACCAACCCGGTCACCGACATGTCCCACATGCCGTTGTGCGAGGCACCGTCGGTACCGGTGATCCCGGCCCGGTCCAGCACGAACGTGACCCCGGCTCGGTGCAGGGCACAGTCCATGAGCAGCTGGTCGAAAGCCCGGTTGAGGAACGTCGCGTACACGCAGACGACCGGGTGCAGGCCTCCATAAGCGAGGCCCGACGCCATGGTGACCGCGTGCTGCTCGGCGATGCCGACGTCGAAGACGCGGTCCGGGTGCCGGTCGGCGAACTCTTTCAACCCCGTCGGGATCAGCATGGCCGCGGTGATGGCCACGACATCGTCCCGCTCGCGCGCGACGGCGAGCAGGGCGTCGCTGAACTCGTCGGTCCAGATCCGCCCCTTCACCTGCAATGGCAGTCCGGTCTCGGGGTTGATCCGGTCGACGGCGTGGAACCGGTCCGCGTCGTCGTTGCTGGCGTGGTCGTAGCCCTTGCCTTTGGTGGTGAGGACATGGACAAGCACCGGACCACCGAAGGCCTTGGCCCTGCGCAGCGCCGACTCGACCGCTGGTTCGTCATGGCCGTCGATCGGTCCGAGGTACTTCAGGCCCAGATCCTCGAACATGCCCTGAGGGGCGACGATGTCCTTGATCCCCTTCTTCACCCCGTGCAGGGCGCCGTAGACGACGCCGCCGACCACCGGGGTGCGGTTGAGCGCATCCTTGCCCCAATCGAGCACTGATTCGTACTTGCGCGTTGTCCGCAGCGTCGCCAGGTGGTCCGCGAGACCGCCGATCGTCGGCGCATACGAGCGCTCGTTGTCGTTGACGACGATGACGAGCGGGAGGTCCTTGTCGACCGCGATGTTGTTAATGGCCTCCCACGCCATCCCGCCGGTGAGTGCTCCGTCGCCGACGACCGCGACGGTGTGCCGGTCGCGCCGGCCGGTGAGGCGACGGGCCTTGGCGATGCCGTCGGCCCACGACAGCGCGGTGGAGGCGTGCGAGTTCTCGACGACGTCGTGCTCGGACTCGGCTCGGCTCGGGTATCCGGACAGACCGCCCTTCATCCGCAACCGGTCGAAGTCGTGGCGGCCGGTGAGGAGCTTGTGGACGTACGACTGGTGGCCGGTGTCGAAGACGATCGTGTCCTGTGGGGAGTCGAACACCCGGTGCAGCGCGATGGACAGCTCGACGACGCCGAGGTTCGGCCCGAGGTGTCCCCCCGTGCGCGAGACCGACGCGACGAGGAACTCCCGGATCTCCTGGGCCAGCTGGTCCAGCTCGGAGGGGTCGAGGGCCTTGACGTCGTCGGGTCCGGCAATGGAGTCGAGCAGCGTCACGTAGGTCCTCCGGGGATGCGGGTCGAGCCCGTCCACTGTAGTTCAGCGGCGGCGCTCGGCTGGCCAGTCGCCGTCACAGGAGTGGCGCGGTGACTCGACGGTGTCGGGCCGGGCAGGCTCACGCCCCGGTCGCCGTGGGGCGGCCGGGCGCGGAGCAGGGTCATCGTCGTCGCGTGTCGTAAGAGCCGGGTGTCAGGTCCCAGACGACCCGCCCGTTGCGGGTGAGATGACCCATGAGGCGCCGATCGTGGACCCAGCGATGGTGATAGCCGCAGAGCAGCACCCCGTTGTCGAGGTCGGTCCGGCCGCCGTCGCCCCAGTGGACCAGATGGTGTGCCTCGCACCACTGCGCCGGCATTCCGCAGCCGGGGATCGTGCAGGCATGGTCCCGCAGCCACAGGGCCTTGGTCTGAGCCGACGTGAAGCAGCGGGTCGTGGTTCCGAGGTCGAGGACCTGCCCCGGGCCGGCCATCACCGTCGGTAGCAGCCCGGCATCGCAGGCGATGCGCCGTATCGTCTGCGGCGCCAGTACCGTGCCGGCGTCCGCACCACCGATGGTGGTCCCTGCCTTGACCTCGTTCCTGAGGTCATCGATGTCGACGGTCAGGAACAGCTGAGCCTTGGCCAGTTGCGGTGTTCCCTCCGGACACGACACCGCCCGGCGGGTGAGCTCGACCAAGGCGTCGGCGCGTCGCCGGTCCGAACCGCGCAGGTCCGGGATGCCGTCCGCCGGTCGTGGCGCGGCCAGAGGGCCGAGCGCGGCTTCGAGGACGGTCTTGCCTTCGACGTCCAACCGGAGGACGTAGTCGAACGTCCCGTCGCCCTGGTCGTGCGGCTGTGACAGGGCCGCGCGCCGAGCCGCGAGGTCCTGATCGGCCTGCAGCTCCCCTTCTGCGCCGTACTCGGCCAGCAGCCGAGGTCGCACCGCTCTGATCTCCCGCGGACCGAAGGCGGCGGCCAGATCGAGCAACGCCGACCAGACAGACGACACCGCCTCCGGCTGCAGTCGCGGCTCGAGCCGGTCCATCTCGCGAACGCACACCGTGGCATTGCCGACACCCACGGTTCCCGACATGACCGCCTCGCGCAGCTGGGCGTGATCGTGGCTGCGCAGTCGTTCGACCAAACGCACCAGCTGGCCTGCGCCCCCGGCCCGCAGGCTCGGTGCCCACTCCCGGACCCAGCCGACACCGGCCACCCCGCCCGCCACGGCACGGGTCGGGTCCTCCGCTGCCGATTGGTCACTTCCCGCCGGAGAGCCCGGATCGGGTGACGAGGAGGTCGTCACGAGGTCGGACCGCATCTCCCCGCGCGACATCGCCTCCCCCACGACCGCGACTCGGGCGGCCTCGACCAGCCGGCCCAGGTCGTCGATCTCCCGCAGGAGCGGGCCGAGTTCGGATCCCGTGGCCTGCCAGAGCACCGACTCGACGCCGGCCAACGCGGATCGCACCGCGGCCATTGCCTCGCGCCGCGACGTCAGATCCGGGGTGGCTTCCATAGTCAGAAGGTAGATGCGACCACCGACAACCCACCGACGGCGTAACTGACGAATACTCTTGCCGCACAATATGACTCGAGCATCATTGCTCAACGATGACTGGCTTCATCCGGCCGTCAGAGGCGAGGGATGAACTGCTTGCCCTGCAATGCTTCCAAGAGCAGCGCGGCGCTTCGCTTGGCGGCGACCAACCGAAGCCCTTCCGCCTCGAGGTGACCCATGATCTCGGCGAGCGCCTCGGTCGTGACGTGTGGTCCCAGCTCGACTCGTGCCTCTCGATAGGCCTGCCGCATCGCCGTGATCTGCCCGTCGATGTGGCGTTCGGCCAGCCAGGCGAGGGCGACGGGGTTCTTGCGCCAGCCCGCATACAACCGGTAGTCGGACGGGCAGTTGTCCAGCAGCCACGCGACGGCGCGTAGCTCCCACCCCGGCGCGTGTGCCGGCGGAACGCCGTGCGGCCAGCCGGGTGGGACGTGCGTGGACACCCGGCCAGTGTCCCTCAGCGCCGTGTGCTCACCAGTTCGCCTGCGCCGGTGCCTGCGGCAGGGCGACACCCGCCGGACGGATGACGTAGACGATGCCGCCACTGTGCGGGACCCACACGTTCTCGAACTGCTCACGGTCGTAGACCGTCCGAACCTGCTCGTCGTCCGGGATCAGATGTGACGCGGGGTCGTTGACGACAACGTCCCCGGACGCGGTGAAGCCGCGAATGACCATCAGGTGCCCGTTGGTGCTGTACCCGGCTCCCTTCAGCTCGCCCTTGCTGAACGACACCGAGGCCACGAGCGGGATCCCGGCCGCGATGAACAGCTCCGCTTCGGCCAGGGAGCGCAGCCTCGTGACAAACCCCTCCAGACCGAAGCGGGCCGCATACGCCGTGTTGAAGGGCCAGTTGCCGCACCCGTCGTAGGTGTAGTCGTAGACGTTGCGGGCGGCGTAGTCGACCACGGCGTCGACGGGCGGGTCGACCCACGCGGTGTCCGCCGCGCTGGGACCGGTGCCCCAGAAGCCGACGACCATCGCCGTCGACGTCGGTGAGCACCACGCCTCTCCCCCGTTGTCGTACTCGGGGTAGTGGCCCTTGTGCAGCTCCTGGGAGTACGTCGGCACCGCGAGATCGATCGCCCTCCTGGACGCCGGTCCCAGCGCGCTGACGGCAACCTTCTTGTCCTTGGGCAACCCTGAGGCCATCGCGCTCACCAGGCTGACCGACGGGACGACGCCCGTACCGCTGCGACGCAGCAGGGTCACCTCGAGCTGCCAGGTACGCAGCGTGTGGTCGTTCAACGCGGCCAGGGTGTCGGTGTAGACGGTGGCGTATGCGTTCGCCTGCCCGTTCTGGGAGGTGCGGTTGATCGCACCGCCGTCGTTGACGTCGTCGGAGGCCCAGCGGCCGAGGACGTGCCAGACCGCCGCGCCGTCGTCGGCCACCGCGCGGACGCGCACCTCGATCCACGACCCGTCCGGCGTCGTCGCGTTCCACGAGGCGACGAGCTCGGTGTAGGCGTGGCCGGGGTCGACGACCGGCGAGGTCCACGTCGCCGAGTCATAGCTAGCCGTGCTGCCAGTCTCGACGTCGGTGTAGGTGCGGGTGCCGCTCGCCGACGCGAGGACAAGCACTCCCTCGCTGACCGCCGTCCCGTCGAGGGTTCCGGCGCCCAGCTCGACACCTCGCCAGGCGCGGAAGGTGACGTCTCTCGACGAGGGCGCCTTGGCGGCATACGCGCTCGGGGCCGGGGCGAGCGTGAGCGCGGCCGCGGCCGCCGCTCCGGTACCGAGGACGGTACGACGGGTGAGCTGGACGGGTCGACCGTCGGCCATGGGGTCTCCTTCGACGTCACCCCGAACGGGATGCGGTAAGCAAACCACGCGTCAGGGACATCATGTGGAAAAAGTTGCCGTCGAGTTTGCCGGTCAGGCCACCCGTTCCCGACCGACGGACTCGACGGCGGCGGTCCCCTGGAAATGCGCGCGCTCGGGGACCGCCGCAGTCGGTCCCGCGGCCGTCGCGGCGTAGACGTTGGCGCCGGGCATGGCCGCGGAGTCGTGGAGATTGCCGGCGCTGAGCACTCCGCCGGCGTCGGTCAACGGGACGTGACGGGGCGCATCCTGCACGTGCAGTGTCCGCATCATGCGAGGCGCCCCCTGCCAACACATCCGCAACCAAATCGCCGCTTCCAACGACATCACGAGTTGCGCGTATGCGGCACCGGCCAGGTGGACTTCTTTACCAACTTCTTAACCAGCGACCGCCGCCGACAGCGGCGTCAGCGGTTGACCAGCGACCGCAGGACGTACTGGAGGATGCCGCCGGCCCGGTAGTAGTCGGCCTCCCCAGGTGTGTCGATGCGAACGACCGCGTCGAACTCGATGGGGGCCGAGTTCTCTGTGGTGGCAACGACTTTCACGGTCCGGGGCGTTCGATCGTCGTTGAGCTCCGTGATTCCGGAGATCGAGAAGGTCTCGGTCCCGTTCAGACCCAGCGAGCCGGCGTTCTCCCCCGCCGGGAACTGCAGCGGCAGGACGCCCATCCCGATGAGGTTGGACCGGTGGATCCGCTCGTAGCTCTCCGCGATCACGGCGCGGACGCCGAGCAGCCGGGTGCCCTTGGCGGCCCAGTCCCGGGAGGAACCCGAGCCGTACTCCTTGCCGGCCAGGATGACCAACGGCACACCCGCCTGCTGGTAGGCCGCGGACGCCTCGTAGATCGTGGTCTGCTCGCCGCCGTTCAGGAAGTTGCGGGTGAACCCGCCTTCGACGCCGTCGAGCAACTGGTTCTTGAGCCGGATGTTGGCGAACGTGCCGCGAATCATCACCTCGTGGTTGCCCCGGCGGGACCCGTAGGAGTTGAAGTCCTTCCGGTCCACCCCGTGCTCGGCGAGGTAGTTACCGGCCGGGCTGTCGGTCTTGATCGATCCGGCCGGGCTGATGTGGTCCGTGGTGACCGAGTCGCCGAGCTTGGCCAGCACGCGCGCTCCGACGATGTCCTCGACCGGGGTTGCCTCCATGGTCATGCCCTCGAAGTACGGCGGCTTGCGCACGTACGTCGAGTCGCTCTCCCACTCGAACGTGTCGCCCTCGGGAGTGGGCAGCGACGTCCAGCGCTCGTCGCCAGCGAAGACGTCGGCGTAGTCGCGGGTGAACATCTCTTGGTCGATCGACCGGGAGATCATGTCCTCCACGCCCTGCGGCGAGGGCCAGATGTCGTTCAGCAGAACGTCGGTGCCGTGCTGATCCTGCCCGAGCGGCTGGGACTCGAAGTCGAAGTCAATGGTGCCAGCCAGCGCATACGCGATGACCAGTGGCGGGGAGGCGAGGTAGTTCATCTTGACGTCGGGGTTGATCCGGCCCTCGAAGTTGCGGTTGCCGGACAGGACGGAGACGACGGCCAGGTCGTTGTCGTTGACCGCCTTGGAGATCGCCTCGTCGAGCGGTCCCGAGTTGCCGATGCACGTGGTACAGCCGTAGCCGACGAGGTGGAAGCCAAGCTTCTCGAGGTAGGGCCACATGCCGGCCTTCTCGTAATAGTTCGTCACCACCTTGGAGCCGGGCGCCATCGAGGTCTTCACCCACGGTGCGACGCTCAGCCCGCGGTCGACCGCGTTCTTCGCCAGCATCGCGGCGGCCATCATCACCGACGGGTTGGACGTGTTGGTGCACGAGGTGATCGAGGCGATCGAGACGATGCCGTGGTCGATCTCGAACGACGTCCCCTCCGCCGTCGTGACCGGCACCTTCCTCGACGGCCGCGACCGGCCGTCGCCGTCGTCCGGCGGCGGCATGCCCCCGTTGACGCCGTCCGGACTGCCCTGCGGAGTCGGGTCGCTGGCCGGGAAGCTCGCCGCATGCCCGGGGTCCCCCTCGTCGTGCTTCACGTACGTCGGGAGGACCTTGCGGAAGGCCTCCTGGGCGTCGCTCAAGGCGATGCGGTCCTGCGGTCGCTTCGGCCCGGCGATCGAGGGGACCACCGTCGAGAGGTCGAGCTCGAGGCGCTCGGAGAACCGCGGCTCGACGCTCGGGTCGTGCCAGAGTCCCTGCTCCTTCGCGTATGCCTCGACCAGCGCCACCTGCTCGTCGGATCGGCCGGTGAGCCGCAGGTAGTCGAGCGTGATGGCGTCGATGGGGAAGATCGCGCAGGTCGAGCCGAACTCGGGGCTCATGTTGCCGATGGTCGCGCGGTTGGCGAGCGGCACCTGGGCGACGCCCTCGCCGTAGAACTCCACGAACTTCCCCACCACACCGTGCTTTCGCAGCATCTCGGTGATCGTGAGGACCACGTCGGTCGCGGTCGCGCCGGCCGGGATCGAGCCGGTCAGCTTGAACCCGACGACCCGCGGGATCAGCATCGACACCGGCTGGCCCAGCATGGCTGCCTCGGCCTCGATGCCGCCGACGCCCCAGCCGAGGACGCCGAGGCCGTTGACCATCGTCGTGTGCGAGTCGGTGCCGACGAGCGTGTCGGGGTAGGCGACTCCGTCGCGTTGCATGACGACTCGGGCGAGGTACTCGATGTTGACCTGGTGGACGATGCCGGTGCCGGGCGGGACGACCTTGAAGTCGTCGAAGGCGGTCTGGCCCCACCGCAGGAACTGGTAGCGCTCGTGGTTGCGCTGGTACTCGAGCTCGACGTTGCGCTCGAACGCGTCGGCCCGGCCGAACACGTCGGTGATCACGGAGTGGTCGATGACCAGCTCGGCCGGCGACAGCGGGTTGATCTTGGTGGGGTCCCCGCCGAGATCGGCCATCGCCTCACGCATCGTGGCCAGGTCGACGATGCAGGGGACGCCGGTGAAGTCCTGCATGATCACCCGGGCCGGAGTGAACTGGATCTCGGTGTCGGGCTCGGCGTTCTCGTCCCAGGACCCGAGGGCGCGGATGTGCTCCTCGGTGATGTTGGCGCCGTCCTCGGTGCGCAGCAGGTTCTCGAGCAGGATCTTGAGGCTGTACGGCAGATTGGCGCTGCCCTCGACCGCGTTCAGACGGTAGATCTCGTAGCTGTGGTCGCCGACCGTCAGCGTGCCCTTGGCCCCGAACGTGTCCTTGGAGCTGTCCATCCCGCGTCCTCTCTGACCGATTATCTTGATATCAAGATATCTAACCACGCCTCGGTATGCCAGTGCGCATGTCGTCTGGGAATCGAGCCTATGCCGTTGGTCCAGCATGGGCCGGGCCCCAGCTGCGCCTGACTCGCCCGGATCAACGAGGTTCCCGTGGAGGGAAGTCGACGGGATGAGGTCAACGTTGCTCCGCGACAGGCGTGACGGTCCCACTGCCGCTGGGGGAGGACTCGGGCGGAGTCAGGAGCTGGGCGGGATGTTCTGGTTGCTGTGGAAGACGTTCTCCGGGTCGTACTTGTCCTTCAGCGCCTGAAGCTTGGCGTACTTCTCGCCGCCGTAGGCCTGGCGGACCCGGTCGGCCCCCTCGCTGCCGAGGAAGTTGACGTACACGCCCTCGTGCCACGGGGTGAGGGCTGACCAGAAGTCGCGGACCCACTGCCGTTCCTCGTCGAAGCCGGTCTCGGATTCCGTGCAGGCGCCGATGTTGAAGGTGAAGCCGGCGGACCGGCCGTTGAACGCCGTCTCGTGGTTCCCGACCCGACTGACCGCTCCGCCCATCTGCCAAATCGGGAACGCCGTGAGCGGAGAGGAGATGCGAGAGGAGTGGTCGACGGTGACGTCGATGACGTCGTCGGTGAGCTCCGCGACATCACAGCTCTTGAAGTAGTACCAGCGGCCATGGGGAAAGCTGGGGTCGAACATCGCCTGATGGTCGAGAAACGGCTTGGGTGAGCACAGGTCGAGGACCGGTGAGCGAAACCGCCTCAGCGGCCGGAGGAACCGCTCCCCCTCCTCCATGTCGCCGACCCAGCAGCAGACGACCATGACGACCGGCTTCCCGCGAAGGTCCTCGGGAACGAAGGGCAGCGGCGGCGCCTTCCGGTGGACGAGGATCGTCATCAGCTCGTCCGGAGCTTCGGCCACCCAGTCGCGGTAGAACCGCAGGACGTGCCCAGACTGGGCGATCGGCCACACGATCGGACCGGCGAGCACGGTCGTGCCCAACGGCACACAACGGAACTCGAACTCCGTGACGATCCCGAAGTTGGCGCCGGCGCCGCGAACGCCCCAGAACAGGTCGGGGTTCTCGTCCGCGCTCGCCCGCACAAGATCACCACTGGCGGTCACGACATCGACGGAGACAAGCTGGTCGATCGAGAGGCCGTACTTCCGCATGATCCACCCGATGCCGCCGCCGAGGGTGAGACCCGCCACGCCGGTGTGAGTGACGATTCCGGAGGGCACGGCGAGCCCGAACGCTTGCGTCTCACGGTCGAGCTCACCGAGCTGGGCGCCCGCCTGCACGCGCACGGTGCGTCGCCCCGGATCGACTCGAATTCCCTTCATTGCCGCGAGATCGATGACCAAGGCGCCGTCCGCCACCGACAGCCCAGGGAACGAGTGTCCGCCGCTGCGCACGGCAACCGGCAGGCCGTTGGCTCGCCCCCAGTGGAGGGCCGCCATGACGTCGGCGACCCCGAGGCACCGCGCGATCGACGCGGGATATCGATTGATCGAGCCGTTCCACACCCGGCGGTGCTGGTGGTAGCCGGCATCGCCTTGGCCGACGAGCTCACCGCGGAGCATGGGCGCCTCGAAGGGCGGTGCCGGTCCGGAGAAAGACCCCATACGGGGAGTGTCGCAGTCAGCGCAGCGGCCGCCAACGGCGACGAGGGTCCCATCTCGCCTCGACGGGTCCTAGACGGCCGTGCCATGACGCTTGCCGCAGGATCTGACGATGAGGTGCAGCCGACGCGGACGCCCTCAGGCGGGAGCGAAGACGCCGACGCACTCGACGTGATGCGTCATCGGGAAGGCGTCGAACGCCCGCAGCGATGCGAGCCGGTACCCGCCGGACTGCAGGTATGCGGTGTCCCTCGCCAGCGCGGCCGGGTCGCACGCCACGTACGCGATCGCTCGGGGCGTGAGGGCGGCGATGTCCCGGCAGACGTCGCGGCCGGCGCCGGATCGGGGCGGGTCGAGCACGACTAGGTCGGCATGGATCTGCTGGGCGACCAACGGCCGAATCGCCCGGTCGACGCGCCCCTGCCGCCACTCGACCCAGGGACGCGAGGCGGTGTTCGCCGCGCCGTGGCCGACGGCCCGGCGGTCCCCCTCGACGGCGAGGACCGAGCCTGAGGGTCCGACCGCGTCGGCGAGCGCCGCGGCGAACAGTCCGGCACCCGCATACAGGTCGAGCACACGCTCCCCCGGTTCCGGAGCCAGGGAGTCGAGGACGTGCGAGACGAAGGTCGGTGCTGCACCGGGGTGGACCTGCCAGAACCCGCGCGCGTCGACGCGGAACTCGCCCGACCAGCCCGAGATCTCCACGCGTTGCCCGACCGACTGCTCCAGCCCACCGGGGAAGGCCACGAGGACGACTCCCTGGGGGTCGTCTGGGGCGACCGCGTCGACTCCGGAGTACCCGGTCCAGGTGATGTCGAGGACGCCGCTCTCGACGATCCGCCGGTCGGCGATGAGGCAGTCCGCGACCGGGATGATCTCGTGCGACCGGTGCTTGCGCAGGCCGGCGCGTCCCTCGTCGTCGACGGCGAACTCCACACGCGACCGCCAACGCAGGCCGTCCTCGTCGCCCGGGAGGGGCTCGACGGTGACCTCCACGTCGATTCCCGCCAGCCGCGAGAACTGCTCGCGGACGACGGCCGCCTTGAGATCCCGTTGGTACGCAAGCGAAGCGTGCTGGAAGTCGCAACCCCCACAGCGCCCGGGACCCGCATACGGGCAAGGCCGGTCCACGCGGTGCGGCGAGGCGGTGAGGACCTCGACGGCGTCGCCGCGGAGGAACCGGCTGTCCTCCCCGCCCTCGGTGATCGTCACCCGAACGCGCTCGCCGGGCAGCGCATGCCGGACGAAGACGACCCGTCCATCGATCCGGGCGACGCAGTGTCCGCCGTGGGCGACCGGACCGACGTCGACGACTGCCTCGACGCCGAGTAGGGTCGTCAGCTCGGCCCCCGCCGCACCGAACCCACCACGGGGCCGGAGAAGTCCTCGTCGTCCTCGTGCCCCTCGGACGAGTGCAGCTGCCAGGGGACGCTCGCCACCATGACACCGGGCGTGAACAGTAGTCGGGCCTTGAGCCGCAACGCGCTCTGGTTGTGCAGAACCTGCTCGTACCAGCGGCCCAGCACGTACTCGGGGATGTAGACGATCACGACGTCGCGCGGATTACCCGTCCGGAGCGACCTGACGTAGTCGATGACCGGCCGGGTGATCTCGCGGTAGGGCGAGGACAGCACCTTGAGGGGCACGGGGATGTCTCGGCGGGCCCACTCGTTGCGCAGCCCCTCGGTGTCGTCAGGGTCGACGTCGACGGTGATCGCTTCCAGGAACGTGGGCCGGGTGGCCCGCGCGTAGGCGACCGCGCGCATCGCCGGCTTGTGCAGCTTGGAGATCAGCACGATGGCGTGAACCCGGCTCGGGAGCATCGGTGCCTCGTCCTCGTCGAGCTTGAGCTCCTCGGCGACGTGCCGGTAGTGGCGTCGGATGCCGAGCATGAGGAAGAAGAGGACGGCCATGGCCAGGATCGCGTAGCGGGCGCCGGCCTGGAACTTGGTGACGAGGACGACGAGGAGAACCAGCCCCGACATCGCCGCACCCACCGCGTTGATCACCCGCGACCGCATCATCCGGGCCCGGACCTTCGGGTCGGTCTCGATCTTGAGGTGCCGGTTCCAGTGCCGGATCATCCCGCTCTGGCTCAACGTGAACGACACGAAGACGCCGACGATGTAGAGCTGGATCAGCGAGGTGACGACGGCCTGGTACGCGACGATCAGGGCGGCCGCGGCGGCCGCGAGGATCAAGATGCCGTTGGAGAAGGCCAGCCGGTCACCGCGCGTGTGCAGCTGACGCGGCAGGTATCCGTCCTTCGCGAGGATCGACCCGAGCACCGGGAACCCGTTGAACGCGGTGTTGGCGGCAAGGATGAGGATGAGCCCGGTGACGATCGAGACGTAGATGACACCCGGCGTGAAGTTGCCGAACACCGCGTGGGCGAGCTGGCCGAGGACGGTGTCCTGGGGGTGCTCGGCAATGTACTCCTCGCCGACGGGTTGCCCGTTGAGGGCGAGCTGCTCGGCGGGCCGCTCGGCGACCTTGATGTCGGTAGCGCGGCCCAGCCCGATGATCGTGCTGAGCATCGTGATCGACAGCAGGCCCATCATCAGCAGGGTCGTCGCGGCGTTGCGGCTCTTGGGCTTCTGAAAGGCCGGCACCCCGTTGGAGATCGCCTCGACGCCGGTGAGCGCGGCACAGCCGGACGAGAACGCCCGGAGCAGGAGGAAGGCGGTCGCGATGCCGACCATCTCCTCATGGCCCGGCTCCGGGATCAGCTCGTACTGAGCGCTTTCCGCTTGTCCCAATGTTCCCGTCACGGCCTGGAACACCCCGACGAGGCCCATCCCCACGATGCCGAGGATGAACGCGTACACCGGCACGGCAAAGGCGTTGCCGGACTCGCGCACTCCGCGCAGGTTCATCGCGGTGAGCAATACGACCAGGCCGATCGCGACCTGGACCTCGTGGCCGCGCAGGGACGGGATGGCGGTGGCGGCGTTCTGGACGCCGGAGGAGATCGAGACGGCGACGGTGAGCACGTAGTCGACCAGGAGTGCGCTCGCCACGGTCAGGCCGGCCTTGGGACCGAGGTTCACCGTGGCGACCTCGTAGTCGCCGCCGCCCGAGGGGTAGGCGTGCACGTTCTGGCGGTAGGACGCGACGACGACCGCCATGACGAAGACCACGGCAAGGGCGACCTGCCAGGAGTGCGTGACGACGAACGCGCCCCCCGCCAGCCCCAGCATGAGGAAGATCTCGTCGGGCGCGTAGGCGACGGACGAGAGCGCGTCGCTGGCGAAGATCGGCAGGGCGAGCCGCTTCGGCAGAAGGGTCTCCCCAAGCCGGTCGCTGCGCATGGCCCGCCCGAGGACCAGGCGCTTGAGCACCCGACCAGAGTTCGCCACGCGGCCACTGTATGCCGGGCCGGCGCCGGTGCCCGGATGGGTCTGCCGGCTCAGCGGCGCGTGCCAGTATGGCGCCGTGCACTTCGTGATCATGGGCTGTGGCCGCGTCGGGTCGACCCTGGCCAAGAGCCTCAGCAGGCATGGTCACGACGTTGCCATCATCGACGCCGAGCCCTCGGCGTTCCGACGCCTGGGCAGCTCGTTCGAAGGCATGACGGTCACCGGGATCGGGTTCGACCGCGACACGCTCAAGGCGGCTCGGATCGACGAGGCGTATGCGTTCGCGGCGGTGTCGAGCGGCGACAACTCCAACATCCTGGCGGCGCGTGTCGCGCGGGAGACGTTCGGCGTCGAGCACGTCGCCGCGCGGATCTACGACCCGGGCCGGGCCATGGTCTACCAGCGGCTCGGCATCCCCACGGTGGCGACGGTCCGCTG
>Ga0307320_10000371_pt1 | contig 16015 bp, 13 predicted proteins | sample ER_DNA_369_FD_194495 | JGI IMG/M metagenome (GOLD analysis project Ga0307320, IMG submission 194495) | Bulk soil microbial communities from the East River watershed near Crested Butte, Colorado, United States - ER_DNA_369 | ecosystem: Environmental > Terrestrial > Soil > Floodplain | place...
CCATGCCATGAACCAGTTCATCACCGGCCAGACCGGGCCTCTCCAGTAGGTGCGGGGGCGGTAGTCCTCGGACGCGGGGGACGTCGACGGAATGAGGGCGAACCGCAGGGCGGGATGCGCCAACCACCGCTCCCCCCGCAGGATCTCCCACTGTCGGCGCCGGACGGCGGCGTCGCCGGAGCAGAGCAGCGGAGCGAAGCCGGCGATGGTCTCCATCGCAACCCATTCGCCGGCCCGGACGTCGTAGTCCCGGGCCAGGCCGGTGCCCGGGTCGACCGTGGAGGCCACTCCGTCGGCGAAGCGCCTCGCCAGGTCGCGTTGCTCCCTCGCGTCGTCGTCGCGGCCCAGCTCGTCAGCGAGCCCGCCGAGGACGTCGCACGCGATGGACATGATGGCGGACATGAACACGTCCTGGACCCGGAAGTCGACGACCTGTTGGACTCGGTCGTCGTCGAAGCCGACCTCGGCCATCTGCTGGACCAGCCAGAGGTAGCGGTCGTACTCCTGCTGGCTCGGCCGCTCGGATGCGTCGGCGTGCTTGAGATCGGTGCGTTCGTACGGCTCGAGATCGCCTGGTGCCACCCGCGCATAAGGCCCGTCGAATCGCGGCGAGTTGTCCATCCCGGACTCCCAGCCGTGATGGATCTCGAGCAGCCCGACGCGACCGGGATCCCTGGCGGTAGCCAGCCAGCGGTGCCACCTGACCCATCGGTCGAAGGTGTTGCGGAGGAACCCCTCGGTATCGTCTTGCACCTCGCCTCCGACCTCGCGGGCCGCGTCGACGAGAAAGCGCAGCGCGATCGCGTGGACTGGCGGTTGGCAGATTCCACTGCTGAGGACGCCGTCCGGCGACGCTCCGAGCGTGCCCCATCGACGCACGTCCGGGAAGTAGCCGGGAGTGTCCGAGAAGACGATGTGCGGGATCATCCCCGAGTCCCACTGGGCCTCGACGAGGGTCCGCATCTCCTGGACCGCACGGGGGACCGACAGCCGGCTCAGCCCCATTGCCACGAAGGCGGCGTCCCAGCTCCACATGTGCGGATAGAGGCGGGGCGCTGCGGTGATCATCGTCCCGAGGTCGTTGTCGCGCAGCACCGCCTCCGCTCGCTCGCGCAACAGCTGGGGGTCGCTGGGCGCCTGTAACTCAGGCGTATGCCCCTCCGCCACGCGGACCGCTCCTAGGACGGAGCGTCAGCGGGGACGTCGGCCTGCGGCGCGGTTCTCTCGGGGGACCCGTCCGCGACAGCGTTCGTGGATGGGCGCTCCCCACCGGTGTCTCCCGGGCGCACGTCCGAGATCAGCGCGAGCCCGGTCTCCTTGTCGTAGATGCGCATCGCCTCCGGCGCCACGCGCAACCACACCTCCTGATGCGGCTCCGAGCGCACCGTGGGCGGCGTCTGGGCCTTGAGCACCTGACCGTCGACGTCGACGGTGAGCAGGGTCGCCGCGCCGAGCGGTTCGACGACCTGGACCGTCGCCCTGAGCGCCTCGGCCGGTCGCTCGTCGCGGAGCACCTCGATGTTCTCCGCCCGCACGCCCAGGCTGACCTGCCCCTGCGTCGTTCCTCGGCCATCGGCGGAACGAAGGTGCTCGGGTCCGCGAATCTGCTGCTCGCCGACTCGGAGGTTGCCGTCCGCCGTCGCCTCGGCGTCGAGGAAGTTCATCGGAGGCGAGCCGAGGAAGCCTCCGACGAAGGTGTCGACCGGATCGTCGTAGACGTCGATCGGATCACCCAGCTGCACGATCTCGCCCTTGCGCATGACGGCCACGCGGTCCGACAGCGACAGCGCTTCGACCTGGTCGTGGGTGACGTAGACGGTGGTAGTACCGATGTCCTGGACGATCTTCTTCAGCTCGGCCCGGAAGTCCAGGCGCAGCAACGCGTCGAGGTTCGACAATGGCTCGTCCATGAGGAGGACGTCGGAGTCCATGACGATGGCTCGCGCCACCGCGACCCGTTGCCGCTGACCACCGGAGAGCTGGGCCGGGTAGCGGTCGAGGTACGGCTCGAGGCGGAGGATGTCGGCCGCCCTGTCGACCTTCTTCTTGATCTCCGCCCTGGGCGTCTTGTTCATGACCAGGCCGAAGGCGATGTTGTCGCGCACCCGACGGTGCGGGAAGACGGCATACGACTGGAAGACCATGGACAGGTTGCGCGACTGAGGGGGGAGGTAGGTGATGTCACGACCGCCGATGGCGACCGATCCAGAGTCGGGCAGCTCCAGACCGGCGACCATCCGCAGGAGGGTGGTCTTGCCGCACCCGGAAGGGCCGAGCAGGACCATGAACTCGCCGTCGTGGATGTCGAGTGAGACGTCGTCCGTGGCCGGCTCGGTCGTACCGGGGTAGACCTTGACGAGATGCGAGATGTGGATGTCAGCCATGTCGGGTGCCTGTCTGGATCGTCATCTGGATCGTCATCGGATCGTCGACCCCCACATGTTGGTGAGGTACTTGCGCATGAAGAAGATGAATACGAGAGCGGGCACCACCAGGACGAATCCGCCCGCGAACCGGTAGGCGAGGGGCGAGTCCGACAGGGACGACAGCACCTGGGCCGGCAGTGTCCGGTGACTCAGCGTGAGGATGGCCGCGCCGAGGACCTCGTTCCACGACATGACGAAGGTGAAGATCGACGCCGCGGCGATCCCCGGTATGGCCATCGGCAGCACGACCTTCCGGAAGGCCTGGAAGGGTGTGCACCCGAAGATGCGCGCGGCTTCCTCGACGTCCGCAGGAACGCCCACGAAGATGCTGGCGGTGATGAGGATCGCCGTCGGAAGCGCCAAGGCCGAGTGCAACAGCGTCACGGCAAGGACCGAGTCGTAGAGCCCGACGTTGAGGAACAGGCTGGCCAGAGGGACGGACAGGACGACGATCGGGAGGGCTCTGGTGAAGAGCATGAACAACTGGTACGGCTCACGGCCGCGGAACGCGAAGCGAGCCACCGCATACCCCGCCGGGATCCCGATGATGAACGACAACACCAGCGTGGCCAGGCCCACCTGGATGGAGTTGATCACTCCGGGAATCACGCCGGTCGACTGCATGAAGACCGAGATGGTCTCTGTGGAGAAGTTGGTCGGGAGCAGGTCGAGGGGAAACTCGTTGAGGGACGCTCGGGTGCTGAAGGCCGCCAAGGCGATCAGGTAGATAGGAACGGCCATGAACAGCGTGATCGCAATGCACACCACCTGCAGCCACACTCGGTCGCGCTTGCGCTTGCGCTGCGGGCCGTGGTCGGGCTCTGGTGTCGTCAGCTGGGGGCGCGCCGCTCCCGCCTGCTCCGGCCGGGTCGTCGCCGTCGTCATGTCTTCGCCTCCGACTGGTCGCGCAGGAGCCGCAGGTAGAACACCGCCGTGATCATCGAGGCCAGCATGACGACCAGGGCGATGGCCGAGGCCACGTTGGGGTTCTGCAGCGCCGTACTCCAGCGGTAGGTCTCGCCGACGATGAGCGGAAAGTTCTGACCGGTGAGGGCTTGGGCTACCGCGAAGGTCTGGAACGCAAGGATCGTGCGCAGGATGAGAGCCACCTGCAGGCTCGGTCGGAGCAGTGGAAGGGTGACGTATCGCAGACTGGCCCAGGTTCCGGCTCCGAAGACCGCCGCAGCCTCTTCATAATCCTTGGGGATGCTCTGCAGGCCGGCTACGAGGATCACGAACACCAGTGCGGTCGCTCGCCACAGCTCGGCGATGACCACCGTGAGGAACATCGTCCCGTAGTTCTGGTAGTTCAGCCACGAGAAGGTCGGTAGGTGCAGGTCGGCGAGGACGCTGTTGAGGTAGCCCTGGTCGGTGAACACGGCCAGCCACACCAGGCCGGCAGCGAGATCGCTCACCGCCAGCGGGACTGCCCAGAGGAAGAAGTACAGCCCTGAGAACCGGGGCTTGGCTCTCAGCATCAGCGCCATCGTCAACGCCAGGACGAACTGTAGGGGGATCAGCACGACGATGAGCAGCGCGGTGTTGCGGACCGCCGGCCAGAAGTAGGGATCGGCCACCATCCGCTGGATGTGCTCGAGAGTAAACCCGTCAGGCCCCGTGAAGGCCTCGCCGATCCCGACCAGCATCGGGTAGGCGAACATCAACGTCATGAACACGATCGACGGGGCGATCAGCCACAGTGCCGGGGTGCGCCGGCGGCGAGCCCTGGTCGGCATCGCTGGCGGCGGTGCGACGGTGCTGGCCGGGGCGGCGGTCATCACATGGCCTTGCAGACCTGACCAGGCTGGACCGGGTCAGGCGGCCAACACGGCACCTTCAGGTCGGCGAGGATCGCGTTCAGCTGCTGGCCCTGCGCTTGCAGCGTGGCCTGAACGTCCTTGCCGTTGAGGCAGATCTCCTGGAAGCAGTTCTTGTAGAGCTGGCCGACCTCGCCGTCCTTGGCGCCCAGGCCGACCGGCGGCAGGGCGAGGATGGCATTCTCAGCGCTCTGCTGCGCGGCGACCGCCTTGGCCTCCATCTGGATCGCCGGTGGCAGGTCGCTGGGCGGATCGGCCTTCACGGTCGGGAAGAAGGCGTTGGATTTGAGCGTCGCGTTCTGCGCCTCGGGAGTCGACAGGCTCTTGATCGCGGCGATCGTCTTGTCGCGATCCGGGGCGCCCTTCGGGATGGCCATGCCGCCGACCACGAGCAGGTACCCGAGGCCCTTGGGGCCCGAGGGCGCCGCCACCATGGTCCAGTCGTCCGGCTTGTCACCCACGGCGCCGACGAGACGAGCGACGTGGTCCCATGCGACGAGAACCTCGCCGCGCGCCAGCGGCTCCTGCATGAAGTCGTAGTTCGTCGACGCGGGATTCATGTACTGCCAGAGGTTCTTCATGTAGGTCCACGCGGTGACCGCATCGGCGTTCATGAAGGTCGTGATCTGACCGCCGGTGAAGCTCGGGAGCAGGAACCCCTGGTAGAAGCGGTGGTGCAACCCCTTCGGCCCCGCGGGTATACCGAAGACGGCCTTGCCGCCGCTGCCTTCCTTGGCGGCCTTGGCCCAGGCGAGGTACTGGTCGTAGGTCAGGTTGTTGACGTCGGCCCCGGAAGGAAGCCACTGCAGCGCCTTCTTGTTGACCGCCACGACATAGGACGCCTGGATCCACGGGATGTACTTGGTCTGCGTCCCGCCGAGCTTGGCCAGGTCGAGGAGGTCTTTGGCGTAGCCCTTGTCCTGGAGCTCCGCGGCGAGCGAGGACAGATCCTCCAGCTGGTCCGAGAAGGGAGCCAGGTCGCCGTGCAGCCCGCCGACGAAGTGGATCTGGACCTTGCCGGCGGCCACCTGGGACTTGATCGTGGTCGAGAAGACGGCCTGGTCCACCGGGTTGAAGGCGACTCCCGGCGCATACTGCTTGAGCACCGCTTCGTACTTCTGCCGTTCCTCGACCGGGTTGAACTGCGTGGCCATGAACGTCAGGGAGCCGCCTTCCCCACCGCCCGCGCCACCACCGCCGCTGGTGCTGGCACTGCACGCGGCGGCCATGGAGGCGACGGCCGCCGTGCCGAGTGAGTACTGGAGCAGCGTCCTGCGGGACACCACGGTCGTTGGTTGCTGCCTGGCGTCCATCGGCTCTTCTTCCTTGTCGATCCGATTCTCGTCGATCCGACTGGCCGGGAGGGCGCCTCCCCCGCGACGTGATTGCCAAACGCCCTCGCGCACGTGAGCGCAGTGTATGGCCGCATGCAGAACCGGGGAAAGGGCGCGGAGCCCAAGATGGCTGCTCTGGTGCCGCACCGTTACCTTTGGCGTTGCGGCCAATACCTCGCCGTGCGAGGGCGTCAAGGAGCGCGTGTGACCCCGGAACCGAGGCGCTACGAACCGTTGCCCTCGTACGCCCCGGTGGCCGGTTCCGTGGACCGGGGGTTGGACCTGGCGGTCCTCACGCTGCCGGAGGAACCGACCGTGCTCGCCGTCGACGGACCGCACGTCCTCGACTGGGAGATCTTCGTCGCCGGCCTGCGTCGCGCAGCCCAGAAGCGTGGGACACCGGTCGAGACCCGTGACGTGCGCAACGACTTTGCGTCGTGGTCGGACGTGCTCGAGCGGACCTCGTCGGCTGTTCTGCGTGACGACCCGGACTTCGAGACGATCCCGGACTGCGATCTTCGGGTCTGCTTCGACACGATTCCCGCCGTGCGGCGCCCAGAACGCGGGCTTCTCGTCGTGTACGGCCCGGGCGCGGCGCTGCTCGAGCACGACGTCCTGTGGTACGCCGACCTGCCGAAGCGGTTTGCCGAGGCGGCCATCGCGGCGGCCACGGTCACCAACCTCGGTCAGCGGGACGGGGAAGGACCGGCCAGCACGAAGCGGCTGTTCTACGTCGACTGGCCGCTTCTCGACCGCCACCGCGACCGCATCGCCGGTGACATCGGCCGGTGGATCGACACCCAGGACGACGCGGCCAACCCCACCTCGCTCGACGGCGAGTGCCTGCGCCGGACGATGAGGACCCTGGCGGAGCAGCCGGTCCGGACCAGGCCGACCTTCAACACCACCTCGTGGGGCGGTCATTGGGCGCAACGGACGCTCGGCATGAACCCCGATGCGCGCAACACCGCGCTGGGCTACGAGCTCATCGCCCCCGAGAGCGGGCTCCTCATCGGCGGGCCGGAAGCCCGAGTCGAGATCCCCCTCCAGCTGCTCGTCGCACGACACCCCCAGCAGGTCATGGGCTCTGAGGTCGTCGAGTCGTTCGGGACCTCCTTCCCCGTTCGCTTCGACTACCTCGACACCGTCGACGGCGGGAGCCTCTCCGTGCACTGTCACCCGCAGGAGTCCTACATGCGGGAGGTGTTCGGTTGGCCGTACACGCAGCACGAGACGTACTACCTCATGGTGGGCGGCGAGAACCGCAGGGTGTTCCTGGGGCTGCGCGCCGACGTCGATGTCGAGCTCTTCGAGAAGGAGGCGCACGAGGCGCACCGCCACGGCACCGCGTTCGACATCGAGCGCCACGTACAGGTCTTCCCCGCCCAGCCGCACCAGCTCTTCCTCATCCCCGCTGGCACACCGCACGGTAGTGGCGAGGGGAACGTCGTGCTCGAGGTGAGCGCCACGCCGTACCTGTACTCGCTGCGCTTCTACGACTGGCTGCGTCGGGACGCCGACGGCCGGCAACGGCCGGTCCACGTCGAGCACGCCTTCGACAACCTCGACCGCGTGCGGACGGGGGACGCGGTGGGCGAGGAGCTCGTGCCGCAGCCCCGCCCGCTTCGTGACGGAACGGGTTGGTACGAGGAGCTTCTCGGCGCGCTGCCCGAGATGTTCTTCGAGGTGCGGCGTCTCGTTCTCGAACCGGCCGGCCGGGCGCCCGACGACACCGCCGGGCGGTTCCACGTCCTCAACGTCGTCGAGGGGTCCGGCGTGACGGTCCAGACCGCTGCCGGTCATCGGCATCCGCTGGCGTACGCCGAGACCTTGCTCGTCCCCGCGGCCGTCGGCCGGTACACGCTGCACGCGGATGGCAAGGCTCGGGTACGCGTCGTCAAGGCGATGGTGCGATGAGCACCCCAGCGAGTGATATCCACCCGGTCCTCGACATCGGCGGCACCCACGTCACGGCCGCGCTGGTCGACCTCGGGTCCGGCCGGGTGGTGACCGGGACGACGAGTCGGCGCAGCCTCGATGGCGCCGCTCCGGCCGCGGTGCTGCTCGAGCTGATCGTCGGATGCGCGAGGGAGGTGGCCGCCCCCGATCGGGCGGCGTGGGGTGTTGCCGTGCCTGGACCGTTCGACTACACGGAGGGCATCGCTCGCTTCGAGGGAGTGGGCAAGTTCGACGCGCTGAACGGCGTCGACATGGGTGCGGTGCTTCGCCGTGAGCTACCGGCGCGACCGAGCGCGGTGGTGTTCGTCAACGACGCGATCGCCTTCGCCCTCGGCGAGTGGGTGTTCGGAGCCGGCGCCGGCCACACCCGGATGGTCGCGCTCACGCTGGGGACGGGCGTGGGGTCGGCGTTCCTCGACGGCGGCGTTCCGGTCGCTTCGGGGCCGCGGGTCCCCACGCGCGGGGAGGTGTTTCGGCTGCAGATCGACGGTCGCCCGTTGGAAGACACCGTGTCGCGGCGGGCACTGCTGCGCGAGTATGCCCGGATCGTGACGCAGTCGCCGGCCACCGACGTTCGCGAGATCGCCGACCGGGCGCGCGCCGGCGACGCGGCCGCGGACCAGGTGCTGCGCACCGCGTTCACCCGGTTGGGTGTGGCTCTGGCGCCATGGCTCAGCCGGTTCGGCGCCACCGCGCTTGTCGTCGGTGGTTCCATGGGTCGTTCCTGGGACCTCGTCCACCCGCCCCTGACGGCCGGGATCCGGTCCAGCTCCACGGACGGCGCCGACCTGACGGTGGTGGCGGCCCGCGAGTCAGAGAGCTCGGCGCTGCTGGGAGCGGCGTGGTGGGCGGTGCGCGGTAGTGGACTTCGGGAGACGTGATCGCCGGTATGCCGGAGGTCCGCCGGTTCGGGTGCCATCAGGTTGAATCGCAACGTGACCGACCCGAGTCCCTGGCAGACCGAGCTGCTCGACCTGGACGTATACCTCTCCCGCGTGGGCGAGCCGGCGGCCGCCCCGTCGCGACCGGCGCTCCACGCGCTGCACGAGGCGCACGTTCGGACGTTCACCTTCGACAACATCGACGTCATCCTCGACCAACATCCCGGCGTGCGGTTGGACGCCGTCCAGGAGAAGTTCGTCGGCCGCGGGCGCGGCGGCTACTGCTTCGAGCACAACGTCGTCTTCGCCGCCGTCCTGGAGCGCCTGGGGTACGACGTGGAGCGCAGGCTGGGACGAGTGGGCGACCCGTCGGCGCCGCGCACCCACTGTGTCCTGGTCGTGACGGTCGACGGTGAGCGGGTCCTGGCGGATCCGGGCTTCGGGATGAGCCTGCTGCGCCCGATCTCGCTGACCGACGGCGCGGAGGACGACTACGGGGGCTGGCGGTACCGACTGCGCCAGGTGACCCTTGGCGCCGGCTGGGGCTGGGCCCTCGAGCGCTGGCGCGACGAGCACTGGGAGGCGATGCACCTCCACGACGAGCTGCCCGTCCACCCGCTGGACTACGTCGTGGGGCATCACTTCACGAGCACGTACCCGAGCATCCACTTCCGGCAGATGCTGATGCTCACGCGCCATCTTCCGGACCGGCACGTCGCCGTCACCCACGAGACGGTCACGGTGCGACGTCCGGGGCGCCCGACCGAACACCGCGAGCTGCGCGACGGACAGCTGGACGACCTGCTGGACGAGCTGGCCGTGCCGCTCACGGCCGACGAGCGAACGGCGCTGAACGCCAAGGCGCGGGAGCTGCGCTCCCGCGCATCCGGCTAGAACAGGGCGCTCATGAGGGCGCGCCGTCCGGCCGCCACCCGATCGTCTCCGGGTCCCACCACCTCGAACAGCTCGAGCAGGTGCTCGCGGGCGGCGTTGCGGTCGTCGCCGGATGTGGCCCGGACGGTGTCGACGAGGCGCGTGAACGCCTCCTCGACGTGGCTGCCGAGCAGGTCCAGGTCGGCGACGAGGATCTGGGACGCCACGTCGGTGGGGTCGGCGGAGGCGGCGGCGCGAGCCGCCACCGGGTCGACCCCCTCGGTGCGCCTCAGCAGGCCCACCTGAGCCAGCCCGGCCTTGGCCTCGAGGTCGGCCGGGTTGGCCGCGAGCGCCTGCTCGTACGCCGTGGCCGCTCCCTCGAGGTCGCCCGCCTCGATGGCGTCGAAGGCCGCGGCGATATGGGGAGGCAGCTCGGGTTCGGCCTCCTCGCCCGACTCCTCGCCCGCCACAGCGGCCGCGTCGTCAGGCCCGGTGCTGACCCGCCCGGTGATGCCGTTCTGCACCGCGACCTGAAGCAGCTCGTCGATGACCGGCTGGACCTCCTGCGGGAGCAGTGGACCTACGAAGAGCGGCAGCGGCCGGCCCTGCAGCAGGGCGATGGTGACGGGCACCTGCTGGACCTGCAGCGCGCGGAGCAGTCCCGGGTTCTCGTCGACGTCCACCGAGACGACCTGGAACCGGCCCTGGTTCGACGCGGCGAGGCCGCCCATGACCTTGGCGAAGTCGCCGGACTCGGGCAGCCTCGACGACCACAGCACCACGACGACCGGGTAGCGCAGACTGGCGTTGACGAACTCCTGGAACGTCGCGTCCGTCCCGGTGACGAAGAGTCCAGCGGTGCCCCCGGTCGGCGTGGCCGCATCAGCCGCGCCGCCGGATGCCGACCGTGTTCCAGCCCCTCCCGGTCCCGCACCAGGGGCCGGCGGCGCCGCACGCTTGAGCGCGGACAGATCGACCGCTCCGCGCAGCGCGGACGGCGGGAAGGGTTGCGAGGTCATGGCGTCATTCTTGCCGATCGGTATGCAAGTCCGGTCGCCCGGTCCGCCGCGGAGGACCGTCGCGGCCGGACGGGCCGGTCAGGTGCCGGTCGCGGCGACGAGATGCTCCTGGGCGGCGACGACCTGCGCCTGCCCACTGTCGGGGATGACGAACACGACGAACTCCAGGCTGTCGAGCGTCGCCTCAGCCTTGACCGCGGACAGCCCGGTCAGGGCCTTGAACGGTTCCGAGACGTTGATGGTGCCGGACGTCCGGTTGAGGAGCGTGTACTTGCGCTCGAGGACAGTGAACGCCAGGGCGCCGCGGTCTCCGGCGAGGCGGAGGCCTCCCGCGACGTCCTTGGCGAGGTGCTGCTCGGTGAACGAGCCGACGGTGACGACCTTGTCGGCCTGGTCCTTCGCCGCCGCCTTGATCTTGTTGGCGAAGGCGTCGTCGGTGAACGGTCGGTTGTCGGCGGCCGGCGGTGCTGGATAGGCGAGCGACGCCGCATACGCGCCGACGAGCTGCTCCGGCTCGACGGCCAGGCCGGCGGCGTCGTCGCCCAGGGAAGGTGCGCCCTGGGTGACCTGGTCGAACGCGGGTACCTCGGTGGCCGGGAGCATCGGTGCGCTGGCGGCGATCTTGAAGGGAGAGTGGACGTCCGGGGTCACGAGCAGGGAGAGGACCGGGAGCCCGGACTTGGCCCGGGTGGTCTGGACGACCATCGACCGCGGGTAGCCGAGCCCGTTGGACACGGCCAGCACGACGGGGGGTGCCGGGGTGAGGGTCAGGGCGTCCTTCTGCTCCTGGGTGAGCGTGCCGGCGAGCTTGGCGTCGGCCTTGGCCGCGGTGAGGGCGTCTCCGGTGAAGGCGGAGTCGCGCAGGGCGTCGCCCTCAGCACCGGGCGTCGCGGTGGCCTTCTGGGCCGTGTCGACGACCTGCGCGGCGATGGTCTGCGCGCGGGAGCCGGAGACGGCGCCGCCGACGGTAGCGGTCGGCGGGTCCGAGATGCCGGCGACCGATGCGCAGGACGCCAGCGACCCGGCGAGCGCGGCCGCGCCGACGACCGCGCCGAGACGACGGGTGAGGCGCGGGGTCATCGCCGCTCCTCGGCCCGCTCGTGAGCCTCTGTGGGTTCGGGCTGCGGAGTCGGCGGGGCGGCCGGCGTCCCGTCGTCACCGGATTCGTCCTCGGGCGTCGTCCGCAGGTTCTGCCACAGCCATCCACCGGCGAACGCCATGACGATGAGCCCGACGACGAGCGCCACCAGCGCTTGGAGGAACCAGGTGTTCCGGGCGACGGTGACGTCGACGTCGAACGAGCCGCCCTCGGTGGGATACACGAGGACCGACTCCGGCGCCTGGTCCTGCGTGACCGTGATGGAACCCTCCCCGGTGGAGCGCCAGACGTGCGCGTCGGACGGGTCCGCAAGGTCGCTGGAGCCGAGCTGTTCGATGGTCAGCGTGCGCGCCGGGAAGTCGGCCGACGCGACGAAGTTGTGCTTCGCCTGGCCGACCAGCTCGTCGGTGTCCTGCGGGACAGCCGCTCCGAGGAAGACCGGTCCGGACGCGGCGCTGGCCGTCACCGTGACGGGAGCGGTGACCCGGTTGAGGACGTTCGGCCCGAGGACGAGCGGCGCGTTAGAGGTGGCGTGGAACGCCGCGGTGCCCTTCGGACCGAGGATGAACGCGAACCATGCGCCGAACACCGCGAGACCAAGGCCGAGCAGTGCCGCCAGGGCAACCGCGATACGGCGTGCGAGAGCCACGGGTGGGGTCCTGTCAGAGTCGTGGACGGCGCGGGTCAGCGCACGGCATCCGGGTCAACGGGGGCGGCCGGTGTTTCGGCGTGGCCTCCACGATGACATACGCGACTGGGCCGAGACCAATCCGTGACCTGCTTGAACGACCGCTGTGGACCTCGGCTCAGAACCGGGCGGGCTCCCGGTAGACCCCCCACTCGTCCCGCAGCGTGTCGCAGACCTCGCCGAGGGTGGCCTCCGCGCGCACCGCGTCGAGCATCGCGGGCACCATGTTGTCCGAGGTCCGGGCCACCTCCAGCATTCGGGTCAGGGCCGCGTCGACCGCAGCGCGGTCGCGGCCGGCCTTGCGGTCGGCCAGCACGCGAACCTGCTCGCGCTCCACCTCGTGGCTGACGCGCAGGATCTCCAGCTCGTGACTGACCGAGCCGGTATGGGTGTTGACCCCGACGACCTTCTTGTCACCCTTCTCGAGCGCCAGTTGGTACTGGAACGCCGCGTCGGCGATCTCGGCCATGAACCAGCCCTCCTCGATGCCGCGGAGGATGCCGGAGGTCATCGGGCCGATCTCGTGCTGGATCGTGCCGTCGGGGCCTGCGGTCCGGCCGAACTCACCCATGTCCCTTACGCGCGAGAAGATCGCCTCCGCCTCGGCCTCGATCTCGTCGGTGAGCGCCTCGACGTACCAGGACCCGCCCAGCGGGTCGGCCACGTTCGTCACGCCGGTCTCGTCCATGAGCACCTGCTGGGTGCGCAACGCGATCTCGGCGGCCTGCTCGGTCGGCAGGGCGAGGGTCTCGTCCAGCGCGTTGGTGTGCAGCGAGTTCGTCCCACCGAGGACCGCGGCGAGCGCCTCGACGGCGGTGCGGACGACGTTGTTGTACGGCTGCTGCGCGGTCAGGGAGACGCCGGCGGTCTGGGTGTGGAACCGCAGCCACTGCGCCTTGTCGCTCGTCGCGCCGTAGACGTCGCGCATCCATCGCGCCCAGATCCGCCGTGCCGCTCGGAACTTGGCGATCTCCTCGAAGAAGTCGACGTGGGCGTCGAAGAAGAACGACAGCCCCGGGGCGAACACGTCGACGTCCATGCCGCGGGAGAGCCCGAGCTCGACGTAGCCGAACCCGTCGGCCAGCGTGTAGGCCAGCTCCTGGGCGGCCGTCGAACCGGCCTCACGGATGTGGTAGCCGGAGACCGACAACGGCTTGTAGTCGGGGATGTTCTCGGCGCAGTACTCCATCAGGTCGCCGATGAGGCGCAGATGCGGCTCGGGGGCGAAGAGCCACTCCTTCTGGGCGATGTACTCCTTGAAGATGTCGGTCTGCAGGGTCCCGTTGAGGACGCCGAGGTCGACGCCCTGGCGCTCCGCGGCGACGAGGTACATGCAGAAGACGGGTACGGCCGGGCCGGAGATGGTCATGGACGTCGTGACGTCGCCGAGCGGGATGTCGGCGAACAACGTCTCCATGTCGGCCGCGCTGTCGATGGCGACGCCGCAGTGCCCGACCTCGCCCAGGCTGTGCGGGTCGTCGGAGTCGTGGCCCATCAGGGTCGGCATGTCGAAGGCGACCGACAGCCCTCCCCCACCGCGGGCGAGGATCATCTTGTAGCGCTCGTTGGTCTGGACGGCGTTGCCGAACCCGGCGAACTGGCGGATCGTCCAGGTCCGCCCGCGGTAGCCCGTCGCATACAGACCGCGGGTGAACGGGAACTCCCCGGGCCACCCGATCCGCTCGACCCGCGCCCTCTCCTCGTCGGACGACGGCTCCGGTATGCCGTTCAGGCCCGGTCCGTAGACCGGCTGGACGGTGGCACCGGAGAGCGTCGTGAAGTCCGCCTCCCGCACCCGCCCGGCCGCGAGAGCGGCGTCGTAGCGCGACTGCCAGCGCTCGGCACCGGTGGGTTCGTCTGACGTCTGCGCATGCATACTGGGTAATTTACTAGGACGTCCTAGTAATTGCTACTCCGCGAAGTCGCCTCGGGCGACTCGGACCTTGCGCAGCAGGGCGAAGAGCTGGTCGTGCTCGTCCGCGGTGAGCATCCCCATCCCGAAGCCGCCCTGGACGAGGTCTGTCGTGGCCGCCTCCATCACCTCGCGCCCGCGGTCGGTGATGGCGGCCAGCGTGCCCCGACCGTCGCGCGGGTTGGGCTGCCGCGACACGAAGCCCTGCGCCTCTAGCCGCTGGACGATGTTCGTCGCCGACGTGGGGTGGACCATGAGCCGCTCGCCGATCTTGCTCATCGGCAGCTCTCCGGCCGACGAGAACGCGAGCAGCACCAAGGCCTCGTACCGGGCGAAGGTGAGCCCGTGTCGTCCCACGACGGCGTCGAAGTCGGCGAGCAGCAGCTGCTGGACCCGCATGATCGACGTGGCGGAGGCCATCGCCCGCGGCTGCGACCTCGGTCCCCAACGGCGCCGCCACAGCTCCGCCGCGCGCCGGATCGGGTCGAAGCGGAGTTGCAGATCGGCCACGACGCGCAACGGTAATGGTTCGTGGCGCTGGGTCACGACACTCACTCGGCGGCGAGAAGACCCTCGATTCGCGCCACCTTGCCGTCGAGCTCGCCCGTGAACCCCGGCCGGATGTCGCCCTTGAGGACGAGGCTGACCCGCGGGCTGGCCGCGGCCACCGCGTCGACCGCGCCCTTGACGACGCTCATGACCTCGTCCCACTCGCCTTCGACCGTGGTGAACATCGCATCGGTCCGGTTGGGCAGGCCGCTCTCGCGGACGACCCGGATCGCGGCGGCGACCGCCTCGCTCACCGAACCGGTGTCGTCGGCGGCGACGGCGGGGGCGACGGAGAAGGCGACGAGCATGGCGTCACCGTATCCGCCGCCCATCAGCCCTCGTCGGTCAGCACCTTGCGGTACATCCGGGCCAGCTCGACCACGTGGAACCCCAGCTCGACGTTGATGCCGACCATGTAGGAGTTCGTCGCGTCGTTGCCCGTGCCTACCGTCTCCCGTTCGGGGTGAGCGCGCTGGAGCTCGCGCAGGTTGGCGACCTTCACCGCCATGCCGAGGCGGTGTCCTCGGTGCTCGCGGTCGACGAGGGTCCCCCACTGCCACACCTTGGTCGGCGCGCCGGAGGGAAGAACCAGATCCGTGTACGCCACGACCTCGCCGGTGGCCTTCTCGATGGCGACGGTCGTGAGGCGCCGGCGGCCCTGACGGCGCTCCAGGTCGAGGTAGCCCTGGTACCGCTCGGGCGTCAGCGTCTCGGCCTCGAAGTCGACCGCTCCAGTCGGAGCGTCGACATTGAGCAGGTTCGACACTCGGCAGTATCCGGGGACGAGCTCCTCGGGCAACCCGTCGGTGTAGGTCTCGAGCCGGTATGCGTCGGCCCACCGCTCCCGCGCATTCGCCTCGAGCGGGCCGAGGACCTCGTCGGGGACCGGCAGGTCGAGGATGCGGACCTTGTCGGTGCTCTCCGGGAGGTAGTCGTGCGCAGCGGCGAACCGCTCGTACGAGGGCGCCTCGCTGTCACCGTCGGGGAGGTAGAGCTCGACAAGGATCTCGTGCCGTCCCACCTCACGGGCGCGGCGCTCCAGCGCCTCCACCAGAGCCGTCCCCGCGCCGCGTCCCCGGCGCTCGGGATGAACGTCGAGCTCGGCCCAGATCTTGTCCGTGTTGTCGTGCTGGCTCATCCACAGCGTGGTGACGCCGACGACGTCGCCGTCCTCGTAGACCGCCCACTTCTCGGTGCGCTCGGCGGGATCGTCGTACCGCCACTCGGCCACCGTCTGCTCGTAGCCGTCGCTGTCGTCCCACGGCCGCTCGTGGGTGCGGCTGGCGAGCACCGCGGCGTAGACGGCGGCGCACTGCGCGTCGTCGTGGAAGTCGACGCGTCGAGCCTGGGCGGTGGCCAGGGACGGTACGGACGCGGTGGGGGCCATGCCTCGACGGTATGCGGCGACTCGGTCGGCGCGCCAACCGTTTTCGGCCGCCGCCGCACGGCACTGGCGGG
>Ga0307320_10000376_pt1 | contig 15922 bp, 16 predicted proteins | sample ER_DNA_369_FD_194495 | JGI IMG/M metagenome (GOLD analysis project Ga0307320, IMG submission 194495) | Bulk soil microbial communities from the East River watershed near Crested Butte, Colorado, United States - ER_DNA_369 | ecosystem: Environmental > Terrestrial > Soil > Floodplain | place...
GCCTGACGGCCTGGTCGCGCCAGTCCAGGACGACCTGAAGGCGACCGTCGAGGCCGCGGAGCCACGGCAGCGGCAGGAGCACTTGGATGACCGTGCCGACGACGATCGAGACGGCGTAGATGTAGAGCTTCGTGTCGATCGAGTCCGCCTGCGGAACGCCGAGGACGAGGCCGGCGATGATCGCGAGGTTCCAGAAGACAGGCGAGAGGGCCGGCACAGTGAAGTGCTCGTAGCTATTGAGGATCCCGACGATCACGCCCGAGACCCCGAGCAGCACGACGATCGGGAAGAGGACGCGCGTGAGCCCGATCGCGAGCTCGCTATCGCCGCCGGGGTCGCCGAAGAGCGCGATGATGAGCGGCGCGATCACGATGAAGAGGGCGGTCAGCGCGCCCAGGCCGAGCAGCATCAGCCAGAAGAGGCTCGAGGCGACCCGCCAGGCGCGCTTGCGCTCGCCCTTCTCGAGCAGCTCGCTGAAGACAGGGACGAAGGCGGAGGAGAGAGCCGCGTCGGCAACGAGCGAGCGCACCAGGTTCGGAACCTGGAAGGCGACGGTGAAGGCGTTGATCTTTCCGGCCGCGCCGAAGTAGTAGGCGGCGACGATCTCGCGGACGAGGCCGAGGATGCGGGAGAGGCCGGTGGCGAGCGCGAAGATCGCCGTCGACCGCGCGAGCCGTCGGCCGCGGGCCGCGGGTTGCTCGTCCACGGAGGCGAGTATAGGAACGCCCTCCGCCGGTACCGGGCGTGCGGTGGATGCCCCGGAACGCTTCCGGCGGCGACCCCTGGCTCTTCTGGCCATGTCCATTCCGGCCGTGTCCCTGGGCCGGTGTCCCGAGCCTCCTCCCCGCTGCGAGCGTAGCCGGCAGTGGCGCGCGTGTCTGTGACGGATGTGTGACGAATTCGAGACGGCGCGGCCGCGGGTCGACTGCTACCATCGCCGGGCCCGCGCTGCGGGCATTTTCACGCTATGCCGAACATCAAGCAGCAGAAGAAGCGTGTGCGGATCGCGGCCGCTGAGCGGCTGGAGAACCTGCGCTACGCCTCCACCGTCAAGACGGTGACTCGCCGCCTGCGTGCGGCCGTGGCCGACGGCGACCGCGAGCGAGTCGCCGAGGAGCACCGCACGCTCGTGCGCTGGATCGACAAGGCCGTTGCTCGTGGGGCGCTGCACCGGAACGCGGCGGCCCGCAAGAAGTCGCAGGCAGCGAAGCTCGCCTCCGGCTCCGAGTAGTTCTCGCCGATCGACCGGCTCCGCCGCGGCGCGCTTTCGAGGGACCCGTGGGATGTTTCAAGCGGCATTCCCCGGCCGCTACGCGCTGTGGACAGGCGCAGCCGTGCCCCGGGTGATGTCGACGAGCGCCCGGGCGAACTCGAGCTCGCCCGGCAACGTGCTGCCGCCCTTCAGCGCCAGGTCGAGCCCTGCGAGGCGCACGATCGCATCGCCGAGCTCCTCGGAGCTGAAGTTGCGCGCCTGCTGGTAGAGCTTCTGGACGTAGAACCGGTTTCGCTTCAGGCGCTCGGCTCCGGCGGCCGGCGGGACGCCCTCGGCGTCGAGCGCCTGGCACTCCCGGACGCGGCCGACGTGGCTCGTGAGGAGGCCCGCGGTTCGCAGGAGCACGTCCCGCGGAGCGTCGCCCGATCGCTCGACGATGCGCTCGCCGGCCGCGAGCACCGCGGCGACGTCGCGCTTGCCCCACGCGTCGGTCAGGTCGAATGGGGGCGCCTCCGCGCGCGCGGGGACAAGCTCCGCGACCTCGCGCTCGCCGATCCGCTCTCCCGCGGCCCAGGTCGTGAGCTTGTCGACCTCGGTCGCGAGCTCATCCGCATTCTCTCCGACGAGCTCAACCACGGCGCGGGCGGCGTCGTGGTCGATCTGGACACCGCGCTCCTGGAACTGCTGCTCGACCCACTTCGGCAGGTCGGCCTTGCTGCCGCGCCCACGCGTCGGTAGGTCGTAGACGAGCACCTCGCCGCTCTTCGCGACGAGCTTGGCGAGCGCCGAGTCGCGCTTGACCTCGTCGCCCGTCAGGGTGAGCACGGTCGTCGGCGCCGGCCGCTTCAGGTACTCCTCGATCGGCTTCAGATCGCCCGCCTTCCAGCGCTCGACGTTCTCGACGACGACGAGACGTCGCTCAATCGTGAAGAGCCCCAGCGCGTTGCACGCCGCGGCCACGTCCTCGCCGCTCGCCTCGTGCGCGCTCAGGTGCTCGGTCGCGGCCTCGCCGACACGGTCACGAAGACGGCGCAGCGCGCGGGTCACCTTCGGCCGGTCGGTCCCGGTGATCAGGTACGTGGAGAGGAGCTCAGCCACCGGCGCCAAGCATAGGCGCCGGCCACCGCCGCTACGAGCAGCAACTCCGCGAGCGAGCGGCCGGAGCTGACCTGAGCGCCGGGGATCCCTCCGACGACACGCGCGCACCCGGCGAGATACGCAGCACACCAGCCGTTCAGCCACGCGATCGCCGCCGCTGCGGGAGGCGACACGAGGCCGGCAAGCGCCGCTGCGAACGCGAGTGCGAGCAGCGGTGCCACCGCGGGGGCGGCAAGCGCATTGGCGGGCACGGTCAGCAACGGAACGGCATGGAACTGGAGCCAGAGAATCGGTGCCGTGGCCAGGCCGCACGCGGCGGAGACCGCGAGCACGCCGGCGAGCTTCGCGGGCAGCGGATAGCCCTCGAGCGCGCGCACGAGTGGCGGGACGAGCACGAAGATCGCTGCGACCGCCGCGAACGAGAGCTGGAATCCCGGGTCGAGGAGGGTGTACGGGTTCCACGCGAGCAGGACGAGCGCTCCGAGCTGGTGTAAGTACCAGCGATCCACCGGGCGCGCCGCGAGCCAGGCCAGCGAAACGAGCGCGCCCGAGACTCCGGCCCGGATCACCGACGGCTGCGCACCCACGGCGAGGACGTACGCCGCGATCGCACCGAGTGCGCCGACCTGGCCGAGCGAGCGCGGGATGCCGAGCAACCACGCAAGCGCGAGCGCGCCGCCCGCGACCAGCACGACGTTCTGCCCGGACACCGCCAACAGGTGGTAGAGGCCCGAAGCGCGGAAGCGTTGTCGCAGGTCCTCGGGCAGAGACTGCTCGTCGCCCAGGACCACGCCCTCGACGATCCCACGACGCTCACCGTGGAGCCCAGGGGCGATCGAGCCCGCAAGCGCCACGCGGAGCCTGTCTGCGACCCCGCCGAGGCCGCCCCGCCGCCCGATCATTCGCCAGCGGTCGGCGTGAAGCACGACGTGCACGCCGTGGCGCTTGAGCCAGGTTGACTCGTCGAAGCCATCCTTCGGCGGGCGTGGCCGCCGCACCGTCGTCACGGCCTCGATCACCGCGCCCTGCGGCGGCGAACGGCCGAGCGGGAGTTCCAGCAGCACGGCCTCTCGAAAGCGCAGCCATCCGAAGCGGTGCACCTGCGCCGGCACTCGAAGCTCGAAGGGCGCGTGGCGCGCCGGCCCGGTGACGACGAGCACCGCGCGCTCCGCGGTGTCGACTCGGGCCAGCAACACGGTCCGGTCGAGCGCGTCGAGCCGGGCTCCACCCCACCACCAGCCGACCAATGCGAGCGTTCCGAGCACGAGCACCGGACGAACCGGCTCGTCCGCGGCCACGGCAGCGAAGACGAGCACCGCAGCCGCGCACAACGCGATGAGCGCCGGGCCCCGGGCGAGGTTCGACCCGGCCAGGCCGAGGCAGAGCGCGGCCACGTAGCGGTGCGGCGACACGCGCGGCCCGCTCATGGGACGACGAGCTCGCGGAGCTGCTCGAGCCGCTTCGGCCCGATTCCAGGCACCGCGTCGAGCTCGTCCACCGAAGAGAAGGCGCCGTGCTTCTCGCGGAAGTCGAGGATCTTCTGCGCCGTCACAGGACCGACGCCCGGGAGCGTGTCGAACTGCTCCAGGGTCGCCGTGCTCAGCTGCACCGGCGCCGCCGGCGCTCCGGGTACCGCCGCGCCGCCGCCCGAAGCAGCACCCGGCACGCTGCCTCGCCTGGGGACGACGACCTGCTCCCCGTCGGCGAGCGGCGCGGCGAGGTTCACCTGCGCAAGATCGGCTTTGGCTGTGGCCCCGCCCGCGCGGGCGACGGCGTCCGCGATCCGCGTGCCCTGCGCGAGCCGGTAGAGACCCGGCCGGCGCACGGCCCCGACGACGTCCACCACCACCCGCGAGGACGGTAGGCCGGTCACGCCCGCCCCGGCAGCCGGCGGCGGGGGGAGCGGCGCCGCCGGCGTCGTCGTTCCCGCGCCCAGGACGAAGCGCCCGAGGAACAGGATCAGGGCGAGCGAGCCCACGGCGGCCAGGAGCAGCCGCCGCCGCTGGAGGAGGAACTCCGGCATATCCCGAGGCTGCCCGAAAAGGTGTCACGCGTGTGTGACGCAGGTGTGCCGAAAGCGGAACGGAAACGGCACAGAATCGGCACAGTCACTACCCACTCTCGTGCACATTCGGGCGGTACCGTCCCAAGCCCCCTCCCACCCAGGGGCGTGCGCGCGTGAACTACAAGAGCGCGAGAGAGACCCGCTCGGCAGGCCGGCGGCGGGTTCGACCGGGGAGCCCGCTCAGACGACGAGGTTGACGAGCTTGCCCGGCACGACGATCGCTTGCCGGACTTCCTTCCCGTCCAGGTGTGACTGCACCCGCGGCGAGCCCTTCGCCCGCGCGACCAGCTCCTCCTCGGATTCGCCCGTCGAGGCCTCGACGCGATCGCGCACTCGCCCGTTCACCTGGATCACGAGCTCGAAGGTCTCGCGCCGCAGCTGCGCGTCGTCGGCGACGGGCCATGACTGCTCCCATAGCCGCTCGTGGCCGAGCGCGGCCCACAGCTCCTCCGCGATGTGCGGCGCATAAGGCTGGATCAGCGAGACCGCAGTCTCGGCCGCGAACCGCGCCCCGGGCGCGGACGGATCTCGCCCGAGCTCGTTCACAAGCTCCATCACGGCCGCGATCGGCGTGTTGAACACGAACCGCCGCCCGATGTCGTCGGTCGCCTTCGCAATCGTCTCGTGGGCCTTCCGCGAGAGCGCAGACGGCTCGCCGTCCGGCGGGGCGCCCTCCGACGCGTCACGCGCCTCGTGCACGATCCGCCAGAGTCGCCTCAGGAATCGACCGACGCCTTCGATCCCCTCCTCCGTCCAGTCCATGTCCTGGTCGGCGGGGCCGACGAAGAGGATGTACAGGCGCACGGCGTCCGCCCCGTACATCTCGGCCAGCTGGTCGGGCGCGGTCACGTTCCCGCGCGACTTCGACATCTTCGTGCCGCCCTGCCGGACCCAGCCCTGGTGGAAGAGCCGCTGGAACGGCTCGCGGAAGCCGACCAGCCCGAGCTCGTTCAGCACCTTGACGAAGAACCGCGAGTAGAGCAGGTGCCCGGTCGCGTGGTCGATCCCGCCGATGTACTGGTCGACCGGCGCCCAGAAGTCGGCGAGTCGGCGCGAGAACGGCTCGCTCTGGTTGTGCGGGTCGCAGTACCGAAGGAAGTACCAAGCCGAGTCGACGAAGGTGTCCATCGTGTCGGCCTCGCGCGTCCCCTCGCCGCCGCAAGACGGGCACGGAACGCGCAGCCACTCCTCGTTCGAGGCCAGCGGGGGCTTGCCCTTCGGGCGGAAGTCCTCGACCTCCGGCAGCAGCACGGGCAGCTCGTCGTCGGGGACCGGCACGATCCCACAGCTGCCGCAGTAGACGACCGGGATCGGGCAGCCCCAGTAGCGCTGGCGCGAGAAGCCCCAGTCGCGCAGGCGGAAGCTGACCGCCGGCCGGCCGCGGCCGCGATCGCCGAGCCACTCGACGATCGCCCGCTTCGCCTCCTCGACCGCCATGCCGCTGAACTGCGCCGACTCGACCAGCACTCCCTCCTCCTCGTCGATGACCTGCCGCACCGGGAGGTCGAAGCTCTCGGCGAACTCGCGGTCGCGCTCGTCATGGCCCGGGACGGCCATGATCGCCCCGGTGCCGTACTCCATCAGCACGTAGTCGGCGACCCAGATCGGGATGCGCTCGTCGGTGGCCGGATTGACGGCGAAGAACCCGGTGAAGACGCCGGTCTTCTCTTCGGCGGCGGCCCGCTCCTCGCCGCGCTTTGCCAGCGCCGTGCGCACGTAGCCGTCGATCTCGTCGCCGTTGGGGGACCGCTCGATGAGCGTGTCGACGAGCGGGTGCTCCGGCGCGAGCACGAAGAACGTGGCGCCGAAGACCGTGTCGGGCCGGGTGGTGAACACCGGCAGGTCGACGTCCAGCTCGTCGATCCGGAAGAGCAGCTCCGCGCCCTCCGAGCGGCCGATCCAGTTGCGCTGGATCGTGATCGTCCGCTCGGGCCAGTCGATCAGCTCGTGGTCGTGCAGCAAGGCATCCGCGTACGCGGTGATGCGGAAGAACCACTGCTCCATCCTCCGCGCCTCGACCACGGCACCGCAGCGGTCGCACCGGCCGTCGACGACCTGCTCGTTGGCCAGGACGGTCTGGTCGTTCGGGCACCAGTTGACGAACGCGGCCTTGCGGTAGGCCAGCTCGCGCTCGAGGAAGCGCAGGAAGAGCCACTGCGTCCAGCGGTAGTAGTCCGGGTCGTGGGCGGCGATCACGCGGTCCCAGTCGATCGCCCAGCCCAAGCGCCGCATCTGGCGCTCGATGTTCTCGATGTTGCGCTCGGTGATCTCGCGCGGGTGGCCGCCCTCCTTGATCGCCGCGTTCTCGGCGGGAAGCCCGAACGAGTCGTATCCCATCGGGCGCAGCACGCGCAGGCCGTGACGGCGCTTGAAGTGCGTCATGACGTCGCCCAGGGTGTAGTTCAGGACGTGCCCCATGTGCAGGTGCCCGGAGGGGTACGGGAGCATCTCGAGCATGTAGAACTCGCCGTTCGGCTCTTCGCCGGCGGGCGGATTCTCGACGTAGAAGGCCCGCTCGTCCTCCCAGACGCGCTGCCACTTCGCCTCGATCGCTTGTGGGTCGTACCTGTCCAAATCCTGCTCCAGAAACGAAAAAGCCTCTCGAACGAGAGGCCGTGGGAAGCCGACGCGGCCCGGCCGCGTTGCTTCCTGCTCTACTCGAGAAGTTGTGTCATCCGCTCGAACTTTAGCATCGCATCCGTCAAAACAGGAGGCGCGATGGCCGGCTACACCAAGCTCAACCTGAAGGACAACGTCGACGACCAGGGGCCGAACTTCGGGTTCGAGAGCAAGATCGAGGCGCGGATGGCTCGGGTGCCGCTCGAGCTCGAGCACTCGGGCGTGAGCTACCTGCGGCTGGCGCCGGGCTTCCGGCTCCCGTGGGGACACACGCACAAGACGCAGGAGGAGGTCTACATCCTCGTCGGCGGCAGCGCGCGAGCGAAGCTCGACGACGAGGTCGTGGAGCTGAAGCCTCTGGACGCCGTGCCCAAGGACACGATGCGTGGCTTCGAGGCCGGCCCGGAGGGAGCCGAGCTGATCGCGGTCGGGGCGCCCCACACCGGCCCGGGCGATGCCGAGCTCGCCCACGGCTGGTGGGGAGACTGAGCACGACGTGGGCGTTTTCGGGGTCAACCACATCGCCTTCCGCACGCCGGACCCGGCGGGATTGAAGCGCTTCTACGCGGAGCTGCTCGACGCCGAGGCGGTCGAGGGCGCCCACGACCCACTGCGGGTCGGCCGCACGCTGCTCGTCTTCTTCGAGTCACAGGAGGCCGGCGTCTCCGCCGACCCCGACGAGATCTCGTTCGACTGCGACGCCGCCGCGTTCGCCGACTGCTACGACCGGGCCCAGGCGCTCGGCGCGGTCCAGCGCGAGCCGGTTCGGCACACCCCCTGGTCGCAGGGCTTCGTCGTGCGGGATCCAGACGGCCGCCGGATCGAGCTCGCACATGACGACCTCGGCGTCTACTGGCGCGAGTGATCGCCGAGTCGCTCCTGCCGGAGAGTGCGGCCGTCGAGCACGGCGAGCTCGCGGTCGGCGGGGTCGGCGTCAGCGCGCTTGCCGAGGAGTTCGGGACGCCGCTCCTCGTCTACTGCGAGCGCACGCTGCTCGCCGCGGCCCGGGCGTACCGCGACGCGGCGCCGCAGGCGCTCATCCTCTACGGCGTCAAGGCCTTCCCGAACGTGGCGCTGCTGGAGCTGTTCGGCCGAGAGGGCCTCGGCGCCGACGTCTCGACCCTGGGCGAGCTCGCCTACGCGCGGCGGGCCGGAATCCCAGGGGAGCGGATCGTCGTGCACGGGAACAACAAGAGCGACGAGGAGCTACGCGCAGCGGCCGAGGCGAATGCCCATTTCGTCGTCCTCGACGCGCTCGACGAGGTCCGTCGTGCGGCGACTGCGGGCGTCGAGCGCGCGCTCGTGCGGGTCACGCCCGGGATCGAGGCCGACACGCACCCCGCGATTCGAACGGCTCACCACGGCTCGAAGTTCGGGCTCCCGCCCGACCAGGCGCTGACGGCCATCGCCGAGGCGCGCGAGGCGGGGATCGAGCCGGCTGGGCTCCATCTGCACATCGGCTCGCAGCTCGTCGACACGCGTGCGCCACGGTCGAGCGTCGAGTGGCTCGGCGCCTTCGCGGCCCGCTGTCGAGCGGAGCTCGGGTGGGAACCAGCCGTGATCGACCTCGGCGGCGGGCTCGGAATCCGCTACCTCGAAGGCGACCACCCGCCCGTGATCGGGGACTTCGTCAAGGAGCTGCTCGGGACGCTGGGACAGTCCTGGCAGCTCCACGGCCTGAATGCGCCGGAGGTGATCCTCGAGCCCGGCCGCTCGCTCGTCGGGAGGGCGGGACTGACCCTTTACCGGGTCGGGGTCGTCAAGCAGGCGGCGACGACCACCTACGTCGCCGTGGACGGCGGCATGTCGGACAACCCGCGGCCGCAGTTCTACGACGCGCGCTACGGCGCGCTCCTCGCCGGACGCGCCGACGAGGAAGCGACCGGGATCTACGCGGTCTGCGGGAAGCACTGCGAGTCCGGCGACGTGCTGATCGAGTCCGTGCCGCTCCCCGAGCCTCGGCGTGGCGACCTGCTCGCCGTGCCTGCTACCGGCGCCTACACGCTGGCGATGGGCTCGAACTACAACGCCGTGCCGCGGCCCGCGGCAGTGCTCGTCGGCGACGGCGAGGCGCGGCTGATTCGCCGCCGCGAGACGCTCGACGACCTTCTTCGTCACGACGAAGCAAGCCGCTAGGCTCAGCGCGGTGTTCGGTCGCCTCGACAGAATCCCCGGGGTCGTGCTCGTCAGCGTCGCGGCGGCGATGTGGGGCCTGGACGGCTTGATCCGGAGGCCACTCTCGTCGTCGACGTCCGCGTACACGATTGTTTTCGGCGAGCACGTCGTGCTCGTCGCCCTGACGCTGCCGCTGCTCATTCCGGCGCTCCGCGCGCTCTGGCGGGCCGGCCCGGCCTACGTCGCCGCCGGCATCGCGGTCGGCGCCGGGGCGTCGGCGATCGCGACCATCCTCTTCACCAAGGCGCTCTTCCACGGCGACTTCATCACGGTCGTCGTGCTGCAGAAGGCGCAGCCGCTGATCGCCGTGGTCGGTGCGTGGCTCGTGCTCGGAGAGCAGCCCCGCCCGGGCTTCGCCTGGTTCCTGCTGCCGGCCCTCGCCGGACTGTGGCTGATCGCGCTTCCCCACCCGCTCGACCCACATGCGCATGGCCTGATCCCGATCGCCGAGACACTGTCGGCAGCGGCGCTGTGGGGCATGGGCACCGTGTTCGGACGCTTCCTGGGCCGGCGGCTCGCGTTCGAGCAGGTGACGACGGTCCGGTTCGCCTTCGGTCTCGTCGCGAGCGCCTGCGCGCTGCCGATCGTCGGCGCCTCCGCGTTCTCGAGCGCGCACGACAGCCTCTGGATCGCGTTGCTCGCGCTCGTCACGGGGCTCCTGGCGCTCGGCCTTTACTACTACGGGCTCCGGCGGACACCGGCGCTCCTCGCGGCGCTCGGCGAGCTTGCGTTCCCCGTCACCGCAACGCTCGTCGGCATCTACGTCTTCGACGACACCCTTCGCTGGACGCAGTGGATGGGCGTCGCCCTCACCGTCGCCGTGATCAGCCTGCTTCCAGTGCGCCGGCGCGAACTCGTGCGCGTGCCGCCCCCCGAGCCGGCGCTGGCCTGATCAGCGGACGCGGAAGAGGCCTCCGAAGGAGACCCAATGCCCGTTGTGATAGCGCTCGAGCTTCGCCTGGTCGAGCGGGAAGTGGTCGCTCGCGGTCGTCCTCACCGTGATCCCGGGGAGTAGGAACGGGTCGTTCTTGATCGTCAGCCTCGTCGCGGCCCTCATGATCCTCGGCCGCGTCAAGTTCTTCCCCGCCTTCTTCAGCGCCGCGACGAACGTATGCGCGACCGACATCCCGTAGACCGCGTAGACGTCGTTCGGGTTCCCACCCTTGTAGCGCTTCATGATCGTGCGGTAGAGCTTCACGCCCGGGTCCTTCTTCCAGTGGGCGTCGGTCGGGTCCTTGAGGAAGACGATCGAGATCGAGCCCTCCGTCTGCTTCCTGCTCGTCGCCGCGGTGGCGATCCCCATCACGTTGGCAGCGCTCGAGACGGCGTTCACGTAGACCTTCGGCCGCCAGCCCAGAGTGCTCGCGGCGTAGTAGGCGGCGATGGCGAACGTCGGGGTGGCGAAGAGCATCAGCGTGTTCGCCTTCGCCGCTTTCAGCTTCGCGATCTGCGACCTCACGTCGGAGTCGGTGATGTCGTAGTTCTGCTTCGCGACGATCCGCTTGACCTTCTTCCCGAGCCCGTTGCGGAGGCCTGCGAGGAGGTCCTTGCCGTAGTCGTCGTTCTGGTAGAGGACGCCGATGCGCGCCTTCGGGGTCGTCTTCGCGACGTAGCGCCCGTAGATCGTCCCCTCTGCGCGGTAGTTCGGCTGGTAGGCGATCGTCCACGGGTACTTCTTGTAGTCCTTGCCGAAGGTGGTCGCGCCGCTGGCGACGAAGAGCTGCGGCACCTTGAGCGCGTTCAGGTACGAGCGCGTCGCGAGGTTGTGCTCGGTGCCGAGGCTGTTGAAAATCGCGAAGACCTTGTCCTGCTGGACGAGCTCGCGGGTCAGCTCGACCGTCTTGGAGGGGTCATACGCGTCGTTCTTGTAGATGTACTTGATCTTGCGCTTGCTCACCCCGCCGTGCGCGTTCACGTAGCGGAAGTAGGCGGCCGCGCCCTTCGCGACCGACTGGTAGGCCGAGGCAGGGCCGCTGAGCGGCGTCGTCCCCCCGATCACGACCTCGCTCGACGTGACCCCCGGAGCGCCGGCGCCGGAGGCAACCGTCGCCAGGATGAGCGCGCCGGCCGCGCACAGGATGAGATAGATGTGCCTCGTCACAGCCCCTCTAGGGACGAAGGTATAGCCGCGTTGTTAGGGGCCTGGCAAGCCGCCTCAGGAGGCCGCCCGCGCCCGTGGGGAGAAGAATCATCACTAGGATGATCGCTGCGCCGTAGACGAAGTCGGGCACGCCCTGCGCGCTGGAGACGCGGGTCGAGAGGTCCGGCAGGTACTGCACGAAGAAGGCGCCGAGCACCATCCCGGGCAGCGAGCCGAGCCCGCCGACGACGGTGCCGACGAGGATCAGGATCGAGAGCAGGAACGTGAACGAGAGCGGGTTGACGATCTCGTCCTGGATCGCGAGCAGCGAGCCGGCGACCCCGGCGTAGACGCCGCTGAGGGCGAAGGCGAGCGTCTTCGTCCGGGCGAGGTCGACTCCAGCCGAGGCCGCGGCGACCTCGCTGTCGCGCACCGCGCGAAAGGTGCGGCCGAGTCGCCCGCGGACGATCAGCCAGGCGGCGAGGAAGCCGAGCAGGCCGATTCCCCAGGTCAGGTAGTAGAGAAAGTGGTTCTGCGTCGTCGTGTGCCCGAACACGGTCACGGTCCCGCTGAGACCGGTCACCTGCAGGGGCGCCTCCTCGAGCAGCCGCAGACCCTGGCCGCCGCCGGTCAGGCCGGAGAACTTCTTCAGCAGCGACGGCATCGCAACGGCGAAGGCGAAGGTGGCGAGCGCAAGGTAGAGCCCCGACAGCCGGAGCGCCGGGAGTCCGATCAGGAAGCCGACGATCCCGGCCGCGATGCCGGCTAGGGGGATCGTCCAGACGTCCCGCCAGTGCTCGTGCACGACGAGCGCGGCGCTGGTGTAGCCGCCGATCGCCATCAGCGCGCCGTGGCCGAGCGAGATCTGCCCGGTGTAGCCGGTGAGCAGGTTGAGCCCCACGATCGCGATGAAGAAGACGCCCGCGTGCGCGAGGTCGCGCGAGTGGAAGTCGCTGACCAGGCGCGGCGCGAGCGCGTAGACGACGAGCACCGCCGCGACAGCCAGCAGCCAGAGCGAGATCCCGAGCGCGCGCCGCCGCATCAGACCCGCCTCTCCGCCGCGCGACCGAAGAGACCCGCGGGCCGGACGAGCAGCACGGCGAGGATCACGGCCAGGGCGGCCGGCAGGCGCAGCTCGGTGCCGACCCAGTCCACGTACGTCCCGAGCAGGTTGATCAGCACCCCCAGCAGCAGCGTGCCCGCGACGGCGCCGAAGGCGCTGTCGATCCCGCCCAGCACCGCGCCCGCGAAGGCGTAGAGCAGCACCGGCTGCATCAGGTTCTGGTCGAAGCTCGCCAGAGCCGGCGCGGTCAGCATTCCCGAGATCGCGCCCATCGCCGCGGCCAGTCCCCAGCCGAGCGCGAGCATCCAGCTCACGCGCACGCCGACGAGCCGGCTCGCCACCGGATTCGACGCCGCCGCGCGCGAGGCGAGCCCGAGCTTCGTGAAGCGGAAGAAGAGCCAGAGCAGCGTGACGGCGGCGAGCGAGACCGCGATCGTGCCGAGATCCTGGATCGAGAACGCGACCCCGGCGACGGTGATCGGGCGCGTCGAGAACGCGTTCGGGAGGCTGCGCGTCTCGGGCGTCCAGATCCAGCGGGCGGCGCCGTTGACGAGGAAGAAGAGACCGAGCGTGACGATCACGACCGTCAGCACCGGTGCGCGCTCGATCGGCCGGATCACGGCGCGCTCGACGGCGACACCGCCCACGAACGAGATCGCGATCGTGAGGAAGAACGCGCCCCAGTAGGAGAGCCCGTGGTGGACGAGCGACCAGGCGATGAAGGTCGAGAACATCGCCATCTCGCCCTGCGCGAAGTTGACGACGCCGGTCGAGCGGTAGATCAGCACGAGCGCGACGGCGAGGGTCGCCCAGACGCCGCCCGAGGCGAGGCCGATCACGACCTGCTGCGCGAGCTGCGTCCAGTCGAAGGACAGCAGCATCAGTAGCCGACCAAGCCGCCGCTTGCGGCGGCGTCCTCAGGACGCGCGGGCTTTGCCTGCGCGTCCATCTGAAATGACCGGTCGACACCTAGCATGGCTCAGTAGCCGAGGTACGACTTGCGAACGGACTCGTCACGGCGCAGCTCGGCGCTCGGCCCCTCGACCGCGACGCGGCCGACCTCGAGCACGTATGCCCGCGACGAGGCCTCGAGCGCGAGCGCGGCGTTCTGCTCGACGACCAGGACGGCGAGCCCCTCTTCCTCGTTCAACGCGCGGACGATGCCGAAGATCGAGGCCACGACCAGCGGCGCGAGACCGAGCGACGGCTCGTCCAGGAGGAGGAGCCGCGGCCTGAGCATCAGCGCCCTCGCGAGCGCGAGCATCTGCTGCTCGCCGCCGCTGAGCGTTCCGGCGCGCTGGCGGCCGCGCTCCTCGAGCTGCGGGAAGTACCCGAGCACGCGCCGCTCGTCCTCGGCCACCGCACCGCGGTCGCGGCGCACGTAGGCGCCGATGCGCAGGTTTTCGCGGACCGAGAGCTCGGTGAGCGTGCCGCGGCCTTCGGGCACATGTGCGATGCCCGCGCGAACGACGGCCTCCGGCGAGTCGCGGGCGACGCTCCGGCCCGCGAAGGCGATCCGGCCGCTGCGCCGCACAGTCCCGGAGACGGCGCGCAGGGTTGTCGTCTTCCCGGCGCCGTTCGCGCCGAGGACGGCGACCAGCTCGCCCTCCCCCACGCTCAGCGAGACCCCGTGCAACGCCGCGACGGGGCCGTAACGAGCTCTGACGTCCTCGAGCTCGAGGAGAGCCTCAGCCATCCGTCGAGCCCAGGTAGGCCTCGATCACCTTCGGGTTGCTCTGCACCTCTTTGGGCGTGCCGCTCGCGATCAGGCAGCCGAAGTCCAGGACGTGGACGCGGTCGGCCACGCCCATCACGAGCCCCATGTGGTGCTCGACGAGGAGGAGCGTGAGCTCGAAGTCGTTCCGGAGCTGGCGGATCAGCGCCCCGAGCTCCTCGACCTCCTCGTGGTTGAGCCCGCCAGCCGGCTCGTCGAGAAGCAGCAGCCGAGGGCCGGCGGCGAGCGCGCGGGCGAGCTCGACCCGCTTGCGCGTCCCGTAGGAGAGCTCCGCCGCAGGCCGGTGCGCGAGCGGAGAGAGTCCCACGTAAGCGAGGAGTTCGCGAGCGCTGCGGCCGCGGCGAGCGTGGCGGCCGACGAGCACGTGCTCCAGCACCGTCATCGAGCTGAACAGCTCCACGTTCTGGAAGGTGCGTGCGATGCCGCGGCGCACGACTCGGTGCGGAGGCGTTCGCAGCAGGCTCTCGCCGTCGAGCGTGATCTCGCCGCTGTCCGGGCGGTAGAGCCTCGTGACCAGGTTGAACAACGTCGTCTTGCCGGCGCCGTTGGGGCCGATCAGGCCGACGATCTCGCCCTCCAGGACGTCGAGCGAGACGTCGTCGACCGCGACGACCCCGCCGAACGTCCGCGTCACCTGCACGATCGAGAGCAACCCGAGGACTCTAAGCAGGTCGCGCAGGTGAAGCTAGATGAGTACGGTGATGGTGGCGCTCTTGGCGCCTTCGATCCCGTGCCAGGCGCCCGCGGCGGGCGTCACCGTGTACTTCCACGTCCCGATCGGGACACCGTTCTCCGTGCACGTCGTGGCGCCCACGAGGCCGTTGCAGTTGGCGAGCGTCGTCTGTAACGCGTTCGTGATCGCGTTGTAGCGCTTGATGACGTACTGCGGCACGTTCGCGCCGTCGGCGAACTGGCTCGCGCTCCACGTGAGGGTGACCGAGCTCCCCGCCACGGACCCGGAGGGGACGTTCCCGGTCGAGGCCGTCATCGTCTTGGAGCGGATCTTCCCGTTCCCGACGCCGGTCGGGATCCACGCGCTCCGGGCGGCACCTGCGGCCACGAGCGCGGCGAGTGCCAGGACCGCGAGGACGGAGACCCTCACGGCCGCCGTCCTCGCGCCTCGTACCAGAGCCGGAAGAGCACTCCCTTGCAGCCGTCGGGAGCGTCGTTTCGCATGTGGGCCTCGAGCGTGACGACACGCAGGCCGCGAGCCGGGACGAAGACGTCAAGGCGGCGAGGCTCGACCGTGACGTTCGACGGCGCGCAGGCTCGCCGGTGAAGGACGACCCTTGCGCCGAGCCACTGCACGCGAATCGGGAAGCGCCTGCGGTTGCGAATCGTCACGCGCAGGGGCATCCGGCCTCCCGGATACAGCCCCTGCGCGCTTCCGGTCAATACGAGAGCCGACCTGCGAACCCAGGCCTCCCGTTGCGGAGCTGCCGACGACACGCCCAGCGAGAGGGCAAACAGCAGCGCAACCGAGCTCACGGCCGGCATCCAGCTCATCGGCGTTCGGCGACTAGGCGTTGCTTACGCCGGTGACCGTCACCGGGACCGTGAAGACCGCTCCCTGGCACGTGTTGTCCGAGGAGTTGCTCATCGAGACCGAGCTCGGCACGGTCAGCGTCGCAGTGGCCCCGGCGCCGACGTCGAGTGTCAAGCCGCTCTGGTTCGCGAACGACACGCCGGTCGAGGCGTCGCACGCGGCGCCCTTGTCGGACGTGATCGTCCCGTTGCCCGAGACGGCGGTGACCCGAACCGGAAAGGAGTTCGGATTCGTCAGACGGAGCTTCAGGTCGCCGGTTGCGCCGGGGTAGAGCGCGGCCGTGGTGAAGGCGGTGGCATCGGCAAGCGTCAGGGACGACGCCGTGGTC
>Ga0307320_10000380_pt1 | contig 15866 bp, 19 predicted proteins | sample ER_DNA_369_FD_194495 | JGI IMG/M metagenome (GOLD analysis project Ga0307320, IMG submission 194495) | Bulk soil microbial communities from the East River watershed near Crested Butte, Colorado, United States - ER_DNA_369 | ecosystem: Environmental > Terrestrial > Soil > Floodplain | place...
CGGGCAACTCGAGGAGGACGCCACGTACGTCGTCGACCGCGGCTCTGCAGAGCGCGAGCCAGTCAGTCAAGCGGGTGGAAGAGCAGGCCCGACGTCAGCTTGGGAAAGAAGTACGTGCTCTTCTGCGGCATCGTGTCGCCGCGCCGCGCAACGTCCCACACGTCCTCGATGCGTGTGGGCCGGAGCAGGAACGCGGCCTCTGCGTCGCCGCGGTCGACGGTTGCGACCGCATCTTTGCGCTGCGATGTGTACGTCACGCCCGTCGGTGCGATCCGCTCGACGATGTCGACGTCGAGCCCATCGCCGACGAGAAGCTCGTACCGACCGTCGCGGTAGAGAACGACCCCGGGAAGCTCGTCGCCCGGCTCGTCGATCGGCGTTCCTCCCGCGCCGTTGACGTGCTCCGCGACACGGTGGGTCGGAAAGATCGTGAGCCCTTCCTGCCGCGTCGGCACTAGCACGACCATCAGGTAGGGCGAGCCGCCTTCCTGCGCGTAGGCGAGCGCCGTCTCGTAGCGGTGATGGCCGTCTGCGATCAGCAGCTCGGTCTGCTCGAAGCTCGGCGCAGCGCTGATCCGCCAGAGCTTGTCGCCGCCGCTTTGCAGGTCGGGCTCACGCGCGGGCGGCTCGAGCGGATCGCCTTCGTAGAGGAGGAAGATCGGCTCGAGCTGTGTCTCGGTCGCGCGGAGGAGCCGCAACCGCCCTTCCTTCGGGCCGCTGTGCGTGCGTTCGTGCGGCAGCACCACGCGGTTCTCGTAGGGCTCGGCTCGGAGCGAGGCGACCAGACCGGAGCGGTTACGGGCGACGCCGTCGGGACCGACGTAGTCCTGCGAGAGGAACCAGTAGGCCGGCTCTTCGTCGCGGGCGAGGACTCCGCGCCGGCGCCAATCAGCGATCGCAGCGCGGGCCTCCTCCTCGGTGTCCGGCAGGGTCAGATGGACGACGTTGTACGGGCTTTTGGTGAGGAGCTCCAAGCGCTCCGCGGGCGAGATGACGTCGTACGGAGGAGCCACGAGCTGGGCGAGCGGGCCGGCGCTCTGCTCGTCGTAACGCTCCGCCCTGAACGGCTTGACCACGGCCATCTCGGGCGACCCTAGCATCCGTCCTCGGACCTAGACTCCTTCCGTGAGCGCAATCGCAGAGCTGGCCGAGGAGCGGGTCGTCGAAGGGGTCTACGCGGTCGCGCGCAAGCAGCGAATGCGGACGAAAGGCGGCGCCCCGTACCTGGCGCTCGAACTCGTCGACCCGAGCGGGCGAATCGACGCCCGCGTCTGGCACGACGTCGAGCTGCTCGATGCCCGCTTCACCGAGGGCGACGCGGTGCGCGTCCTGGGCCGGGTGGAGAAGTTCCGCGACCGGCTCCAGGTCGACGTACGCACGCTCGAGGCCGCGCCCGAGGCCGACCCGGCCGACTTCGCGCCCGCGATGCGGCGCGACGCCGAAGAACTGGACGGCTTTCTCGAGTTCCTCGCCGCCGAGATTGTCCATCCCGGTCTCGCGGCCGTGGTAAAGCGCTTCCTCTCGGATAACGCGCTGCGCGCGGCGCTCCGCCGCCTGCCTGCTGCGGAGACACACCACTCGTATGCCGGCGGGCTGCTCGAGCACACGGTCGGGGTCACGACGCTCTGCCGGGAGACGGCGCAGCTGCACCCGCGTCTCCGCTCGGACCTCTTGCTGGCCGCAGCGCTCCTGCACGACATCGGCCGCGTCGCGGAGCTCACCTCGGGCCCGACCTTCCGTCAGACCGACGAGGGCCGCCTCCTGGGTCACGTCCATCTCGGCCTGCGACTGGTCGAGGAACGCGGCGCCTCACTCGAGGCAGCCGCCCGCTCGGAGCTCTTGCACGCGATCGCGTGCCACCACGACGCACGCTCCGCCCGCACCGCCGAAGCGTCTGTCCTGTACCACGCGAATCAACTCGACGCGGTCGCTGCGACGCGTCCCGTTCCTCACAGCTAGCGTCGCGCGATGAAGTCGATCGGACTGGCGCTGGGCGCGAGCCTGACGTGGGGATTCGCCGACTTCTTTGGGCCTCTCAAAGGACGGACGCTCGGCGCGCTCCGCGTCCTCTTCTACGTGCAGGTCGGCGGGCTCGCTGCGATCGCGCTCATCGTCGCCGTCCGAGGCAAGGGCCCGGCCGATTCCGCCGCGCTCTTTGCCGTCCCGGCGGCGATCTCCGGCACGCTCGGTCTCTACGCGTACTACCGAGGCATGGCGGTAGGCGCCATGAGCATCGTGGCGCCGATCGCAGGCATCTCGGCGGTCGTGCCGGTTGCATTCGGAATCGCAACCGGCGATCGCCCCTCGACCTGGCAGTGGCTGGGGATCCTGGCGGCGCTCGGAGGCGTCTTCCTGGCCTCACGGGAGCCGGGGCGCGGGGGGAAGGTCGCTGCGGGCGTCGGCCTGGCCCTGCTTGCGGCGCTCGGCTTCGGCGGCTACTTCCCGCCGATGCACGCGGCCGGCGAAGCGGACTTCTGGTGGGCATCGCTGATCTTCCGGATGACGTCCACGTCGGTGATCCTCGCAGCGGTTGCGATTCGCCGGCCGTCACTCGCCATCCAACCGCTCCAGGTCCCGCTGCTCGCGCTGATCGGAATCGGCGACATGCTCGGCAACCTCCTCTTCGCCGCGGCATCGACGAGCGGCCTGGTGAGCATCACCTCCGTTCTGGCGTCGCTCTATCCGATCGTGACCGTGATCCTCGCGCGCTTCGTGTTGCGGGAACGCGTCGCGCGTTCGCAAGAGGCCGGGATCGTGCTCACGCTCGCCGGCGTCGCACTGATCTCGGCAGGTTAGAGCGGCAAGTTCGCAACGCGGCGCTCGATCTCGTCGCGGATTGCGCGCACGGTCTCCAGATCCTCACCGGCCGGGTCCTGCAGCTCCCAGTCGACGTACTTCTTGCCCGGGATCACTGGACAGGCGTCGCCGCAACCCATCGTGACGACGAGGTCCGCCCACTCGGCGTCGGCTGTCTCGAGCTTCTTCGGCACCCGGTCGGCGAGCTCCGGCATCAGCTCGGCAACTTCGGGATGGACGTGCTTGGCGGGAGCCGTTCCGGCGGAGCGCGCGTTGCCGCCACGCTGCGTGTAGAGCGCCTGCGCGATCTGTGAGCGCCCTGCGTTCTGCCGGCAGACGAAGAGGACCTTCACGAGCCCAGAGCTCCCCGCAGCGCGGCGATGGCCTCCGGCACCAGCCGGTAGTACGCCCAGGTCCCACGTCGGGAGGACTCGACGAGCCCCGCCTCGCGCAGGATCTTGAGATGGTGAGAGATCGTCGGCTGCGAAAGCGCGAAGGTCTCGGTGAGGTTGCACACGCAGACCTCTTCCGCCGCCGAAAGGCTGTTGATGATCGCCACACGCGTCGGGTCGGCGAGCGCCTTGAACCGTGCGGCGAGCTCCTCTGCGGCGGGACGATCGAGCGGCTCGACCTCAGGGCCGCAGCAGATCGCCCGGAGAACTGGAAGAGCTTGCATCGATGGATATCAATGTATCATGCGCCTGTCAACGAAGGGAGGATCGAGATGAAAGCCTGCTGCGAGGACTGCTGCAGCGGCGGTTGTTGCGACTGCTGCTAGCAGCAATGGGTGCGGAGGAGCCCGGGCCTCCCACCCTCACCGAACCTTCCAAGACCCGCTACGCCGCTCGCAGAAGCGCCTGAAAAGGCTCCGTCGTCTCAGGCACGAGTCGATAACTGGAGCATGTCCCCTCGCGAAAACACGATACGAACCCTGCTTCGCGCAGCAAGCGCAAGTGGTGCGAGACGGTCGGCTGGCTCAGATCAAATGCCGAGGTGAGTTCCGACACGCGCGCAGAACTGAAGTCTGCCAGCGCAAACAAAATTGCAACTCGAGTCGGATCGGCGAGGACCTTGAATTTGCGGGCCCACATTGTCGCGTGCGGCATGTCAACGGAAATAGCGACCGTGGCTCGGGCAACGACCGGCTGGCCCCGAGCCGTCGCATCACGCGCGCCGCGGTGTAGAAGCGTGTGGCAGTTGGCGCACAGCGTCTCAAGATTCGCCGGCGTGTTGTTTGTGCGATCGAGATCGACATGATGCACTTCGAGTTGACAGAGATGCGAGGGCTCGAACCCACACCGCTCGCAAACCGTACCGAGATGGCGGCGATACGAAGGCATGGGCACAGATTAGATGTCTCCTCTGACAACTAACCCCTTTTGGACACGTCCTTCAAACGTTGAAACGCACGTTCAACACGTCGCCGTCTTCAACGACGTAGGTCTTCCCCTCCAAGCGCTGCAATACACGGCGGGCGGCCTCCGCGTGCGAGCCGGCCTCGACGAGGTCTTCCCAGCGGATCACCTCGGCACGGATGAAACCGCGCGCGATGTCGGTGTGGATTGTTTCCGCGGCCTCGAGCGCCGTCCGTCCACGTCGTAGCGACCACGCGCGCGTCTCCTTCTCGCCCGCCGTGAAGAAGCTGATCAGTCCTAGCTCGTCGCTCAGGCGGCGCACAACCTCCTCGAGCGCCGAGGCGTCCTCCCGGAAGTCGGCGGCCTCCGCCTCGGACATCTCCGCCAGCTCGGCCTCCAACTTGAGATCGATCCCGTTCGGCCCGTTCTCGACCGCGAGCAGCGGCTTCGTCGTCAGCGGCTCCAGACCGGCCGGCAGCTCGCCCGGCCAGTCCGCGAGGGTGCCACCCGCGTCGACGTGAGCGAGCACCCGTCCCAGCTCCTCGACTTCCTTCCGCAGCTGCGGATCGCCTGACTTCGCCTGCTTGGTCACCCGCTCGAGCCGACGCTCGACGTGGTCGCGGTCGGCAACGAGCAGCTCGAGGTTGAGTGTCTCGAGGTCGTCGGCAGGAACGCGCGTGCCGGAGAAGCCGTCGAGCACGACGAGGAGCGCATCGACCTGCCGGAGGTTCCCGAGCAGCTCGGGCCCGGTGCCTCTCACCTCGACAACGCGGATCGCGGCAGGAGTGACCTTGCGGGGATTGATGACGCCGGCGATCTTCGTCAACCGAGGATCCGGCACGCCGGCCATGCCGACGTCGCCGGTCGCGTGCGCACCGGTGAGCGCGTGGAACAGCGTCGACTTGCCGGAGCTCGGCAGCCCGACGATCCCAACCTCGAGGGCCAAGCTACCGCTCCGGAGTTTCGGGGATCTGCTTCTGCAGCGATACGAGCGCCCTGTGCTGCAACGACTTGATCGCGCCCTCGGTCTTGTCGAGGATCGTCGCGACTTCGGCGTTCGGCAGGTTGAACACGAACTTCAGCGTGAGGACCTGCTGTTGCTCCGTCGAGAGGTTCTCGATCAGCTCGAGCATGCTCTGCCGGCCGATCACCTGCATCGCCGCGGCCTCGGCCGAGGGCTCGCTCTCACCCTCGGGCTCGGGCACGTCTTCCTCTGGCTGCCAGCGGCGGTTCGCGCGGAAGTGGTCCATCGCAAGGTTGTGCGCGATGCGGAAGAGCCAGGCGGAGAACGGCGCGGACTGCCACTTGAAGCGCTTGATCGACTCGAGCATCTTCATGAACGTCTGCGTCGTCAGATCCTCTGCGTCGTGCCGGTTCCCGACGCTCATGTGGAGGTAGCTGTAGATGCGGTCGAAGTGGAGCAGGTAGAGCTCTTCGAGGGCCTGCCGGTCGCCCTGCTGGCCGCGGTCGACGAGCTTCCGCACGTGGGCGGTGGAGTCAGTCGCGGGCCGAGCGGCGGCCTGGGTGGCTTCTTCAGCCATTCAGCCAGGAAGATGCCCCTGTTGCGCCGCCCTCAACCCTGCGCGGCCGAGCCGAACCCGACGCGACTTTCCCGGGCGTAACGCTTCACGTAGACAACCCGCTGGAGGGCGATGGTGTAGCGACCGTCCTCGGCCTCGAGCGACAGCGCAGCCTCGCCCGTCCCGGCGCGGAGCTCCGCCGAGCCCAGGGCCTGCTCGAGAGCATCGGCACCCGACGGTGTGACAAGCGCCCCCATGATCTGCCCCCCGTCGAACGCCACCTCGATCCGAACTCGCTCTGGTTCAGCCAACTGAGACCACCTCCGAAAGTACGCCGTGGACGGAATCCGGGTGGACGAAGGCCACCTCGAGGCCGAAGAGGCCGGCACGCGGTTGATCGTCGATCAGCTCGGCACCTTCCCTCGTGAGCTCGGCGAGCGTGGCGCGAAGGTCGTTGACCTCGTAGGCGACGTGATGCATGCCCGGGCCGCGCTTCGCGAGGAAGCGGCCGACCGGTGTGTCCTGGCCGAGCGCTTCCAGCAGCTCGACGCGTCCGTCGCCAATTCTCAGCGACGCCGCGCGCACACCCTGATCGTCGATCGTCGCCTGATGCTCGACCTCGGCGCCGAAGAGCCGCTCGTAGGTCTCGAGGGCTGAATCGAGATCGTCGACCGCCACTCCGAGATGATGAATGCCGCGCGGCGCCACGCGGGCGATGCTACCCAGTCGCGCCGGCTCGGAGCTGTCTAGGCCTCGTTCGAGAGCGGGACGACGACCCGGGGCGTGCCGACCGTCTCGGAGGCGCGTGACTCGGCCTCGACGTCCGTGAGCAACAGCAAGACCTCTTCGCGCATGAGGGTCTCCTTCTCGAGGAGAGCCTGGCTCAAGCGGTCGAGTGAGCCACGGTGCTTCTCGATCAGCCGCACGGCTTCGGCGTAGGCATCGTCGGTGAGCAGTGCCTGCTCGTTGTCACGCACGCGCTTCGTCTCTTCGGAGAGCGCGTAGTTGTCCGCGCGCAGCGTGCGCGAGGAGACGACGTCCGACATCCCCCACTCGAAGACCATCGCGCGTGCGATCTCCGTCGCCCGTTCGAGATCGCTCGCGGCGCCGTTCGTGACCCGCCCGAAGACGACCTGCTCGGCGGCGCGACCGGCGAGCGCGATCTTGAGCATGTCGATCAGCTCTTCCTTCGACTCCATGTAACGATCCTCGTTCGGCAGGTGGAGCGTGTAGCCGAGTGCGTTCCCGCGCGAGACGATCGTCACCTTCTGCAGGTGCCCGACCTCACCCATGAGGTGAGACATGAGAGCGTGCCCGGCCTCGTGGTAGGCGAGGATCCGCCGCTCCTTATCGGTCAGCACCTTCTTCTGCTGCAGGCCCGCCACGATTCGCTCGAGTGCGTTGTCGAAGTCGGCTGCGCCAACGTACTTGGCCTCGCGACGGCCAGCGAGGATCGCTGCCTCGTTCGCGATGTTCGCGAGATCGGCGCCCGTCAGCCCGGATGTCTGTCGTGCGATCAGGTCGAGCTGTACGTCCGCGGAGAGCGGCTTCGTACGCGTGTGGACATGGAGGATCGCCTCACGGCCGACGCGATCCGGCGGAGCGACAAGCAACTGCCGGTCGAAGCGGCCGGGCCGCAGCAATGCCGGATCGAGATCTTGCAGACGGTTTGAGGCGCCCACGACGACGACCTGGTCGCCCGAGGCGAAACCGTCCAGCTCGACGAGCAGCTGGTTGAGCGTTTGATCCTGTTCACGGTTGAAGCTGCTGCCGGTGCGCGCAGCTCCGACGGCATCGAGCTCGTCGATGAAGATGATCGAGGGCGCGTTCTTGCGCGCCTCGGCGAAGAGCTTGCGAATCCTCGCTGCGCCGAGACCCGCGAACATCTCGACGAACGCGGAGGCGCTCTGCGCATAGAACTTCGCGCCGGACTCGGTGGCGGTCGCGCGGGCAAGGAGCGTCTTGCCGGTGCCCGGCGGGCCGTAGAGCAGCACGCCCTTCGGCACGACCGCGCCCAGCTGCTCGAAGCGCTTCGGGTCGCGGAGAAACTCGACGATCTCCGCGAGCTCCATCTTCGCCTCGTCGGCGCCGGCGATGTCGTTCCAGTCGATCGCCGTCCGTGGGTCGACGATCACCGTGGCCGGCTTCACACGCGGCATCAGCTGCAGCATGCGCCAGAAGATGTAGAGGAGCACGCAGTAGAACGTCAGGCCGAGCAGTGGCCACCAGTTGACCACGAAGTCCCTGAGATCAACCATGTACTGATGTAGATCCACCCCCGGCATCCCACACTCATCATCTTCATGGGAGGCCCCACGTCAACTAGAGGCCTGATCTAGAAGCTCGCGGCGACCTCCGCAGCGGACGTGAATTCGACTCCGTGCTCGCGCCACGAGGCCGTGCAGATCGCCACGCGCTCCTCGTCGAGGCCCCGTGCGGCGTCCTCGACGAAGCGCACCTCGAGGCCACGAGCCAGAAAGCCTCTGATCGCGGCGTCGTCGCAGACGTCCGTGGCGACGCCGAAGACGACGATCTCGGCCGGGTCGAGCCACTCGAGGAGCCGGCCGGTGTTCGGATTCGTGAAGACGTCGAAGCTCTTCTTCAGGAGCAGGAACTCCCGGCCGGCGAGGTACCGCTCGGGTAGCGGTTCCAGCGTGATCGGGACGGGATCGACCTGGTCGGTCTCAGGGATCTTCCGCGAGCCGTGCGTCCCGCGCAGGCAGTGCGGTGGATACGTCGTCCGATAGTCGGGCGTGTCCGAGAGCTCGTCGTCCGTGAGCTCGTGGTCGTCCGCCGAGGCCACGTGGACGATCCCCGCCGTCCGTGCAGCGTCGACCAGGAGCTTCATCGCGGGAATGGTCTCCTCGGCGCCGTCGGCGTAGAGCTTGCCGTGCGGGAGCATGAAGTCGACCTGGGTGTCAACGTCCCACAGAACTTTCACGTGACGAGCTCGAGCCGCGCGTTCGACTCGTACTTTCGGCCGACCTTGGCGCTCGGACGGCCGTCGGTCAGGACGATGTCGGCCGTGAAATCGTTCGAGCCGCGAATGAGTGACGAGCCGACGCCGTAGGCATCGACGGGGACGCTCTCCTCTTCGAACTCCTTGATCTTGTCGATCGTGAAACCGCCGGAGACGACGATCTTTACGTGCTCGAAGCCATCGTCGTCGAGAGCATCGCGCACCTTGCGCACGAGCCGCTCGTTCACGCCTGAGGGCTTGAAGTCGCCGAGCTCCTCCCAGAGCGAACGGTCGACGAGCATCTCGGACGTATCGAGCCGCACACCCCAGAGCTTTGGGCCGAGGGCGCGCGCCACTTCGAGCGCCGTCTCCACGGAGTTGTTCTCGAAGTCGACGAGCACCGTGATGTTCATGTCATCGGAGGCCCACTCGGCGAACTTCGTCGCTGCGAGCACGGTGTTGCCGCCGTACGACGCGATCAGCGAATGCGGCACAGTGCCGATCCCGCGGCCGCCCCACCACGACGCCTGCTCGTCGGTCGTGACCCCGATCGGCGCGCCGACCACCCGTCCGGCGACGAAGGCCGCGTACCCGTCACCCGTCTGCACTCGATGATGATCGTGGCGCGCGGGCATGAAGATGAGCGGCTTCCCGTTCGCGGCCTCCAGCACGCGTACGACGTTCGATGTGATCAGCGTGCGCCGGGAGAGCACGCCGAGATACGCAGTCTCGAGGTGCGCGAAGAGGGTGTAGTCACCCTCGATCGTCATGACGGTCTCCCAGGGCTCGATTTGGTCACCGTCGTGAAGAGCGTGGACGGTGAGCTCGTCCCAGTCGTACGAGCAGAGCTTGAGGATGGCGATCGCCTCGTCCATCCCACCGAGCCACGCGCTCTTCTTCTGAAAGACCTGCAACACGACTCGCGGATGGCGGTCGTCCTGCAAGAGCGTCGCGCGCGCGTGGTTGAAGTACGCGTCGGCGTAGTAACCCTCGCGCATCTTCTCGACCGGAAGGTCGAAGATCTCCGGTGGGAGCCGCTCGCGAGTGCGCTGCTCGACGGCCACGAGCTATTCCCGTTCGAGCTCGAGGCACGCGGCGAGCGCGGCCTCTGCGACCTCGATCTGCTCCGGTGACGGCTCCGCGGTCGCGAATCTGTGCTGGAGCTCGTGGCCCGGTTTTGCGAGCGCTCGCGCGAGGCGCTTCTCGGGATTCCGCACCATCCAGCCGAAGATCTCGGTCGAGGCTGCGACGGCGAACAGCTGCGCTCCGAGGCGGGCAGGTCCACGCGCGTGCGCGGGAAAGCGCGACGCGAGCGTGTTGCCGATCGCGGTCGTCGCAAGTAGCGGGCCGAGCAGATGTGAGCCACAGCGGTTGTGTTCCTTGGTCGCGCGCTTCCCCTGCTCGTAGCTGCCGATCGAGATGTGCTCGGCGCCGTGGTAGGCGGCGACCTCCGAGCCCCGCAGCGCGAGAACAGCCGGCGCGAGGGAGAGCAGGCCGCCGACGAGCTCCTGCGCAGCCGGACGAACCGAAGGCGAGCCGCGCAGCAGCTTCACGACCGTCGCGCTGCCGAGCATCGCCGCGAGCACAGAGGGTCGCTGGAAGGGGAGCTTCGCCTCGGGTAACGCATGTCGGATCTGCGGGATGATCGCCATCGCGTCGAGCAGCCGGACGGGGCCTCGTAGGAGCGGGCTCTCGATCTTGTTCGCGAGCACACGCTTGCGCCGGGCAGCGACCTTCACGTGTCCGTCGTCCGTTCGAATCGCGCACGCCCACGACGTCGGCCCGTGGACCAGCACGCCGTTCGCGAGAGCCATTCCGCCGAGCCTGACCTTGTCCTCAGCCATGCATCGAGGTTATCGACTCAGAGTCGAATTCCGCAAATCAGGTCAGCATCGCCTGGGCAGCGTGGCGCATGAAGCTCACGCCGAGCTCCAGATCCTCGACGGGGATCCGCTCGTCGGCCGAGTGGATCAGCCGGGCCGCGAGCTCCGCCGGCATGACGCGCGACGGGAAGAACCCGTAGGCGACGGTCCCAAAGGCCTCGCGGAACCAGTGGCTGTCCGTGAAGCCGGCCACGCAGATCGGCGCAGGCTTCGCGCCCGGCTCGACGTCGCTCACCCAATCGGCAACTGCGTCCCAGAGCGGAGACTCGATCGGCGATCTCGTGCCGCCGTGAGCCTCCAGCTCCTCGAGCTCGTAGTCCCCGTCACCGAGGACGCTGCGAACGATTGCATGCTGCTCCGCGGGCGTCGTCTCCGGCAGCAGCCGCGAGTCGACGACCACGTCGCAGATCGCCGGGATGACGTTCCGTTTCTGCGAGGCGGTGATCATGGTCGGCGCCAGCGTCAGTGACAGCAGCGGTTCGACCATCTCCGCGAAGAACTCGCCGATCTCCCTCGCCCGTTCGAGTGCTTCAGCCGGAGACGCGGGTCGGTCCCCCGTGACCGCCTCGAGCAGGGCTTCCACTTCGGGTGTGAGGTGTTGTTCAGGGACGTACTCGCCGAGCGCCGTAATCAAGGGTGCCGCCTTCACGAGGGCGTTGTCGGCGATGCCCGGCATCGACGCGTGACCGCTTCTGCCACGCACGCGCAACCGGAAAGGAGCACTCATCTTCTCGGCGACCGAGCACATGTAGAACGGCTTGCCACCGAGCTCGAGCCGTTCGCCCGACCCCTCGTTGATCAGATAGTCGCAGCGCACTGCGTCGGGATGGGTCTCGCACAACCACTGCGCGCCGAAGCCTGCACCCACCTCCTCGTCGGCGGTCGCGGCGAAGATGATGTCGCCCGCAGGCTCGAAGCCTTCGCGCGCGAGCGACGCGATCGCAACCGCGCTCGCCGCCACCTGTCCCTTCATGTCGAGCGCCCCGCGGCCCCACACCTCGCCGCTTCGCAATTCGCCGCCGAAGGGATCGGCGGTCCACTCGGCTGCATCGGCGAGAACGACGTCCGTGTGCGACAGGAACAGCAGCGTCGGTCCATCGCTGCGGCCGGGGATACGGGCGACGAGATTCGCCCGCGCGGGAATCCGTGCATACAGCTCGACCTCCGCGCCGCTGTCCTCGAGATAGGCGTGGAGCACCTCGGCTGCAGCGGTCTCGTTGCCGGGCGGATTCGTCGTGTCGACGCGAATGAGCTCCTGCAGAAGCTCCGTGACCTCGTCCCGCAGCGACACCGTGGCCATTACGCCTCCTCTTCCTTTGCGCGTGCAGTCAACTGGTTGCGTGCGCGCCAAAGAGCAGGGAAGAAGTTGTGGTGGATCATCTTCCCGAGCACTTCGACCGGTGTCCCCTGCGTGCCCACGACCTGGTCGCCGATGATTCGCGCGACGACCTTGTAGTGCCGAATGCGCCACATCGTGATGCGCTCGTCCCATTCGACGAGCGCCTCTGCCAGCTGGTAGAGCTCCTCGTGGTCGCGGCCCTGCACGTAGACCTCGACGAGGTCGAGCCCGGCCTGCGAAACGGCGGCGTCGAATGCCTCGCCGAGCGGCGGTGTGACCCGGCGCACCTCCCGGAAGCCGGGGGAGTCGAAGCCGCTTCCGTGACCCAGCACCTCTCGGACCGTCTGGTACTCCCAGGGCGACATCTGCTCGAGCATGTCGAGCTGCCGCGTAATGAACTGCAGGCAGAGCGCGGCGCGGCGAAGCAGCCGAAGCGCAGCAGCGAGCTCGCCGGCGCGCAGATGCTCCGTCGCGCGAGCGACCTCCGACGTTCCGAGCTTGAGCCAGAGCTCCGAGGACTGGTGCACGGTCTGGAACAGGAGCTCGTCGGGGTGCGCGCGCTCTTCCGCCGGCTTCTGCAGCGCCAGCAGCTCGTCCGTGCGCAGGTAGCGCTCGTAGTCCGACGCGCCCTTGCCGGGCAGGATCGGTTCGGAGAAGTCCTCGTGAGTCTCGGTCGCCACTGGGCCTTCGCGGAGCATACTTCCCTGCAATGAGCGACCTCTTCTCAGACGCAGCGGAGCAGCGGTTGCCGGCGGTCGCCCCGCTCGCGCTGCGGATGCGCCCGCAGTCGCTCGAGGAGTTCGTCGGCCAGCAGCACGTCCTCGGCCCGGGCTCGGCCCTGCGCCTCGCGATCGAGGAGGACCGGGTTCGCTCGGCGATCTTCTACGGGCCGCCGGGCACCGGCAAGACAACCCTCGCCCGCATCGTGGCGCGGGCCACCGGCGCCGAGTTCGAAGAGCTGTCCGCCGTCTCGGCGACGGTCGCGCAGGTGCGCGCCGTGCTTGCCGGCGCGCGTGAGCGGCTCGGCGCAACCGGCCGGCGCACGATCCTGTTCCTCGACGAGATCCACCGCTTCAACAAGGCGCAGCAGGATGCACTCCTTCCCGGGGTCGAGGAGGGCGTGATCACGCTCATCGGCGCGACGACGGAGAACCCGTACATGGAGGTCAACTCCGCCCTGCTCTCGCGCGCGCAGGTCTACGAGCTCGAGTCGCTCTCGATCGAAGACCTCGAGACGGTGGCGCGACGCGGAGCCGCCGAGCTCGGCGTCGAGCTCCCGGACGAACTGCTCCGCCTCATCGCGACCCGCGCGGGCGGCGACGCGCGCTCCGTTCACAACATCGTCGAGCTCGCCGTGCAGACGGCGCAAGGCGCAGGCGAACCGCTCGCGGAGGCGCACGTCGACGACGCCGCGCGCAAACGGCCGCTCGTGTACGACAAGGCCGCCGACGCGCACTACGACTTCATCTCGGCGTTCATCAAGTCGATGCGCGGGTCAGACGCCGATGCGAGCGTCTACTACCTCGCGGCGATGATCGAGAGCGGCGAGGACGCCCGGTACATCGCGCGGCGCATGATCGTGCTCGCGTCCGAGGACATCGGCAATGCGGATCCGCGCGCACTCATGGTTGCGGTCGCGGCGGCGCAGGCCGTCGAGCATGTCGGGTTGCCCGAGGCGCGCCTGAACCTCTCGCAGGCGGCGATCTACCTGGCGCTCGCCCCGAAGTCGAACGCGAGCTACGAGGCGATCAAGCGCGCAACGCGGGACGTACAAGAGCGCGGGAACATCCGGCCGCCGAAGTCCCTGCGCGACGGCAGCTACTACGGGCGAAAGCTCGGGCACGGCGAGGGTTACGTGTACCCACACTCCGATCCGGCCGGCTTCGAGGTCGACTATCTCCCGGACGAGCTCAAGGGAACGACGTACTACGAGCCGTCCGGCAACGGCGAGGAGTCGACGGGCTCGGACTAATCAGAGCCACGGCGGATTCGCCGCGCCGCGAAGGTGCCGAAGTCGCTGCCGACGCGTTCCCAGGCCTGCGCAACACGCTCGATGTCGTACTCGACCCGGCGGAACACGAACTCACCGTCGTCGCCGCGCAATGCGTACGCAGCCCGCACGTCACCGTCGAGCGGCATGCCGGCGCTGCCGGGATTGATCAACGTCGTGCCGTTCGGCCCAGGCCGCCGAAACTGCAGATGGCTGTGACCAAAGACGACGGTGCGGTCGCGGACACCGTTCAGCATCCGCTCGTCGTCGTCCCCGGGCTCCGGCGGGAAGCTCTCGACATCGGAGAGCGGCGAGCCGTGGACATAGAGAACGCCGTCCAGGTCCTTCGCGGCCTGAAGTGAATACAGCCAACCCTCGTCGGTACCGAGGCCGGAGTCCTGCTGCTCGAGCTACTCCATCACCTCCGGACGGTCGAGCGGCGGCTCCCGTAGCCAGCGCTCGCCGTTGCCGCGGATCCACGTGGTGTTCGATAGTCCGCGCAGGCGCTCGATCGTCTCGCTTGGCCACGGCGACCAGGAGGCAAAGTCCCCGCCGAGGAGATAGCCGTCGGCGCCGGCAGCCTCCGCGTCCTTCAGCACCTCCTCGAGTGCGACCAGGTTCCCGTGGATGTCGTAAAGGACGGCGAGCACGCCTGACTAGGCTGCCACACATGGAGCTGAACCTGCACGCATGGGGTGACGTAACTGCACCGCCCGTCGTCTTCCTTCACGGTCTCAACGCTCACGGCCGTCGCTTTCGCAGGCTCGCCGAGGAGCGGCTCGCCGATCGCTTCCGTGTTCTCGCTCCCGATCTCCGCGGACACGCGAGCTCCGGCTGGGAGCCACCGTGGTCGATCGCCACGCACGCACACGACGTGCTCGAGACGCTCGATGCGAACGGCGTCCGAAGTGCGACCTGGGTCGGGCACTCTTATGGGGGCCGTCTGCTGCTCGAGCTCGCTGCCCTCGTCCCGGAGCGAGTCGAGCGCGCAGCGCTGCTCGACCCCGCAATCCAGCTCCTGCCGCACGTCGGCTTCGACTTCGCGGAGCTCGAGCGTGCCGATCAATCCTTCGCATCAGCCGAGGAAGCGATCACCACGCGTCTCGACACGGGCGCTCCGACGCCACGCGAGTTCCTCGAGGAAGAGATGCGCGAGCATCTCGTGCACCACCCCGACGGGCGCTTTCGGATGCGCTATTGCCGGAGCGCAGTCGTCACGATGTACGGAGAGCTCTGCACACCACCGCCGCCGGCCGAGAGCCTGCGCGTGCCGACCCTGCTGCTGCATGCCGGCGAGTTCGGGCTCGTGCGCGAAGAACAGGTCGACGCGTACCGGCTCGCGCTCGGCGACCTGATCGAGATCGTCGAGGTACCCGGCGGGCACATGGTCTATTGGGACGCGTACGAAGAGACTGCCGGCGCGCTCGAGCGCTTTCTCGACGCCGGCTGACTCAAAGAATCCGCGCGCCGAGCGCAGAGGCCACGAGCTCGACGGCGAGCTGCGCCGTCTCGTTCTCCCGGTCGAGGATCGGGTTCACCTCGACGACATCGAACGACGACGCGAGCCCCGATTCCGCGATCAACTCCATGGCGAGGTGCGCTTCGCGATACGACAGACCGCCGCGCACCGGCGTGCCGACGCCCGGCGCCACCTCGGGATCCACCGCATCCATGTCGAGACTCACGTGGACGAAGCCGGGACCGGCGACGTGCGTCAGCGACTCCCGGATCGCGCGCTCGATGCCGAGTCTGTCGACTTCGCTCATCGTGAACACCTTTGCGTCGAGGTCGCGGAGCACTTGCCGCTCGCCGTCGTCCAGCGAGCGGACCCCGACCAGAGCGACGCGGCCCGGCGCAACCGCGGGCAGACCCCAGCCGTCTCCGCGGAACCGATCTCCGGCCAGGCCGAGCACTGCGGCGAGCACCATGCCGTGCACGTTTCCGCTCGGGCTCGTGTCGGGACTGTTCAGATCGCCGTGCGCATCGATCCAGATCGTTCCGCCCGGTCCGTGGACTTCGGCGAG
>Ga0307320_10000381_pt1 | contig 15852 bp, 15 predicted proteins | sample ER_DNA_369_FD_194495 | JGI IMG/M metagenome (GOLD analysis project Ga0307320, IMG submission 194495) | Bulk soil microbial communities from the East River watershed near Crested Butte, Colorado, United States - ER_DNA_369 | ecosystem: Environmental > Terrestrial > Soil > Floodplain | place...
CGCTCGTCCTCGCCTGGGTGGTCTCGCGCCGCGTCGACTTCTTCGAGACGGTCGTGCGCTCGCGACTCGACACGCAGACCGGCTCGACGGCGACGCACTTCGATGTCTACGGGCTGATCGGGCCCGCGCTCGACGGTCACGCGCTCTTCGGGCTCGGCCTGAACACCTTCTCCGTGTACTACGAGGCCGTCACGGGCCTGACGAACTGGGGCCCGCACTCGTTCTACGCCGCGCTCGTGATCGAGACGGGGATCGTCGGGACGGCGCTCTTCGCGCTCTTCCTCTTCTGGGTCTTCCGGCGGCTGCGCGCGGGCCACAGGCTGGGGCGGGCTCTCGCCGCCGTCCGCGACCCGCTGGCGGCAAGAGTCCGGCCGCTCGCCTGGGGGCTGACGGCGGCGATCGCTGGCGTCATGGCGGCCAACGCTTTCTACCTGACGATGCAGCAGTCGTACTTCTACGCGCTGACGATGCTGGCGCTCGCCCTGCCCGTCGTCTTCGGACGGCGGCTGCCCGTTTGAAGGTCGTCGTCCTCACGACGTCGTACCCGCGGTCCGAGACGGACACCGCGGGGCGGTTCGTCGCAGACGCGGTCGACCATCTGCGGCGCGGGGGAGTGGACGTCGGCGTCGTCTCGCCTGCGTCGTTCCGCCACTTCGGGCTCGCGTATGGCTCCGGGATGGTCGGGAACGTCCGGCGGGCGCCGTGGAAGAGCGCGCTCGTGCCGGCGTTCATGGCGGCGTATGCGCGCGCCGCACGCCGGGCCGCGGGCGAGGCGGATCTCGTCCACGCGCACTGGCTGCCGTCAGGGGTGGCGGCGCGAGCGACCGGGCGGCCGTACGTCGTCCAGCTATGGGGCACCGACGTCGCGCTCGCTCGGCGGGCACCTTGGCTGGCCCGGCCGATCCTACGCCGCGCTCGGGCCGTGATCTGCCCGTCGACGGCGCTTGCGGAGGAGGCCGAGCGGCTGGGCGCCCGCGAGATCGAGGTGATCCCGAGCGGCGTCGACCTTCCGCCGGAGCTCGGCGAAGAGGCCGACCCGCCGGAGGTCCTCTACGCCGGCCGCCTCTCGCCGGAGAAGGGCGTCCTCGAGCTCGTCGAGGCGGCCCGCGACCTGAACCTCGTCGTCGCGGGCGACGGGCCGCTCCGCGACCGGGTGCCGATGGCGCGCGGGTTCCTGCCGCCTGACGAGCTGGCGCCGCTGTATGCGCGCGCCGCGGTGGTCGCCTGCCCCTCCCACCGCGAGGGCTTCGGGGTGGCGTGCCTCGAGGCGATGGCGCACGGCCGCCCCGTCGTGGCGAGCTCCGTCGGCGGCCTCCTCGATCTCGTCGTCGACGGCGAGACCGGGATTCACGTGCCGTCGGGCGATGTCGGCGCGCTCCGCGCGGCGCTCGAGCGGCTACTCGGCGACCGCGAGCTCCGTCGGCGGATGGGCGAGGCGGGACGTCGGCGCGCCGCCGAGCGCTTCTCCTGGGACGCGGTGACGCGGCAGACGGTGGAGCTCTACGCGCGATACGCCGGGAAGAAGCCTGGCCGCGGTGGCTCGGGCTCCTCGGAACGGCGGGCCACGAGCGTCTCGTAGCGTCCGGCGTCGGCGACGAGCGTCGCGAAGCCGTACGTGAGCTGCTCGCCGCCGAAGCTCTTCTTGAACGCGAAGAGGCTGTCGGCGCCGGAGGTGCCGCCTCCGAGGTGGAAGCGCTCCGCGCCGCGCTCCGCCGCCCACTCGGCGCCGGCGTGGACAAGCAGCGTGCCGGCCTTGAGCTCACGGCCGGCGTCGGTCGTGCCGCTCAGGTGATAGTGGGCGAACCGGCCGTCCGGGTCGGCGAGGAAGAGGGCGCCGCCGACGTGCTCGTCGCCGCGGAGCGCGAGGGCGAGCGCGAGGTCCTCGCCGAGACCCTCGGCGAGCGCGAGGTAGTAGTCGGGCGGGAAGAGGTAGAACTCGCCGGCGCCGAGCCGCTCCATCGTCCCGTCGTAGATCACGCGAAAGGTCTCGAGCGCCTCCTCGCCGGTCCCCGAGGAGAGCTCGAGCTCCCGCCGGGCGATTGTCAGGTCCGCCTTACGGCCCTTCGACATCCCGGCGAGGCGGCCGGTCTCGCCGTCGATCTCCCGCGGGTCGACCGCGATTGTCGGCCCGAACTCGCGGACCTCGAGTCCCTCCCAACCAGCCAGGCCCGCAACCTGCGCGGGTCCCCCCAGCAGGGGGTGTAGCCGGACCAGGACGCTCACGACCTCGTTCGCGATGCACCAGGTGCGAAGTTGGTCCAGATCCGTTGCGGTGACCGCGTCCGTTCCGGTCAGGAGCAGTCCGCCGTAGCCGTACGGGGTCGCCGCGTCCGAGCCCTTCTCGCCGAATGGCAGCGGGCGGAGGAGGAGCGGCCAGAGCGCGTGCTCCGTCGCCACCGCGACGACCTGTCCGTGCCGGGCCGCCTCATAAGCCGCGCAGTAGCCCGGCCGGTAGTAGGCGTCCGGCTCCGGCGCGGCCGCGATGAGCTCGTCCCAGCGCCGGTCGCCTGCGCCGAGCCTCTCGGCCGTCAAGCGGAGGGGACGGCCTCGCGGATCAGCGAGGCCACGCGCGCCATGTCGGACGCGCCGTAGCGCCAGTCGGTGGGCACGGTCAGGATCCGCGCCGCGAGCTCCCCCACGCGCTCCGACCCGGACTCGGCCGCGTCCGCCCAGTGCACCGGGCAGTACACGCCCGCCTCCCGCAGCGACTCGCGAACCCGCTCGCGGTGGGCGCCCTCGGCGAAGACGAGCACGGCGCCGAGCGGCGCTGCGTCCGCGGGCCAGGTGCTGAAGAGCGGCTCGGCAACGTCCCAGCCGTGGAGCATCGAGAGCAGCCGCGCCGTGTTCTCCGACCGCCTCGCCCGCCACGGCAGTGGAACGCCGCGGACGAGCGCCTCGCGCGTCGCCGGGGAGGCACCGGACACCTCGGATTCGGCCAGACGTGTCTCGCCTTCGAGCTGCAGGCGCCGGAACCGTTCCTTGAGCTCGTCCTCGCCGCCGCCGAGGTACTCGCCCTTGAGCAACATCGCCGCCAGCTTCAGCTCACCGCCCAACGCGCCTCCGGCAGGCTGGTCCGGCATCGGCAGACCCCGCGGCGACCAGAGGATCGCCCCGTCCGGCACCGGCAGCGTCTTCCGCAGCGAGCTGAACGCGTACTCCGCGTCGGAGGCGTTCGCCCATTCGGACGCCGGGTCGTGGGCGTGATCCTCCACGAGCACGCACTCGTGCTCGCGGCGCCAGTCGAACCACGGGTCGCCGATCCGCACGCCGAAGTAGTTCACGGCGAGCACCGCGTCCCGCGGCCCCGGCTGCAGCGTCTCCCAGCGCGGCTCCTCCCAGCGCGGGTCGTCCTCGTACACCTCGATCTCCGTCACGTCGGCCCAGCCGCGCGCGACCTCGTGGCAGAAGTAGTCCGGGAGCCAGAGCCTCGGCGCCGCGACCCGCCGCAGCAGCGCGACGACGGCATGACGCCCGAGCGCGAACCAGGTCGACCCCTCCGGCCAGCGGTGGTACGGCCCGGGTGGGTCGACCGGCAGGTGGAACTCGCCTCCGAGCTCCCACCGCGTCACCACCGCCGTCACGACAGGCCCCGTTCCCGCCGGACGGCGTCGTGCAACCCGACGTCGTCGACCTCGGCATCCGTCTGCGCCGGCTGGGCGCCGCGCATCGAGAGCACCTTGAGGAAGGTCAGCCCGATGATCTTCAGGTCGAGCCAAAAGCTGCGGTTGTCCACGTACCAGACGTCCAGTTCGAGCCGCCTGGAGAAGAGGATGGCGTGGCGGCCCTGAACCTGCGCCCAGCCCGTCACGCCGGGCTTCACGTCGTGGCGGCGCATCTGCTCCGGCGTGTACCACCTGAGGAACTCCATCAGCAGCGGGCGCGGCCCGATGAAGCTCATCTCGCCGCGGATGATGTTCCAGAGCTGGGGGAGCTCGTCCAGCGAGAGCTGCCGCATGAAGACGCCCAGCCGCGTCAGGCGCTCCTCGTCCGGGAGCAGCTCGCCGTCCGGCCCCTCGCCGTCCTTCATCGTCCGGAACTTCACGACCTCGAACGGCTCGCCCTTGTACCCCGGGCGGAGTTGCCGGAAGAAGATCGGCGAGCCCATCGTCACGCGGATCGCGGCGGCCAGGCCGGCGAGGATCGGCGAGAGCACGACGGCCAGGAGGGTCGCGCCGGCGAAGTCGAGAGCCCGTCTCAGCATCCCGGCATCATGGCGCGCGGGAGCGCAGGTAGTTGAGCGAGGCGACGGCCGGCCAGGGGTCGTCCCTGGCGAAGGTCGCGCGGATCTTCCGCGAGGTGAGGTAGCTCGACGCGAAGCCCCGCGGGCCGAGCTCCCGCCGTCGCGCCATCTGGAGCGAGACCCAGACGTCCTTCGCGAGGTAGATCCACGTGAGGTCGCCGGTGAAGGTGGGGAGGGGCGCAACGTCATGGCCGGTCAGCTCGTGGTAGGCGATACGGGGCAAGTCCAGGTGGCGGTTCGCCGCCAGCGCCGCCCAGACCGGCAGGCGCGTGTTGACCTCGAGCACGTGGAACTCGCCGTCGCGCTGATCGCGGGCGAACTCGACGTGCGCGATGCCCGTGTAGCCCGCCGTCTCGAGCAGGCGCAGGCCCAGCTTGAGCACCCGCGGCTCGTAGTCGACCTCGAAGACCGCGCTCGTCCCGAAGCGGAGCGGGCCCTGGCGCACCTTGCGACCGACGAGCGTCACGAGCGGCCGGCCCGAGCGGTCGATGTAGGCGAGCAGCGAGTAGACGTGTTCGTGGGAGTCGGGAACGAGCTCCTGGACGATCATGTGGAACCCCCGGTCCTGCGCGCCGCGCACCGCCTCCAGCGCCTCGTCCACGGTCTCCGCGACGACCGCCTTGTGGCCGAAGGCGAGTGCGTACTCCTGCCCCTCGACGGCCTTGACGACGAACGGCGGCCGGAGCCTCGCGTCCCGCACGGAGGCGTCGCCGTCCGCGAGCACGGTGCCGGGCGAGAGCACGCCGGCGGCCGCGGCGACCTCCGGCAGGACGTCCTTCCGGCGAAGCCGTCGCACCGCCTCGGGGTCGGCCGGGAGCGGAAGGTCCGCGATCGCGGTGACCTCGTCCCAGTGGCGAAGGGCGAACTCGACATGCTCGTCACGCTCGGGGAAGAGGACGATGCGGTCGTCGGCCGCTTCGGCACGCAGTGCGTCCAGTACGGCGTCGTCGTTCCCGGGCGTGACGACCCGGTGCCGCTCGAGGTACCGCGACTTGAGGCCGAACTCGTGCGAGCTCCACGAGATCCCGCTGACCGGGACGCCGATGCGGCCGAGGCTCCGCGTCACCGCGAGGCCGGCATGAAGCAGGCCGAAGACGACGGCGCGCCTCATTTCTCGACCGCCTCCTCCAGCGTCCTCGCGAGCCGGTCGGCCATCTCGTCCCGACCGAACTCCCGCTCCGCGAGCGCCCGTGCATTGCGGCCCATCGTCTCGACCTTCTCGGGATTCGCAGCGAGCGAGCTCAGCGCCCCGGCGAGACCCTCCGCGTTTCCGCCCGGCACCCAGACGCCCGCATCGTGCTCCTCCACGAGCCGCCGCAGCCACCCGTCGAGGTTCACGACCACCGGCCTGCCGGCTGCGAGGGAGTCGAAGAACTTGTTCGGCGAGTTCGTCTCGAGCACCGGGTACGGCGCAAAGATCGTCAGGGTCACATCGGCTGCGCCGACGATGCCGGCGAGCTCTTCCTTCGGGGCGGCTGGCAGGAAGAGGAGGTTGTCGAGGCCGAGCTCTGCTACGCGCTCTTCGAGCCGCGACCGCTCGCCCCCGTCGCCGAGCGCCACGATCGTGATCCGGTTGTCGCCCCAGCGGCGGAGCGCCTCCGCGGCGTCGACGAGCTGGTCGAGGCCGTTCGCCGGGCCCATCGCGCCGGTGTACAGGGCAACGAACCGGCCTTCGAGCCCGTGTTTCCCGCGGAACTGCTCGTCGACGACCTCCGGCCGGAAGACGTCCAGGTCGGCGGCGTTCGGGATCAGGACGAGCTTCTCGGCCGGGATCCCGCGGTCCACCAGCGCCTCCCGCGCGCCCTCGCTCAGCACGACGATCCGCTCGGCGCCGTCGTAGAGCCGCTGCTCTAGCCACTCGGCGCTCTTGATCGCGGCGCCGCCCTTGAGCACTCCGAGCTCGACCGGCACGGCCGGCCACAGGTCGCGGATCTCGAACACGAACGGGACCCGCTTCAGCCGCGCGGTCGTGAGGCCTGCGATGCCGATCGTGAGCGGCGTCGAGGAGGCAAAGACGACGTCCGGCTTCCGCCCCAGAGCTCCTGCCACGCTCGCCGCGATCGTGAACGCCGTGAAGGACGCGAGCCGGACCGGCGTCGGGTAGCGGTTCGCGTACGGGATGTTCAGGAACAGCACGTCGATCCCGTCGACCTGCTCCCTCGCGACGACCTTTCCCTCTCGCTCTTCGCGTCCCGCCTCGAGCATGCGGGTGTCGCGGCTGACGATCGTCACCCGGTGGCCGCGGTCGACGAGCCGCCGAGCGAGCTCGTACGAGCGCGTCGCGGTCGATCGCCGTCTGGTGGCGAAGTACTGGTGGAAGTAGAGGACGTCCACGAGGTGCGCGTCGGGCGGGCGCGTATTGTCACAGTTCCTTGAAGATCGCCCTGCTCGACCCGCCGAGCTACTCGCCCGCCTACGACCACCACCTCGCCGCCGCACTCGCCGCCCGCGGGCACGAGGTGGATTTGATCACCTCCCCGTTCGCGCACGGCGAGCCGCCGCGCCCCGTCGGCTACCGCCGGTCCGAGATCTTCCTGCCCTGGAGCAGCCGGCTGCTGCGGCGGGCGCCTCGGTCGCGGCTCCGGTTCCTCCTCAAGGGCGCCGAGTACCTCCCGAGCGTCGGGCGGATGCTCCGGACGGTCGACGTGATGAAGCCGAACGTGGTCCACGTCCAGTGGGTCGCCCGCCCGAAGGCGGACCTCCGCTGGGTGGAGCGGCTGCGGCGCCGGCGGCCGGTCGTCCTGACGGCGCACAACGTGCTGCCGCACGAAGGGGCGGTCGACGCAGAGCAGCGCCGCAAGCTCTACAGCGCGTTTGACCGAGTCGTCGTGCACACGCGGGAGGGGGCGCAGCAGGTGGCCGGCTTCGGTGTGCCGTCGGAGCGGATCGTCCGGATTCCGCACGGCACCTTCGACGCGCCGCCTGCAACGATCGAGCCGCCGGGCGGGCGGACGCTCCTCTTCTTCGGGCTGATCCGACGCTACAAGGGCCTCGACGCGCTCGTCCGCGCCCTGGTGGAGGTGCCGGACGCGCGCCTCGTCGTCGCGGGCGACCCACTCGACCCGGTGGAGGCGACCCAGCAGCTGGCACGGGAGCTCGGGGTCGCAGACCGGATTGACTGGCGGCTCGGCTACCTGCCCCCCGAGGAGGTCGAGCGGCTGATGCGCGACGCCGCGCTCGCGGTCTTTCCGTACCGGAGCGGCTCCTCCGCCTCCGGCGCGCTCTCGACGGCGCTCGGCCGGGGCCGCCCGGCGGTCGTGACGGAGGTCCTGGGCGAGACGGTGACCGAGTACGGCGCCGGCCGCGTCGTGCCTCCCGACGACCCGGCCGCCCTCGCCGCGGCGATCAGCTCGCTGCTCGACGACCCGGCCGAACTCGAAGAGGCCTACCGCGGCACTCAGCGTGCCCGCGAAGCGCTCTCGTGGAGCGCGATCGCGGCCGCTCACGAGGCGCTCTACGCCGACCTGCTCGCTAGGGTCCCGGCGGAATGACCGTGACCGAGACGCGGCGACCGCGCGAACCCCTCGACCTCGAAGCAGAGCAGGATGTCGACTTCGGGCGCTACTGGAACACGGTCACGGCGCGCTGGTGGCTGCCCGTGCTCGGGCTCCTGCTCGGAATCCTCGGCGGATACGCCCTCGCGCTCGGCGGCGGTGACGTCTACAAGGCCTCCGCCCTCGTCTACCTCGGCCAGCCGTTCACGCCGAACGGCGGCGCGTCGGTCCCGAGCCTCGCGACGAACCCGAGCACCGTGAACGAGATCATCCACTCCGACAGCGCGCTCGAGAAGGCGAGCCAGGTCAGCGGCATGCGACTGACGAGGCTCCGCGGGAACGTGACCTCGTCACAGGCGGGTGTCCCGGCCGGGCGGCGGCTCGCGGTCGGGCAGACGCCGCTGATGCGGATCACGGTCACAGGTTCCAGGGCTGCGCCAACGGGCCGCGCCGCGGACTCGCTCGCGCAGACCGTGGTCGACGACATCTCTCCCTACGTGAAGGACAAGATCTCGACGATCCAGCAGCGGATCAAGTCGGACGAGCAGGAGCTCGAGTCAATCAACCGCCGGCTGGCGCTGGCGCAGAACGAGCTGAACACGCTGCTGCGCGACCGCGGCCTCAGCACGTCGGAGCGCCTGATCGGGATCACGAACCTGAACTCCACGATCGCGTTCGGCGAGCAGCGGCGCGGGATCGTCCAGACCGACCTGCTGGAGGCCCAGCAGGCGTTGTCGCTCGCCCAGAACGTCGAGCGGCCGACGATCGTCCAGCACGCCGGCGCGCGGAAGACGACGGCGCGGAGCGTCGGGCGCTCGGTGCTCGTCGGCGCCGTGCTCGGGCTGATCCTCGGCATCCTCGCGGCGCTCCTCTGGGAGCCGGCCGAGCGGCGGTTCCGCGCCCGTACGGCGTAGCCCGATGATCGACGGCAAGCGCGTCGCGGTCGTCGTACCCGCGCACGACGAGGAGGCGCTGATCGGCGAGACCCTGGCCGGGATCCCGGAGTTCGTCGACCGCGTCTACGTCGTCGACGACCACTCCTCGGACGGGACGGCGACGAAGGCCGGGGAGGCGGGCGATCCGCGGGTCCAGGTGATCTCCCATGCGGACAACGAGGGTGTCGGCGCCGCGATCGTCACCGGCTACCGGCGCGCGCTCGACGAGGGGATCGAGATCACCGCGGTGATGGCCGCCGACGGGCAGATGGACCCGTCCGACCTCGAGACCCTCACCGGTGCGGTCGCCCGCGGCGAGGTCGACTACGCGAAGGCGAACCGGCTCTTCACCGGCCAGGCGTGGCAGCTGATGCCGCGGCATCGCTACCTCGGGAACGCCGTGCTCTCGATGCTGACGAAGATCGCGAGCGGGTACTGGCACGTCGCCGACTCCCAGTCCGGCTACACGGCGATCTCGCACGAGACGCTGGAGCGGCTCGACCTCGACCGCATCTACCGGCGATACGGGTTCCCGAACGACATGCTCGTGCACCTGAACGTCTGGAACGCCCGCGTGCGCGACTATCCGTCCCGCCCGATCTACGGCGTCGGCGAGCGCTCCGGCATCCGCCTCTGGCGCGTGGTCCCGACGATCGCGTGGCTGCTCTTCAAGGGCTTCTTCTGGCGGCTGCGGGAGAAGTACGTGATCCGCGACTTCCACCCCCTGGTCTTCTTCTACTTCCTCGGGATCTTGATGACGCTGGTCGGCCTCGTCCTTGGCGGCTGGGTCGCGCTCGAGCGCATCTTCTTCGGCGGCGACATCACCGCCGGGACGGCGACGCTGATCGCTCTGCTCCTGATCTCGGGGACGCAGTTCACGCTCTTCGCGATGTGGTTCGACCAGGAGTCGAACCGTGACCTGCGTTGAGTAAGCGGTTCGTAAGCATCTACGGGGCTCGCCGGACGCACCGCTAACCTGCCCCTCCGTGAGCACCGTCGTGGTCACGGGCGGGGCCGGGTTCATCGGCTCGCACCTGAGCGATTACCTCCTCGCCAAGGGTCACCGCATGATCTGCGTGGACAACCTCGAGACCGCGTCGCTGAAGAACATCGACCATCTCCGCAGCGACGACTTCGAGTTCGTGAACCACGACGTGATCGAGCCGCTCGAGCTCGAGGGCTCCGTCGAGATCGTGTTCCACCTGGCGGCCATCCCCAGCCCGATCGACTACCTGCGGCTGCCGCTGCTGACGCTGAAGATCGGCTCGTACGGGACGCACCATGCCCTCGGCCTCGCGAAGTGGAAGCGCGCGCGATTCCTGCTCGCCTCGACGAGCGAGGTCTACGGCGACCCGCAGATCCACCCGCAGCCGGAGACCTACTGGGGGAACGTGAACCCAGTGGGACCGCGGGGTGTCTACGACGAGGCGAAGCGGTACTCGGAGGCGCTCACGATGGCGTACCACCGGCAGCAGGGCGTCGACACGGGGATCGCCCGGATCTTCAACACCTACGGCCCGCGGATGCGCCCGAACGACGGCCGCGCGATTCCGACCTTCGTCCGGCAGGCGCTCGCCGGGAAGCCGCTGACGATCTTCGGCGACGGTTCGCAGACGCGGAGCTTCTGCTACATCGACGACCTCGTCGAGGGGCTCTACCGCCTGGCGATGAGCGACGAGCACCTGCCGGTGAACCTCGGCAACCCGAACGAGTTCACGATCCTGGAGCTGGCGGAAACCGTCTTGCGGGTGACGGGATCGAAGAGCGAGATCGTGTACGAGGCGCTGCCGGTGGACGACCCCCAGATCCGCCAGCCCGACATCACACGAGCGACCGAGATCCTCGACTGGAAGCCGGAAGTGCAACTCGAAGAGGGGCTCAGCCGGATGCTGCCGAGCCTCGGAAGGGAGCCAGTGAGTGCATAAACGCGTCGCCTTCTTCGTTGTCCTCCTTGTCGCCGCCGCGGGGGTCGCGGTCGCGGCGAGCACCAATGCCGACTCCGCGCGAGAGCGCGTGACGGCATCGGGCCCGCTCGTCGGCTTCTACGACGACGAGCAGGTCTACGGCCGCACCGACTGGGCCTTCACGCAGCTGAAGAGCCTGAGGTCAGGCATCGTGCGCGTCACCCTCGACTGGTCGAACGTGGCCAGGAGGCGTCCGGTCGCGCCGGCCGACCCGACCGACCCCGCCTACCACTGGGAGGGTGTCGACCAGGTCGTCAAGGCCGCCTCGAAGAACAAGATTCGCGTCCTGCTCGCCATCTACGGCACGCCACGGTGGGCCGGCAAGGCGAAGAACCGCCTACCGACGAGCGTGACCAACCTGCGGCTGTTCTCCTTCGCGGCGGCGAAGCGCTACAGCGGCACGTTCGAGGTCGGCGAGGGGGACACACTGGAAAAGCTCCCGGCGGTCCGGTACTGGCTGGCCTGGAACGAGCCGAACAACCCCGTCTTCCTCAAGCCGCAGTGGAAGAAGGTCGGCGGCAAGTGGCGCCCGCAGAGCGCCTACGACTACACCAAGATCTGCTCGGCGATCTACGCCGGGGTTCACTCGACCGGACTGCCGGGCCAGAAGGTCGCCTGCGGCGCCACCGGGCCGCGCGGCAACGATGCGCCGACGAGCTCGCGCGCCTCGACCTCGCCGCTCGTCTTCATGCAGTGGCTGAAGCGGGCTGGCCTGCGGCGGTTCGACGCGTACGCCCACCATCCCTACTACGGCAGCCGGCTCGAGCGGCCGACCACGGTGCCGAAGTCGAAGAAGGCGGTCACGCTCGGCAACCTGAGCGTCCTGATCAAGCAGCTGAACCGCCTCTACGGCCGGGGGAAGCGCCTCTGGATCACCGAGTACGGCTACCAGACCAAGCCGCCGGACCGGCTCTTCGGCGTCCCGTACGCGACGCAGGCGAAGTACGTCCACCAGGCGTACGCCCTGGTGAAGAAGACTCGGCGAGTGGACATGCTCGTCTGGTTCCTGATCCGCGACGAGCGCCGGCTCTCGGGCTGGCAGTCGGGCGTGCTGACGGCGAGGGGTAAGCGCAAGCCGTCATTCCGCGCCTTCCAGACGCTCCGTCGATAGGCCGACGTCTTCCGGGCGCCCGGGGGGTTCGGGCGCCCGGAAGTACGATTGCCCTGTGGCAACGAAGGAAGCGCCGCCCGCCGATCCTTCGAAGGCGCCGGCTGGGACTCCGGCACTCGGCGACATCCGCGCGGGACGACCGCGGATCCTCGGCAGTCCGCTGACGACGCTCCTCCGTCGGGGCGCCAGCATCTTCGCGCTGATCGTCCTCGACCTCGGCGGCCTCGTCCTCGGTCTCTACGCCGCCCTCATCCTCCGCTCGCTCGTCTACGGCAACGACGTCCTCTGGGGCGTGCTGTGGCGGGCGGAGACGGACTGGCTGCCGTTTCTCGGGCTCGTGACGATCCTTGTCTTCTGGCGCGCCGGCCTCTACGCCGAGCGGGAGCGGCGCGGCGGCGGTGGCCGGATCGTCGGCTCGATGATCATCGTCGGGATCGTCGCGCTCGCCTTCGGGATCGGCACGAACCGGGAGTTCGGCACCTACGGCCTGGCGCCGACGGCGGTCGTGCTCTCGATCGCGTTCATCGGACTCCTCCGCGCGAGCTACGACGTCGTGACCTCGGAGCTCCTGCGCTCCTTCGGCGTCAGGCGCCACGCGGTGCTGGTCGGGGACAGCGAGCGGATCCGGCACCTCCAGCGGGCGCTCGGCGAGGGGCGCGGCGGGATCGCCTATGAGTTCGTCGGGGCGGTCGGGCCTTCGGCCGACGGCTTTCAGCTGCCGTTCCTCGGCACCGTCGCCGATCTCCCACAGGTGTTCACCGAGCGTGAGATCGACGAGCTGATCGTCGCGGAGACGGACTTCGACGACAAGGCGCTGCTCGAGCTCGTCGAGCTTGCGCACCGGCGCGGCGTGAGGGTGCGCGCGGCGCCGACGACGGCCGAGCTCCTGACGCAGCGGGCCGAGTACGTCCCCGGGCAGGGCGTGCCGCTGTTCGAGCTCCGTCCGCCGGCGTTCGTCGGCGCCGACTGGGTGCTCAAGCGCGGGTTCGACCTGGCCGTCAGCGTGTTCGTACTCGTCCTGGGCCTGCCGCTCTGGGCCGCGATCGCACTCGCGATCAAGCTGACCTCGAGGGGGCCGGTGTTCTACCGCGACCGCCGTGTGGGGCTGAACGAGCGGGAGTTCGGGATGATCAAGTTCCGGACGATGTACGCCGACGCTGCCGAGATGCAGGCCGAGCTCGAGGAGGCGAACGAGGCCGAGGGCGCGCTCTTCAAGCTCCGCGACGATCCGCGGGTGACGCCGGTCGGGCGGTTCCTGCGGCGGCTCTCGCTCGACGAGGTCCCCCAGGTGCTGAACGTGCTGCGCGGCGAGATGAGCCTGGTGGGGCCGCGGCCGTTGCCGATCCGTGACTACGAGCTCCTCGAGACCTGGCACCGCAAGCGCTACCTCGTGCTGCCCGGGATGACCGGCCTCTGGCAGATCGCCGGCCGCTCGGACCTCAGCTTCGACGATCTCGTCCGGCTCGACTTCTATTACCTGGAGAACTGGTCGATCTGGCTGGACATCTCGATCCTCCTGCGGACGATTCCCGCAGTGATCGCGGCCCGCGGCGCCTACTGAGCCGGACCGTCGTCGTCGTCGCATACCACTCGGGCGAGGCGCTCGGGAGACTGCTCGACTCGCTCGAGGGCGAGGACGTGGTCGTCGTCGACAACGGCGGGGACGTGGCCGAGCGGGACGGTGTGGCCGTCATCCGGCCGGGGGAGAACCTCGGCTTCGCGGCGGGGAACAACCGGGGCGCTCGGGAGGCAGGCGGCGAGGCGCTCGTGTTCCTCAACCCTGACACGGTGGCGCCGGATGGGGCCCTCGACGAGCTCGTCCGCCCACTGGAGGATCCGTCGGTCGGGATCGTCTCGGCCCGGTTGCGGCTGCTCGACGAGCCGGAGCTCCTCAACTCGGCCGGGAACGAGGTCCACGTCACCGGGATCGCCTGGGCCGGGCTCTACGGCCAGCCGGCGTCGAGCGTGACGGAGGTGCGCGACGTCGCCTTCCCGACGGGCGCGGCGATGGCGATCCGGCGGGAGCTCTTTGACGAGCTGGGCGGCTTCACCGAGGAGCTCTTCATGTACCAGGAGGACCTGATCCTCGGCTGGCGGGTGCGGCTCCGAGGGCTGCGGGTGGTGGTGAACCCGGCGGCCGACGTCTACCACGACTACGAGTTCGGGCGGAACGCCGACAAGCAGTACCTGCTCGAGCGGAACCGGCTCGTCTTCGTGCTCTCGTCGTACTCGCCGCGGCTGCTCCTCCTGCTCTCGCCGGTGCTCGTCTCGACGGAGGCGGCGATGCTCGTGCTGGCGTTGAAGGAGGGCTGGGCGCGCGAGAAGGTGGCGGGTTGGGGCTGGCTGCTCCGGCACCTGGGCTGGCTGCGGCGCCAACGGCGGGAGACGCAAGGCCTGCGGCGAGTCCGGGACCGCGAACTGGCGCCGTACCTCTCAGCCGAGATCGCGCCGGGGATGATCCCGGTGCCGGCCCCGATCCGCGCCGTGAACCCGCTCGTCGCCCGGTACTGGGCGCTGGTCCGCCGCGCCCTCTGAGCCAAGTAACAACTTGCCACTAACGGCACGGAACGCCGCTTTCCTCCGAGCCCTCTCGCCGATCCGAGCCAAGTAACAATTTGTTACAAGCGCGGTCGGCCCGGCGGTGCGCGACCGTCAAGAAACGCGGCTGCGCGCCGATAACAACGGCAGGATGAACGCCGTCGCGCTCACTGCGGCCGAGACGCGTTTCGAGCGGCCTCGCTGTCTCGCCATCGTTCCCGCCTTCAACGAGGCGGAGTCGATTGCTGAGGTCGTCACCGAGATCCGGGACGTCGATCCCGAGATCGAGGTACTCGTGATCGACGACGGCTCTACTGACGCCACCGCCGCGGTCGCCGAGTCGGCCGGCGCGCGCGTGATCCGGCTGCCGCTCAACCTCGGCATTGGCGGCGCCGTCCAGGCCGGCTACCTCTACGCCTTCGAGCGCGGCTTCGACGTCGCCGTCCAGATCGACGGGGACGGCCAGCACGACGCGCAGGAGCTCGGCCGGCTGCTCGACCCGATCCTCGCCGACCGTGCCGACCTCGCGATCGGGACGCGCTTCGCCGGCCCGCGCACCTACCGCGCCCCGCTCGCCCGCCGGATCGGGATCGGCGTCTTCGCGACGCTCGTCTCGCTGCGCGTCCGGCAGCGGATGACCGACACGACGTCGGGCTTCCGCGCCGTCAACCGCCGTGGGATCCGCCTTTTCGCCGCCGACTACCCTCACGACTACCCCGAGGTCGAGTCGGTCGTCACCGCGTCGCGGGGCGACCTGCGGATCGCCGAGGTGCCGGTCGCCATGCGCACCCGCACCGCCGGCCGCTCCTCGATCACGACCGCCCGCTCCTTCTACTACGTCGTGAAGGTGCTGCTGGCGCTCTTCGTGGGGCTCTTCCCGCAGACGCCGCTGACGATCGAAGACTGATGCCCGTCCAGCTCTTCGCCGCGCTCGCCTCCGTTGCCCTGCTCGGGCTCGTGATCGAGCTGATCCGCACGCGGAAGCTCCGCGAACGCTACGCCCTCTTGTGGCTGGCGACGGCCGGCGTGATCCTCTTCTTCGCGCTCTGGCGCGAGGGGCTCCACGACCTTGCGAAGGGCCTCGGCATCGCGTACCCGCCGAACGCCCTCTTCGTACTGGCGCTCCTCTTCGTCCTGACGCTGCTCCTCCACTTCTCGACCGTGATCTCGAAGCTCTCCGACCGGAGCACGCTCTTGACCCAGCGCCTCGCGCTGATGGAGGAGCGGCTGCGCGAGCTCGAGGACGGGCCGGGCACGCGCCCGACCTTGAGGGAGGTCAAGTGACGAGCATCCTGGAGCCGGTCGCACGGGAGGCCGGCCGGCTGGAGCGCATCCTCGGGCGGCCGGAACGGCCCTTGCCGCTTGACGAACCGCTTGCTCGGCTGGCGGGCAAGCGCGTGCTGATCACCGGCGCCCAGGGCAGCATCGGCGGCGCCGCCGCGGAGATCCTGCGCGGGGCCGCCGAGCTGATCGAGACCGACAAGCACGTCGGTGACCCGGCGCTGGACGTCCGCGTCGAGAGCGACGTCAAGGCCGTGCTCGAGGAGGTTCGCCAGGACGTGATCCTGCA
>Ga0307320_10000383_pt1 | contig 15850 bp, 14 predicted proteins | sample ER_DNA_369_FD_194495 | JGI IMG/M metagenome (GOLD analysis project Ga0307320, IMG submission 194495) | Bulk soil microbial communities from the East River watershed near Crested Butte, Colorado, United States - ER_DNA_369 | ecosystem: Environmental > Terrestrial > Soil > Floodplain | place...
CTCGTGCTGGTCGAAATGCGGATTGCGGCCACGCATGTGGTCGCCGAAGCCCATCGACGGAACATGCAGGTTGAGGAAGAGCGCTGTGGTGTCGCTCGCGTTCCGGAATGTGTGGACGACGTTGGGCGGCGCTGCGGCGATCGTTCCCGGGAAAGCCTTAACGGCAGTGAGCTCGGGGCCGAGCGAAACCTCGATCTCACCCTCGACCACGTAGAAGGCGTCCGTGTGATGCTTGTGAATGTGGGCGTGGGGCCCTTTCTCGCCGGGCTCGTAGCGGAACCACGTCACGATCAGGTCGTCGAGCTCCACCAGGATCCGCAGCGTGCGCTCCGGCCGGTCGGTCACGACCTCGCCTTCGCCGGGGGCTAGGAGAACCGGCGCGTGTACGTCGAGCTCCATGCCCATTCAGCCTATTCGTTCCTGGACGGCGCCTCGCTGCCCGAGGAGCTCGCGGCGCGCGCGGCGGAGCTCGGCTACGAGGCGCTCGCGCTGACCGACCACGACGGCGTCTATGGCTCGCTCGAATTCGCACACGCGGCGAAGGCGCTCGGCGTGCGGCCGATCACCGGCGCCGAGGTGACGCTGACCGACGGCTCGCATGTGACGCTGCTCGTCGAGAGCGCTCGGGGTTACGCCAACCTCTGCCGGCTGCTGACAGCCGCGCATGCCCATACGCGGGACCGGCTCGCCGAGCCGGTCCCGCCCGCGCTCGAGGCGGCGCTGCTTGCAGAGCTGAACGACGGGCTGGTGTGCCTCTCGGGCTGCTCACGCCACGGGCTCGGCGTGCGGAGCCCGAACGGCGCCGCGGCGCTGGCGCGGGCGTTCGGGCCGGACCGGTTCTTCGTCGAGCTCCAGCGACCGTACGAGCGCGGCGATACGCACCGGCTCTCGGCGTTGCGCGACCTCGCCGAGACCCTGGGCGTCGCGACCGTTGCGACCGGAGACGTGCACGCGCATCACCAGCGCCGGACCGCTCTCCAGGACGTCCTCGTCGCGATCAGCTGCCGCACCTCGCTCGACGGCTGCGAGCCCGAGCGGCGCGGCAACCACGAGAGCGTTCTCGCCGCGCCGGGCGAGCTGGAAGAGCGCTTCCCGCTCGATCGGGGCGCGGTCGGACGCGCGGGTGAGCTCGCCGCGCGGCTCGAGTTCGACCTGACCGAGGACCTCGGCTACCGCTATCCCGACTTCTCCGACACCGGCGAGCTCGCCATCCGGCAGCTCGCACGCGTCTGCGACAGCGCCTTCGCCGAGCGCTACGGAGACTCCAACGGGCTCAAGCGGCGCGCACGCCGGCGACTCGACGACGAGCTGCGCCTGATCGACGAGCTCGGCCTCGCCGGCTTCTTCCTGCTGCACTGGGAGGTGCTCGAGCTCGCGCGGGAGTGCGCGCTGGAGGTTCGCGGCGGCTCGGTCGCGCGGAACGTGCTGCCCCCGGGACGCGGGCGCGGCAGCTCTGTCGGCTCGATCGTCTGCTACCTGACCGGCCTCTCGCACGTCGATCCCGTGCAGTCGGGGCTCTCGCTCGGGCGCTTCCTCAACCGCGAGCTCGTGTCGGTTCCGGACATCGACCTCGACTTCCCGCGCGACATCCGCGAGAAGCTGATCGTCGCCGTCTGCGAGCGCTACGGACGTCGGCACTCGGCGCTGGTAGCGAGCTTCTCGACCTACCACGCACGCGGCGCGATCCGCGACGTCGGCAAAGCGCTCGGGCTCCCGTTCGCCGAGCTGGAACGGCTCGCGCGGCTGACCGACGGCAACCCGTACCGAGTCGGCGAGGAGCTGGAGAAGCTGCCGGATGCGGATGCCAAGCTCGCTTCGCCGCGCTGGCGGGCGTTCATCGAGCTGTGCGGCGAGATCGGCGGGCTGCCACGCCACATCTCACAGCACCCGGGCGGGATGGTGATCTCGACGCGTCCACTCGTCGAGCTCGTGCCGGTGCAGCCAGCGGCGATGGAAGGGCGGCAGCTTTGCCAGTGGGACAAGGACTCTTGCGCCGACGCGGGCTTCCTGAAGATCGACCTGCTCGGGCTCGGGATGCTCTCGGCGGTCGAAGACTGCGTCGAGCAGATCGCGCGCGAGCGCGGGGAAACCGTCGACCTGTCGCGCGTCCCGCTCGACGACCCCGACGTCTACCGCGAGATCCAGGCAGCGGACACGATCGGCGTGTTCCAGATCGAGAGCCGAGCCCAGATGCAGTCTCTCCTGCAGACTCGGCCGGAGAACCTCGACGACCTGACGATCCAGGTCGCGCTCGTGCGGCCGGGGCCGATCCAGGGCGGCGCCGTGCATCCGTACATCGCGAACCGACAGCAGCTGCGCGAGGACCCGGACTTCGTGCCGCCGGTCGACCACCCATCGCTGGAGGTTCCGCTGCGCGAGACGCTCGGCGTGATCGTCTTCCAGGACCAGGTGCTCGAGGTCGCGACAGCCCTCGCCGGCTTCTCGATCGGCGAGGCGGAGGGGCTGCGCCGCGCGATGAGCCGCAAGCGCTCGCTGGAGGCGATCGAGGCGTTTCGCGGCCGGTTCGTCGAGGGCGCGGTCGGACGGGGAGTCGGGGGTGAGGTGGCGGATGCAGTCTTCGACAAGCTCGTCGGCTTCTCCGGGTTTGGTTTCCCGAAGTCGCACGCGGCAGCGTTCGGCCTGTTGGCGTACCAGTCGGCGTGGCTGCGCCATCGTTTTCCGGCCGAGTTCCTGTGTGCGCTCCTGAACGCTCAGCCGATGGGCTTCTACCCGCCGGCCTCGCTCGTGCGGGACGCCCAGCGGCGTGGGGTGGAGGTGCTGCCGCCCGACGTGAACCGCAGCGTGGCCAGGTGCGCGCTCGAGGGGGAGGCGGTGCGGGTGGGCCTCTTCTACGTGCGGTCGCTCGGCGAGGAGGAGGCCGAGGTCGTGATCGCGGAGCGGGAGCGAGCGGGGCTGTTCTCCGGGATACGGGAGCTGGCTCAGCGGACTGGCCTCGACCGGGCGCGGCTGGAGGCGCTCGTCGTGGCCGGAGCGTGCGACTCGTTCGGCGGCGGGCGGCGGGCCCTGCTCTGGGAGCTGGGGTTCGCGCCGCGTGCGCAGACGGTGCCCCGCAGCGGCGGCGAGGAGAGCCAGCTCGCGCTCCCGCTCGATCCCACGGCGGAGACGCCGGCCCTGCGGGAGCAGTCGCCGTGGGAGCGGATGCTCGCGGACTACCGCACGACGAGCCTCTCGGTGGGCGTCCACCCGCTGACGCTGCTGCGACCGCATCTGCCGGACGGGACGCTTTCGAGCCTCGAGCTGGCGGCGGCTCGGGCGGGGAGCTCCGTGGCGGTGGCAGGGATGGCGGTCGCGCGACAGCGTCCGGCGACCGCCAACGGGGTCGTCTTCATGCTGCTCGAGGACGAGCACGGACAGGTGAACCTGATCGTGCCGCCGGCCGTGTACGACCGCTTCCGGCCGCTGGTACGGGCCGAGCCGCTGCTGCTGGCGCGCGGGCGGTTCGAGCAGCTGGGGCGAAACCGGAACGTGGTGGTGCGGCAGCTCGAGTCGCTGGGCCCGCTGGCGAAGCGCTGCGCGGACGACGCCGACGTCTTCGGCTCCCTTCCGGCCGCACACCACTTCGGCCACCGCTGAGCGTCGGCCTTTCGCCGCCCGGAAACCCACACCCCCACCCGAGGGTGGGGCTCGATCCCACCTCCCTCGCGGTCGACGGTACCGCGTTTCGGCGCACCGATGGGTGACGCGTTCGCGCCGATTCTGCGCCGAACCTTCCACCGAGCCCTGCCACGGTGCCCGCCGATCCGCTGACAGAATCGCGCCCGTGGAGCGCGTCGACGGCTACGCCCCGATTCGCGAGTACGCCCTCGTCGGCGACGGCCGAACCGGCGCGCTTGTCGCCAGCGACGGCTCGATCGATTGGCTGTGTCTCCCGAACGTGGACTCGCCGACGGTCTTCGCCCGCATCCTCGATGCCGAGCGGGGCGGCTCCTTCCAGCTCGAGCCGACGGCGCCGTACGAGGCCTAGCGCCGCTACCAGGAAAGCTCGAACGTGCTCGAGACGACCTTCACGACCGCCGAGGGCCGCGTGCGGGTTACCGACGCGATGACCCTCACCGACATCACCCGCATCTCGCCGATGCGGGAGCTCGTCCGGAAGGTCGTGGCGCTCGGCGGCACCGTGCCGCTGCGATGGGCGTTCGAGCCACGTTTCGGCTACGCGTGCAGCAACACGCGCATCGAGCGGCGTGCGGGCCGCTGGTTCGCTCACGCGGGCGCCGACGCTCTTGTCCTCGGGGTCTGCGACGCCGGTGAAGGGGCTCTGGAAAACGGCGTCGTCTCTGGGGAGCTCAGGCTCGCCGAGGGCTCGAGCGCACTGCTCTCGCTTGCCGCCGCGAACAAGGAGCCGGCCGTGCTGCCCGGCCGGGACGACTCCGAGCGGCGCCTCGAGCGCACCGCGCGCTTCTGGCCCGAGTGGTCGGGCCGGATCCGCTACGACGGTGCCTGGCGAGACGAGGTGATCCGCAGCGTGCTCGTGCTGAAGCTGCTCACGTTTGCGCCTTCGGGGGCGATCGTCGCCGCGCCGACGACCTCCCTGCCGGAGTGGATCGGCGGCGAGCGGAACTGGGACTACCGGTTCACGTGGCTGCGAGATGCGAGCTGGACGCTGGACGCGATGATCCGGCTCGGCTTCCACGACGAGGCGCACGCGTTCTTCTGGTGGCTGATGCACGCCTCGCGACTGACCCAGCCACGGCTCCAGATCCTCTACCGGATCGACGGCTCGGTGGACACGACCGAGATCGAGGTACCCGAGCTCGGTGGCTATCGCGGCTCCTCGCCTGTCCGCGTCGGCAACGGCGCGTCCAGCCAGGTCCAGCTCGACCTCTACGGCGCGGTGCTGGAGGCGATCTGGGTATACACGCGCGCGGTCGGGCGGCTCGACGGCGATACCGGCAAGGAGGTCGCGAAGATTGCCGACTACGTCACCGAGCACTGGCGCGACCGCGACAACGGCATCTGGGAAGTCAGGAGCGAGACCACGCACTTCATCCAGTCGAAGGCGCTCTGCTGGGTGGCGCTCGACCGAGCGTGCCGGCTCGCAGCGGAGGGCCTGATCCCGGATCGCAGCGACCGCTGGCGGGCCGCGGCGGACGACGTGCGCGCGTTCATCGACGTCGAGGGCTGGGACGAAGAGCGCCGCAGCTACGTGCGCGCGCCCGACCTGCGTGAGCTCGACGCGAGCCTCCTCACCCTCGCGCTGCTCCGTTACCACGACCCCCGCGACGAGCGGATCGGGGGCACGATCGAGGCGGTCGAGCGGGACCTCCGTCACGGCCCCTACGTGTACCGCTACCTCGGCGACGACGGCGTTTCCGGCGAGGAGGGCGCGTTCCTCACGTGCTCGTTCTGGCTCGTGGACGCACTTGCGCGGGGCGGCCGAGTCGACGACGCCTGCACGCTGATGGAGGAGCTGCTCCGGCTGGCGAACGACGTCGGGCTCTACTCCGAGGAGATCGACCGGGGCACGAGCGAGTTCCTCGGCAACTTCCCGCAGGCGCTGACGCACCTCGCGCTGATCCACGCTGCGTGCTCGATCGCGGAGGCCGAGTCCGGGGAGCGAGTGCCGTGACCGTCTGGGGCGCCGTCGCGGGCGGCGTGGTCGGCACCATCGTCCTAACGAGCACCCTGCGTCTGGCACAGGAAATGGGGTGGACGCGCATGGACATCCCGCTCCTGCTCGGGACGATCTTCACCGACCGCCGGGGCCAGGCGAGCGTGCTGGGCTACGCGATTCACTTCAGCAACGGGCTCGTGTTCGCGCTCGGCTACTACGCGGTCTTCAGCGCCGTCTCGCACGCCGGCTGGCTGTTCGGGGCCCTGCTCGGAGTCGTGCACGCCGGGCTTGCCGGCGGCGTGCTCGTGACCGTGCTCCTTCCGGCCGTGCACCCCCGGATGGGGACGCCGTGGTCGGATGCCGAGGAGACGCCGCTCCTCGAGGCGCCCGGGTTCCTGCTGATGAACTACGGGCGGCGCACCGTGATCTGGACGCTGCTGACCCACGTCGCCTACGGCGCGATCGTCGGCGGCTTCGCGGCTCGGCTCGGCTAGGAGGGATTGGCGGAACGTCGCTCGTCGCCGGGGCGCGGACGCCGCATCGGAGCGAGTAGCGCGTTCCGGCGGCACAGCCGTCGTTTCGTCAAGCCCTCTACTAGGTGTTCTCGATCTCGAGCCCGAAGCGCGGGAGCCGCTTCGCGACCGCGCGGTTGAAGGCCGCCTCGTACTCCTCGGCCGAGTCGTCGTCGAGCGTCGAGGCAAAGTGGTCGCGTAGCTCGGCGAGGATCTCCGTGCCCGTCTCGACGAGCTCCTGGTAGTCGCCGAACCGCTCCTCCGCCACGTCGCGCTCGGCGCGGTCGTAAGCGCGCTCGGCCTCGTCGCACGCGTCGAGCAGCTCGATCTGGTCGCGGACGAAGAGATCGAGCTGCCGCGCGATCACGCCGGCAAAGCGGCGTCTCTTCAGCACGGCCGTCGCAACCGACCGGTCGATCCGTGTGCAGTCATCGCGGAAGCGCCTCGTACACTAGCCCCGCTCGTGAGCCTGCTCGTCCGCACCTGGAATGTCTTCCACGGGAATGCGAGCCCGCCGGAGCGGCGCGCCTACCTCGAGGATATGGTGCAGCTGGCGAGTGAGGACAGCCCGGACGTCCTCTGTCTGCAGGAGCTGCCGGTGTGGGCGCTGCGCCGGATCGGCGACTGGAGCGGCATGCGCCCGTTCGGCGCCGTTGCGGCCCGGCCGTTGCTCGGAAGCGCCGAGCTCGGCCGCGCAATCACGAAGCTCAACCACGGCCTCTTCCGCTCGGCGTTCACCGGCCAGGCGAACGCGATCCTGCTGGGGACGGAGCTGACGCCGTTCGCGACGGACTCGATCGTGCTGAACCCGCGTGGCTTCCGGCGCCGGGTTGCACGTGAGCTCGGGCTGGACAGGACCTCGAAGCTCAAGTGGGCGAAGGAGCGGCGCGTTTGCCAGGCGGTGCGGACGGAGGCGCTCACGGTCGCGAACCTCCACGGGTCGAGCCATCCCGACTGGCGCGTCCCCGACGCCGAGCTGATGCGCGCCGCGGCCTTCGCCGACAGCGTCGCCGAGCCGGACGACGTGCTCGTGCTCGCCGGGGATTTCAACGTGATCCGCGAACATTCGAGGACCCTCGAGCAGCTGGCGTCGCCGGAGTGGGGGTTCACCAAGCCGATCTCGTGGATCGACCAGGTGCTCGTCCGGGCTGCGCCGGCGAGTCCCGCGCGGCGCTGGCCCGAGGAACGGCGGCGGCGACACGGCCGGCTGCTCTCCGACCACGCGCCGGTGGAGGTGACGATCGGATGACCTTCGACGAGGCGCGGGCCGAGTTGCCCGTCTTCGAGCGGTACGCCTACCTGAACGCCGGCACGAACGGCCCTCTCGCGCGCGCGACCGTCGAGGCGATCGTCGCGCAGGAGCGGGCCGACCTCGAGCGTGGCCGCGGAGGCTCCGCGTACTTCGAACGCGCCTTCGAGCTGCGCGAGCTGGTCCGGGCGAAGCTGGCCGCCGCCGTGGGCGTCGAGCCCGAGAAGCTCTCACTCGCCACCTCGACCACGAACGGCTGCAACGTCGCCGTCGGCGGGTTGGGGCTCGGCCCGGACGACGAGATCGTCACGACCGACGGCGAGCATTTCGGCCTCCTGGGCGCGCTCGCCGTCTCAGGTGCCCGTGTGCGCGTCGCTCCGGTGCGCGAGCTTCCGCCGGAGGAGTCGTTCGAGGCGCTCCGGCGCGAGGTGACTTCGCGCACGCGCCTGCTGGCGCTCTCGCACGTCTGCTGGATGACCGGCAACCGCTTTCCGGTGGAGGAGCTGCGTGAGGCGACAGCCCTGCCGGTGCTCGTGGACGGCGCGCAATCGGTCGGAGCGATCCCGGTCGACGCGGCAGCCGTCGACTTCTACGCCTTCTCGTGCCAGAAGTGGCTCTGCGGCCCGGACGCCACGGGCGGCCTCGTCGTCCGAGAGCCGGACTCGCTGCCCGTGGCGGCGCCGAGCTACCTCTCGCAGGAGGAGTACGAGGAGACCGGCGCGTTCACGCCGCGGGCCGGTGCCGCTCGTTTCGACTCGAACTGGACCCCGGTGCCGTCGCTTGCGGGGCTCGACGCGGCGCTCGACCTCGCTCCCGAGTGGCGCTTCGAGCGCGCCGCGGAGGCCGCCGCCCGCTGCCGGGAGCTGCTCACGGGGCGCGTGGAGATCGTGACGGCGCCCGCCCAGGGCCCGCTCGTCACCTTCCGGGTCGAGGGCGATTCGGCCGAGCTCGTACGGCGCCTGTTCGAGCAGGGCGTCGTCGTCCGCAACGTTCCCGGTACGGATTGGATCCGCGCCTCCTGCGGCTGGTGGACGAGCGACGAGGACCTCGAGCGCCTGGTCTCGGGCCTCTAGCCCGTTCGCAGGCCCAGCTCGCCGGCGATGGGGCGCATCGCGTCCACGACGAACGCGATGTGCTCGTCCAACTCGACGCCGAGCGCCTCGGCGCCTTCGTACACGTCCTGCCGGTTCACACCGGCCGCGAAGGACGGCTGCTTCAGCTTCTTCTTGACGGAGCGCGGCTCCAGCGTCTCGATCCCGTCCGGCCGCACGAGGCCGCAGGCGTGGATGAAGCCGGCAAGCTCGTCGCACGCGAACAGCGTCTTCTTGAGCGGCGTGTCGCGCGGCAGCTCGAGATGCGAGGCGTGCGAGAGAACACCCTCGACCACCTCGTCCGGCCAGCCGTCGTCGCGCAGGATCGGCTCACCGTTCTGCGGGTGCTTGTCGAGTGTGGGGTGGATCTCGTAGTCGAAGTCGTGCAGAAGCGCGGTGGCGCGCCAGAGCTCCTCGTCCTCGCCGAAGCGTCGCGCATACGCGCCCACCGCCGCCTCGACCGCGAGCGCGTGGCGCAAGAGCGCCTCGCTCTTCGTGTAGCGGTTCAGGGTCTCCCAGGCGCGCTCTCGGGTCGGCTCCACGGCGGCGCTAGGATAGCCCCCTCGCATGGCTGAGACTGCCGTCATGGGCGCGCTCGCCGAGTCCTTCGTGATCGAGGGCGGACGGCCGCTGAACGGCCGGATCACCGCTGCCGGCAACAAGAACGGCGCCCTGCCGATCCTCGCAGCGTGCCTGCTCACGAGCGAGCCGGTGGTGCTGCAGAACGTGCCGCGGATCCGCGACGTGGAGACGATGATCGCGCTCATCGCAGCGCTCGGGGCGGACGCCGAGTGGACCGGCCCGAACGAGGTGCGTGTGAACGCGGCCGACCTCTCGTCGCACGAGCTCGACCCAGAGCTCGCGAGCCGCATCCGCGCGTCGTTCCTGCTGGCAGGCCCGTTGCTCGCTCGCCGCGGCCGCGCGAGCGTCCCGCCCCCCGGCGGCGACGTGATCGGACGGCGCCGCCTCGATCCTCACATCCACGCCTTCGCCGAACTCGGCGCCGAGATCGACATCGGCGACCGGTTCGAGCTCCGCACCGACGGCCTGCGCGGAAAGGACATCTTCCTCGACGAGGCGAGCGTGATGGCGACCGAGAATGCGGTCATGGCAGCCTCGCTGACCCCGGGCGAGACGGTGATCGGGAACGCTGCCTGCGAGCCTCACATCCAGGATCTCTGCCGCTTCCTCGTCTCCCTCGGGGCCGAGATCGGCGGCATCGAGTCCAACGTGCTGACCGTGCGCGGTGTCGAGTCCCTCGCGGGCGGCGAATGGCGCATCGGGCCCGAGCACATCGAGGTCGGGAGCTTCATCGGCCTCGCCGCGGTGACCGGCGGAGACGTGACGATCGACGACGTCGAGCCCAAGGACCTTGCGGCGATCCTCCCGATCTTCGAGCGGCTCGGCGTCCACGCGGAGGTCGAGGGCACGAGCCTGCACGTGCCGCCGAACCAGGAGCTCGAGGTCCGCGACGACCTCGGCGGCCAGATCCCGAAGATCGAGGACGGGCCGTGGCCGGCATTCCCGGCCGACCTGACGTCGATCGCGCTCATGGTCGCAACGCAGGCGCGGGGGACGGTGCTGATCTTCGAGAAGATGTTCGAGAGCCGCCTCTTCTTCGTCGACAAGCTCGTCTCGATGGGTGCGCGCATCATCCTCTGCGACCCGCACCGGGCGGTCGTGACAGGGCCGGCGAAGCTCTACGCGCAGCGGATGTCGAGTCCCGACATCCGAGCCGGGATGGCGATGCTGCTGGCCGCTCTCTGTGCCGAAGGGACGTCGACGATCGGGAACATCGGCGAGATCGATCGCGGCTACGAGCGGATCGACGAGCGACTCCGCTCGCTGGGCGCGCGCATCGAGCGCGTCGAGAGCTGATGCCTAAGCCTCGCCGCCTCGGTCGGGCCGACGAGGCCGGCAGGCTCTACGCGAGGGTCGACGTCGCAGGCCACGGCGAGGCGAGCGTCGCCACCGGCGTCCCCGTCCTGGACCACCTCCTTGCGCTTCTCGCCCAGTACGCGTCGTTCGACCTCGCGCTCGAGGTCGCTCCGGGAGACGCTGAGGCGGAGGTGGCGGCGGCCGGTCGCGCTCTCGGCCAGGCGCTTTCGGGCGCGCTCCAGGCGGAGGGCTCCCGGCGGCACGGCTCGGCCGCGGTTCCGGCGGACGAGGCGCTCGCGCACGTCGTGGTCGAGGCATCGGGCCGGCCGCTCGTGGTCTCGAACGTCGACCTCAGCGACGCGCGCGTGGCCGGCATGGCGCGCGACATCGTGTCGACCTTCCTGAACGAGCTCGCCGAGGGCGCGGGGCTCACGCTGCACGTCCGCCTGATCGAGGGCGACGACCCCGAGCACGTGCTGGAGGCGATCTTCAAGGCGCTGGGAGTGGCCCTGGCGCAGAGCTGCCGGAAACGGCGAAGGGAGGACTGATGGAAGGCAAGACCGTCGTCCGGACAGAAGCAGCGCCAGCGCCGTTCCAGGGAGCGCCGTACTCGCAGGCGATCAGCGCGGCCGGGCTCGTGTTCGTCTCCGGGCAGCTCGCGCTGCGGCCCGACCACGCGGAGATCGTCGGCGAGACGATCCAGGAGCAGACCGAGCAGGTCTTCGCGAACCTGGGGGCTATCCTCGGGGAGGCGGGCACCGGACTCGACCGGCTCGTGAAGACGACGGTCTACCTGGCGGACCTCGGCGACTTCGCCGGCATGAACGAGGTGTACGCGCGGCATGTCGGCGAGCGACCTCCCGCGCGCGCGACGATCGAAGTCTCGGCCCTGCCTTCGGGTGCCAAGGTCGAGATCGAGGCAATCGCCCTGGCCGGTTGACCCACCGCCGGGGGTGGACCCGTGAGGCCCGAGAGGGCCTAGGTGGTCTTAGTACGGTTCGCCCGGCCTCCTCCCCGAGGCGATCGTATCCCTGAAAAACGCGCGTGTCTGGAACGCGAGTGCGCCGGATTTGGGCCGTTTCGGCGGTGCGGCGAGGCAGAATGAGCCGATGCGCGCCGAGACGGTCATTGCTACCCACGGGAATACCGACTTCGACGCGTTCGCGGCGATGCTGGCCGCGCGGCGGCTCTACCCGGACGGGGTTGCTTGCCTCGCCGGCTCGCTCAACCGTAACGTGCGGGAGTTCTACCGCCTGCACGCGGACGAGCTCGAGCTCGTCGAGGCCGCGCGTCTCGAGCTGGACGCCATCCGCCGCCTGATCGTGGTCGAGACGAGCCACGCGAGCCGTCTCGGTGAGCTCGAGGCGGTCGCGCTCGACCCGGCGGTCGAGAAGATCGTCTTCGACCACCACGCCGGCGACCCGCCGGAATGGGCAGGCCCCGAGCACGCGTTCCTCTCGGACGACGGCGCGCTGACGACGACCCTCGTCGGCGTGCTCGCGGAACGCGAGATCGCCGTCAGCCCGCTCGAGGCGACCGCCTTCGCTCTCGGCATCCACGAGGACACCGGCTCGCTGACGTACCCGACCTCGACACAGCGGGACGCCGAGGCCCTCGCATGGTGCATCCGTCACGGCGCGCGCCAGGAGGTGCTCGCCGAATTCCTGCACTCTCCGCTCACAGGGGACGAGCGCGACCTGCTGAGCGCGCTTCTCGACGAGCTGCGGCCGCACGAGCTGGCGGGCGTCGAGGTACTGCTCGCGGCCGTGTCCTGGCCGAGCTACGTCGACGGCGTCTCGAACCTCGCGCACAAGGTCGTCGACCTCACCGACACGAAGGCGCTAGTGCTGCTGGTCGAGATGGACGGGCGCGTCTTCTGCGTCACGCGCAGCCGCACGCCGGAGCTCGACGCGGCCGCGGTCGCCTCGACCCTCGGCGGTGGGGGCCATCCCGAGGCGGCTTCGGCGATCTTCAAGGGCGGGCTCGACGAGGCGCGCCGGCTCCTCCTCGAGGGGCTCGCCGATGCGGTGTGCGAGCCGCCGGCCGCGGGCCAGATCATGTCGAGTCCCGCGCGCACTGTCCCGCCGGACGAGACCGTCGCACGGGCGCTCGTCACGTGCCAGCGCTACGGCCAGAGTGGGATCCTCGTCGCGGAGGACGACCGGCTCGCCGGCGTCGTAGGCCGGGAGGACCTCGACCGCGCCGTCGCGCACGGCCTCTCGCACGCCCCGGTGAAGGGGATCATGAGCACGCACGCCGCCTCCTGCGAGGAGTCGACGCCGATCGCCGAGCTGCAGCGCCTGGTCGCAGCGGGCAGCGAGCGTGTCGCGGTGCTGCGGGAGGAGCGCGTCGTCGGCGTCGTCACGCGCAGCGACGTCTTGCGCGCGCTTGGGCAACAGGCCGCGCCGGCCGAGCAGCCGGGACCGGTGCTGACCGACGAGCTCGCGCGGCTCGAGCGCCTGCAGCCGGTCTTCGAGGCCGTCGCCGCGGTCTCCGAGCCGTTCGAAGGCGTCTACCTGGTCGGTGGAACCGTTCGCGACATCCTGCTCGGCGAGCGCAGCTTCGACGTCGACATCGCAGTCGAGGGCGACGCGATCGCACTCGCGCAGGCGCTGGCGGACGTCCTCGGCGGCCGCGTCAGGCCCCACGAGAAGTTCGGCACGGCCGTCGTGCTCTACGGCGAGGGCGAGCGCGTCGACGTCGTCACGGCGCGCACGGAGTTCTACGATGCTCCCGCGGCGCTCCCGACGGTCGAGCACGCCTCGATCCGGGAGGACCTCTTCCGCCGCGACTTCACGATCAACGCGATGGCGGTCTCGCTGAAAGGTGCCGATCTCGGACGGCTCGTCGATCCCTTCGGCGGCAGGCGCGACCTCGAGGCGAAGACGCTCCGTGTGCTGCACAACCTGTCCTTCATCGACGACCCGACCCGGATCTTCCGCGCCATTCGCTACGAGAATCGCTACGGGTTTCGGATGGACGAGCACACCTTGCGGCTCGCGCGCGGGACGATCGAGATGGGACTTGTCGGCGACCTCTCGTCCGCCCGGCTGCGCGACGAGCTCATGGCGCTGCTCGAGGAGGGGGAGGTGGAGCACTCGATCCTGCGGCTCGCCGAGCTCGGCGCCGACCACACGATCCACCCGCACCTCGCCGCCGACGAGGAGGCGGTGGAGCTGCTGCGCCGCCTCATCGAGCTGCGCGACCGGTACGCGCTGGCGATCCCGTCGTGGCGGTTGGGCCTCGCAGCCCTGGCACGCCGGCTGCCGCCCGACGAGGTCTACGACTGGCTCCAGCGCCTGAAGGTTCGGCGGCGCGACGCCGAGGCGATCGCGGGCGCCGTGACCGTCGGGCCGCGGCTCGTGGAGCGGCTTCGGCAGGACGCAGAGCCCGCGGATGTCGTCACGCTCGCCGACCCGTATGCGCCCGACGCACCGCTGTTCGCGCTCGCGCTCGCCGACTTGCCGCCGCTGCACGCGTATTTCGAGCGGCTGCGCGGGGTGCGCCTCGAGGTGAGCGGCTCCGATCTCGCGGATCTCGGCCTGGCCGAGTCGCCGCGCGTGGGGGAGGTCCTTGCCGAGCTGCGGCGCCGGAAGCTCAACGGCGAGCTCGACGGCCGCGACTCGGAGCTCGCGGCCGCGCGGGAGCTGATCGCACAGTGATCTGGTGGGAGCCGCCCGGCCCCTACACGGTCGCGTTCACCACGCGGGTCGGCGGCGTCAGCGGCGGCCCATTCGAGTCGCTGAACCTCGGCGCCCTGACCGACGACGATCCGCACAACGTCGCCGAGAACCGCAGGCGGGCCTGCGAGACCGTTGGCGCGGACCCGGAGACGGCGACCATGGCCTGGCAGCACCACAGCGCGGAGGTGAAAAAGGCCGAGCCGCGAGGGCTCGTCACGCCGGGCACGCAGTTCGACCGCTGCGACGGTCTCTGGAGCGACGAGCCCGGCCAGGCGATGATGCTGCTCGCGGCGGACTGCCTACCCGTCGCAATCGCCCGTCATCCTAGGAGCCGTAGGCTTCCTGCGCTCGCGATCCTGCACGTCGGCTGGCGCGGCCTGCTGGCAGGCGTCGTGGCCGCCGGCGCCCGGGCGCTCGGGGGAGGCAGGCTGGCAGCCGCGATCGGGCCCGGAATCGGGCCGTGCTGCTACGAGGTCGCAGCCGACGTCGCGGAGCCCTTCCGCCGCGCCTACGGGGACGACGTCCTCACGGAGGGCCGGCTCGACCTCTGGTCCGCGGCCGAGCGGGCCCTGGGCGAGGCCGGTTGCGATGAGGTCGAGCGCAGCGACCTCTGCACGTTCTGCCATCCCGAGCTCTTCTTCTCGCACCGGCGCGACCGCGGGCTGACCGGCCGGCAGGGAGTTGTCGCCTACGTCGCCTGAGCGGATTCGCTCGGCGCACGAGCGGATCCGCGCGGAGCTAGGGCCCGACGTGACGATCGTCGCGGCGACGAAGTACGTCGGCGTCGACGAGCTCGGCGCGCTCGCGGAGGCCGGCATCGAGATTGTCGGCGAGAACCGCGCGCAGGATCTCGAGGCCAAGCGCGCGCGCTACGGCGACGCCTTCCGCTGGCACTTCATCGGCCACCTGCAGAGCCGCAAGGCGAAGACGGTGAATGAGCTGTGCGAGCTCTGTCACTCGCTCGCGAGCGAGTCGGCGGCCAAGCGCCTGGCCATTCCGGCGCTCGTCGAGGTGAACCTCTCGGGCGAGGCGACGAAGTCCGGAGTCCCGGAAGCCGGCCTGGAGGATTTTCTGGCTCTGTACGAGAACGTGGTCGGCCTGATGACGATGCCGCCGGCCACGACCGACCCCGAGGACTCGCGCCCCTACTTCCGCCGCCTGCGCGAGCTCGGCGAGCGCTACGGGCTGCGCGAGCTCTCGATGGGCACCAGCCAGGACTACCGCGTGGCAGCCGACGAGGGCGCCACGATGGTGCGGCTGGGATCCGTGCTGTACGACGGCTGAGGCGATCGCTTGCGACGCCGCTTGGAGGCCGTGCCGGCTTGGCCGGTGCGGCCGTGCCACACACCGTCTGGGATGCACAGCGGCGTTTCCTCCCGCCGAGCTAGCGTCTAACATCCGCTAACCATGGGATTTGCAGACGTTTGGAACCGAACGCTCGTCTACTTCGGGATCGCCGAGGAGGAGGACGACTGGGACGAGGACGGCTACCTCACCGAGGAGGACCTCGAGCGCACCTACAGCGCCCGCCCGAACGTCCGCCGGCTCACGCCGCGAGGTCGCCAGCAGGACTTCGACGACTGGACCGATCCGGATCCCGAGGAGGGCGCGCCGCAGACGGCCGTGCTGCGGCCGCGGGGCAACCGGCGGCCGCCCGAGTCGGCCGCGCCGATGCGCGCCGTTCCCTCGGTGCAGGTGCACCTCGTCGTGCCGAGCAGCTTCAACGACGCCCAGCAGATCGCGGACAAGTACAAGGACGCGATCCCGGTGATCCTCAATCTCCAGGGCGCCGACCAGGAGCTCTCGAAGCGGCTGATCGACTTCACCAGCGGCCTCACCTACGCGCTCGACGGAGGCATGCA
>Ga0307320_10000385_pt1 | contig 15781 bp, 18 predicted proteins | sample ER_DNA_369_FD_194495 | JGI IMG/M metagenome (GOLD analysis project Ga0307320, IMG submission 194495) | Bulk soil microbial communities from the East River watershed near Crested Butte, Colorado, United States - ER_DNA_369 | ecosystem: Environmental > Terrestrial > Soil > Floodplain | place...
AAGGGCGCTCTCTCCTACTGCCAGGCGTTGCAACCTACGTGCACGTAGGTTGCCTGCGGTCTGCATGGGTTGCAACCTAAGCAGACCGTCAGAAAAGTATGCAAAGCCACGTGTCGAGTGCTACCAAGAAAACGGATCTCCGTGCGACTGGACTGGTTGCTCACAAAGATCTACAACGCGCGCCGACCGCGAGATTCAGGCGCTCCCGGCTCACTCTCGCTGGGCTCGTGGAGGTAGGTGAAGTCACCGAAGTCGTCGTCAGCACGACGGCCCAAGCGGCCGCGCTTGACGTGGCTCTCCGGAGGGGCCGGCTCACCCCCGTTCGATGCGGCGGGCTGGGGCGGCTGGCTGGCACGCGGCAGTTTGGTCGTCGCCGCCTCTCGCGGCTCGGGCATCGCGGCTGGGCGGCGCTCCGGGTGCTTCGGAGATACCTGTTCTTTGACGGCGGCCGGCCGTAGCTGACGAGCTGAGTCACCAGTCCGAGCCATCCCGGCCGGGCGCACCAGAGACCGACCGCTCCCGCTAGCACGCACCACAGCCACCCCCACAGCAGTGGTCAGCGGCACTGCCAGGACGAGCCCGATCGAGCCCACCAGAATGCTCAGCATTTCGGCCGCGAACCGCTCAGTGAGCAACACATCGAGCAGCGGTCGGTTATTGATCTTGATCAGTAAGAAAACGCCGAGCGACGCGCCAGCCGTCGCGAAGGCGATGGTGTAGACAGTCGAGGCAATGTGATCGCGGCCGATCCGCATCGCGCGGGAGAACAGATGTTTATGCGTCGCGCCTTGATCCGCGAGCTCCCAGACCGCGGAGGCCTGAGTGATCGTCACGTCGTTGAGAATGCCGAGACCTGCGACGATGATCCCGCAAATCACTACGGACGTGAGCTGAAGATCGGGCGCGGCAGCAGCCAGTACGTAGTCGTCCTCCGCGGCGACACCGGTGAGATGGGACCACTTGGTCGCGGCATAGCCGAGTAGCGCTATCAAGATCAGGCCGAAGAGGGTCCCTACCAGGGCGGTCGTCGTGCGAGCGCTGAAGCCATGGGCGGCGTACAACGCGACGAACATGATCGCCGCGGAGCCGATCAGCCCGACCATGATCGGGTTAGACCCAGCAATCAGCGCCGGGAACATGAACGTGACCATGATGAAGCCGGCAAAGCCGAGGCCGATCAGCGCGGCGAAGCCGCGCCAGCGGGCGACCACGATCACGACAACAGCGAAGATCAACCCGACGACTAGCAGCGGCGTACTCCGCTCAAAGTCAGAGAACTGATACTGAGCCGGCTGGTCGCCAGACGGCGGCACACGTACCAACGTGATGGCCTGGCCGACCTTGGCGCCCGACGAGTAGATCGCTTCCGTTATCGGGACCGTGACGACTTTGCCTTTCTCGTCGCCCTCCAGCAGCTGCGCGGTCACGTCAGCGCAGCGAGCATCAGTCACTCCTGGCGTGGATCCTGAGAGCCCCTCGCACGAGATCTCCTTGGTGCCGGTGATCCGCGCCGTCGGGTACGTGACGCCAGGAACGCTATAGCCGGCCACGTCGGAGTTGACATGGGGTGAGATGTCACCCGGCCAAAAGGCAATCAACCCGACCAGGGTCCAAATCGCTAACGGGATGAGCACCACGATGAGGATGCGCAATGCGCGTTGGTGGCGGCGCAGCTCATCGGGATTCACCAGCGGTTGCGGACCGATATCTGGAAGATGCTCTGAGTTCGAGTGTGAGTGAGCCACGATGCCGCCTAGTCTTAGTCCCCGTGAGTCGGCTACCTGGGACGAGTCGGGACGGCATCGGGCCGCACCGCGCATTGGCTCGCCAGGCATCCAGGAGCAAACTCAGCCCACAATCTAACCCACACCATCCTGGGCATATCCGGGCCGATCCCTCTGCTGGGATTGGTCGCGCGACGCGGCACCGCCGGAGCGCGGCCGGCCTGATCGCTGGGATCATCGCTCTCGGCCTTGTCGGGCTCTGCCTGCGTACCTTGCCGACCGTGCTGACCGACAGCAACCTCGTCGCTCAGTTCACCCGCCCGCTTGCTGGTATTCCTGTCGATTCACCGAGCAGCGCCGCGCCTATTGCGCCGTCGCCGACGGCAAGCGTCGAGCCCTCAACCCCAGCCCGCAGCAGCCTCACCACGGTCAAGTTGCAGGCCAAGCGCAAAGCCAAGAGCAATCACCAAGTCGAGGTGCCGGAGAGTGGGTCCGGGACATACCGGGCGGCCAAGAAGGCCATTAGACCGACATCCTCGTCTGGCACCTTGATCCGCTATGACGTACGGATTGAAGACGGGCTGTCCATCGATCCCGACAAGGCGGCTGTGCTGATCCAGCGGGTGCTCGACGATAAGCGCAGTTGGCGCGGCACCCGTCGCTGGCGGTTCGAGCTCACGCCGGTTGGCGAGTCGGCCAGCCTGCACGCCTACATCGTGACGCCCAAGACCACGGACCGGCTGTGCGCGCCGTACCTGACCCGCGGGGAAGTGTCCTGTCAAAACGGCAATCGGGTCGTGCTGAACGCCAAGCGCTGGCTGCTCGGCGCCGAGTCGTATCGCGCCGATCTGCCCGACTACCGGCGCTATCTGGTCAATCACGAGTTCGGACACGCTCTGGGCAAGCACCACGTGGGCTGCCCAGGCCCCGGGAGGCTGGCGCCAGTGATGATGCAGCAGACCAAGGGACTTGGGGCCTGCCGGAAGAACCCATGGCCGCAAGCCAGCGAAGATTGAGCCACTCAGAGCCGAGCGCTCAAGCCTCCTACGATCTATGGCTCGAGCCGTTGCCGGTTGAGGTGGCTCGACTGATGCTGGCGGGGAAGCTGCGCGCTGCGAGGCTGGGCGCTGAGTCTGTTGGACCCAAGCAGCCACCCTGGCATCTGGAATATCCGCTGCTCGACAGCATCGATGCGATCGCGATGTTGTTCGCTAGCCATCGGGCAATGCTGGGCGCGGTCAATGAGTCGCCCATCTGGTGGATCCACCAGATCATCGTGAATGGTGTGGTGGTGGGCGACATCGGATTCCACGGGCCGCCGGGCCCGGAGCGGGCTGTCGAGATCGGCTACAGCGTGGTACCCGCCTGGCGTGGGCGTGGGGTAGCCAGCCAGGCGTGCGCCTTGATCTTGCAGCAGGCGTGGCAGGACGGTGCGGATACTGTCATTGCCGAGACCGATGCTGACAATGTCGCCTCGCAGGCGGTGCTGTTGCGCAATGGGTTTCAGCGTTGTCCCGATGGCGCTTTCATGATCGACCGTCCGGAGGCTCGATGAATGGCCTGACCCGCCACATCCGATTCGAGCAGCCAGTCATGATGGGGCCGATCCTCGCCCAGCTGCGACGCGGCCCGGGTGACCCGACCCATCGTCGGGTCGGTGACATTCACCTGCGCGCCACGCGAACGCCCGCGGGGCCGGCCCTGATCAAGATCATCGCGAATGGCGCTCAGGTGTCCGCCCGAGCATGGGGTGAGGGCGCCGAGTGGAGCCTTGATCAATTGCCGCGGCTGCTGGGAGCGGCGGATGATCCAGGGACCTTCCGGCCCCGTCCCGAGCACCCTCCGCTGGTCGAGGCATGTCAGCGCTATGGCCATTACCGGGTGGGTCGCACCGAGGCGGTCTTCGAGGCGCTGGCGCCGGCATGCATTGAGCAGGTCGTCACTGGAAAGGAGGCCTTTCGGGCGTGGCGGCTGCTGGTTCGTGAGTTCGGTGAGCCCGCGCCAGGACCGGCGCGGGAGCCGGGCTCGGCGGCGTACGGCATGTATCTGCCGCCGAGGCCCGAGGTGTGGTCCCGGGTGCCCAGCTGGCGGTTTCTCGCTGCTGGGGTCGAGCAGCGGCGGAGCCGCACACTGGTGCGCACGGCTGGCCGGGCCGCCGCTTTGGAGCGGACGTTGACTGGCTCGTACGAGCACGCTGATCGGGCCTTGCGCAGCTTCCCCGGCGTGGGGCCGTGGACCTCAGCCGAGGTACGGCAGCGCGCGCACGGTGATCCCGATGCATGGAGCATCGGCGACTATCACGTGGGGAAGGACATCACCTACACCCTCACCGGAGAGCAGCTTGACGATGACGCCTGCCTAGAAATCCTCGAGCCCTATCGCGGACACCGCTTCCGGGTACAGATGTTGCTGTCCATGATCGGCAAGCGCCGACCGCGTCGCGCACCACGCATGACGCTACCGACCCACACCCCGTACGCGACACGCGGCCGGTCGTAACGGCCGTTAGCCATGTGGTGGACGCCAAGAGCGTGGCCGGAGGGCCTGCGTGCCTCGATGCCGCTCGCGCTGCCCATCGCGGCGGTTGGGATGAGCTTCGGCCTGCTGGCCGGTCCGCTGCTCGGTGCGATTCCCTCGATCCTGATGTCGGCTGTCGTCTGGTCGGGCACTGCTCAGTTCGCTGCCCTCAGCATCTTGACTTCTGGAGGCGGGACAGCGCTCGCAGCTGGCGCTGGGCTGCTGGCCAACACCCGTTTCTTGCCGATGGGGTTTGCGCTCGCTCCCTCGATGAAGGGCAGACCGCTGCGGCGCCTGCTCACAGGGGCGTTGCTGGCCGACGCGTCGTTCGTTATCGGCCATCGCGGGGGTGGCCGGTTCGATATCAGCGCTGTCGCGTGGGCCGCTCCGGTGCAGTACGTGACGTGGGTCGGCGGCACGGTTGTTGGGGTCGCGGGCGCTACCGCGATCGGTGACCCCAGCCGCTGGGGACTCGACGTCTTATTTCCGGTGTTCTATCTCAGTCTGTTGCTGCCCGATCTGTTCCCTGAGCACATCCAAGCCGGCCGGCGCAGGGCACGTCGACAAGCCGATCGGGCAAGTAGCGGTCGCGGTCCCGCGTCGTCGCGGAACCTCCGCCCGATCATCGTCGCAGTCTTGGCCGCAGCCATCACCCTCGCCCTGACACCCATTGCCCCGCCAGGGGTGCCCGTGCTGGTCGCGGCAGCGGCCGCGCTGATCGGACTTCGCCCACCACGCCAGTCAATGACGCAGGCCGGCGTGGGAGATGATGCATGAAAACGTGGCTGCTCATTGCCGTGCTGGCCGTCGGTACCGTGCTGATGAAGACCATCGGCCCGGTGCTGGCCGGGGGACGGCAACCGCCCGCACCACTCACCAGGATCATTGCCCTGGTTGCCCCGGCGGTGATCAGCGCCCTCATCGTGACGGGCACTTTCACCCAAGGCCAGCAGTTGATCATCGATGCCCGCGCCGCCGGGGTCGGCGTCGCCGCCGTCGCGCTGTGGTTCCGCGTGCCCGCCGTTCTGGCGATGCTCATCGCAGCCATCGTGTGCGCCCTGCTGCGCCTCGCGGCATGACAGCTTGCTACCTGCCCCTACTCGCGCCACGTCTCGGTCGCCTCGTTGAGGTAGGTGACCTCGTCCGGTGTCAACGTGAACGATAAGGCCCCGGCATTATGCCGAGCTTGGTCAGCATTCTTTGCTCCTGGAATCGGTACGACGTTCTCCTGCTCGAGAAGCCAACGCAGGGCCACCTGACCCGGAGTCTTGCCGTAGCGATCACCGATCAACCGCAGCAGTGTCACAACCGGCCGCAGCGCGTGGAACTTCGACCCGCGGAACGGTTCCCGGAAGCGGCGGATGCCGGTCGGCCGGCTGCCATCGAGATACTTCCCAGTGAGCGCGCCGCTGGCCAGCGGCTGGTAAGCGATCAAGGTGATGCCGAGTTCACGGCAGGTATCCAGCACACCGTCTGTCTCAGGCTGCCGATGCAGCAGGGAGTACTGCACCTGATTGGACGCGAGTGGAATACCGCGCCGGGCCAGCGCCTCGTACGCCGTACGCATCTGGGCGGCGGAGTAGTTGCTGACACCGACTGCTTTGATCTTGCCTGCCTCGACCGCGTCTGCCATCAGCTCCATAAGCGCCGGAGTGTCAACGCGCCGGCTCGGAAAATGATGTTGGTAAAGGTCGATCGAGCTGCGCCGTAGATTGCTCAGGCTGGCCTGCAGTGCGTTGGGCAAGTCCTGAGTGTGTCCGAATGGAGTCGGTGGGAACTTGGTGGCGATCACAACGTCCTTGCCCTCCGCGAGCTTGCCCAGCCGGCGCTCCGAGCCACCCGCACTATACATAGCCGCCGTATCAAAGAAGTTGATCTCCGCCGCCAGGCTGGCGTCGAAGGCTGCCTGTTCGTCAGCGGCGTTCGTCCCGCCGTACGAGCTCTTGGCTGGCATGAGCCGCTGTGCACCGCTCGCCTCGCCCCAGATCATGACACCTAACCCGAGTCGCGGTACCCGGACCTCAGTGCCACCCAGCGTTACTGTCTCCGCCATCTTGACGCTCCAAACTGTCCGAACATGCCAGCCGTTTGCCAGTGCCAGCGATCCTAGATTGCCGCACTGTCCTGCGGTCCGCAGTGGAGTGCCCAGCTGTGGTGGAGAAATAAATGCGTCGTCCTTCCGGTTGTCTCGAGCAGACCGAAACGAGGACGGATTTATGGGCATCACACGTTTGAACCACGCAGTGCTGTTTGTGCGCGATCTTGAAACCAGCGTGGCCTTCTATACCGACGTACTGGGTTTCAGCCGGATCGATATGACGCCGGATGGATTCGCCGGTGCGGCGTTCCTGCAGGCGCCCGGTTCGACCAACGACCACGATTTGGGGCTGTTCGAGATCGGTGCCAATGCAGAGCCGTCGGGTGCGGGACGTACGACGGTCGGGCTTTATCACCTGGCCTGGGAGATCGACACGCTTGCGGAGATGAAGGAGCTGGCGTCCTCGCTTGCGGAGAACAGTGCCCTTGCCGGTTCGTCGGACCACGGCACGACGAAGAGCCTCTACGGCAAGGATCCCGACGGTCTGGAGTTCGAGATTGCCTGGATCATTCCGGCCGATCGGCTGGACGAGGCTGCCCGACAGGCCCGCAAGCAGATCCGTCGGCTCGACCTCGACCAGGAGATTGCCCGCTACGGCGCCGACACCCGCGGTGGGATCGGCATTTCGGTCCCGATCGGCTGACGGAGGCGTCCGGAGATCCCTCACGGGAGCCGGCACACCAACTCCACTACTCCTCAGCAGACATCAGACGGAACGTCGCACCCTCCCGTCGAATGCGGCCAGCGACAGGATCAGCAAAGTGGCTGCCGATGATCACCGTGTCCGAATCAGCGAACCGCTCGATGAGGTGGGACCGGGAAGCCTGAGCTTGACTGGCATGGAAGTCCGATGCGCCCCAATCGGGATAGGCAATCTGGCAGGGATGGTGCATCACATCACCGGTAAATCACCGCGGACCGTCCGCCTGACTCGATCATCACGCTGACGTGATGCGGTGTGTGGCCGGGTGATGGCACCAGCCGGACGCCGTCAGTGACCACATGATCATCGGCAACCAGGTCGACCAACCCGGCCTCATACACCGGCAGCACAGAATCGGAGAAACCCGCGTGCTGGTCGGCAATCGCGTTCTCAGGTATTGATTGCCAATAGCGAAACTCCTCGGCCGACATCACCTAACGGGCGGCGGGGAACGTGGGCCGCCAGGCCCCATCGACCGGCCGGGTGTCGTCAACAAAATTGGGTGTCAACCATGGCGCATGGGCGACAGCAGCCGGATCGAACCTCGGAATGAGCCCCTGAAGCGCGGCCATGGCGTCCACTTCCCCGATACGAAGGATCGTGGCATCACCTACATGCCAGCGCAGAATCTCCATGTCGCCACCCTTCCATGGCACCGTGGCCGGTCGACTTCGATCATGTCGCCGTCTAGCCTCATAGATGTGAGAACCGCTGTCGCCGGGCAACGCGTCCCGCGGCTGGGTGGTTCGCGCCTACTCGGATCAGTGCGTGAGCTGCGTCGCGATTACCTCGGCACAATTTCGCGCGCGGCCGACGAGATCGGCGGGCTCGCACGCATTAGTGCTGGGCCGCCCGGGTGGCGTGTCACGTTCTACAGCGTGTCGTCGCCGGAGCTGGCGGCCGAGATCCTCGGTCAGCCGGACCGCTTCCGCAAGAATGGGCCCGGCTATCGGGAGTTACGCCGGGAGCTGGGCGAGAACCTGCTCACCAGCGAGGACGAGAGTTGGCACCGACAGCGTCGGTTCCTCGCGCCGATCTTCACGCGGCGCCGCATCGCCGGCGATTACATCCACATCATGATCGAGGAGGCGGAACGTCTCGTCGAGCGCTGGCAAGCCGCCGCCACAGAGGGCCGCAGCGTCGACCTCTACCCCGAGATGGTGGAGATTACCTCGCGAGTGATTGGGCGCATCCTGTTTGGCGCCGACGTGGCGCGCGCCATCCCTCAACTCACTCGCTTCAGGATCGTCAACGAGGAACTGCTTCGTCGCTTCGTCAGCGCGCACCCGACGCCACGATGGCTGCCGACACCCCACAACAGGCGTTTGACCTACGAGCTAGCGCAGGTCCGCCACATTGTTGACGAGATCATTACCGAGCGGCAATCGGAACGGGTGAAGCGACCCACTGCGGACATGCTCGACTTACTGGTGGCTGCACGCGACGCTGAGAACGCCTCTGATCGGCTTACTGATACCGAAGTCGCCAACCAGGTGCTTCTCTTCCTCATTGCAGGCCGCGAGACAACAGCGGTGACGCTTGCCTGCACTCTTCTCCAGCTCGCGCTGGCCCCGCAGTGGCAAACGACACTGCGCGAGGAGATCATCGAACAGCTGCATGGACGGATGCCGTCAGCTGAGGAGGTCCACCAACTGGAGTGGACCGACCGCTTTCTGCGTGAATCAATGAGGCTCTATCCGGCTGCCCATGGCATGAACCGAAGCACTCGTGAGGATGAAATCCTTGGCGGCTACCACATTCCGGCCGGATCGTGGGTCGAAGTATCGGTCTGGGGGATCCACCATTCACCTGCGGTGTGGCACGAGCCTGAAATCTTCGATCCTCGGCGCTTCGACGTTCCGGCTGGGCAGTTCCCTGGCGGCCACAGGTATGCGTGGATGCCCTTCGGTGCAGGGCCACGCGCATGCATCGGCACGCAGATCGCAATGCTTGAGATTCCGATCGTGATCGCCGCCATTCTTCAGGCATTTGTGCTGGAGACCTCGCTGAGCTCAGTGCCACTGCATGCTGCGATAACGGTGCTTCCCAGTGCTGCTCTGCCTCTTCAATTGCGGCCGCTGCAAGAAACGTGATCGAGGGCCACCTGCAGATGAATTCTCAGAAACTCCCTGGAAACTTCACTCCAGATGAGCCTGCGATCCGCACCTCAGGCGTGCGCTAGTCGAGCAGGCTGCAGCTAGGGTGAGGTTTCCAGCGTGGCCGGCCGGAAGGGCGCGTCACCCAGCACGTCCGTGTTCCAGGGCCACCCATCCCAGATGCTGCGATCTAGGTAGTGTCCAGACATGACAGCGACTCCGGTCGAGAAGACCTACGTCATGCTGATGGTTGCCGACATGACGCGCGCCCTGCGCTTCTACAGCGAAGCGTTCGCCGTGACGGTTGTGATCAGCTCACCGCACTGGAGTGAGTTCATCGTGGCCGGCACCAACGTCGCGCTCCATCCAGGCGGCAGCGGCAACGAGACCCACACCGGACTCGGCTTCGAGGTAAAAGACCTCGACGCGGCGCTGCAACGGGTGACTGAGGTCGGCGGCCGGATCACGAGCCCACCTCGCGAGAGGCCTCAGGAGCGGATCCGGGTCGGGGAGATTGCCGACACCGAAGGCAATTTGATCACCGTTGCCAAGGTGACTGGCTAGCTGGCTGAGTCACGGAAAGACACCCGTCGCGGCCTGGTGCACATCGTCCGGCGCTGAAATGAGGGCACGGATTTGACCGTCTGGATTGGGCGCACCTGCGCTTCACTGCGCACAAGTCGGCCTAGGTGGTGAGCAGCGCGCGAACCGCCTCTCGGGCAGAACTTGGCGAGTCTGAATCACAGGCCGCCCGCGCCGCTCGTCGGCAGACATCGAGAGTCACCGCGGCGAGGCTGCGACTGATCTCGGCGAGGGCTCCGGGTGCCATTGAGAGGCTCGAAACACCCAGACCGGCGAGGACCAATGCCAGCTGCGGATCGGCCGCGGCCTCACCGCACACTCCGACTGGCTTGCCGCTGTCGGCCGCTGCTCCGGTCACCATCTCGACCATCCGCAGCAGCGCTGGCTGCCACGGATCGTTCAGTGAGGCAAGACTCGCGGAGTGGCGATCCGCGGCGAAGGTGTACTGGGCTAGGTCGTTGGTACCAATGCTGACGAAGTCGACCTCGGCCAAGATCAGCTCGGCCTGTAAGGCAGCAGCCGGGGTTTCGATCATGACGCCGATGATCGGCAAGCCGGCATCGTCTGCGCCTTGGGCAAAGCTCCGGACTTCGTCGACGGTGGTGATCATGGGCGCCATGACCCAGACCTCGGCAGTCTCGGCCTCGGCCGCCACCTTGATCGCCATCAGTTGATCATGAAGCAATTCGGGGTGGGATGCGGCCGTGCGGAATCCGCGTACACCCAGGGCCGGGTTGGGCTCCTCGACGTAGCCCAAGAACGGCATCGGCTTGTCAGAACCGGCGTCCAGCGTGCGCACCACCACTCGACGCCCGGCGAACCGTGAGAACACCGCGCGGCACGCATTGACCTGCTCGCCAACCGATGGCGCCTCGGTTCTGCCCAGGAAGTAGAGCTCGGTGCGGTACAAACCCACTCCCTCGGCGCCGCACTCGAGGGCCGATGCTATGTCACGAGCGGATCCGATATTCGCAAGCAGGGCGACGCGGTGGCCGTCCGCGGTGCTGCCGGGGCTCATCAGCTTCTCTCGATGTGGCCGGAGGACCGGAGCAGTTGCCGCTTGTTGATCAACCGTGGGTTCTTTGATCACTTCGCCGGTGATGCCGTCGACCAGCAGCAACGTTCCATCGGGAATGGCGGTTGCGCTGGGTACACCGACGACCGCCGGAATGCCGAGCGACCGGGCGATGATCGCGGTATGCGAGGTGGCTCCGCCCTCTTCCGCGACGATGGCCAGGCAGCGGGCTGTATCGAGTCCGGCGGTGTCTGCAGGTGCAAGATCAACTGCGAGCAAGACGAAGGGATGTCCGGGATCAGGCACGCCGGGAGCAGCGCGCCCGGTGAGCGAGGAGACCATGCGGTTGCGGATGTCGTAGAGGTCGGAAACCCGTTCTGCCTGGCGGGGTCCTGCTGCACCGATTGTGTCGGCGACCGACCCGATGGCCTCCCATGCGGCACGCTCTGGTGTGAGACCGCGGTCCCGGATGCGCAGGGACGCGTCCGCAATCAGATCAGGGTCGGTGGCCATCGCGGCGGTGGCCTCCAGCAGCTGGCCCACGGTCCCAGCCGCGGTACTCCGACTCCGCAGCTGCTCAGCTGTGTCGGTGGCCACATTGGCGAGCCGTTTGATGGCCGCCGGCCGTTCAGCTTCTGGGACGCGGATCGTCGGATCAGGCTCGGTGATCGGATCGGGCATCCGCAGCGCCGGACCGACCACCCGCCCCGGGCTGACTCCGATCGGATGCGGGCTGAGCCGGTCATGACCGACAGTCTCCCGGCCGAGTCTGTCGCGGCCCGCGAGCTCGGAGAAACCATTGCGTACCAACGCAAGGATGCGATCAACCGCGACCGCGGCGTCGGCGCCGTCGGCTTCGACCCGGAGCACATCACCCGCCTGGGCACCGAGTGACATCAAGGCCGTCGGGCTGCGCGCCGAGACTGGCGCCGAGCGATCGGTGGCGACCATCACCCGCGCATCTACGAAAGCGAGTGCCTCGACGATGAGCGCCGCGGGTCGCGCGTGAATGCCGTCGGGGTTGACGATAGTGGCCTTCGCGACGATTGCCGCTGGAGCGATGATCGAGTCGGCCGCCTCTATCGGAGGTTGCGTTTGGCCCAACTGAGCAGCCTTGGCCTGGAGTGCCTGCTCCGCATCCCGAGCCACAGCGTCGAGTTCAGCACCTCCAGCTGCTGAGATAACGGAAGCAAAGATCCCTTCGACAAAGGCAGCGGGAACCAGCCGGGTCTGGATGCCAGGCTCTGGCACGAGCTCGAGAGCGAGCTCAGCACTTAACACGGCCGAGCCGAGATCCATGATCACGACGACGCCTCCGCCATCCTCAGCCGCGACGATCGCCTCCGCCACGCGTGCCGCGTCGGTGCCGAGGCGATCATCTGATGTGCCTGCCGCGATTTCGATGCGCGGAGCTGGACCGTGCACCATCTGCAGCGCCAGGTTCACGGCCGCACGGGCTAGGTCCGGGCTGTGGGAGACAACAACGATCCCCACCATCGAGGTCAATCCGCGCACTCAGCCGCAAGTGCGTCGAAGAGCATCGACATGGAGGCAGCACCGGGATCCATATGCCCAGCGCTGCGTTCACCCAAGTAGCTCGCTCGTCCCTTGCGGGCCACCATCGGCACGGTTGCGTCCCGGCCAGCCGCCGCGGCATCACGCCCGGCCGTCACCGCGGCGACAAGATCACCACCCTTCTTGATCACCGCTTCCATGGCGTCGAGCGCCGGCGAGAGCGCGTCGACCATGGTCTTGTCACCAGGCTTAGCTTTGCCGCGCTCCACAACGCCGGTCAGCCCAGCGCGCAGTGCCGTATGTAGAGCTTCGGCGTCAAGTTCGATCGCCGGTCCGGTCGCGCCGGGAAGAACGTCCCGTACAAGGGCCCGCTGGCGCCACCGACGGACATCACCAGCGTCATGGCAACCGTCTTGAACAGGTCGTTGACGCCTGCTGGCTGCCCTCCGTCAAGCTTGTCGATCACCGCGTTCATGCCCCGAGCCATGTTGATGCCATGATCGGCATCGCCGATCGCTGAGTCCAGCTCGGTCAGTTCAACTTGGTTCTTGATCACTAGCTCGTGAAAGCGTCGCAACCAGCCGGTCAGCTGGTCGAGGGTGACCACGGCGTGCGACACGGTCCTATATTCCCCACCGAAGGCCCGCGGTGCTCACCGGGGCATCCCACAACCTGATCAACTCCTGGTCCGCACGGAGCAGGGTGACCGAGCAGCCGGCCATCTCCAGCGAGGTGATGTAGTTTCCGACCAGATTGCGAGCGACCGTGATCCGCGCCTTGTCGATGATCTTGGCGACTTCGCCGTACATCAGATACAGCTCGAGCAGCGGCGTGCCGCCCATGCCATTCAGCATCACGATCACGGGGCCTGATGTGAAGTCAAGATCAGCAAGGATCGGCTCCAGCAACTGCTCGGCAATCTCGCGCGCGCTCGCCAACCGGACCCGGCGCCGACCGGGCTCGCCATGAATGCCAATGCCGAGCTCCATCTCGTCCTCGGCAAGCTCAAAGGTCGGCTTACCTGCGGCCGGCACCGTGCAGCTGGTGAGGGCCATACCCATCGAGCGGCCGGCATTGTTGATCGCTCCCGCTAGCGCTACGAGATCCTCCAGCGGGCGACCTTCCTCGGCGGCCGCACCAACCAGCTTTTCCAGCAGCACCGTCACACCCACACCGCGCCGACCGGCCGTATAGAGCGAGTCCTGGACGGCGACATCGTCATTGACGACGACAGTCTCGACGGTGATGCCGGTTTCGGCCGCTGCGAGCTCGGCCGCCATCTCGAAGTTCATGACGTCACCGGTGTAGTTCTTCACAATATGCAGTACGCCATTGCCCGCGTCGACACCTTTGGTCGCCTCGAGCATCTGATCAGGCGTCGGCGACGTGAAGATCTCTCCGGCACAGGCAGCATCAAGCATGCCCAACCCCACGTAACCGCCATGCAACGGTTCGTGGCCAGAACCGCCGCCTGACACCAAACCGACCTTGCCCGCCTTCGGTGCGTCGCCGCGATAGATGATGCGGTTGGTGTGGTCGACGCGCACCTCGGGATGAGCAGCCTCGATGCCGATCAGGGCCTCCGCGACCACATCCTGCGGGTCGTTGATGAGCTTCTTCATAGCCGCGACCCTAGATCACGCATGAAGGCTGGCGGACCACCTTTCCTCGATGCGGCCGTACTTCCACACCATGATGGCCGCCAGCCAAGTGACGATAAACAGCGCGACGATCGAGTAGCCCACGAGGTCCAGGTTGAGGTTCGCGATCGCCGCCAATGGTCCTGACGTGATGCCGGTCTTCTCGGTCAGGATAGAGATCAATTCGATGGTTCCGATGATCAAGGCCACCGCGACGGAGAGCCCAGTGACCGTGATGTTGTAGTAGATCTTGCGAACCGGCTTGGAAAAGGCCCAGCCGTACGCGAAGTTCATGAAGCAGCCATCGATGGTGTCCAGCAAACTCATGCCGGCTGCAAACAAGATCGGCAACGTGAGGATGGCGTACCAGGGCAGGGCGAATGCCGCTGCGCCACCGGCCAGCACCAGCAGCCCAACCTCGGTAGCCGTGTCGAAGCCGAGTCCAAAGAGCACTCCGATTGGGTACATCTGCCAGGGCTTGGTCACTGTCTTTGTCGCGCCGGCCAGGATCTTGTTCATGAAGCCGCGGTTGTTCAGCTGCTGCTCGAGTGCCTGTTCGTCGTACTCGCCCCGGCGCATCCTGCGAAATACCTTGACGATGCCGATCAAGATCACGAGGTTGATGATCCCGATGATGTACAGAAACGTGCCGGAGACCGCGGTTCCGACTACTCCGGTGATCTGTTGTAGCAGCGAGGAATCATCCTCAACCTGCCCAGCCAGAGCGCGTACGCCCATTGCCAACAGCGCGACCAATGCGAAGACGATGGTCGAGTGGCCTAGGGAGAACCAGAATCCAACCGAAACCGGGCGCTTACCCTCAGCCATGAGCTTGCGGGTGGTGTTGTCGATCGCAGCAATGTGATCGGCGTCGAATGCATGCCGCATGCCCAGGGTGTACGCCGTGAGCCCCAGCCCCACGCCCAACACCTGGGTCGAGCTGACCTGATAGTGCTGGGGTGCCACGATTCCGACGAGTACGCCCCAGCCGATTACGTGGAGCATCAAGATGAAGCTCGCCATGCCGGCGATCGAACGCCACTCCTGCCGGGTGAGCCTGCCGCGAAGTCGCGCGGGCATGCTTCGGACAGCTGCGATACCTGGTGCTGACAAAGCCGGCCTCCCCCAATACCAAAATTTCGGCGCGCTCGTTCCAGATGCGACATTATCGCATGTGCTCCTAGATGCGATAGTGTCGCAAGTACTTCGCGGGCCACGGATTAGCAGGAGAATCAAGAGGTGCAGCCCGGAATGAGTTCGGCAGGATCGGCGTCTCCGCCACGAGTCGAGGCCGCGCTGGGCTTGCTGCGTGACCAGCACGAGCGCGTGACCAGAGCTCGCCAGGCCGTCATTGAGGTTCTCGACGGCACAAATGAGCACCTGGCCGCTGACGAGATCGTCGCGCGGGTCGAAGCATCGGCTCCTGGGGTTCACCGGGCGACCGTCTATCGCGCCTTGTCGACACTCGGCGAGCTTGGGCTCGTCACCCATACTCACGTCGGTAATTCAGCCGCGGTCTACCATCTCGCCCTGCCTGCGCGGACCGACGAGGCCGCGTCGGCCCCGCATGCGCATCTGCAGTGCACCAACTGCCAGTCCGTGATCGACATCCCCGTCGACGTTCTTGATTCGTTGATCAGCCGGGTCGACCGCGAGCTCGGCTTCCAGGTCGAGCCGCATCACGCCGCGCTGCTGGGCCTCTGCGCCGACTGCCGAGTGTCACAACTGCCGAAACCGGTCAGAGACAACAAACCTAGAACGATTTAGCTTCGGCACTATGACGAGCTGTTCGCTCCGACGACTGCAGGAGCCTGCGGTGCAAGAACGATGAGATGGATGGCGCCCGCAGCACCGCAGGCGACGAAGGAGTCGGAACCCGCGAACAGCTTGT
>Ga0307320_10000390_pt1 | contig 15711 bp, 19 predicted proteins | sample ER_DNA_369_FD_194495 | JGI IMG/M metagenome (GOLD analysis project Ga0307320, IMG submission 194495) | Bulk soil microbial communities from the East River watershed near Crested Butte, Colorado, United States - ER_DNA_369 | ecosystem: Environmental > Terrestrial > Soil > Floodplain | place...
GTGCGATCCCGCCAGTACATGCACCAGCACCCGTAGCCCGGCGTGTTGCGGTGCCCACCGCGCGGGCCCCTGCGCTCGAAGAGGTCTACGAGGTCGGCCCACCGCTCCTTCGTAGCGGGAAGAACCCTGAACGAGCTCACTCCACGAGCTCAAGCCTCTGGTTCTCGCGATAGCGGCGGCCGACCTTCGCCGAGGGCCTGCCGTCGGTCATGACGATGTCTGCGGTGAAGTCGTTCTCCCCGCGGATCAAGGCCGAGCCCACGCCGTACGAGTCGACCGGCACGCCTCGCTCCTCGAACGCCCGGATCCGCTCGACGTCGAACCCGCCGGAGACGACGATCTTGACCTGCTCGAACCCGTCGTGGTCGAGCGCCTCGCGCACCTTGTGCACCAGCCGCTCGTTGACGCCGCGGGGGTCGAAGTCGCCCAGCTCGCCCCAGAGCGAGCGGTCGACGAGCTGCCCCGAGGTGTCCAGCCGGACGCCCCAGAGCCGCGGGCCGAGCGCGCGCGCCACCTCGAGCGCCGTCGCGACGGAGTCGTTCTCGAAGTCGACGAGCACGGTGACGTTGATGTCGGGGTCGATGTTCTCGACGAACTTCGTCGCCGCGAGCACCGTGTTGCCACCGTACGAGGCGATCAGGGCGTGCGGGACGGTGCCGATTCCACGGCCGCCCCACCACGACGCCTGCGCGTCGGAGGTGACTCCAATCTGGGCGCCGACGACGAGCCCCGCGACGTAGGCGGCGTACCCGTCACCCGTCTGCACGCGGTGATGGTCATGCCGGGCAGGCATGAAGATGATCGGCTTGCGGTTGGCCGCCTCCAGCACGCGGACGACGTTGGTCGTGATCAGCGTCCGGCGCGCGAGCACGCCGAGGTAGACGGTCTCGAGGTGCGCGAAGCCGGTGTAGTCGCCCTCGATCGTGAGCACCGGCTCGTACGGCTCGATCCGGTCGCCGTCGTAGAGCGCGTGGACGGTGAGATCGTCCCAGTCGTCTGCGCAGAGCTTGAGCACCGCGGTCGCCTCGTCGACCCCGCCGAGGTACGAGTGACGCTTCTGGAAGGCCTGCATCACCACGCGCGGGTGGCGCCCGTCGCGGATGAGCACCTCGCGCGTGTGGTTGAAGTACGCGTCGGTGTAGTACCCCTCCCGCATCTTCTCGACCGGGAGCTCGAAGATCTCGGGCGGGAGCCTCTTAGTTCTTGTTCGTTGCTCCATCGGCGTTCCGCTCGAGCTCGAGGCACGCGGCGAGCGCGGCTTCCGCGACCTCGAGCTGCTGTGGCGTCGGCTCGGCCGTGGCGAGCCGGTGTTGCAGCTCGTGCCCGGGGCGGGCCAGCGCGCGCGAGAGCGGATTGTCCGGGTTGCGCGTCATCCAGCCGAAGATCTCGGTCGACGCGGCGAGCGCACCGAGCTGGGCGGTGAAGCGAGCGGGCACCCGCAGGTGCTCCGGCGCGCGTGAGGCGAGGGTCGCGCCGACGGCCGAGCTCGCGATCAGCGGGCCGAGCAGGTGCGAGCCGCAGCGCTCGTGCTCGCGTGCGCGCGGCTCCCCGTGCTCGTAGCTGCCGATCGAGATGTGCTCGGCGCCGTGGTACGCGGCGAGATCGGAGCCGCGGACGGCAAGAGCGGCGGGAGCGAGCGAGAGGAACCCGCTGACCAGCTCGCGCGCGAGCGGGCTCAACCGCTTCGACTCCTTGACGGCCCGGACGACGAGCGCCGTCCCGCCCATCGCGGCGAGCACCTGCGGCCGCTCGAAGGGAAGCTTCGCCTCCGGAAGCCGCCGCCGCACCTGTGGCAGCAGGGCGAAGACCTCCGCAATTCGCGCCGGCCCGCGCAGAAACGGATTCCGGACCCGCGCGGCCTGCAGACGCTTGTACTCGGAGGCGACCCTGAGCTCGCCGTCCGCGGTGCGGATCGCACACGCCCAGGCCGTCGGGCCGTGCACGAGCACACCGTTCGGAAGCGCCATCCCGCCGAGGCGGACCTTGTCGTCCATCGCGGAGAGCCTAGCGACCGCCGGTCACCTCGACGGCGGCATGGCGGAAGCACTGCACCGCGAGCTCGAGGTCGTCCACGGCGATCCGCTCGTCGGCCGAGTGGATCAGCCGCGCGGCGACCTGCGGGTCCATCGCCCTCATCGGGAAGAAACCGTACGCGACGGTGCCGAACGCATCCCGCAGCCAGTGGCTGTCGGTGAACCCGGCCACCGGGACCGGAAGCACGCTCGCCTCGGGCTCGACCTGCGCGACGAAGCTCTCGATCGCGTCCCAGAGCGGCCCACCGAGCGGCGAGCGCGTGCCGCCGCGCCCCTCGACCCACTCGAAGTCGTAGTCGCCTTCGCCGAGCACCTCTCGCAGCACCGGCTCGACCTCGGCCTGGGTCTGCCCCGGCAGCAGGCGGCAGTCGACCACGACCTCGCAGATGTGCGGGATGACGTTCCGTCGCTCGGAGGCGGAGATCATCGTCGGCGAGAGCGTGAGTGAGAGCAGCGGTTCCAGCAGCTCCGCGGCCAACTCGTCCCCGCCGCGGGCGAGCTCCAGGGCCTCGGTTGCCTCCAGCGGCTGCCCGGCAACCGCCTGGATCATGGCTTGGGTCTCGGGGCCGAGCTGCAGCTCCGGCCGGTGCGCGGCGAGTCGCTCGATCAGCGGAGCCGCCTTCACGAGCGCGTTGTCTGCGATCCCCGGGACAGATGCGTGGCCGGCGCGCCCGTGCACGCGCAGCCGAAACGGCGAGCTCATCTTCTCCGCGCTCGAGCAGAGGTAGAACGGGCGGCCGAAGAGCTCCATCCGCTCGCCGGCACCCTCGTTCAGCGCGTAGTCGGTTCGCACCGCCTCCGGGTGCTGCTCGCACAGCCACGGGAGCCCGAACCCCTGGCCGACCTCCTCGTCGGCGCACGCGGCGAAGGCGAGGTCGCCGGCCGGCCGGAACCCCTCCCGTGCCAGGGACGCGATTGCGACCGCGCTCGCGGCGACCTGCCCCTTCATGTCGAGCGCGCCGCGGCCCCAGATCTCCCCTTCGCGCACCTCGCCAGACCACGGGTCGACCTGCCATTCGGCCGCGTCCGCCACGACCGTGTCGGTGTGCGAGAGCAGCATCAGGCTCGGGCCGCCGCCGCTTCCGGGAAGCCGCGCGACGAGATTCGCCCGCTCGGGCACCTTCGCGTAGAGCTCGCTCTCGACCCCGCTCTCGGCGAGGTAGTCGCGCAGGAGCTCCGCGGCCTGAGTCTCGTTTCCGGGCGGGTTGACCGTGTCGAGCCTGATGAGCTCCTGCAGGAGCCTGGTCACCTCGTCGCGGAGCGAGTCAGCCCTCCTCGTTCGCGAGGTCGGTGAGCCGGTTCCGGGCCTGCCAGAGCTCCGGGTAGAAGCGCTGCTTGATCAAGCTGCCGAGCAGCTCGACCGGAGTGCCCTGCGTTCCGACGACCTGGTCGCCGATCACCCGCGCGACGACGAGGTAGTGGCGCATCCGCCAGAGGCTGACCCGCTCGTCCCAGGAGATGAGCAACTCCGCGAGCTGGTAGAGGTCTTCGTGCTCGCGCCCTTGCCGGTAGAGCTCGACGACGTTCAAGCCCGCCTCGCGCAGGCGGGCAGAGAACGCCTGCCCGAGTTGCGGCGTGATCCGCCGGATCTCGCGGAAGCCCGGTGAGTCGAAGCCGCTTCCGTGGCCGAGCACCTTCCGGATCTCCTGGTACTCCCACGGCGACATCTCCTCGAGCATGTCGAGCTGCCGGATCACGTAGTCCACGGCGAGCACGGAGCGCCGCAGCAGCCGCTGGGCGGCTGAGAGCTCGCCCTGCTCGAGCAGCCGCGTCGCCTCCTCGACCTCCGTCCACGCGAGCTTCAGCCAGAGCTCGGAGGCCTGGTGCACGGTCTGGAAGAGGAGCTCGTCGCGATGGACCTGCTCGTCCGGCCGCTTCTGCAACGCGAGCAAGTCGTCGGTCCGGAGGTAGCGCTCGTAGTCACTCGCGCCCTCGCCCTCGAGGATCGGCTGGCTGTAGTCCTCGGCGGCCATCAGCTCGGCGGCTGGAAGAGGTAGAGCTCGTAACCGTCGGGGTCGACGACCTGTACCGCGGTGCCCCACTCGTCTCGCATCGTCTCCTTGACGTCGGCTCCGGCGCTGCGAACCCGCTCCGCAGCAGCGTCGGCGTCGGCGACTTCCAGGCTGACGTGGATCGTTCCGGAAGAGAGCCCGCCGATCCCTTCGTGCGCTCTGTGCAGCGCGAACCGGGTTCCGGCGAGCGCGGCCTCCTGCCAGTCGTCGTCGCCCACGAGCGGGATGCCGAGCAGGTCGCGGTAAAAGCGAAGCGACCGCTCCATGTCGGAGACGTAGAGGTAGACGACGCCGACCGAGCGGACGAGCGGCTCCGCGAGTGTCCCCATCGGACGGAGCATACTTTCCCTCATGAGCGACCTCTTCGCCGACGCCGCGCGGGAACGGCTGCACGAGGTGGCACCGCTCGCGCTGCGACTGCGGCCGCGCTCGCTCGACGAGTTCGTCGGCCAGGAGCAGGTGCTCGGCGAGGGCTCGGCGCTGCGGCTTGCGATCGCGGAGGACCGCGTCGGCTCGGCCATTCTCTACGGCCCGCCCGGGACGGGCAAGACGACGCTCGCCCGGATCGTGGCCGAGACCACCGGCGCCGCCTTCGAGGAGCTCTCTGCGGTCTCGGCGAGCGTCTCCGACGTCCGCGCGGTGCTCGCGCGGGCACGCGACCGTCTGGGCGGCTCGGGGCAGCGGACGATCCTGTTCCTCGACGAGATCCACCGCTTCAACAAGGCGCAACAGGACGCGCTCCTGCCGGCGGTCGAGGAAGGGCTCGTGACGCTGATCGGCGCGACCACCGAGAACCCGTACTTCGAGGTCAACTCGGCGCTGCTCTCGCGCTGCCAGATCTACGAGCTCGTGCCGCTGGGCGAGCAGGAGCTGCGCGTGATCGTGGCCCGCGGGGCGACGGCGCTCGACGCCGACGTCCCGGAGGAGGTAGCGGCCCTCGTCGCACGGCGCGCCGGCGGGGACGCGCGCAACGCCTTGAACATCCTCGAGCTGGCCACGCAGACGGCGCGCGCAGAGGGTGTCCCGGTCTCGGATGAGCACGTCGAGGACGCCGCGCGCAAGCGGCCCCTCGTCTACGACAAGGGCGGCGACGCGCACTACGACTTCATCTCGGCGTTCATCAAGTCGATGCGCGGCTCGGATCCCGATGCCGCCGTCTACTACCTGGCCGCGATGCTCGAAGGCGGCGAGGACGCACGGTACGTGGCGCGGCGGATGATCGTGCTCGCCTCCGAGGACATCGGCAACGCCGATCCCCGAGCCCTGCTCGTCGCGGTCGCCGCGGCGCAGGCGGTGGAGCACGTGGGCCTTCCGGAGGCCCGGCTGAACCTCGCGCAGGCCGCGATCTACCTCGCGCGGGCGCCGAAGTCGAATGCCTCCTACGTAGCGCTCGAGGAGGCGACCGCCGACGTGCGCGAGCAGGGCCAGGTGCGACCGCCGGATGCGCTTCGCGACGCGCACTACTACGGCGCAAAGAAGCTCGGCCGCGGCAAGGGCTACGTCTACCCCCACGACGACCCGCGCGGGTTCGAGACCGAGCACCTGCCGGATCCGCTGCGCGGCAAGCGGTATTACCGGCCCGGCGGCTCGGGCGAAGAGAGCGACGAGAGCGAGGACGCCTGAGCATGTGCTTTCCTGTGAGCGGGTCGTGCACCGTCGAGCCGCCATCGTCTGCCTGACGGCCCTCGCCGTCGTTTTCCCGCCCGCCGCGTCGGCAAGCCAGTTCGTCGACGTGGTCCGGAGCCGCGTTCCGGTGACCCTGAAGGTCGACGCCTCCGGCCGCGCGATCGTCTATTACCGGAAGGGTGGAGGCGCTCGCCACGTGCTCGTGGCCGGAGCCGTCAACGCGCGCCAGCCGAGCCGCACCGTGCGTCAGGTGCGCTTCCGGCTCGACTACAGCGGCGGGTGGCGATCGACAGGGGACACGCTCTGGAAGACCTTCGGCAACCGCTGCGGCGCCTACGACGGGCCGCGGCTGCCGAAGCTCGTGGCCGCCTGCCGTGCCTCGAACGGCTCCTACTGGGCCGTCCAGGAGTGGCAGGTCGACCAGCCGAACTTCGGGCTCCCTCCGTGGACGGTCCGCCAACGGTCATTCTCGCTTCGCATCTCGCACTGGAGCACGGCGACTGCGCGCCTGGAGGTCTACACCGACTGGATCTACGCAGGCCGCTTCCACGAGGTCTTCGGCCGCGCCACCTACCTCGGCCGGCCCGTCTACGGCTTCAGCAGCACCTCGCGAGGCGCTCCGACCGACGGCTACGGCCGGCTGATCTACCTCGACACCCTCGGCTCTTCCTACGGGCCGGGCTGGCGGCGGGAGAACGCCTTCCTGCCGCACCGGCCGACGGGCGTCTTCTGCGCCGGCTTCTACCGGCACGGCGGACGCGCGCCCGGGAACGGCACGCACTACCGCGTGACGATGGTCGGCCCGGGCGTGACGCCCGACGTCGCCGTCACCGTGCCAGGGCTCCACGACTTCCGCCGGGGCGCCTCGGCCGACGTCGCCTACGAGGCCCAGCAGAACCGGGTCCTCGACCGGCTCGCCGCAGGCGGGCGCTGGTGCCACCGGCACTGAGGGGTCGGCCGGTAGCCTCGGGCGCTCAGACCACGGAGAAGGAGGAGCGGATGGCGATCGAGCGGCATGCCCATACGACCTGGGAAGGCGACCTGCGCGACGGCACGGGACGGTTCGACCTCGGCAGCGGCGCGATCACCGGCCAGGAGGTGACGTTCGCCTCGCGCTTCGAGGAGCCGGGCGGAAAAACGAGCCCCGAGGAGCTGGTTGCGGCCGCACACGCGACCTGCTTCTCGATGTTCCTCGCGGGCGTTCTCGACAAGGCCGGTCACGCGCCGACCCGGCTCGAGACCGATGCGGTCTGCACGCTCGAGCAGCCGGACGCCGGCCCGCGGATCACTTCGATGCGGCTCACGGTGCGCGGCGAGGTCGACGGCATCGACGAGGATGCGTTCCGCGCCGCGGCGGAGGAGGCCAAGGCGGGCTGCCCCGTCTCGCACGCGCTCTCGGACAGCATCGAGGTCTCGCTCGAGGCCTCGCTCGACTAGGAGGGATCAAGGGTCAGTCGCTCGGCGCCGCAGCCGTCGTTTCGTCAAGCCCTCGAATCAGTCCGAGCCCTTCTCGATCCGCTTCGCCGCCATCTCGCCGAAGCTGTCGCCCATTCCCCGGTAGGCCGCGGCGGCGAGCTCGGCGTCGTACTCCGTTCGGCGGAACTGGAACTGGCCGTCGTCGGTGCGCACAGCCCAGGCGGCGCGGCGGTCGCCGTCGAGCGGCATCCCGACGCTCCCGGGGTTCAGCAGGTCGGTGCCGTCCGGCCCCGGCCGGCGGAACTGCTGGTGGCTGTGACCGAACACCACGAGCCGGTCGCGCACGCCAGCGAGCATGCTCTCCTCCCCGGGCTGCGGCTCGGGCGCGAAGCTCTCGACATCGGAGAGAGGCGAGCCGTGGACGTACAGGACACCGTCCAGCTCGGCCTGCGGCGGAAGGCCGTAGAGCCACTCGACGACGTCGTCGGCCAGGCCGCCCGTGAACAGATCGTAGACCTCCATCACCTCGGGGCGGTCGGCCGGAGGCTCGCGCAGCCAGCGCTCGCCGTTTCCTCGGATCCACGTCGCGTGCTCGAGCTGCCGCAGACGGTCGAGCGTCTCGAGCGGCCAGGGGCTCGGCGTGCCGTAGTCGCCGCCGAGGAGCCAGCGGTCGACTCCCTCCGCGGCCGCCTGCGGAAGCACCTGCTCGAGCGCGGGAAGGTTGCCGTGGATGTCGTAGAGCAGCCCGAGCATGCCTGGATAGTCTGACCCGGATGCGCCTGCACATGCACGAGTGGGGGGACCGGAGCGCGCCGCCCGTCGTGTGCTTGCACGGCGTCTCGGCCCACGGGCGCCGCTTCCGCAAGCTCGCGGAGAAGCGGTTGGCGACCCGGTTCCACGTGCTCGCGCCAGACCTGCGCGGCCATGGCCGCTCTGACCGCGACCCTCCCTGGGACCTCTCCACGCATGTGGACGACCTGGTCGAGACCCTGGACGACCTGGACGTCGGGGTCGCCGCATGGGTCGGGCACAGCCTCGGCGGGCGGCTGATCCTCGAGCTGGCGTCGCGCTCCCCGGCGCGGATCGGGTGTGCAGCGCTCCTCGACCCCGCGATCCAGATCCTTCCGCACGTCGGCCTCGACTTCGCCGAGGAAGCGGCGAAGGACCATTCGTACGCGGCCGTGGACGAGGCGATCGACGCCCGGCTCGCGAGCGGTGCTCCGACACCGCGCGAGTTCCTGGAAGAGGAGGCGCACGAGCACCTCGCGCCCTCGTCCGACGGCCGCCTGCGCTGGCAGGTCTGCCGCTCCGCGGTCGTGACGGGCTACAGCGAGCTCTGCCGAGAGCCTCCGCCTCCGGTCGTCTTGGGCGGGGTACCCGCGCTGCTGGTGCACGCGTCGCAGTTCGGGCTCGTTCGCGAGGAGCAGCTGAATGACTACGTGGCGGCGCTCGGCCAGGGCCTCGAGGTGGTCGCCGTCCCCGGAGGCCACATCGTCTACTGGGACGCGTACGAGGAGACGGCGAACGCGGTCGAGAAGTTCCTCATTCGTCACAGCCCCGTCTCACACGCGTGAATCAGCCGCCGATAAGCTGACTGCAGGGGGGAACACTGAGGGGGACCCCGGGGGTTGATTGGCGTGGGCTAGAGGATGCGCGCGCCGAGGGCGCTCGCGACCAGCTCGACCGCCAGCTTCGCGGTCTGGTTCTCCCGATCGAGAATCGGGTTCACCTCGACGACCTCGAGCGAGCCCACCGCGCCCGACTCGGCCACCAGCTCCATCGCCAGGTGCGCCTCGCGGTACGAGAGCCCGCCCCGCACCGGCGTCCCGACCCCGGGCGCGACGTCCGGGTCGACGACGTCCATGTCGAGGCTGACGTGGACGAAGCCGTCACCCGCGACGTGGTCGAGCGCCTCGCGCATCGCCGGCTCCACGCCGACGCGGTCGAGGTCGCTCATCGTGAACACCCGCGCATCGAGCTCGGCAAGGAGCTCCCGCTCGCCCGGGTCGAGCGAGCGCACACCCACGAGCGCCACCCGCCGCGAGTCGACCGCCGGAAGCGGGTACGCGTCGCTCTCGAACTCGGGGCCGGCGAGGCCGAGCGCGGCGGCGAGCGGCATGCCGTGGACGTTCCCGCTCGGCGACGTCTCGGGACGGTTCAGGTCGCCGTGGGCGTCGAGCCAGAGCACTCCGCCCGGGCCGCGCGCACGAGCGAGCCCACCGAGCGTCCCGAGCGCGACCGAGTGGTCGCCCCCGAGCACGAGTGGCAGGTACCCATCCTCCGCCGCTTGCGCCACCAACCCGGCGATGCGCTCGCAGGCGGCCTTGATCTCCCGGAGATACCGCACACGCTCGTCGCCCACCGAGGTCGCCTCGGCGACCGCGGTCTCGACGTCGCCACGGTCCTCGCACTGCCGCCCGAGCTCGGCGATCCGGTCGTCGAGCCCCGCGTAGCGGATGGCCGACGGGCCCATGTCGACACCGCGGCGCCCCGCCCCGAGGTCGAGACCGGCCCCGATCACCGCTACCGGCTGTAGCGTTTGCTGAGCGCCCACCGGGGAAGGCTAGCGTTGGCCGTCATGAATCACGCCGTCACGGACGAGTCGCGAATCCGCGTCCTCATCGCGGACGACGACCGGGCGTTCCTGCACTCGCTCCAGGAGCTGATCGACCGGCAGCCGGAGCTTGTCGTGATCGGAGCCGCGGGCGACGGCCTGGAGGCGATCGAGCTCGTCGAAGAGCTCGACCCCGACGCGGTCGTGCTCGACCTGCACATGCCCCGGCTCGACGGCGTCAGCGCAACGGCGCGGTTGCGCCACGACCATCCGAGCCTCTGCCTGATCGCGCTCACCGGCGACGAGGCGCCCTCGCTCCACCGCGCCGTGCGGGAGGCCGGTGCCGACGACGTGCTTCTGAAGAGCGCGCTCGTCGAGGGCCTGCTGGAGCGGCTGGCCGGCGCTCGCGCCTAGCGGCTCGGCAGGGGCTGGATCCCGCGAACGCAGACCAGGGCGACGGCGAATGGCATTCGTACCGTCTGGGACCGCTCGAACCAGCGGGCGTACCTGAAGCGAAAGGCGATCGTCCCGGAGCCGGATTCGGCACTCGGCACCGGCTCCGTCCAAAACCGCCGAGGCTGCCCGCCGACACAGCGTGCCGCAATCCGATAGCTGATCGGCACCATGCGCTCCTCCCCCGGCCCGATGCGAACGGGGTGCTCCTCGTCGAGCTGTCGGAGACGAGTGCCGAACTCGTTGAGCGGCGAGACCTGCACCTTCGTCGGCACGAGGATCGGGAAGTCGTCTGCGGACGCCTTCGGGACGCCCAGTACCGTGACGTCCAGCCGTCCGGTGTTGGCGATGGACATGCGGACATGAAGCCAGCCGTGCGGGCGATAGCGGGGGAACACCACCGGGACACCGCCGGAGGCTGCGAGGGGTTCGACCGTCACGCCCTCCGCTCCGGACACACCACCCCAGGAGCTTCCTTGCTCGAGCGGCGTAGCTCTGCAGCCAGAGGAACCCGACGATGAGGACCGCAGCCCCTGCCACTCCGAGCGCCACGAGCGCCGAGATGATCCAGAAACGTCGGGATCGGCCGCGACGAAGAGGTACGGCCCGTGCCTCCACGACGCCGACCTTAGTCGCACTGCTCACAAATGCCAACGGCTGTGATGGCGAGGGCCGGAATCGAACCGGCGACACCACGGTTTTCAGCCGTGTGCTCTACCAACTGAGCTACCTCGCCGCGGGCCGCCTAGTCTAGCCAGGCGCCACGCAAAAGAAGGACGTCCGGGCCGGTGCTACCGCGCCGCGAACGTCCTTTGGTCGGAGCCTAGACGCGATCGGCCTTGCGGGCAAGCAACGCGGTCCCGCCGCCACCGTGGAAGTCCGCAAAATCGGCAAATCCGCGGGCGACGAGCTCTCGGCGCAAGCGTTCCGGGGGCACCCAGATGGGAGTCTCCGGCCCGGCCGAGAACGAGAAGAGCAGGTGGCCGCCGGCCGCGACGACCCGTGCGAGCTCGTCGAAGAACGGGATCATGTTCGCGAGCACGACGAGGTCGAACGAGCCGTCCTCGAACGGCAACCGCGCCGCGTCGGCGGCCTCGTACCGCACCCGCTCGGCGAGCTCCGGCGGGGTGTTCGCTCGCGCCTGCGCAAGCATCCCCTCCGCCAGATCGACTCCGACGACCTGCGCCTGAGGAAACCGGCGGGCCGCCACGACCGCGGCGCTACCCGTTCCGGTGCCGAGATCGAGCACTCGCCGAGGCGACTCGGTGAGCGCGTCGAGCGCGCGCTCGAGCGGCTCGAACGCGTCGGGTCTCCGCATCGCGTCCCAGCTCGGCGCGAGGCGGTCGAACTGCGCCCGCATCGCCCACCGAAAGGCACGCCAGAGCCGAGGCCTCGCGACGACCGCCCTCGTGGCGACGCGGGCGAACCGCCGGCCGAACGTCCGCTCCAGCTCGGCGAGCTTCACGGCGTGCGAAGGTGGATCCGGACTTCCTGGTTCGGGCCCGCGCCGAACAGCGCAGCGGCGCTGCCGCCGCTGATCGCGATCGCGATGTTCCCGTACGAATCCTCGTAGAGGATGATGTCGCCCGGCCGCGCGTCCGCGAACGTCCGGGCCGCGGTCGCGTAGTAGCGGTCGAGCGCTAGCTCCAGCTCGACGGTCACGCCCGGCAGTACGCCTGCCTCCTCGAGGTGCTCGCGGGTGAGGTTGAGCTGCATGTTGCCGAAGTGGTCGACGTACAGGACGACCGCGCGGATCCGGTTCTTGCCGGCCTCCGGTGCAGGCACGTCGATGCGGACGAGCGCCTGCGGATCGACCGGCGGGCCGAGCTCCCGCAACGTGACGCCGAGCGAGAGGTGCGCCGCGGCCGGCGCGAAGAGGTCGCGGCCGTGGAAGGTTCGGGAAACCGTGTCGAGCGCGTACTCCGGGTTTGCCAGCTCGTGCGCCTCCTTCACGCCGCCGAGCGAGTCCGCGGCCGGAAGCAGCAGGCCGTTGTCGGGCCCGACGAGCAGCCGCCCGTCGCCCACGTCGAGCGCGAGGGGCCGGCGGTGACTCCCGACGCCGGGATCGACGACGGCCAGGTGCACCCCGCTCGGCATGTACGGCAGCGTGTTGGAGAGGACGAGCGCGCCCTGCAGTACCTGCTGCGGCGGGATCCCGTGCGTGATGTCGATGATCTCCGCCTCCGGCGCGATCCGCTTCATCACACCGTGGCACGTCCCGACGAAGTCGTCCTGCAGGCCGAAGTCGGAGAGGAACGTGATGATCACGGCCGGGAGCCTACGAGGTCAGCGGCCCCAAGACACAGTGTTGGTGCGCCCGAGATGCTGTGGTAGCCGACCCTACGGGCAAAGGCCCCCCGCATCTCTATTGTCGGCGCCGCCGAGTCGGCGCCTTGACCGCGGCCCGCGCGACGGCCGCGACGAGGCCGTCGAGGTCGTGCGGCTCGGCCTCGGCGACGACATGGATCCCGGCGGCCTCCGCCGCTCGGGTCGTCTCGGGGCCGATGGAGACGGCGGGAACGTCGAGCCCGAGCGCCGCCAGCGCCTGGGCGGCCGAGGCGGAGGCCAGCACGACGAGGTCGCCGTCCGGCGGCGGGTCGGGGCGAAGCTCGCGGGTGCGGTAGAGCGGAACGAATTCCGCGCCGATCTCTTCGACGAGAAGTGGGCGCGCGCGCTCCGCTCCGGCAAAGAGAACGCGGCCGGGCGGGCGCGGGAGCTCGGCGATCAGGCCCTCCTGGGTCGACACGCGCGGGACGAGCTCGGCGACGGCTCCGGCGTCTCGGAGCGCGGCTGCCGTACCCGGGCCGATCGCAGCGACAGGCGGGAGCGGGCCGTGCGCCCGGCGCACGAGCTCACGGGCGCCGAACGGGCTCGTGACGACGACCCAGTCGTAGCCCTCGACGTCGACCCGATCAGGACCGCTCGCCTCGACCTCGATCAGCGGGCAGCGCACGACCACATGGCCGAGCGCCTCGATCCGTTGCGCCATCGGCTCGATCTGACCGGCCGCGCGGGTGACGATCACGCGCAGGCGCTTCGGGGCGGGACCCATCCCTAACCCCCACCCACCTGGGGACTACTCACGGTAGCCGCGGCTGGCGCACGTGTCTGTGACGGATGTGTGCCGGCTTCGTCAATTCTGGGACAGGCCGGCGAGCTCCGCCGCGAGCGTCGCCGGATCGGTGCCCTGGCGACGCTCCACCCAGCTCCCGTCCTCGGCGGAGACCAGCGCCGTCAGCGTCTCGCCGTCGTGATGGGCCGCGACCGGCGCAAGGCAGCCGCCGCCGATCGCGAAGACGACAGCGCGTTCCGCCTCGACCCGCCGGCGCGTCTCGGCGTCATCCGCCCCTCCGACCAGCTCTTCCTCGCCTGCCCGCACTTGCAACGCCAGCGCCCCCTGACCCGCCTCCGGGAGCACCTCCTCCGGCGGAAAGCGGCGTCCGATCTCGGCGTCCAGGCCGAGCCGGTCGAGCCCGCAGGCCGCCAGCACCACGGCGTCGAGCCCGCGCTCACCCCGTTTGCGGAGTCGCGTGTCGATGTTCCCGCGCAGCGGCTCGATCGAGAGCGACGGATCCAGCGCCAGCAGCTGCGCCCGGCGCCGCACCGACGCCGTCCCGACGCGCATCCCCGGCCGAAGCTCGGCCGCGCCGCACAGCGCGTCACGAGGATCCTCGCGCTCGAGGTACGCACCGACGACAAGGCCCTCCGTGTCCGACGAGGTCATGTCCTTCGCCGAGTGCACCGCGACGTCGATCCGCCCGGCGAGAAGCGCCTCCTCGATCTCCTTCACGAAGACCCCGCGCGAGCCGATCTCGCCGAAGGGCTTCGTACGGTCGCGGTCGCCGGCAGTCGTGATCGGCACCAGGGCGATCTCGACCCCGGCCCGCCGCAGTCGCTCCGCCGCCCCCTCGGCCTGAGTCAGAGCGAGCCGCGAGCCGCGCGAGCCGATTCTCAGCAGCATCGGAGCGCTACTCCTCGCCGCGCCGCCGCGCCAGCTCCACGAGTTCCTCGGCGTCCCGCGAAAGCCGCGCCAGCTTCGCCGCGATGATCGCGACCCACGCGAGCAGGGCCACGAACACGACCAGGTACGCGGCCGCGACGTACTTCTCGCCACTCGTCACGTCAGGAGTTCACGCAGCTCTCGCAGCCGGGAGTCGAGCCGCTTCCCCGCGAGCTCGATCCGGTACATCGTCCCCGCCAGCGCCAGCAGCCCGGCCAGGCAGACGCAGAACGTGAGGAACATCGACCCCGCCATCTGCGGCCCGTGCTGGTTGAACACGGTCGGGTGGATGAAGTCGTTCGCAAGCCGGATTGAGAGCCAGCTGACCGGAATCAACACCACGCCGAAGAGCGCGTAGACCGCGCACATGTTCGCCCGGGCGGGCCCCGGCTCGACCGAGTAGCGGAGCATGAAGTAGGCCGAGTAGAAGAGGAACAGGATCAGGAAGGTCACGAGCTGGTTCGAGCTCCACGTCCACCAGATCCCCCACGACGAGCGGGCCCAGATCGAGCCGGTCACGAGCGTGAGCGCGCCGAAGATCACGCCCTGGTGGATGGCCGCGTAGCTCTCGAGGTCGGCACCGGGCGGGCGCTTCCAGAGATGCAGGAAGGCCTTCGCCGCGCCCCAGCCGAAGCACGCGTACGAGGTCAGCGCGATCGGCACGTGGATGTAGAAGATCTTCTGCGAGAGCCCCTGGTCGCCGTCGACCGGCGCATAGAAGAAGACGAGCGCGAGCGCAGTCCCGAACAGGCCGACGGTGCTCCAGGCAAGCACGGGCAGAGTGATCTGACGCAGGCGGGTCGGCACGGGAAAGCGCTGGAATCATCGCAGAACGGCACCGACGTCCGGCCGCGGATGGTTGATGCCGCGAGATCGTCTCTGCCGGGGCACGAGCTGGTGCGTCTGGGTGCCGCGGCGGACGTTCGGCGATGCTGGCAGCATCGGTGACCGGCCGACGTGGCGAAGCGCAGGCTCGGTGAAGGCCGGCTCCGCCGGCCGTGGCCGAGCCGAAGCCGGCCCAGGCGTGCCAGATCGTGCATCCGGACGGCGAGATCGCGGAATCAATCATCTAGACTCGCCGCGTGGCCGACCTCGGGCGTGCCGCCCTCATCGTCGCCTTCGGGCTCGCCCTCTACGCGGCGCTCGGAGGCGGGCTCGCCGCCTTCCAGGGCCGCCGGCGCCTCCTCGAGTCGGCGCGCAACGCGCTCGTCGGAGCCTTCGCGGCGACCGCCGTCGCCGCCGTCGTGCTTCTCGACGCCTTGCACGCGCGCGACTTCACCTACACGTACGTCGCCGAGCATTCGAGCAAGAAGCTCCCCTTCCCGTACTCGTTCACGGCCTTCTGGGGAGGGCAGGAAGGCTCGCTCCTGCTCTGGCTGCTGGTGCTCACCGGACTCGGCTCGCTCGCCGTCGTCCTCAACCGCGAGCTGATCCGGCGGCTGCTGCCCTGGACGGTGCCGGTGCTGGGCGCGATCGCGAGCTTCTTCGCGCTGCTGCTCGTCTTCGTCTCGAGCCCCTTCACGCGGCAGGTAGCCCCACCGGACGGCAGCGGCCTCGTGCCGAGCCTTCAGAACCCGTACATGATGATCCACCCACCGCTCCTCTACATCGGCTATG
>Ga0307320_10000394_pt1 | contig 15659 bp, 16 predicted proteins | sample ER_DNA_369_FD_194495 | JGI IMG/M metagenome (GOLD analysis project Ga0307320, IMG submission 194495) | Bulk soil microbial communities from the East River watershed near Crested Butte, Colorado, United States - ER_DNA_369 | ecosystem: Environmental > Terrestrial > Soil > Floodplain | place...
CCGGCTCATCGGAGGGCGAGGTTAGCGGGAGAGGGACGGCGAAAGAGCCTCGACGACGTCGCTCGCGATCATCCCGGCGGTCCCGTGCGTCTCCGCCGCGAGCCGGGCGGCCTCACCGCCCGCCGCCGCTGCCGCGGCAGCGCCAACCTTCGCGCCCATGCCCTTCGACAGGAACGCGGCCACGATCCCGGTGAGAACGTCTCCCGTGCCGGCCGTCGCGAGCCCCGGATTGCCGAGGTCGCAGACGAGGACACCCCTGCCCGGAGACGCGACCAGCGTGTCCGCGCCCTTGAGGAGGACGACGGCGCCCACGTCGTCGGCACCCGTCTGCACCGCGTTGAGCCGGCGGGCGGACACGGCGCTCGAGTCCCGCCCGAGCACGCGCGCGAGCTCGCCGGCGTGCGGCGTGAGAACCGTGGGCGCATCGCGCGAGAAGATCCAGTCCAGGTGGCCCGCGACGGCCCACAGACCGTCGGCATCGAGGACGATCGGCTTGTCGAGGCGGTCGAGGAGGTACCCGATCAACGCACGGACGGCGTCCGTCCGCCCGATCCCCGGCCCGATAGCGACGGCCGTGGCCTTCTCGGCCGCCTCAAGGATGGCGTCTGCAGCGTCCATGGTCATGACCCCGTCTTCGTCTGCGCACGGCGTACTCATCACCTCGAGAAGCCGCTGCTCGAAGACGAGATTCAGGGAGGCGGGCACGCAGACGGTCACGATCCCCGCCCCCGCCCGAAGGGCGGCCTCGGCGGTCAGGCACGGCGCACCGGTCTTCCCAGTCGAGCCGCCCACGACGAGCACGGAGCCGGCCGTGTACTTGTTGTCCCGGGGCCCGCGGCGCGGAACCTCTTCGAGGATTTCATCGGTGACGTGCTCGTGCCGCGTCCGGCCGGGTTGGAGTCCGATGTCCGCCACCTCGACCTCGCCCGCGTGGAACCGGCCCGGGGCAACGACAAGCCCGACCTTGCGCCCGTGGAAGGTGACGGTGGTGTCGGCCTTCACCGCCGCGCCAGCGACCTGGCCCGTCGACGCGTCGACCCCGCTCGGCACGTCCACGGAGAGAATCGGGACGCCGAGGCCGTTGAGCTCCTTGATCATGCGCGCCGCTTCGTCGCGTGGCTTGCCGGAGAAGCCGGTGCCGAAGAGCGCGTCCACCGCCACGTCGCCGCCACCCGGCTCGACGAACGGGATCGTCAGCTTTCGTGCGCGTTCGAGGTTCTCAGCGGCGTCGCCAGCGACCTTCTCCTCGGCGCCCGCGAGCACGATTTCGACAGTCCTCCCCGCTTCGTGGAGCTTGCGCGCGACGACGAACCCGTCGCCGCCGTTGGAACCCGTCCCGCACCAGACCGCCACGCTCCGCGCGTCCGGATAGCGGCGGAGCACGGTCTCTGCCGCCGCGCTCCCGGCCCGCTCCATGAGGTCGATCATCGGGCCGTCACGAGCTTCCTCGGCGGCCCGCATCTCCTCCGCGGTGTAGAGCGGTTCAGCCCACATCGACGTCGCGGACGACGCACACCGCGGCGGCCAGCTCGCGCGAGTGGGTCATCGAGAGGTCGAGCTCGCCCGCTTCGTTGCGCCGCGCCCAGTCGGCCACCCGGCCCGAGAGCCTCACCCCCGGCTTCGGCCGCCCCGAGATCTCGACGTCCTGCCAGGCGAACGCCCGGGCCACGCCGAAGCCGAGCGCCTTCCCGACGGCCTCTTTGCCGGCGAAGCGGGCGGCGTAGTGCTGGGGCGGGTTCGGCCGCGAGTCGCAGTACTCGCGCTCCGCCTCGGTGAAGACGCGGTTGCGAAAGGAGGGGTAGCGCTCCAGCGTGCGCCTGATACGCCCAATCTCGATGAGGTCGAGCCCGACCTTCACGCGCCGTTGAGGTAGGCCGGCAGGTCGGCGATCGAGTCCACGACGGCGTCGGGCTGAGGCTCCGCCTCCTTGAGTGCGGCGGGCCTGAACTTACCGGTGCGGACAAGGACGCCGCGCATGCCTATCGCCTTCGCACCGCCGATATCCGCCTCGACGTCGTCCCCTACCATGACCGCCTCGGCGGGCACCGCCCCCACCTCGGCCAGCGCCGCCTGGAAGTACGCCGCGGTCGGTTTGCCGACCACCTCGGCCTCGACGCCCGCCGCGTACTCGAGCCCGGCTACGAACGCGCCCGAGTCGAGCAGCGGCCCTCGGTTCGTCTGCCACCACTTGTTCTTGTGCAGGCACACGAGGCGTGCGCCCTCGCGAAGCTCGGCATAGGCCTGGTTCAGCCGATCGTAGGAGAAGACCTCCGCCGTCTCCTCGCTTTCATCCGCGCCGCCGAGGAGAACCGCATCGGCGCCGTCCTCCACGAGCTCGACGTATTCCGCGAGGTCATCGCGTATCGAGCTCATGACCAGCCCGAGCACGCGCTTCCCCTGCAGGAGCTTCCCCGCCGCGAGCGGCGTCGTCGTGATGTCCTCGCTCTCGAGGTCGAAGCCGATGGACTGCAGCTCGCCCGCGAGGACGCTGCGGGCCCGCGTGGTGTTGTTCGTTACAAAGCGGAGGCGGTGGCCCTGGCCGCGGAGAGACTGCACGGCGTCGGGCCCGCCGGGCACCGCCTCGCCCGAAACGTGCAGGACCCCGTCGATGTCCAGCAGAATCGCGGTCATCGCACGCGAGTCTATTCAGGTGCTGAGCCGGCTGGCGATCCCCGTCGAGGAGATCGACTTCCGCTACTCGCGCTCGAGCGGGCCGGGCGGCCAGCACGCGCAGAAGACCGAAACGCGGGTCGAAGCGCTTTTCGACGTGGACGCCTCGGAGACGCTTTCGGACGCGCAGAAGGCGCGGCTGCGACGACGAGTCGGCCCGGTGGTCAGGGCGGTTGCGCAGGACGAGCGGAGCCGCACCCGAAACCGCGAGCTGGCACTCGACCGACTCGCGGCGGCGATCCGAGCGGGCCTGCGCGTCGAGCGGAAGCGCCGCGCCACGAAGCCGACGACCGCGGCGCGCGAGCGGCGTCTCCACGAGAAGAAGCGCCGCGGCACGACGAAGCGCCTGAGGCAGGCGCCGGACGAGGATTGACGGTTCCGGCGCGAACGCTTCCAGACACGCGCGTCCGCGAGCGCTAGGGTCGAGACCGGAGGGAGGCTCGCGGTGGCCCCGGGGAAACCTGGCCTATTCGACGGTGACCGTCTTGGCCAGGTTCCGCGGCTGGTCGATGTTGAGGCCGCGGAGCCGTGCGATCCTGTACGCGAGCAGCTGGAGCGGGACGACCGCGAGCGCGGCCTGCAGGAACGGATGCGTCCTCGGCACATAGACGACGTCGTCGGCGTGATGCTGGATGTCCTCGTTGCCGTCGGTTGCGATCGCGATGACGTCCGCGCCGCGTGCGCGCACCTCCTGGATGTTCGAGACGACCTTGTCGTAGACGTGCGAGTCGGTCGCGATGCAGACCACCGGCGTCTGCTCGTCGAGAAGCGCGATCGGCCCGTGCTTCATCTCGCCCGCCGAGTACGCATCGGTCGGGATGTAGGAGAGCTCCTTGAGCTTGAGCGCCCCTTCCAGACAGAGCGGCAGGCCGATGTGCCGGCCGAGGTAGAGGAAGAAGGGCGCCTGGTAGTGCCGCTGGGCGATCTCCTCGATCGGATGGTCGCCGTCGAGGTACGCGCCGATCTTCGCGGGCAGCGCCGAGACCTCGTCGAGAAGCGTCTTGATCTCCTCCTGGGGCAGCGTGTTCCGCACCTGGGCGAGGTGGAGCGCAAGGAGATAGAGCAGCGTCACCTGGGCCGTGAAGGTCTTCGTCGCGGCGACGCTCATCTCGATCCCGGCGCGCGTGTAAAGGACCCGGTCGGCCTCCTGGGTGATCTGGGTCCCCATCATGTTCGTGATCGCCAGCGTCCTTGCGCCGCTCTCCCGTGCCAGCCGCAGCGCGTGCACCGTGTCGCGCGTCTCGCCCGACTGGGAGATGCCGACGACGAGAGTGTCCTTCGTGAGAACCGGGTTGCGGTAGCGCCATTCGCTGGCGATGTCGGGCTCGCACGGGATGCGAGCCCATTCCTCGATGACGTACCGGCCCACGAGGCCCGCATGGTAGGCAGTGCCCGTCGCCAGGACGACCATGCGGCGCAGGTTCTGTGTCTCGAGCTCGGTCAGGCCGATGTCGTCGAAGTCGAGCGTGTCGCCACGGCGACGCTCGCCGATCGTCTCCGCGACTGCCTGCGGCTGCTCGTAGATCTCCTTGAGCATGAAGGTCTCGTAGCCGTGCTTCTCGGCGTCCTCGTCGTCCCAGTCGACCTCGAATTCCTCCCGCTCGCGGGGGCCGTCGTCGACCGAGACGAACGCGGCGCCCTCTTTCGTGATCGCGACGACCTCGCCGTCCTCGATCAGCTGCACGCGCCTCGTCTCGCGCAGGAACGCGGCGATCGACGAGGCGAGGAACATCTCTTCGTCGCCGATGCCGACGACGAGCGGGCACTGCAGCCGCGCGCCGACGAGCATCCCAGGGTGCTTGCGATGGATGACGACGAAAGCAAAATGGCCGTCGAGCTGCTCGTAGGCCTTAGCGACCGCCTCGGCGAGATCCCCCTGGTAGTGACGCTCGACGAGATGGGCGACGACCTCGGCGTCGGTCTCCGAGCTGAACGCGTGGCCCTCCTCGATCAGCGAGTCCTTGAGCTCGCGAAAGTTCTCCACGATCCCGTTGAGCACAACTGCGACCTCGTCCTCCACGCACCCGGTCAGCGGATGCGCGTTCTCGAAGGAGACCTTGCCGTGCGTGGCCCAGCGCGTGTGTCCGACGCCCGTGGTGGAGGTCGAGCCGTCCAGACCGGTCGCGGCCTTCAGCTGATCGAGGTTCCCGACGGCCCGGACGTAGTCGAGCCCCTCGTCCTCGAGCAGAGCGATGCCGGCCGAGTCATACCCGCGGTACTCGAGGCGCTCGAGCCCGTGAAGGAGGAGCGGGTGCGCCTCCCGGGAGCCCACGTATCCGATGATGCCGCACACCTGGAACCCCTTTCTTCGAGCGCGCGATTCGTCCTCCGCCGAGCTTTTAAGCCCCTCTCGGCGCTCCTGTTTCCTGAAAACCCGCCCGAAAACGAAAACGCCCGGCTTCAACCGAGCTCTCGCGAAACGAGAGTCGCGATCCTACCACAGAGGGTCTCGGCGGCTCCCTCGGTTTCGGCCTCGACGAGGACGCGGACGACGGGCTCCGTTCCGGAGGGGCGAACCACGACGCGCCCGCCGGTCGCGAGGCCGTCGATCTCCTCCCGGAGGGACGCCGGAACCTCCTTGGAGCGCACCGGGACGTCGGCCCTCGCCTGCGGCAGCTTCCGCACCTGGGAGGCGAGGTCGCGAAGGGTGCGTCCGCTCTCCCGGAGCGCCCGGCCGAGGAGGAGGGCGCCGACCAGACCGTCTCCGGTCGAATGCCCTTCGAGGTACATGATGTGGCCGGATTGCTCGCCGCCGAGCGTTCCGCCCTCCCGGCGAAGCGCCTCGAGGACATAGCGGTCGCCGACAGGCGTCGTCAGGACGCGGATCCCACGCTCCTCCATGAGCCGGTGAAAGCCGAGGTTCGTCATCTCCGTGACGGCGACGAGATCGACGCCGAGGTGAAGCGCGACGACAGCGACGATCTCGTCACCATCCAGCTCCTCCCCGCCCGCGTCCACAGCGAGCATGCGGTCTCCGTCGCCGTCGAACGCCACACCGAGGTCGAACTCGCCGCCCCGCACCGTCTCCGAGAGGAGGCCTAGGTCCGTCGCGCCGCAGCCGACGTTGATGTTCGTTCCGTCCGGTCTGTTTCCTATGGTGACAACATGCGCACCGAGCCTCTCGAGCGCCCGCGGGCCTACCTCGAACATCGCGCCGTTCGCGCAATCGACGGCAACCCTGAGCCCTTGCAGGGGGACGCCGAAGCGCTCGCAAACGAGCGCGACATAGCGCTCCGCGTAGTCAGGGGCAGCCTCCTGCTCCACTGCGGGAGGCTCCGAGCCTGCGTCGCCGGGAGCACCCAGCGACTCCTCGATCGCCTCCTCCTCGTCGTCCTCGAGCTTCCAGCCGCCGCGAAAGAACTTCACGCCGTTGTACTCCGGCGGGTTGTGAGAGGCCGAGATGACGGCACCGGACTCCTCGGCGAGGAGCGCAATGGCGGGCGTCGGCAGGATCCCGCCGCGAACCGCCCGCGAGCCGCCGGCGGCGAGGCCCGCTTCGAGGGCGCGCTCGAGTGCAGGACCCGAAGCGCGCGTGTCCCGCCCGACGAGCACGGACTCGCCACCGCTCCAGCGGGCGTAGGCAGTGCCGAGGCGTTCGACGAGCTCGGCGGTCAGCTCCTTGCCGACCACCCCCCGGACCCCGTCGGTCCCGAAGTATCGCCGCGGCAAGGTCTAGCGCTTCGAGAACTGCGGCGCCTTGCGCGCCTTGTGCAGACCGGCCTTCTTGCGCTCGACAATGCGCGCGTCGCGCGTCAGGAAGCCCTCGCGCTTGAGGACGGTGCGAAGCTCGGGATCGGCCTCGACGAGAGCCCTCGCGATGCCGTGACGGAGCGCGCCGGCCTGACCGGTGGGGCCGCCGCCGTGCAGACGTGCGCGGAGATCGAACTTCCCCTCGACCCCGGCGACGCGGAGAGGCGCAGTTGCGAGCGCCTGCAGCACCTGCCGCGGGAAGTACTCCTCGATCGTCCGCCCGTTGATCCACGTCGACCCGTCGCCCGGGCGCAAAATGACGCGCGCCACGGAGGTCTTTCGCTTACCGGTGCCCTGGTATTGCGCGATCTGGCTCACGGCTCGGGAAGGGGTTGCGGGTTCTGGGCGCTGTGCGGATGCTCGGGCCCGGCGTACACCTTCAGCTTCGTGAGTTGCTGGCGAGCGAGGCGGTTGCGGGGAAGCATCCCCTTTACCGCAGCGCGGATGACCTCGGTCGGTCGCCGGTCGAGCTGCTCGGCCAGCGTCCGGCTGCGAAGCCCGCCCGGGTAGCCGGAGTGGCGGTAGTAAATCTTCGCCTCGCGCTTATTGCCGGTGACGGCGATCTTCTCCGCGTTCACGACGACGACGAAGTCGCCGGTGTCGACGTGATGGGTGAACTCGGCCTTGCGCTTGCCGCGCAGGGTGTCCGCGATCCGGGTCGCCAGCCGGCCGAGGGTCTGGCCCTCCGCGTCGACGACATACCACTGCCGCTCGATTTCGCTCGCTTTGGCGCTATAGGTCTTCATCACACAGAAAATCGGCGGACCGGGCGTCCGCCGAGGGCCGATTGTACCAGCCGTCAGTCCAGCGCGGACGGCGCGAGCGCGGCTGCCCGCACGCGCAACGAATAGCGGACGATCCAGCCCGCCGGGGCGAGCGCGATCGCGAGCCCGCCGAGCGCAAGAGCGGCGACGCCGACGGCGTCGAGGGCGAAGCCTCCGATGAGAACGAGCGCGGCTCCCGTCAAGCCCGAGAGGAGGTCGTTCAGGCCGAGAAGCTTGCCGCGCTCGACCGGACTCGTGCTGTCGGCGAGCTGGGCGGTCGCGGCGACGAACGAGAAGCTCCAGCCGAGCCCCAGCGCGAAGAGCGTGAACGCGATCGTGGCGACGCTCGTGAACCAGATGAGGCTGATCGCCGAGGCGGCCATGAGCGCGAGGCCGCCGACGAGCGCGCGCGTCCTCCCGATCCGGTCGATGAGGTCGCCCACGATGATGACGAGGGCGTACATGCCGACGACATGCGCCCCGATGATCGGGAAGACGACGTCGGCCGGATGGCCGCGGTCGACGACGACGACGCCGGTCAGGGTCATGATCACCACCATCGTCGAAAAGCTCGCCATCGCGGCGACCATGGACGGAAGAACGCCCGGCCGGCGAAGGATGACTGCGAACTCGGCGGGCTTCTCAGCGGGCTTGTCGGCGCGCTCGGGACCCCAGAGCATTTTCGCGATCTTGCTCGGGTCGGGCCGCACGGAGGCAACGAGCACGAGGCCGAGGACCATGAACGCGGATGCGGCGAGCCACGGGAGCACGAGCGCGTCTGCATCGAGGTCCTTGCCGGCGAGGAGCGGGCTGAAGACGGTTGGGCCAAGGATGGCGCCGAAGACGGCACCGAAGAGGACGAACGAGATCCCGCGTGCACGGCGGCTCGGCGGATACATGTCACCCGCGGCAGTGCGCGCGAGGAGCGCGGTCGCGCTTGCGGCGCCGACGAACACGAGCCCGACGAGCACCGGGATCGCTAGGTCGAACTCGGCGCCGACGGCGGCCAGGATGCCGCCCGCAATCCCGAGGGCGAAGCCGGTGACGAGAACCGGCACTCGGCCGAAACGGTCCATTGCGCTTCCCGCGGGAAGCGCAGAAAGCGCTCCCGTTCCAAGGACGATCGCGGGTCCGAGCCCGACGAGGCTTCGGACGCCGACGACGAGCACGACGGTCAGCGTCGCGACGGCAGCCGAGAGCTGCAGCATCGCCGAGTTCGCGGCCAGGGACGCGGAGAGAAGGATCGTGTTGCGGCGGACAGGAGGTTCAGCCATGGAGCAGTTCCATTAAACCCGTGCGAAAAGGCCGAAGCGCCGCCCGAAGTCGGCGGCGCTCCACCTCGACACGCGCGTAGCCTAGGGCGGGTGCGCCGGCGGGTCGTTATCCACGGCAGTGTCCAGGGAGTCTTCTTCCGCGACTCGCTGCGCCGGCTGGCCGAGCAGCACGGTGTCTCCGGCTGGGCTCGCAACACCTCTGAGGGAACCGTCGAGGCCGTCTTCGAGGGCGAGTCGGAGGCGGTCGAGCGGCTCGTCTCCTTCGCGAACACGGGGCCGCCGGACGCGCGCGTCGACGCCGTGGACGTCCACGAGGACGAGCCGGAGGGTCTCTCCGGCTTCGCGATCAGGTAGAGGTGGCCGCGGCGGCCTCGCGCTCCTCGCGCCGCTCTGCAATGCGGTCGAAGAGGCGGTTGACCGCCCAGAACGCGATCAGGGTGTAGACCCAGCCGAGGAGGATATCCACGACGTAGTGCTCGGCCGTGTAGGTGAGCGCATAGGTCATCGCGAGCGGGTAGATCGCGAGGAGGACGCGCGCCCAGCGGGGCACGAGCGGCCAGAGGATCAGCGCGACGAGCAGGGTGTAGGCCCCGTGCAGCGACGGAACCGCCGCAACCTGGTTCGAGTAGGCGGCGCCCTTCTCGTAGAGCGTGTCGAAGTTGCCGATCGGGATGTGGCTCCAGATGATCCCGATCGAGCGCGTCGTCGGCTCGAGATCGCCGAACTGGCTCGCCATCCACGGCGGCGCGGCCGGGAAGAGCGCGTATGTGGCGAAGGCCATCATCGCGACGAGCGAGACGATGACGACGTAGCGCCGGAACCGGTCTCGCGCAACGAACCAGAGCACGGCCGCGACGACGTACGTCGCGAGGAAGTAGCTCACGTACACGAGCCAGGCGACGTAGTCGTACCAGTGGATGGTGAACGGCCCGTCCCAGAGCCAGTGCTGCAGGCGCACGGTCGGCGCCACCCCGAGACCGAGGATCTCGTCGGCGCGGAGCTGCGGGAGGACGTGCGCCTGGAAGAGGAGCCCATCGGCCTGTCCCCGCAGAAGGTCGTAGACCCAGAGGATGGCAAGGAACGGGAGCCACTCGAGGACGACGCTCCGCACCCAGCCCTTCACATTGGTGAGCGAGAGCGCGAGCAGCCCGAGGAGGATCCACATGACGAGCATGTCGCGCGAGAGCGGAAGGCCTCTTTCGAGCCAAAAGATCGCGAACGCGGCCACCCAGATGACAGGACCGCCCCAGCGCAGGATGCGGGCCGTCGTCGGCGAGGCCAACCGGGAGCGCGTGGCATCGGTCGCGTTCATCCGCAAGAGGCTAGCGGCTGGGCGTTTGTCGTTGAGCCGCTCGTGGCAAGAATCGCCTCATGCCATTCGAGCAATATCACGAGCCTGCCGACGAGCTCCCGGAGAAGACGCGGACGTTCGCCCGAATCTGCCTGTCGCTGATCGAAGAGGCCGAGGCGATCGACTGGTACGAGCAGCGCCTCGCCCTCGAGAAAGACCCTGAGGCGCGCGCGATCATGGAGAACGCCCAGCAAGAGGAGTTCAAGCACTTCGCCATGAACCTCGAGTTCCTCTCGCGACGGAACGAGAAGTGGCGCACCGTGCTCCAGGACGTCCTCTTCAAGGAAGGCGACATCGTCGAGCACGGCGAGGCCGCCGAAGCCGAGCTCGACTAGAGCGAGAGCTGGCGCATGACGGCGACGCCGGCGACCGGCATCGCCGCTGCGAGCCCATAGGCGAGCGACCACGACCCTGCCTCGACAACGGCGGCGAAAGCCGGCGGGGCGGCAGCGCTCGTGATCGCGAGGGCTGTCTGCTGGAACCCGAGCGCTGCGCCCGCCCTCCGCCTCCCTGCGAGCTCGGCGGCCGCCGTGAACGACAGGCCGTTCCAGCTCAGCGAGAGCGCGCCCGCGGCCACGAAGACGGGGATGAGGATCGGGAGCGGCGCCGTGAGGAGGGCGGCTGCGGTCGCCAGGCTCACACTCAGCCCGAGCGCCAGCCGGCGTAGAGGCGCGATGCGCGCTTTCAGGCGGTCGGACCAGCGGCCGGTGACGATCCGCGCCACCGCGCCGAGGGCCTGGATGAGCGCGAACACGCCGGCGGCCTCCGCCGTGCTCAGGCCTCGCTCGCCGTGCAGGAAGAGGATCAGGAAGCTGAGAATGCTGATCTGCGCGGCAAGGACGAGCGCGCTCCCGACCGAGAGCTGCCACATACGCGGGTCGCGCACGGGGTGGCCGATGTCGGTCAGCTCACCCTCCTCGTGCGGCGCCTCCCGCAGCCCGCTCGCTCCCCCGAGCGCGGCAACGAGACATCCCGCCGCGAGCGCGACGAGGCCTGCCCGAAGCCCTCCGGCTGCCTCGATCGGCGGAAGGAGGAGCGCGGCCAGCAGACCGCCGATCGGCAGCGCGGTCTGCCGGATCCCGAGGGCAAAGCCTCGCTCCTCCTGCCCGAACCAGCTCATGACGGCGCGCCCGCTCGCCGCGTTCACGCTCGCACCCGAGGCGCCGCCGAGAGCAAGCGCGACCACGAGGACCCCGAACGAGGGAGCAAAGGCGGCGACCAAGAGTCCCGCACCACAGCCGGCGAGCCCTGCCGCGAGCACCACCCGCTCGCCGACCCGGTCGGCCAGGAGGCCCCAGGCGAGGAGAGTGAAGACGGAGCCCGCGTTGGCAGCCGCGATCGCGAGACCGACCTGTGTCAGGTCGAGGTCGTACTCGTTCTGGAGAGCAGGCGCGAGAACCGGTATGCCGAGAAAGACCGCCGAGTAGGCGGTCTGCGCGCCCGTCCCGAGGGCGAGGATCGTCCAGCGGTACCGCGCCACCGCTTCGAGCCTAGCGGCGCAGCGCTATTCCCACTCGATGGTGGCGGGAGGCTTCGACGAGACGTCGAGCGCCACGCGGTTCACACCCGGGATCTCGTTGATGATCCGGCTCGAGATCGTTTCCAGGAGGTCGTACGGGAGGCGCGCCCAGTCCGCCGTCATGGCGTCCTCGGACGTGACCGCACGGATGACGATCGGGTAGGCGTAGGTCCGCCCGTCCCCCTGCACGCCCACCGACCGGATCGCGGGCAGCACCGCGAAGCACTGCCAGAGCTCGCGGTAGAGCCCGGCGCGGCGAATCTCCTCGAGCAGGATCGCGTCGGCGTCCCGCAGGATCTGCAGCCGCTCCTCGGTGACGTCGCCGATGATCCGGATCGCGAGCCCCGGGCCCGGGAAGGGATGCCGCCACACCATCTCCTCCGGGAGGCCGAGCTCCTCGCCGACCCTACGCACCTCGTCCTTGAAGAGCATGCGCAGGGGCTCGACGAGATCGAGGTCCATCACCTCGGGGAGCCCGCCGACGTTGTGGTGGGACTTGATCGTCTCGGCCGCGCCGGCGTGCCCGCCGCCGGACTCGATCACGTCGCTGTAGAGCGTGCCCTGCACGAGCCAGCGCACGTCGCCGAGCTTTCGCGCCTCGTCCTCGAACACGCGGATGAACTCTTCGCCGATCCGCTTGCGTTTCTCTTCCGGATCGGTGATGCCCTCGAGGCGCGCGAGAAAGCGGTCGGCCGCGTCGACGTGGACGAGCGGCACGTGGAAATGACGCTCGAAGGTTTCGACGACCTGCTCGGCTTCGTCCTTCCTGAGCAGGCCGTGGTCGACGAAGACGCACGTGAGCTGGTCCCCGACGGCCTTGTGGACGAGGAGCGCGGCGACGGCGGAGTCGACACCCCCGGAGAGCGCGCAGAGCACGCGGTCGCCGCAGACCTGGCTGCGGATGCGCGCGGTCTCCTCCTCGATCACCGCGGCGGCAGTCCAGAGCGGCGGCGCGTCGGCGACCCGGTAGAGGAAGTTCTTCAGAAGGTCGTTCCCAAAGGGCGTGTGTACGACCTCGGGGTGGAACTGGACGCCGTAGAGCCCGCGCTCCGGGTCTTCGAAGGCGGCGATCGGCGTCGAGGCCGAGCCAGCGACGACGCGGGCGCCCTCGGGTGGCGCCGTCACCGAGTCGCGATGGCTCATCCACGAGATCTGCTCCGCCGGGAGGCCGGCGAAGAGCGCGCCCTCCTCGGTGCGGATCTCGGTGCGGCCGAACTCGCTGACTCCCGTCGGCTCGACGTGGCCCCCGAGTTCCTGAGCCATGACCTGCATCCCGTAGCAGATGCCGAGCACGGGCACGCCGAGCTCGAAGAGGCCGGGGTCGACCGAAGGCGCCCCGTCGGCGTAGACCGAGGACGGGCCGCCGGAGAGGATGAGCGCGAGTGGGCGCCGGGCGGCCAGCCGAGCGGCTGGCACGCGGTGCGAGACGAGCTCGGAGTAGACGCGGCACTCGCGGACGCGGCGCGCGATCAGCTGGGAGTACTGGCCGCCGAGGTCGACAACGAGGACGGGGCGCTCCTCGGCCGGCGGCTCGGGGAGCTGGACAACGACCGCGTCCGCCATCAGCCCGTCGCCTTTCTGTGCGCTCTTGGCACGAACCGCGCGACACGCGCGCGCCCGCGCTGGTTACGCTCGAAAGCGGGTGGAGGCGCGGGGCGGCCCCAGCGGGAGCGGGCAGCGCGGCCCCGCTCGGTCATCCCATCCCGATCCGCTGCGCCTGCTGCAGCGCCTTGCCCTCCGTCTTGATCGACGGAGCCAGCATGATCTCCGCGCGCTGGAAGTCGTGGATGTTTTCGTACCCGCACGTCGCCATCGACGTGCGGAGCGCGCCCATCAGGTTCAACGTCCCGTCGTTCTCGCGCGCGGGTCCCACCACGATCTCTTCCAACGTCGCCGCCTGCTTCACCTCGACGCGCGCGCCGCGCGGCAGCGTCGGGTGGAACGTCGCCATCCCCCAGTGGAAGCCGCGGCCGGGCGCCTCCTGCGCCCGGGCGAGCGGCGAGCCGATCATGACCGCGTCCGCGCCACAGGCGATCGCCTTCGCGATGTCCCCGCCCGTGCGCATTCCGCCATCCGCGATCACGTTCACGTACTTCCCGGTCGCGAGCAGGTGCTCGGCGCGCGCGGCGGCCGCATCCGAGATCGCCGTCGCCTGCGGGACGCCGACGCCTAGAACCCCACGCGTCGTGCACGCGGCTCCGGGACCGACGCCGACCAGCACGCCTTCGGCACCGGTGCGCATGAGGTGCAGCGCGGTGTGATAGCTCGCGCACCCGCCGACGATCACCGGAATCGGCAACTCGGAAATGAACTCCTTTAGGTTGAGGGCCGAGCCGTTGGAGGACACGTGTTCCGCCGAGACGACGGTGCCCTGGATCACCAGCACGTCGAGCCCGGCCTCGAGCGCCAGCTCGTAGTGTTCACGAACGCGCTGAGGCGTGAGCGACCCGGCGGCGAGCACCCCGCCCGCCTTGATCTCTTCGATCCGGCGCGCAATCAGCTTCGGCTCGACGGGCCGGGCATAGATCTCCTGCATGCCGCTCGTCGCCTCGGCGGGCGAGAACGACGCGATCTTCTCCAGCTGCTTCTCGGCGTCGGCGTAGCGCGTGAAGATGCCCTCGAGGTTGAGCACGCCGAGGCCGCCCATACGGCCGAGAGCAATCGCGATCTGGGGGGAGACGACGCCGTCCATCGCCGAGGCGAGGAGCGGCAACTCGAGGAGGTGACCACCCAGCTTCCAGCCGATGTCGACGTCGTCCGGATCTCGGGTGCGGCGGCTGGGGACGATCGCGATGTCGTCGAAGCCGTAGGCCTGCCGCGCCTTCTTCCCGAGGCCGATCTCGACGTCCATCAAGCGATCCTACCAACCTCCCCCGGACGGGCCGAGGACCGCTCAGGCGTCCTGGCGGACTGGCTCGAGGCGGTCGAGCGCGACGTGGGAACCAAGGCGCTGAGCCTCGCGGAAGTCGAATCGCCCGGGCCCCGCTTCGAGCACGGACGCAGCGCTCGCGGCCACCGAGCTGCGAACCGCGTCCTCGTACGAGCGGTCGTTCATGCGGGCTGCGATGAAGGCTGCGAGTAGCGTGTCGCCGGCCCCGACGGTGGAAACGGCCTCGAGCCTCGGAGCCCGAGCGCGGACGCGGACATTGTCGGCGCGCTCTTCGCGGAAGAGCCCGTAGCACCCCGTGTCGAGCGTGATGAGGACGTTTCGCGCGCCGAGGTCCGCGATCTCATCGAGGGCGCTCGTGAGGTCTTCCTCGTCGACGAAGTCGTGCCCCACCAGGGACTCGGCCTCACGCAGGTTCGGCGCGACAAGGTAGGGCTCGGCGTCGATCCCGAGTCGGAGCGCCTCGCCTTCGGAGTCGAGCACGGTCATTAGCCCTCGGCGATTGCCCTCGCGAATCAGCTCCGCGTAGAAGCTAGGGTCGACGTCGCGCGGGAGCGACCCGGCGAAGACCACGTACGCCGCGCCCTGCGAGAGGTAGGCGAGCTTCTCGCGGAGCACGTCGAGCTCGTCCTCGGACACCTCGGGCCCCCACTCGTTGATCTCCGTAGAGACGTTCGAGGTCGGGTCGAGCACGGCCGTCGAGGTGCGGGACTCGCCGCGGATGCGGACGAAGTCGTTGAGGATCCCTTCGTTCGTCAGCTCCTCGACGAGGAGGGTCCCGGTTCGGCCACCGGCCAGACCGGTGCAGACGACCGGCACCCCGAGGCGGCGCGCGGCGCGCGCGACGTTGATCCCCTTCCCGCCCGCGCTCGACGTGCCCTCGCTCGCGCGGTGGCGCTGCCCGAGCTGGAAATTCGGTACGAGCAACGTGCGGTCTATCGCAGCGTTGAGAGTGACGGTGACGATCATCAGAAGGGCGAGAGGCTCGAGAGCATGTCACCGGCCTCGTCGAGCGCCCGCCCAGCGTACCAGCGCACGCGCGCCGGCAAGCTCGGCTCCCCGACCGTTTCGCTCGAGACGAGCGGCCGGCGGGCGACGACCTTGTCCCCGTCATAGACGACGATCTCGCCGACGGGGTCGCCCTGCGAGATCGGAAGGTCGAGAGACTGGGGCGCGACGACTTTCTCTACGAGCGCGTGGTCGAGAGGGACAGTGGCGCGCACCTTGTCCTCGGCGACGAGTGCCACCTCGTCGTCGGAGAACGGGACGGCGACCTGTGCGTACGGCTTGTTGCGCAAGATCACCTGCACGCGCCCGTATCGGCCGAAGCCCCAGTCGAGGAGCGCGCCGAGGTCGCGGTTTCGCTTGCCGCGCGTCGGGCCGCCGAGGATGACCGCGTACATGGTCACGCCGTCTCGCTCGGCGGCCGCGATCTCGCTCCAGC
>Ga0307320_10000398_pt1 | contig 15615 bp, 16 predicted proteins | sample ER_DNA_369_FD_194495 | JGI IMG/M metagenome (GOLD analysis project Ga0307320, IMG submission 194495) | Bulk soil microbial communities from the East River watershed near Crested Butte, Colorado, United States - ER_DNA_369 | ecosystem: Environmental > Terrestrial > Soil > Floodplain | place...
CGGCGAAGGCCGGGTCCGAGTCCGCGGTCGCGAGGTGGGACATCAACCCGACCACTTCCGCGCCGGGCGTCGGCAGCTCCGACAGGCCCCACCGCCCCATCCCGGTGTCGAGCTTCAGGTGGACGCGAAGTCCCTCAGGGATCTCGTCCTGCCAGACCGCGAGCTCGAGCTTGGCCTCGCGGGCCTCGGCCACCTCGCGGCTCGAGGACGCCGGCCCCATGACGAGGATCCGCGCGAGCGGGAACTCGAAGCGGAGCTCGAGCGCCTCCGGAACCGTCGCGACGCAGAGCGCCCCCGCGCCCTCGTCGATGACCACCGCGGCGACATCGACGGCGCCGTGGCCGTACGCGTTGGCCTTGACCACTGCCCACAGCTGCGCGCCGTCGAGCGCCCGCAGCAGCGTTCGTGCGTTGCGCCGGACGGCGCCGAGGTCGACGGTCAGCTCAGACCGGTGCATCGAGCACCAGCGGCAACGCCGCCGACACGTCGCTCGCGACCGCGCCGGACTGCGGGATCGCCCGCGACGCGAGCTGCTGTGCGGCGGCGGCGGCGGCGGCCGCGAGGCGCGCGTCCACGCCTTTCGAGAGGAACGCCGCCACGATCCCGGTGAGGACGTCGCCGCTCCCCGCCGTCGCGAGCGCGGGCGTGCCGAGCGAGACGACGAGGACGCCTTCGCCCGGCGCGGCGACGAGCGTGTCCGCACCCTTGAGCAGGCAGACGCAGTGGAAGGTCTCGGCGCCTCGCCTCACGGCCTCGAGGCGGTGCGCGGAGACCCACTCCGACCTGACTCCCAGTAGCCGCGCGAGCTCGCCCTCGTGCGGGGTCAGGACGGTCGGCGCCCTGCGCTCCGCGGGCTCGAGCTCGTGCAGGGCGTCCGCGTCGACCACGGCCGGACGGTCGAGCTCCGCGAGCAGGCGCCGGACGACCTCCCTCGGCCCGGCGCCGCGGCCGAGCCCCGGCCCGAGCGCCAGCGCGCCGGCCTTCGACGCGAACTCGGCGATCGGCTCGATCGCACGCGGCGAGATCGTGCCCTCGTCCTCCGGGCACGGCAGCTTCACCGCCTCCAGGAGCCGCTGCTCGAAGACGGCCAGCGTCGAGCTCGGGACGGCCACCGCGACGTACCCCGCGTCGGCACGGAACGCGGCCTCGGCCGTGAGGGAGGGTGCGCCGGTGAGGCCGCGAGAGCCGCCGACGACGAGCACCGTCCCGGCGGTGTACTTGTTCTGGTCGGCCCGCCGCCGCGGGACCTCACGGAGGATCGCGGGCGTCACGAGCCGGTGCTCGGTCTCGGCACTCTCGAGCCCGATGTCGGCCACGACGACCTCGCCGGCGCGGAAGCGTCCGGGCGCGATCTCGAGCCCGACCTTCGGCCCGTGCATGGTCACCGTCAGCGTCGCGTTCACGCAGGCGCCCGCCACCTCGCCCGTCGAGGCATCCACGCCGGAAGGCAGGTCGACGGACACGACCGGCTTGCCCGCCGCGTTGATCGCCTCGATCGCGCGCGCCGCGTCCTCGCGCGGCTCGCCGTGGAAGCCCGTGCCGAAGAGCGCATCGATGATCACATCGGCCTCCTCGACAGGTGCGTCCTCGGCCGAGCGCGCCGCCTTGCCGTTCGACTCGAGCACCTCGAGCGCGATCCGCCCGTCGCCGCCGTTCGCGCCGCCCCCGCAGAGGCCGACGAACCGGTAAGCCTCCGGAAAGCGGCGCATCGCCTCCTCGGCGACCGCGCGCCCCGCTCGCGCCATCAGCTCTTGGACGTCGTGGCCGGCCTCCGCCTGCTTCATCTCCTCGGCGGTGTAGAGCGGGTCAAGCATCGGCGATGAAGCACACAGCCTGGGCGAGCTCGCGGGAGTGCGTCATCGAGAGATCGATGCGTCCCGCGCCGACCCGCTCGGCCCACGCCTTCGTCGTGCCGCTCAGGGTCACGCCCGGCTTCGGCCTCCCGGCGATCTCGATCTCGCGCCACGTGAAGCGCACGCCCGAGCCGAGCGCCTTGCCGACCGCCTCCTTGCCGGCGAAACGCGCGGCATAGTGCTGCGGCGGGTTCGGCTTCGTGTCGCAGTAGGCCCGCTCGGCCTCCGTGAAGCAGCGCTCGCGGAAGCCGGGGTAGCGCTCGAGGGCGCGAGCGATCCGCGGGATCTCGATCAGGTCGACGCCGACTCGCATCGGCGCAAAGCCTACGCGGCGGTCTCGATCCAGCCGGGGAGCGCGGCAATCGACGTGATGATGCCGTCGGGCTGCACGGGCGCGAACTCGACCGTGTCGGGGCGGAACTTGCCCGTGCGCACGAGGACCGTGCGCAGCCCGGCCGCGGAGGCCCCCGCGATGTCGGCCTCGATGTCGTCGCCCACCATCCAGGTCAGCTCGGCATCCGAGTCGAGCGCGTCGAGCGCGGCCTTGAAGTACGCGGGGCTCGGCTTCCCGAGCACGGTCGCCTCCGTCTCGGCGGCGTACTCGAGCCCGGCCACGAACGCCCCGGAGTCGAGCAGCGGGCCGCGGGCGGTCTGCCACCAGCGGTTCTTGTGCAGGCAGTAGAGCTCTGCCCCCGCCTGCAGCTCCGCGAAGGCGCGCGCGAGGTTCATGTAGCTGAAGACCTGATTGGTCTCGAACGTCTCGTCGGCCCCGCCGAGCAACACGGCGTCTGCGCCCTCGCCGACGATCTCGATCCCCTCGAGGTCCTCGACGATGTCGGGCATCGTCAGCGCGAGCACACGCTTGCCCTCCAGCGCGTGGGCGGCGGCCGCGGGTGTGGTCTGCAGCTCCGAGTCCTCGAGCTCGATCCCCAAGCCGCGGATCTGCTCGGCCAGGCGTTGACGCGAGTGCGTCGTGTTGTTGGTGACGAAGCGGAGCCGGTGGCCGTTCTCGCGCAGCTGGGCGACGGCCTCCGCGGCCCCGGGGATCGGGGCGCCCGAAACGTGGAGGACGCCGTCGACGTCCAGGAGGATGCCTGCCATCGCGGGCGGGAGTCTACGGCGAGCGGTGGCTGGGGAGATAGACGTGGAGGCGGTCGCCGGCGACGGTGATGGCGATGCGCGGGTCGACTCCGACGAGGGTCTGCACCTCGACGGCGCGGCTGGCTCCGGTCTCGCCGCCGCGGACATCGATGCACGAGGGAACCCCGCCCGCGCCGAGGCTCCGGCCGGGAATGGGGGTCTCGGCAGGGGTTCTCCCGTTGTAGCGCACGCCGTGCCACACGACGGCCAGGCCGCACTTGGGCCGCGGTGAGCTCGTGCTCGGCGAGGCGCGCTTCGGACCCGAGTCGCAGCCCAGACAGAGAAGCACGAGGCAGGCAGTCAGAATCCGCCCCATGGCCGACGAGTCTATTCGCGTCACGCGCTCCGTCTCGGTGCCGCGCTCGGAGATCGAGCTGCGCTTCTCGCGGTCGAGCGGGCCGGGCGGGCAGCACGCGCAGAAGAGCGACACTCGGGTCGAGGCGGTGTTCGACGTCGAGGCGTCGTCGGCGCTCACGGAGGCGCAGAAGCGGCGCGTCCTCGCAAAGGCGGGCCCGGTGCTGCGGGCGGTCGCGCAGGACGAGCGGAGCCAGTGGCGCAACCGCGAGCTCGCGCTCGAGCGTTTGGCGGAAACACTCCGGGAGGCCCTGTGGGTTCCGCGAAAACGGCGGCCCACGAAGCCGAGCAAGACCGCGATCGAGCGGCGGCTGGAAACGAAGCGCCGCCGCAGCGAGACGAAGCGCCTGCGCCGGCCTCCCGACTAGCGACCGAAATCCTTACCGACCCGTTACGAGTCGCTCACGACAGCGTAACTGCGCCTTGACAGGGCGGGGGGAGGATCACAACGGCAACGTCCTTCCGCGACAAAGGAGTCGTGATGAGACGGCAGATCCTGCACCTCGCCCTGGTCTCCCTCGCGCTGCTGACTGTCGGCGCCTCGGGGACCCTCGCCGCAAGCAGCACCGGCGGCAAGGCGCTCTTCATCTTCAACGGGCGCCTCCTGGCCGACGCCGGCAGCTCGCCGAGCCTCTTCGTCGACGTGAACGGTGGCAACCGGATCGCGCTCAAGAAGCTCATCGGCCACGGTGACAACCAGCAGTTCGCGGTCGGCGCGAACACGCAGTACATCCGCTGGACGCACGGCGTGCCCACGGTCGTGCCCGAGTCGAACCTCGTCGCCGGCGACCGAGTCAGCGTCAAGGTCCGGGCCGATCGCCGCGCCTCGCTTGCCCAGATCGAGTCGACGCCGGCAAGAGTGGTGGCCGACACCGGCCCGCCCAACCGGCGGTACCCGCACCGACCGCTCTGGCTTTTCATCGGCACGCTGAACGCCCCCGCGGCCGGCGGCCACTTCACGCTGCACATCACGAACGGCAACCTGCGCTCGCTGCGCGCGATGCTCGGGCAGCCGCTCAACCAGACCTTCACCTACGACAGCCACACGGTCTTCGTGCTCTGGCGCGGCCGCGTGCCGACGCTGATCTCGCCGAGCCAGCTCACGGTCGGCGACAGGATCTCGGTTCGCATCAGGGCTCCGCGTGGCTTGGCCCTCGGCCAGGTCGAGCAGGTCCCGGCGAATCACGTCGGCGACCATCAGCCCACCTCGTAGCTTCCTCCCTACCCCGAGAGAGGCCGCTCCCGCGCGGCCTCTCTCGCTACTCCTCGACCCGCCCGAGGAAGCCGCGCACCAGCCCGAGCGTCCGCTCCGGCTCCTCGGCCTGCGCCGTGTGCGAGCTCTCCTCCATCACCACGAACTCCGAGCCGGGGATCGCGCGGTGGGCGATCTCGACGACGGCCGGCGTCACCTCGTCGTAGCGGCCGCAGAAGAGCAGCGTGGGCACCTCGATCTGCCCGAGACGCCCGGTGATGTCCCAGTCCTTGATCGTGCCGATCACGTGGAACTCGCTCGGCCCGTTCATCGCGTGGTAGACCTCGGGATTCGCCTCGAGGATCGTGAAGCACTCGACGAGCCAATCGGGCCACGGCTCGACGCGGCAGAGGTGGCGCCTGTAGAAGACCATCTCGGCCTCCTCGTAGGCCGGGTCATCCGTCGTGCCCGCCTCCTCGTGCTCACGGAGCGTCGCCTCGACCTCGGCCGGGAGCTCGGATCGGAGCCGCTGGATTTCCGGCATCCAGGCGGGGACGCTCGGCGGAGAGCTCTCCACGACGAGCGAGACGAGCCCGTCCGGGCGGCCGCTCGCGTATTGCATCCCGAGCATCCCACCCCACGAGTGGCCGAGCACGTGGACGCGCTCGAGGCCGAGCGCCTCGCGCACGACGTCCACCTCCTCGACGAACAGCTCGGGAGTCCACATCGCCGGGTCGTGCGGCTCCGTGACGGCGGAGTTCCCCCCGCCGAGCTGGTCGTAGAAGACGACTCGACGCTCGTCCGCGAGCGCCTCGTAGGGCTTCAGGTGGAGCCAGTTCGCACCCGGCCCGCCGTGAAGGCAGAGCAGCGGCACGCGCCCGGTCTCCCGTGCAGGCTCGAGCGAGCGATACCACGTCCGGGCGCCCTTGAAGGGGACATGGCCCTCCGTCGCGCGCTCCTCGACCCCGGCCGCCACCACCTCATCCTCCCACAGCCACAGCCTTCCCGCCCTTCCGCTCCGCGCGGCTAGGCTGCCGCGGGGCATGCGACGCTTGGGGTCCATCGGCGGCGGCCGCGACATGGCGGTCGATCTCGGCACGGCGAACACACTCGTCTTCATCCGCGGGCGCGGGATCGTGCTCTTCGAGCCGTCCGTCGTCGCGATCTCCTCGGACACGGGCAAGGTGCACGCCGTCGGCGCCGAGGCGAAGCGGATGATCGGCCGCACACCGGCCTCGATCCGCGCGACGCGCCCGCTGCGGCACGGCGTGATCGCCGACTTCGAGGTCACGGAGGAGATGCTCCGCCACTTCATCTCGAAGGCCGGCGGCTCGCGCTTCGCGTTCGCCCGGGTCGTGCTGTGCGTCCCGAGCGGAATCACCGACGTCGAGCGCCGCGCCGTGGACGAGGCCACACGCGCAGCAGGTGCGCGCTCCGTCTACCTGATCGAGGAGCCGATGGCCGCCGCGATCGGCGCCAACCTCCCGGTCGCCGACGCGGTTGCCAGCATGGTGATCGACATCGGCGGCGGCACGACCGAGGTCGCCGTCATCTCGCTCGGCGGGATGGTGGTCTGGGAATCGATCCGTGTGGGCGGCTACGAGATGGACGAGGCGATCGTCGACCACGTCAAGAACGTGCACAAGCTGCTGATCGGCCAGGAGACTGCGGAGGCGGCGAAGATCGAGGTCGGCTCGGCCTGGCCGCTCGACGACGCGGCCGAGACGACGGTCGCCGGACGCGATCTCGTGAGCGGCTTGCTCCGCCGAGTGACGATTTCCGGGGGCGATGTCCGGCGCGCGATGGACGGCCCGGTGGCCCGCATCGTGTCGGCCGTCAAGGACACCCTCGAGCGGACGCCTCCCGAGCTCGCGGCCGACCTCGGCGAGCGCGGCATCGTGCTCGCGGGCGGCGGCGCGTTGCTGCGCGGCGTCGACGAGAAGCTGCGCACCGAGGTCGGCCTGCCCGTGCAGATTGCCGACTCGCCGCTCACCTGCGTGGCCGAGGGCGCCGGCCGCAGCCTCGACGAGCTGGAGACGCTCGACCGGGCCGCGAAAGCTCAGCGGCGCACTCGCAGCCGCGGCCGCCGCTAGCGCATCACCGGAGATACGCTGCTGCGCGCCGGCGGAGCACGCGTGCGAGCGTCTGCCGCTCCGGCTCCGGCCCGGCGAGGAACGCGGCCAGCCGCTCCGCCTCCTCCTCCTCGAGCGAAACCGCGGCCTCGGCCACGCCGTCGGAGTTCCAGACGCTGAAGCGGACGTGCGGATCCTCGGTCAGGTAGCGCGAGACGCGCAGCGCCATGCCGACGTCGCGCGGATGGGCGGGGAAGAACTCGACGAGCTTGCGCCGCTGTGGGGCCGCGCACCAGGGACAGAAGCGGTACGCCGCCTCGAGCTCCCCACCGCAATCGGCACAGACGCGCATCCTGCCTCCTTCGTCCAGGAGAACGGTACTACGCGCGGGCGAATCGATCAGGCTCGGCCTCGAACTTCGCTCGGCAGCCGGGCCCGCAGAAGAAGTGCCGCCTGCCCCGATGCTCCGCCGACAGGGCGGTGCCGCTGTCGACGCTCATGCCGCAGACCGGGTCGCGGGCGCCTCTTCGCAGCGTGAGAGCGAACAGGGCGGCCGCGACGAGCGTGAAGACGATGTTCAGCGCCGTCGTGTAGTTCCAGGAGATCCCGCGCTCGGCGATCGACTCGATCGAGGGCCGCTGCTCCGGCACGAGCCCTGCGGCGCTGAAGATCCCGTCCACGGCGAGCGCGGCCACCACCATCGCGCCGAACATGAGTCCCACGATCACGGCCGTCAGCCGCCAGCCGTAGTACCGCCCGTAGACGAGCACGAGCGGAATGATGATCAGGTCGGCGTAGACGAAGGCGATCACGCCTGCGAACGAGATCCCGCCGCCCCACAGCACCGCCGCCAGCGGGATGTTGCCGACGGAGCACACGAACGAGAGCACCGCCACGAGCGGCCCGACGAGGACGTTCTCGATCAGCTGCGGGACGCCCCCCGTATCGGTCAGGAAGAGGCCGTTGAAGAACCCCTTCGGCAGGAGCGCGATGAACCCGGCGATCAGAAACCCGCCGGTGATCTCCTTCCAGAGCATCGCCCAGTCGCCGCGGAAGTTATGGGCGACGTCGGACCAGCCGTCGAGCGACAGCACCCGGGAGCCGCCCGAGGAGGGGTGCTGGTGGCCCGAGTCGGCGGCGCGCGCCCGTTCTCGTGCGCCCTCCTCGTCGCGCCGCGAGACGAGCACCCGGATGCCGGTCCACATCAGCACGATCAGCACGAGGCCGCCCACGAACTCCGCCAGCGTGAACCGCCAGCCCAGGAAGACCCAGAGCACGATCCCGATCTCGAAGACGAGGTTTGTCGAGGCGAACTGAAAGGCCATCGCAGACGCGAGGCTCGCGCCCTTCTGGAAGAGCGACTTCGCGATCGCCACCGCCGCATAGCTGCAGGACGACGAGGCCGCACCGAGCCCGGTCGCGAGCGCCAGCGCCCCCGGGCCACGCCCGCCCAGCGCCTGCTCGAGTCGCCGGCGCGGCGCCCAGGCCTGCACCATCCCCGAGAGCAGGAACCCGAGCACGAGCGCCCACCACACCTCCCACGCCATCTGGAAGGCATTCCAGAGCCCCTGGCCGACCTGGTCGAAGACCTCCACGGCCTCGACGATACGGAATGCGTTCTACTCGACCGTGACGGTCTTGGCCAGGTTACGGGGCTGGTCGACGTTGAGGCCGCGCAGGCGCGCGATCCGGTACGCGAGCAGCTGCAGCGGCAGCACCGCGAGCACCGCCTGCAGATACGCGGGTGTGCGCGGCACGTAGATCACGTCGTCCGCGTGGTGCTGGATGTCCTCGTTGCCGTCCGTCGCGATCGCGATCACGTGGGCTCCGCGCGCCCGCGTCTCCTGGATGTTGGAGACGACCTTGTCGTAGACGTGCGATTCCGTCGCGACGACGACGACCGGCGTGTCCTCGTCGAGGAGCGCGATCGGCCCGTGCTTCATCTCGCCGGCCGAGTAGGCCTCGGTCGGCACGTAGGCGATCTCCTTCAGCTTGAGCGCGCCTTCGAGGCAGACCGGCAGCCCGATGTGCCGGCCGAGGTAGAGGAAGAAGGGCCTGTCGTAGTAGCGCTGCGCGATCTCCTCGATCGGGTGGTCGCCGTCGAGGAACGCCTTCATCTTGCTCGGGAGCGCGTGGACCTCGTCGAGGATGAAGGCCAGCTCGTCGGGCGGCATCGTCCCGCGCAGCTGCGCCAGCTTCAGCGCGAGCAGGTAGAAGAGCGCGACCTGCGCGGTGAACGTCTTCGACGCAGCGACGCCGATCTCGAGGCCGCAGCGCGTGTAGAGCACCGAGTCGACCTCGCGCGTGATCTGGGAGCCCATCATGTTCGTGATCGCGAGGGTGCGCGCCCCCTTCTCTTTCGCGAGGCGGATCGCGGCGATCGTGTCGGCGGTCTCGCCGGATTGCGAGATTCCGATCACGAGCGTGTCCTTGCCGATCACCGGGTTGCGGTAGCGCCACTCGCTGGCGATGTCGGGCTCGACGGGAACCCGCGCCCACTCCTCGATCACGTAGCGGCCGACGACACCCGCGTGGTAGGCGGTGCCACAGGCGAGGATCACGATCCGGCGCAGGTTGCCGAGCTCTTCGTCGGTCATGCCGATGCCCTCGAGCTCGAGCTTGCCGTGACGGACACGATCGCCCAGGGTCTCCCCGACCGCCTCCGGCTGCTCGTAGATCTCCTTGAGCATGAAGGTCTCGTATCCGCTCTTCTCGGCGGCCTCGATGTCCCAGTCGACCTCGATCACCTCGCGCTCGATCGGGCCCTCCTCGACCGAGACGAAGCGGGAGCCCGCGGGCGTGATCGCGACGACCTCGCCGTCCTCGATGAGCTGGATCGAGCGCGTCTCGCCGACGAACGCGGCCGCCATCGAGGCGAGGAACATCTCCCCGCTCCCGACGCCGACTAGCAGCGGGCACTGGCGCCGAGCGCCGACGAGCTCTTCCGGGTGGTCGTGGTGGATCACGACGAAGGCGAAGTGGCCCTCGAGCTCGCGGTAGGCGTTCCGCGTCGCCTCGAGCAGGTCGCCTTCGTAGTGGCGCTCGATCAGATGGACGACGACCTCGGCGTCCGTCTCGGTGTGGAAGACGTGGCCCTCGGCCTCGAGCGAGCCTTTCAGCTCGCGGTAGTTCTCGACGATGCCGTTCAGCACGATGGCGAGCTTGTCGTCGTCGCAGCCGGTCAGGGGGTGAGCGTTCTGCTCCGTGACGGCGCCGTGGGTCGCCCAGCGCGTATGGCCGAGTCCGGTCGTCGCCTGCGAGCCGTTCGAGCCGGCCGCCTGCTTCAGCACCTGGAGGTTGCCGACCGCGCGGACGTAGTCGAGCTCGCCGTCCTCGCGAAGGACAAGCCCGGCCGAGTCGTAGCCGCGGTACTCGAGCCGTTCGAGGCCTTGGAGCAGGAGGTCCTTACAGGGCCTCTGCCCGACGTATCCGATGATCCCGCACACGCCGAACCCCCTTAGAACGCGAAAGGCCCGGCTGCTCTTCCGCCCTTCGTCGGGTCGGTCAGCCGAGCTCTCGTCTCACGAGAGCGGAGATCGTAGCACAGGCTTCCGTAGCCTCCTCTCTGTCTTCCGCTTCTGCCAAAACGCGAATCACGGGCTCGGTCCCGGAGGGGCGGACGAGGACGCGGCCGCGGCCGTGCAACCGCGTGTTCAAGCGCTTTACCTCCTCCTGGAGGGCCCGCGGAAACTGCTTGGTAGTGACACGGATATTTTCCTTCGCCTGCGGATAGCGCGGCATCACGGCAGCTGCCTCCTCGAGCGTGGTTCCGTGCACCGCGCCGCAGAGCAGGAGCGCTGTGGCGAGCCCGTCGCCGGTGACGTGGTCACGCAGGTAGATGAGGTGGCCGGACTGCTCGCCCCCGAGCAGCCCGCCCTCGCGGCGGAGCGCCTCGAGCACGTAGCGGTCGCCGACGTCGGTCGTGACGACGCGGATCCCGTGCTCCTCGGCGAGTCGGTGGAGGCCGAGGTTCGCCATCACGGTCACGGCGACGAGCTCGACCTCGAGGTGGAGCATCAAGATCGCGAGAATCTGGTCGCCGTCCACGACCTCTCCACGCGCGTCGACTGCGAGCATCCGGTCGCCGTCGCCGTCGAAGGCAACGCCCAGGTCGGCGCCCGAGCTGGTCACGGTCCGTTGCAGAGCTCGAAGATCGGTGGCGCCGCAGCCGACGTTGATGTTCGTGCCGTCAGGCTCGGAGCCGATCGTCGTCACGTCGGCCCCCAGCCGCTCGAACGCTGTGGGCGCGATCCCGGAGTAGGCGCCGTTCGCGCAGTCGACCACGATCTCGAGCCCCGCGAGGTCGGTACCGAAGCGCTCCACGATGTGGTCGAGGTAGCTGTCGGTGGCGACGCCGACGTGGTCGACCTGACCGTCGGCCCCAGCGAAGGGTGCGTCGAAGAGCGACTCGATCTCCTCCTCGGCGGCGTCCGTGAGCTTCTGACCGTCGCCGTCGAAGAGCTTGACCCCGTTGTACTCGGGGGGGTTGTGCGAGGCGGAGATGACGGCGCCGAGGTCGAGCGCGAGCAGTGCGACCGCGGGGGTCGGCAGCACGCCCGCGAGAACCGCGTTTCCTCCGGCCGAGACGATGCCGCGCGCGAACGCCTTCTCGAGCTCCTCGCCCGACGCTCGGGTGTCCCGGCCGACGAAGACGCGCCCGCCCTGCGACCAGAGCGTCACCGCCCGGCCGAGCCGCTCGACGAGCTCGGCGGTCAGGTCCTCGCCGACGACGCCGCGGACCCCATCGGTCCCGAAGTAGCGGCGGGCCAAGTTAGTGCCTCTCCCAGCAATGGATGCTCGCCTCTCGCCCGCTATCACGCTGCGCCAGAGCCCACCCTCGCCCTTGCGCAGGCATCCAGCCTGAGCTACGGGCGAGTGCGGTCTCTGACTTGGTGCTGGCGACCGAGAGCCCGACCGCCATCACTGGAAGAGGCACTAGCGCTTCGAGAACTGCGGCGCCTTGCGGGCCTTGTGCAGGCCGGCCTTCTTGCGCTCGACGATCCTCGCGTCGCGCGTCAGGAAGCCGGCGCGCTTCAGCGGCACTCGCAGCTCCGGATCGGCCTCCACGAGCGCGCGGGCAACGCCGTGTCGAACGGCGCCGGCCTGGCCGCTGGGCCCGCCGCCGTGCACGCGCACGCGGACGTCGAAGGTCCCCTCGACCCCGGCGACCTTCAGCGGCGCCAGCGCCAGCTCGCGGTGGGTCGCGCGCGGGAAGTACTGCTCGATCGTGCGCCCGTTGAACCAGGTCGTGCCGTCGCCGGGCCTGAGGATCACGCGCGCGACGGACGTCTTCCGCTTGCCCGTGCCCTGGTACTGCGCGCGATCGTTCATGTCGTCAGCTCCAGCTCCTGCGGCGACTGCGCCTCGTGCGGATGCTCGGGACCTGCGTAGATCTTCAGCTTGCGAATCTGGGCGCGGGCGAGCCTGTTGCGGGGCAGCATGCCCTTGACCGCCTTGCGCAGGACCTCGGTCGGCCGGCGCTCGAGCTCGTCGCGCAGGGGCCGGCTCTTGAGCCCGCCGGGATAGCCGGAGTGGCGGTAGTAGATCTTGTCGTCGAGCTTCTTCCCGGTCACGGCGATCTTCTCGGCGTTCACGACGACGACGAAGTCGCCGGTGTCCACGTGCGGGGTGTACTGCGGCTTGCCCTTCCCGCGCAGCGTGTCCGCGATCTGCGTAGCCAGACGCCCGAGCGTCTTTCCTTCTGCGTCGACGAGGTACCAGCGGCGCTCGACCTCGCCCGGCTTTGCAGTCCAGGTCTTCATGTGACAGAAAAGCGGCGGACTCGCCGTCCGCCGGAGCGGAATCGTAGCAGCCCGGCACGGAAATCCGCGGCGCCGCCATGGCTCGGGTGACGCACGTACGGGTCGCCGAGAATCGCGTGCGCGAGGCGGCCGACGGCGACGACCGTGCGGCCTCGCGCGAGCTCGTCGAGGAACGGCCGCGCGTGCTCGATCTCGACGCGCGTGGGACGGCGGTTGCTGTGAGGGCGATTCGGGAGGTGCGGGTGCGTCGGCACGACGTTCCAGCAGAGCGTCTCCTCCTCGAGCCCGAGCTCTGCGAGCGCGCGGCGGACGATCGTGGCGGTCGCCTCGGCGGGGCCGCAGCCGGTGAGCTGCCGTTCCGAGGTGAACGGGACCCCGGAGATGCGCGCGCCGCGGTGGCCGGCCGCCTCGCCGACCAGCAGTAGCGGCGCATCCCGGCGGGCGCGGAGATAGACGAGGAGCCGCTCGCATCGCGTGGCCGCGCCCGAGCCGTCACGATAGAAGTTGAACGTGGCGCCGATCGTGGCGCGGGTCAGCCGCTCGATGAGCTCTTCCATCCGCATCCGCACTCTGACGGACGGCGGCCAGCCGGCGCCGGAGGTTGCTCGCGAGATCGCGGGATTCCTGGCAGCGGCTCAGCGCTCGCTCGATCTCGCGCAGTACGACTTCCACCTCGGCGAGGAGACGGCTGCCCTCGTCGGCGGTGCGCTCCAGGATGCTCACGCGCGGGGCGTGGAGGTTCGGATCCTCTACAACGTCGACCACGCGAACCCGATCCCGGTGCCGCCGCCGCCCGAGCCCGATGCGCAGCTGATTGCCTCGCTGGGCGTGCCCGCAAAGGCGGTTGCCGGGGTGCCGGACCTGATGCACCACAAGTACGTCGTCCGCGATGGCGAAACGGTGCTGAGCGGCTCGACCAACTGGACCGACGACTCGTGGTCGCGGCAGGAGAACGTGGTCGTGACGGTTTCGTCTCCCGCGCTCGCGCATGCCTTCGCACTCGACTTCGAGGGGCTCTGGAAGGACGGCGACGTCGAGAAGAGCGGCTTCGTCGAGCCGAGGCCGGTCGACGTGGACGGCATGCGCGTGCGGCCGTGGTTCACGCCGGGCTTCGCGGACGCGCTGACGGCCCGGCTCGCGAAGAAGATCGGGCGCGCGCAGCGCGTGCGCATCTGCTCACCGGTGATCACCTCGGCGCCGGTGCTCGCGACGCTCGCGCAGGCGATCGCCGACGGCCGCGGGGACATCGCCGGGTGCGTCGACGCGACGCAGGTCGAGGACGTGATCCGCCAGTGGCGCGCCGACGGGAACGCCGCCTGGAAGCTGCCGCTGCTGGAGCAGGTGCTCGGCGGTCAGTTCACCGGGAAACGCTCCGAGCCCTGGGAGCTCGGCAGCCTGCACAACTTCATGCACGCGAAGGTGGTCGTGGCTGACGACGTGGTGTTCGTGGGCTCGTTCAACCTCTCGCACTCGGGCGAGAAGAACGCCGAGAACGTGCTCGAGATCGCCGACGCGCAGCTCGCGCAGCAGCTGACCGCGTACGTGGACGAGGTGCGTCAGCGGTTTCCCGCCCTGGGCTTCCCACCCGATTCCGCCGGCTAGGGACTCGGACTACTCCCACTCGATGGTGGACGGCGGCTTCGACGTGATGTCGAGCACCACGCGGTTCACCGCCGGAACCTCGTTCACGATCCGCGACGAGATCGTCTCGAGCAGGTCGTACGGCAGCCGCGCCCAGTCGGCTGTCATCGCGTCGTCGCTCGTCACGGCACGCACGACGACCGGGTACCCGTACGTCCGCTCGTCGCCCTGCACGCCGACGGAGCGAATCGCGGGCAGCACCGCGAACGACTGCCAGAGCTCGCGGTAGAGCCCGGCTCGGCGGATCTCCTCCTGCAGGATCGCGTCGGCCTCCCGCAGGATCTCCAGCCGCTCGCGCGTCACCTCGCCGATGATCCGAATCGCCAGGCCGGGCCCGGGGAACGGCTGGCGCCAGACCATCCGCTCGGGCAGCCCCAGCTCCTCGCCGACTCGCCGCACCTCGTCCTTGAACAGCAGCCGCAGCGGCTCGACGAGCTCCATCTCCATCTCCTCCGGCAGCCCGCCGACGTTGTGGTGTGACTTGATCGTCGCCGCCACCGATGCGTCGCCGCCCGACTCGATCACGTCCGAGTAGAGCGTGCCCTGCACGAGGTGCCTGATCTGGCCGAGGCGCTTCGACTCCTCCTCGAACACCCGAATGAACTCCTCGCCGACCGCCTTCCGCTTCGCCTCGGGATCGGCCACGCCGTCGAGCCGCGACAGGAACCGCTCCTGCGCCTGGACGTGCACGAGCGGCACGTGGAAGTGCCCCTCGAAGGTCTCGACCACCTGGACCGCCTCGTCCTTGCGCAGGAGCCCGTGGTCGACGAAGACGCAGACGAGCTGGTCGCCGACCGCCTTGTGCACGAGCAGCGCCGCGACCGCCGAGTCGACCCCGCCGGACAGCGCGCACAGCACGCGCTCCGAGCCCACCTGCGCGCGGATCCGCTCGACCTGCTCCTCGATCACCGCCGCAGCCGTCCAGGTCGGCGGAGCGTCCGCGACCACGTAGAGGAAGTTCTTCAGCACCTCCTGGCCGTGCGGCGTGTGCACGACCTCGGGGTGGAACTGGACGCCGTAGAGCCCCCGCTCGGGATCCTCGAAGGCTGCGATCGGCGCGGCCGGCGACGCCGCGGTTACGCGCGAGCCCGCAGGTGGCGCCGTCACCGAGTCGCGGTGGCTCATCCAGCCGGTCTGCTCCTCGGGCAGGCCGGCGAAGAGCTCGCTCGCGGCCTCGGCGCGCACCTCGGTCTTGCCGAACTCCGAGACTCCGGTCCGCTCGACGGCTCCGCCCAGCTCCTGCGCCATCAGCTGCATCCCGTAGCAGATGCCGAGGGTCGGCACGCCGAGCGAGAACAGCCCCGGGTCGACCCGCGGCGCGCCCGCCGCGTACACCGACGCGGGCCCGCCCGACAGCACGAGCGCCCGCGGGCTCCGCGCCCGGGCCTCGGCCGCCGAGATCGAGTGCGGCACGAGCTCCGAGTAGACCCGGCACTCGCGCACCCGCCGCGCGATCAGCTGCGCGTACTGGCCGCCGCAGTCCAGCACGAGCACCGGCCGCTCCTCCGGCCCGGGCTCGGGCACCGGAAGAGCGACGACGTCTCCCATCAACCCATCCCTATCCGCTGGGCCTGCTGGAGCGACTTCCCCTCGGTCTTGAT
>Ga0307320_10000400_pt1 | contig 15590 bp, 19 predicted proteins | sample ER_DNA_369_FD_194495 | JGI IMG/M metagenome (GOLD analysis project Ga0307320, IMG submission 194495) | Bulk soil microbial communities from the East River watershed near Crested Butte, Colorado, United States - ER_DNA_369 | ecosystem: Environmental > Terrestrial > Soil > Floodplain | place...
CCGCTCGCCGCTGATCGTCCGGCTCCCACTGGAGGGCCATTGCAGGCAGAGCGCCTAGAGCTACAGGCGGTCAGACGGTCAATGAAGACGACGACACTGTGTGCACCAAGGAGGCCTGCCAGTTCAACGACAACCTGGCCGGCTTCCAGGCCGCCGGCGTCCCGGTGATCGGCGTCTCCCCCGACGACGCCGCCAGCCACCAGCGGTTCCGCAACAAGTACGGCCTGCGCTTCCCCCTCCTGACCGACACCGACCACGCCGTCATGGACGCCTGGGGCGCCTGGGGCGAGAAGACCTCCTACGGCCGCACCTCGGTCGGCGTCCTGCGCTCCACCTTCCTCCTCGACGAGGACGGCCGGGTCGAGCGCGCCTGGCACAACGTCAAGGCCGACGGCCACGCCGCCACCGTCCTGTCCCAGCTCCGGAGCTGACCGGCGCCCCAGCTCGGGGTTGTGGACGGCCGATGGTCGTCCATCCGGTGTCCGCGGCATACTGACGGTCGAATCCTGTAGATCGTCGGCGTTGAGGAGGACAACGATGGCGACCGGCAACGGTGGCCAGACCGTCCGGCTTCCAGCGGTCGTCACCGTCGAGCGCGACGACCTCGGCGAGGTCTACGTCGCCCGCTGCCTGGCGGTCGAGGTCGCCAGCCACGGCGACACCCAAGAGCAGGCGCTCGCCAACCTCCGGGAGGCGCTCGAGCTCTACTTCGAGGACAGCCCCGTCCCGGAGGTCGACGTGAACCCGGAGCTCGCATCGGTTGACGTCCGCATCCCCGCGTGACCAAGCTCCCGGTCGTCTCGGGCCGGGAGGTCGTCCTCGCGCTGGAGCGGGCCGGGTTCGTCCAGGTCAGGGTCAAGGGCAGCCATTGCAAGCTGTTCCACGATGAGCGACATCTGACGGTCATCGTCCCCTTGCACCGACGCGCGCTCCCACGCGGGACGCTTGTCTCGATCCTCCGGCAGGCGGGGATGACGGCCGACGACCTTCAGCAGTTGCTGTAGACCGTCGCCCGAACCAGCTGGACACGGCCTCGGACAGCTCGGCCCGGGGGTCGGTGGGGGCGACGGGCCAGTGGGTGATGACCTGGGCGTCGGGGCGGGCCAGGAGGGCGCCGTCGGAGTCGATGTCGAGGGGTGCGGCCGTGCGGTGGTCGAGGGTGTGGAGGTCCAGGGGGACGGTGGGGTCGAGGGTGGTGGCGGCGGCGGTCCAGGGGCGGGGGTCGGGGCCGGTGAGGAGGGTCAGGCCCTGGCCGAGGAGGTCCAGGGTGGAGCGCGGGCGGCCGTTGCGTTGGGGGAGCCAGGCGTGGGGGAGGCGGCCGTTGAGGTCCTCGGCCAGGGCGTCGGCGCCGGACGCCTCGGGGCCGGGGTCGGCCGAGCGGGCGCTGCGGCGGGCGCCGACGGGGCGCCACTCGGCCTCGTAGGTGTCGAGCAGGTCGGGACCGGCCCAGCCGCGCAGCATCCAGGCCAGCTTCCAGCCGAGGTCGTGGCCCTCGGCCACGGCGGTGTTCATGCCCATCCCGCCCCGCGGGGTCATGCGCTGGGCGGCGTCGCCGACCAGGAAGGCCCGGCCCTCCCGGTAGCGCCTGGCCACCTGGGCCGCGAACGAGAACGCGCCCTTGGCCACGACCCGGACCGGCAGGTCGGCGACGCCGGCCGCGGTCCGGATGAGGGCGGCCAGGCGGGCGTCGGTGTAGTCCTCCAGCCGTTCCTGCTCCGGCTCCCAGCCGCGCCCGTAGAGCCAGCGGTCGCCGCCGCCGTTGGGCACGAACACCCCGCCGGCCTCCGGGTGCTGGATGAAGTAGATGCCGTAGCGGCGGTCGCCCACCACGTCGTCCAGCGGGGCCTCGAACAGCACGGTGAGCTGCTCGTCCAGGTGGTCGGGGCCGTCCATGGCGATGCCGAGCAGCCCCCGGGTCCGCGAGTGGGCGCCGTCGGCGCCGACCAGGTGGCCGGCCCGGACGGTCCGCCGCTCGCCGGTGGCCCGCTGCCGCAGCTCGACGGTGACGCCGTCGGCGTCCTGGTCGAGGGCGACCAGCTCGGTGCCGAAGCAGACCTCGGTCAGCCCGAACGTGCCCAGGTGGCGGAGCAGCACCGGCTCCAGGTGGTCCTGGGGCACGCCGGCGAGCATGGTCGGGCTGGCCGCGGCGGCCTGCTCCAGGTCGGGGTGGCCCAGCGGCATCAGGGCGCCGTCGGGCGAGGCCAGCGTCTCGGCCGCCCAGGCGCCGACGGCGGTGATGTCGAGCTGGCCGGCCCGGACCTCGGCCTCCAGGCCCCAGGAGCGCAGCAGCTCCATGGTGCGGGTGCTCACGGCCGTGGCCCGGGGCAGCGGCGACAGACCCGGGTTGCGCTCCACCAGCAGCGAGGCGATGCCGTTGCGGGCCAGGGTGACCGCCGCGACCAGGCCGGCCGGCCCGGCCCCGACGATCACCACCGGCACCTGCCGGGTCCGGTCAGCGCTGGGCATTGCGCTGCTCCTCTTCGTGCGCCTGGCGGAGGCGCTGGACGGCCAGGATCCCGGACGGGTCAATGTAGGCGCCGGCGTAGGCCAGGGCCTCGATCAGGGGCCAGAGCCTGGACCGCCCGGGCTCGCGGTCGCGGTCGGCGTGGTCGGTGTCGTCCCGGTCCGGCAGGGCCGGGGCCCGGGTCGAGGTGGTGGCGAGCAGCTGGCTCATGGTGTCTCCCTCGTGGAAGCGGTTGTCTCTTGGCACCATGCGCCGCTGGGCTGACGTGGCCCTGCCGATCCGCTGTGGGTCCGCGGCCGGCCGAGCGGGAGGACCGCGGCTCAGCCAGGCGGGTCCGACAGCGGCCGCCGGCCGGCGAAGCCGGTGTCGGGCCAGTGCCACCACTCGACCGCCGGCTCGCCCAGGACCCAGCACAGGAGGTACTCGCGGCCGTCGTCCAGCCGGGCCGGGAAGTCGACCAGCCCGGCGTCCAGGTCGCGCAGGATGATCCCCTCGGAGGTCAGGGCCTCGACCGCGGCCCGGAGCTCCCCGGTCCCCCGCGGGGCGGCCGGATGCCCGTTGCCCTCCAGCAGCCCGGCCGCGCCCTCGCGCTCGCGCCTGGCCTCCGCCACCAGCTCGCGGATCCGGTCCAGGGCGGCGCCGACCCGCGGCAGGGCCGCGTTGGCCCGCTCGACCGTCCAGTCATCGGTTCCCGCCATCGCTCCTGCCCTCTCCTCGTGGGCCCTGGTCCAGGTCGACCGCGACCGGGAGGGCCGAGCGGCGCCAGCCGGACAGGTCGCCGCCGTAGGTCGGCTGGTACTTGGCCACGACCAGCCGGCGGGCCAGCTCGTCCTCGTCCGAGCCGGGCTCGACCACCCGGCCCCGGCCGGGCAGCGCAGGCGCATCACGGCGGCCCAGGCGGACGGTGACCTCCGGGTGCCGCAGCAGGTTGCGGACCCAGTCCGACCGGTCGCCCCCGCCCGACAGCAGGTAGAGGGTGCCCCCGCGCATCGCGAACCAGATCTCGATGGTGTGCGGCCGCCCCGACACCCGCCCGGCGGTGGTCAGGTAGCAGAACGGCTGCCCGCCCTGGTCGTCCATGGCCCTAGCCTGGCACACCGGCCGGCGGGTTGCCGTCGGCCGGCCGACCTGGTGTGCTGCCCGCCGGAGGCCGCCACCCGAGGAGGACGCCATGGCGCCGGTGTGCGTGTTCGACGTCAACGAGACGCTGCTCGACCTGGCCGCCCTCGACGGGGAGTTCGAGCGGCTGTTCGGCGACCGCGGGGTCCGGGTGGCCTGGTTCGGCCAGCTGCTCCAGTCGGCCATGGTGGCCACCATCACCGACCGCTACACCGACTTCGGCACCGTCGGGCGGGCCGCCCTGGAGATGACCGCGGTCCGCCTCGGGGTGGAGCTGTCGGACGGCGACCGCGAGGCGGTGGTGGGCGGCATGACCCGCCTGCCCGCCCACCCCGAGGTCCCGGGCGCCCTGCGCCGCCTGACCGAGGGCGGCCTGCGCCTGGCCGCCCTGACCAACTCGACCGAGCGGGTGGCCACCGCCCAGCTCACCCACGCCGGCCTCCTCGACGCGTTCGAGGCGGTGCTGTCGGCCGACGCCGTCCGCCGCCTCAAGCCGGCCCCCGAGCCCTACCGCATGGCCGCCACCCGCCTCGGCGTCGCCCCCGCCGACGTCCTGCTGGTCGCCGCCCACGCCTGGGACGTCGCCGGCGCCCGTGCCGCCGGCTGCCAGGCCGCCTTCGTCGCCCGCCCCGGCAAGGTCCCCGACCCCCTCGCCCACCCCCCCGACCTGGTCGTCACCGACCTGGACGACCTGGCCACCCGCCTGCTGGCCTGAACCATGGCCTCCCTGGACGGCTGGCTGGAGGTGGCCCGGGGCCGGGTCGGCCCCGAGCACATCGACTACAACGGGCACATGAACGTCGTCCACTACCGGGCCGCGTTCGACGCCTCCACCGACGGGCTGTTCGCCCACCTGGGGCTGGGGCCGGAGGAGTACAACGCCCGCACCGGGGCCACCCTGATGGTGGTGGAGGAGCACACCCGCTACCACGCCGAGCTGGCCGAGGGGGAGCGCTACCGGATCCTGGCCCGCCTGGTCGGGCACTCGGCCAAGAAGCTCCACTACCTGCTGGCCATGGAGAACCTCGACCGGGGCGTCGTGGCCGCCACCCACGAGGAGCTGGCCCTCCACGTCGACCTCACCGCCCGCCGCTCCACCCCCCTGCCCCCCTCCGCCCTGGCCGCGATCGAGTCCCTCGAGGCCACCCAGGCTCACCTCCCACCCCCACCCGACCTGGGCCGGGTCATCACTCCATAGGCCGCCGGCATTGGTCTGAGCGCCCCGACGGTTCCAGAGCGCAGTACCTGCTGTACGAGCTGTTCCCAGGGGCGGGTGGCCAGGACTGAACGTCGTCCCGGCGGGTCAATCGGACCGATGGAGCTCGGCGGACAGGTGGTGCTGAATGGGCTGGCCGACGGCGGCCATGGCGAGGGTGTAGGTGAGGCGGTCGCCGTCGAGGTCGAAGCGGCGGTGCAGGGCCGTGACCTGCTTGGCGGTGGCGGTCATGGCCGTGGTGGTGCTGTGCAGGTCGATCCGGGTGCCGTCCTGGCGGCCCTCCTGGACCTCGACGATGCCGGTGGGGTGGGCGAGGACGACCTCGACGGTGCCGCCGGGCTTGGCCCGCCAGTAGCCGGCCTCGGCGTGCAGGGGCCGGCCGTCCTCCAGGCTCCAGGTCCGCTGGGCGTAGGCCAGGAACGGCTTGCCCACGTGCCAGAAGCGCACCTCCTCGCCGTAGCGGAACGGGGAGATGGTGGGGTACTCGCCGGCGCCCTCGCCCCGCCAGGTGCCCAGCAGCCCGGCCAGCGGCTGGAGCTCGGGGTGCAGCGGCGGTGGCGGTTGCGGGTCCACGACGACGGCCTAGGCGTTGGGGCGGTCGGGACCAGGACGCGGGCAGGTGAGGGTGCGCAGGGTGCCGGGGACGGCCTGCACGCGGCTGACGATCAGCCGGCCGAGCGCGTCCAGGTTGGACGCCTCGACCTTGGCGATGACGTCGAACGGGCCGGCGGTGACCTCGGACAGCTCGACCCCGTCGATGGCGGTCACGGCGGCCGCCACCTCGCCGGCCCTGCCCACCTCCGTCTGGATCAGCACCCACGCCTTGAGCATGCCCGCACCGCCTCGGTCGTTCGGGGTGGCCCAGCCGCCACCGTTGGCCCGCCCATCTGACCATGACTGCCGCCGGGCGCGAAACCTCAGGCGCGGGTTCCCGGGTCAGCTGTGGGTCAGCAGCGCACGCCGTCGTTGCGGGTGGCCACGATCGGCTCCTCCGCCGGGGTGGTGGAGCTCATCGACGGGGCGCCGGAGCTGTCCAGGCGGCCGAAGTTCTGGGTCGCCCAGGCGCGGCCGCCGGAGCAGACGACCCCAATCCCGACCGAGTCGAAGCCGCGCTGGAGCATGTTGGCCCGGTGGCCCTCCGACTTCATCCAGCCGACGTGGAGCTGGTTGCCCATGTTCGCGTAGCCCTCGACCCAGGCGATGTTCTCGCCCAGGGCCGAGAACTTGGACATGCCGGGCAGGCTGCCGGCCGCGCCCAGGTCGCGGTGGGCGAAGTTGCCGGTGCTGGCCATGTGCGCCGACCAGTCGCCGGCCACGCGGGCCAGGTCGTCGTCCCACTCCAGGGCGGCCAGGCCACGCGCCCGGCGCTCGGCGTTGAGCCGGTTGAACAGGTCGCTGGCCAGCTTCTGGGCGGTGGACTGGCTGCCGGCGGGCGCGGGCGCGCTCGTCGGGGCGGTGGTCGGCTCGGGCGCCGGCTCGGTGGTGGTGGTCGCCGCCCGGGTCGTGGCGGTGGCGGCGGAGGTCGTGGTGGGGCGGCCCGGCCGCCGGGCGGTGCCAGCGGCGGCGGTGGCGTCGGGGACCTTGGCCAGCAGCTCGGTCACCCACACGCAGCCGGCCTTGCGCGTCCCGACCCCGATCGCGTTGAAGGAGTGGCCGAGGATGCGGCGCCTGGCCGTGGCCGAGCCCATCAGGTCACGGTGGGCGGCCTCGACGGTAGCCGCGCAGCGGACCTGTTCCTCCCAGGCGCTGGCCGGCTGGACCGCGTCGGCCAGCCCCACGCTGGACGACAGGCGGCGCGCCGACGCCATCCGGGCCGACTGGGCGCCGGCCAGGGCGGACAGGCGGGGCACCACGCTCAGGGCCCGCAGGCCGTGCCGGGACCGTTCGGCGTTGACCAGCGAGACCAGCCGGACGGCGTCGGGCGCCGGAGCGGCCGATGCGGCCCGGTCCTGGCCGTACGGCCGCCCGGCGCCCGGCTTGGCGCTGGCCGGGAGCAGCGCCCAGGCCAGCAGCAGGGGGAAGACGATCAGGAAGGCCATCCGGAGGTTGCCGAGCCAGGGCGAACCGGCCCGGGCGTGCCGCGGGCGGGCCCTGGAGCCGCTGCCTGGTTCGTTGCGCAAGCTGGCGAGCCTCTCGGGGGGAAGAGGGCCAGGCGTCACCAAAGCAGCAACCACACAACGCGAACGCGCCGCTTGTAGTGCCGTTGGCCCAATTTGGGGGATTGGGGGGGTGGCCGACGACGCGCGTACCCTTCCAAACCAGGCTGTCGCCTGTCAAGCCGGCATGGCGGGCCGCCACCGGCCGGTAGCATGACCGCGTGGGTCAACCATGAAGCGGGCGAGGCGGCCGGCCGGGCTGATGACACCGGCCCGGCGCGGGCTCACCATCGGCCTGGTCCTGACCATCACCCTGGTCGCCTTCGAGGCTCTGGCCGTCATCACCATCCTGCCCGCCATCAAGGACGACCTCCAGGGCATCCGCCTGTACGGCTGGGTGACCAGCGCCTTCCAGCTGGGCGTGCTGGTCGGCATCGTGGTCGCGGGCGGCCAGGCCGACCGGCGCGGCCCGGCCCCGCCGTTCGTGGCCGGGGTGCTGGTGTTCGTGACCGGCCTGACCATCGGCGGCCTGGCCCCCAGCATGCTGGTGCTGGTGCTGGCCCGCGGCCTCCAGGGGCTGGGGGCGGGGGCGATCCCGGCGGTCGCCTATGCGACCATCGGTCGCAGCTACCCGGAGTCGCTGCGGCCGCGGGTGTTCGCGGTCCTGTCCACCGCCTGGGTGGTGCCCGGCCTGGTCGGGCCGGCCGTGTCGGCGCTGGTCGCGGCCCGCTTCGGCTGGCGGGCGGTGTTCCTGGGCCTGCTGCCGCTGGTGCTGGCCTCCGGCGCCCTGGCCTGGCCGTCGCTGCGCCGGCTCGGCCCCCCGGCCGAGCCGCTGGTCCAGCGGGGCCGGCTGGCCAGGGCGGTCGGGGTGGCCGCGGGCGCCGGCCTGGTGCTGGCCGGCCTGACCAGCCCCTCGCCGCTGGCCGGGGCCCTGCTGGTCGCCGCCGGCCTGGCCGTCGGCGTGGTCCCGCTGCGCCGCCTGCTCCCGCCGGGGACGCTCACGGCCAGGCCCGGCCTGCCGGTCACCGTCCTCTCCCGCGGCCTGCTCACCTTCGCCTTCTTCGGCGCCGACACCTACGTGCCCCTGGCCATCACCGCGGTCCGGGGCCGGAGCACGGCCGTGGCCAGCCTGGCCGTGACCGCCGCGACCCTGGCCTGGACGGCCGGGTCCTGGGTCCAGGAGCGCAAGGCGGCCGACTGGCCGGGCCGGCGGCTGATCCGGGCCGGGCTCCTGATCGTCGTCGCCGGCATCGCCTGCCAGACCGCGGCCCTGTTCCCGGCCGTGCCCCTGGCCGTGGCGGTGGCCGGCTGGGCGGTCGGGGGCTTCGGGATCGGCCTGGCCTACTCGCCCATCTCGCTGATCGTGCTCGGCGAGGCCCCCGCCGGCCAGGAGGGGGCGGCCAGCGCCTCGCTCCAGCTGGCCGAGAACCTCGGGGTGGCCCTCGGGGCCGGTTTCGGCGGGGTCCTGGTCGCCGCCGGGGCGGCCGCCGGCTGGCTGCCCAGGGCCGGCATCGCCGGCACCTTCGCCATGACCGCCGCGGTGGCCCTGCTGGCGGCCGTGCTGGCCCGCCGCATCCCGCGTCGTACGATCCCTGCTCCCCAAGCCCCAGCCTGATGAGGTGACTGCCCAGTGCCCGACCGGTACCTGATGGCGATGACCACCACCGACGTCCGCTCGGACGCCGAACGGCTGGCCCGTGACCTGGTCGAGCGGCGTCTGGCCGCCTGCGTGCAGGTGCTCGGCCCGATCTCCAGCACCTACCGGTGGCGGGGGGCGATCGAGACCGCCGACGAGTGGCTGTGCCTGATCAAGACCACCGCCGCCCGCTTCGACGCCCTGGCCGCCCACATCGAGACCAACCACGGCTACGAGACGCCGGAGCTGACCGCCGTCCCCGTCGACCACGGCAGCACCGCCTACCTGTCCTGGGTCAGCTCGGCCACCGCCAATCCCTGACCGGGCTGGCGCCGTTGCTGTAGCGTGCCTGCACGGCACGCAGGCGCCGAGGTGGAGGAGGCCCCGATGGCAGGACAGTGCGAGCTGGGCGTCACCGGCCTGGCCACCATGGGGGCGAACCTGGCCCGCAACGCGGCCGGCAACGGCTTCCCGGTCGCCGTCCACAACCGGACCGAGTCCAGGACCCGCGAGCTGCTGGAGCACCACGGCGACGAGGGTGAGCTGGTCGGGACCTTCTCGACCGAGGAGTTCGTGGCCGCCCTGGCCCGGCCCCGCCGCATCCTGGTCATGGTCAAGGCCGGGCCGCCGGTGGACGCCGTGCTGGAGGAGCTGGCCGGCCACCTGGACGAGGGCGACCTGCTCATCGACGGCGGCAACAGCTTCTTCGAGGACACCGTCCGCCGCGAGCAGGCCATGGCCTCCCGGGGGCTGCGGTTCCTCGGCACCGGCGTGTCCGGGGGCGAGGAGGGCGCGCTGCACGGCCCCAGCATCATGCCCGGGGGCGGCGCCCAGGCCTACGGCATGGTGGAGCGGCTCCTGACCACCATCGCCGCCCAGGTCGACGGGGTGCCCTGCTGCCGGCTGGTCGGCCCGGGTGGCGCCGGCCACTACGTCAAGATGGTCCACAACGGCATCGAGTACGCCGACATGCAGCTCATCGCCGAGGCCTACGACCTGCTCGGCCAGGGCCTGGGGATGGGCGCGGGCGAGCTGGCCGAGGTGTTCGAGCGCTGGAACGCCGGCGACCTCGACTCGTTCCTGATCGAGATCACCGCCAAGGTCCTGCGCCAGGTCGACCAGGCCACCGGCCAGCCGCTGGTCGACGTGATCCTCGACCAGGCCGAGCAGAAGGGCACCGGCCGCTGGACCGTCCAGTCCGCGCTGGAGCTGGGCGTGCCCGTCACCGGGATCACCGAGGCGGTGTTCGCCAGGGTGCTGTCGTCCCAGCGCGACCAGCGCACGGCCGCGGCCAAGGTCCTCCAGGGGCCGTCGGGCCGGCTGGACGCGGCCCGGGCCGACGCCTTCGTCGACGACGTCCGCGACGCCCTCTACGCCTCCAAGGTGGTCGCCTACGCCCAGGGATTCGAGCAGATGGCGGCCGCCGCCGAGGCCTACGGCTGGGACGTCGAGCTGGGCGGCCTGGCCACCATCTGGCGGGGCGGCTGCATCATCCGGGCCCGGTTCCTGGACCGCATCCGCGAGGCCTACGAGGCCGACGCCGGCCTGCGCAACCTCCTGTTCGCCGAGTACTTCCGCGACGCCGTGGGCGAGGCCCAGGACGCCTGGCGCCGGGTGGTGGCCGCCGCGGTCGAGCTGGGCGTGCCCACCCCGGCCTTCGCCTCGTCGCTGGCCTACTACGACGGCTTCCGGCGCGAGCGCGGCCCGGCCAACCTGCTCCAGGCCCAGCGCGACTTCTTCGGCGCCCACACCTACCGGCGGACCGACCGGCCGGGCGTCTTCCACACCCAGTGGTCCGAGGACGGCCGGGAGGTCGAGGCCTGACCCGGCGCCCCCTCCTGGCGACCGGGCTGCTGCTGGTCTTCTTGCTGGCCGCCTGCGGCCAGGCGCGCGAGAACCCGCCCCCCTCCCGATCCGCAGGCCCCCGGACCGGGAGGGTAGCCGACGGCGAGAAAGGGCGGCTCCAGCTGTCCACAGGCCCCACAGCCCCCGCTGCCTCGGCCGAGCGCTCCTGCGCCGCCCTCCCGCCACTCGAGACCCAGCTGGCCCAGCTGCTGCTGGTCGGCTTCCCCGGCACCACGGCCGGGCCGGTGAGCCGTCGGCTGGTCGACCGGGGGGTGGGCGGGCTGCTGCTGTTCCGCGCCAACGTCGTCTCCGGCCCGCAGGTGCGGGAGCTGGTGGCCGAGCTCCAGGGCCGGGCCGAGATCTCGCTGGAGGTGGCCGTCGACCAGGAGCCCGGCACCCGCGTGGCTCGCCTGGCCGGGATCGTCCGGCCCAGCCCGCCGGCCCGCACGCTCGGCCGCCTGCCCGCCGACCAGGTCCGGCGCCATGGCCTGGCCGCCGGCCGCGACCTGGCCGCCCTGGGCGTCACCGCCGACCTGGCCCCGGTCCTGGACGTCACCGGGGCCCGCTGGGACGGGGTCATCGGCGACCGGTCCTTCGGGGCCGACCCGGCCACCGCGAGCCGGGCCGCCGTGGCCTACCTGCGCGGCCTGGCCGCCGGCGGGGTCGCCCCGGTGGGCAAGCACTTCCCCGGCCACGGGGCCAGCACCGTTGACTCCCATCGCCGACTGCCGGTCGTCGACGCCACCATGGCCCGGCTGGAAGCCCGCGACCTGGCCCCGTTCCGGGCCGCCATCCACGCCGGCCTGGACGCGGTCATGGTCGGCCACCTGCTCGTCCGGGCCCTCGACCCCCGAACCCCGGCCTCCCTGTCCCAGGCCGTGGTCGGCCGCCTGCTCCGCGACCGCCTGGGCTTCCGGGGCCTGGTCGTGTCCGACGCCCTGGAGATGGGCGCCATCGCCGGCACCCTGTCGGTCCCGGCCGCCGCCGAGCGCGCCCTGGCCGCCGGGGTCGACCAGCTCACCCTGTCGGGCCACAGCGCCGTCCCGGCCATCCTCGACCACCTCGAGCGCGCGGTCGCCGCCGGCCGCCTCTCCAGGGCCCGGGTCCGCGAGGCGTTCCTGCGGGTCCAGCGCTTCAAGCGGGTCGACCGCTGGGCCGGCTGCCGGTAGGCACAGCCGCGGCGCCGGGGCGACGGCCGGGGGCTGTGGACGGTCGCGGGAACTTCGCCGTCGGGTCCGCTACCCTCCCCCTCCGGGGCGAGGAGGTGGGATGGGCGGCGGGGTGCCCGAGGGGGTCGAGGGGCGGGTCCGGGCGGTGCTGGAGGGGCTGCCGGGGCGGGACGTCGACCTGTTCGTGGTCCGGTTGCGGCGCTGGTGGGGCGACCTGGTCGAGGGGCTGGCGGGGCCGTACGGGGAGCGGCACGACCTGGACGGGCTGCTGGAGCGGGTGGCCGTGCTGCTGGCCGAGCGCTACCGGGAGCGGGGCGAGGAGCTGAAGCTGCTCGACCTGGAGCGCAGCATCCGGCCGGACTGGTTCCAGGACCCGGCGATGGTCGGCTACGTCTGCTACGCGGACCGGTTCGCCGGCACCCTGGACGGGGTCGGCGGGCACCTCGACTACCTGGGCGAGCTGGGCGTCCGCTACCTGCACCTGATGCCGCTGCTGGCCCCGCGCGAGGGCGACTCCGACGGCGGCTACGCGGTGCGCGACTACCGCGCCGTCGACCCCCGGCTCGGGACCATGGAGGACCTGGAGCGGCTGTGCGGGCTGGCCAGGCGCCGGGGGATCAGCGTCTGCGTCGACCTGGTCCTCAACCACTGCGCCGCCGAGCACTCCTGGGCGCTGGCCGCCCGGGCCGGCGACCCAGAGGCCGAGGCGATGTTCTGGGTGTTCCCCGACCGGGAGCTGCCCGACGCCTACGAGCCGACCCTGCCCGAGGTCTTCCCGGACTTCGCCCCGGGCAACTTCAGCTTGCTCCCCGAGACCGGCAAGTGGGTCTGGACCAGCTTCAACACCTTCCAGTGGGACCTGAACTGGTCCAACCCGCGGGTCTTCACAGAGATGGCCGACGTCCTGCTCAACCTGGCCAACCGCGGCGTCGAGGTGCTGCGGCTGGACGCGGTCGGGTTCATCTGGAAGCGGCTCGGCACCAGCTGCCAGAACCAGCCCGAGGTCCACGACCTGCTCCTGGCCCTGCGGGCCTGCGCCCGGATCGTCGCCCCGGCCGTGGTGTTCAAGGCCGAGGCGATCGTGAGCCCGATCGACCTGGCCGCCTACCTGGGCGTGGGCCGCCACCACGGGCGCATCTCCGACCTGGCCTACCACAACAGCCTGATGGTGCAGTTCTGGTCGGCGGTGGCGACCAGGGACGCGCGCCTGGCCACCCTGGTGCTCGGCCGCCTGCCGGCCAAGCCGGCCCCCACCGCCTGGGCGACCTACCTGCGCTGCCACGACGACATCGGCTGGGCGGTCCTGGACGAGGACGCGGCCGCGATCGGCTGGAGCGGGTCCGCCCACCGCCGCTTCCTGGCCGACTTCTACGCCGGCAAGTTCCCCGGCAGCTTCGCCCGCGGCGAGGTGTTCCAGGACAACCCGGTCACCGGGGACCGGCGCACCAGCGGCAGCATGGCCAGCCTGGCCGGGCTCGAGGACGCCCTGGCCGCGGACGACCCCGACCTGGTCGACCTGGCGGTCCGCCGGATCCTGCTCGGCCACGCCCTGGTCTTCGGCTACGACGGCATCCCCCTGCTCTACATGGGCGACGAGCTGGGCCTGCTGAACGACCACGGCTACCTCGACGACCCGGCCCGGGCGGCCGACAACCGCTGGCTACACCGCCCGGTGATGGACTGGGACCTGGCCGGCCGCCGGGCCGAGCCCGGCACCGTGGCCCAGCGCATCTTCTCCGCCCTGGTCGCGCTGGCCGAGGCCCGTCGCCGCACCCCGCACCTGCACGCGGCCACCCCGGTGGAGGTGGTCGACCTCCAGCAGCCGCAGCTGTTCGCGTTCCTGCGCCGCCACCCGCTCGGCACCCTGGTCGCGGTCCACAACGTCACCGAGCAGCCCCAGCGCGTCAGCCCCATGGCCCTCTACCTGGTCGGCCACGACCGGCCGGTGGACCGCATCAGCGGCCGGCCGGCCCGGGTCGACCACGGCCAGGTCGTCCTCGACCCCTACCAGGCCGTCTGGCTCACCGCCCCCGACGGCTGAGCGGCCAGCCTGAAGCGCTGCACCTGACCCGAGGCCGCCCGTTCAGCGCGGCCGGTGGCGGGTGTGGGTGAACTCGCCCTTGCCGAAGGCCAGGACCTTGGCCGGCTTGACCGCGAACACCAGCACCGGACCGCCGCCGTCGGGGTGGGCGAAGCCGCCCTCGGCCACCTCGAACCGCCATTGGCCGTTCCACTTGGTGGCCCAGGCGGCAGCCAGCCGTTCGAGGGTGGCCCGGTCGGTCACGCGCCGGGCCTCGCCCTCGACCATCACGTCCAGTCCCTGGTCCCAGCGGTCGCAGCCGGTGGTCACGACCACCTGGGGGTTGTGGGCCAGGTTCACCGCCTTCTGCTCGTCCGGGCCGGTGCTGAAGTGCAGGGCGTCGTCCAGCCACACCGGCACCAGCGGGGTGACGTGGGGTCGCCCGTCGGCGCGGACGGTGGTGACCCACGACAGCTGGGCCGCCTCCAACACCTCCCGTGTGGTCGCCCACGGCGTCGCCTCGGTCCCGGCGTCGCTGAACCGCTCGTCCAGCTCGGTCACGGGCTCAGGCATCGTCACTCCTCTCCTCGGAGGTCGGGTCGTGAACCTACCTGGGGGTCCCGACGGCGGCGGCGACGCGGTCGACCTCGCCCAGCAGCGTCGGGTCGGTGTCGAACCGGCTGCGCATCACGGCCACGGCGACGCCGCTGTCGAGGTCGGCGTAGGCCGCCGACCCGTTCATCCCGACCATGCCGAAGGTCGATCCCGGCCGGGACGGGACGCCACCCGGCCGTTGCGGGCTGAAGCCGAACGCCCACCTCGACGGGAAGCCCATGACCTCGTCCTGGCCCTCGAACTGGACCGCGGCCATGGTGGCCCGCCGCGCCGGCGAGACCAGCTCGACGCCGGCGACGTGGCCGAGCAGGGCGGCATAGAGCCGGGCCGCCCCGCGGGCGGTCATGGTGCCCTCCGAGGGGATGTCGGAGGTGAGGACGTCCCGGCGGTTGGCGTAGTCGGCGTCGAGCCGGATACCGGGAGGGAACGCCCGGTCGGCCGGCGATCCCGGCTCGGGCGCCGGGGGCGGCGGCCCGGCCGGTGGCTGCTGGCGGGCCACCCGGTCCACCAGCTCCTCGGGCACGCCGAAGTGGACCTCGTCCCCGATCCCGAGGGGGACGGTGACCACCTCGTGGAGCCACCAGGACAGGGTCCGGCCCGTGGCTCGCCGCACGATCTCGCCGAGCAGGAAGCCGAAGGTCTTGGCGTGGTAGCCGAAGCGGGTGCCAGGCTCCCACCAGGGCTCGGCCTCGGCCAGCACCGCACACATGTGCTCCCAGTCGCACAGCTGCTCGACCGTGGTGTCGTACGGCGGGGCGGGCACCCCGGCGGTGTGCAACAGCACCTGCCGGAGCGTGACCCGGTCCTTGCCGCGGGCGCCGAACTCGGGCCAGACCTCGACCGCCCGCAGGTCGTAGGCGAGCTCGCCCCGCTCCACCAGCACATGGACGACGGCCGAGGCCACCCCCTTGGCCGTGGACGCGGCCCAGAACAGGGTGTCGGGGGCCACGGCCCGCCCTCGCCCGGGGTCCGCGGAACCGCTCACCGCGTCCACCACCACCCGGCCGTGCTCCACCACCGCGACCTGCACCCCGACCTCGTCGCCGCTCGCCACCCGACGGTCGATCATCGCCTGGACGCGCGCCTGGGCATCGGCGGTGCTCATGGCCCCACCCCCAGCGGGTAGACCGGGTCGGTCCTGGCCAGCCGCTCGCCGGCGCGCGCCTCGCCGTCCCCGCCCGGCTCCTCGATCGCCGTCACAGCGGCAGTGTGCCGGGCCGGGCGCGGAGGCCACAACCGGGTGGCCGGCGGCCGGCCGGTCGGCTACGCGCGCCTGCGTAGCCGGGGCCGCGGCGCCTACGCCCGCGGACGGATGCCCGGCCCGCGCCGCGCGCCTATCGTTGCCGTATGGAACCGAGCGGGCGCCTGCCCCTGGCCCGTGGCCGAGCCCTGGTCCTCGACGTGCTGTTG
>Ga0307320_10000402_pt1 | contig 15572 bp, 13 predicted proteins | sample ER_DNA_369_FD_194495 | JGI IMG/M metagenome (GOLD analysis project Ga0307320, IMG submission 194495) | Bulk soil microbial communities from the East River watershed near Crested Butte, Colorado, United States - ER_DNA_369 | ecosystem: Environmental > Terrestrial > Soil > Floodplain | place...
CCACCAGTCCTGCGACGTCGTCATCACCTCGAAGATGTCCCGCTTCAGCTCATCGACGTCGAGGGTCTTGAACTCCTCTGCGTAGTTGAAGTCCTCCCCCATCGGAGTGGACCGAGGCGAGTGCTGGTGAAGAACCTGCAGGTCCGGCTGATTCGGCCACCAGTCCCGGTTCGTCCTGGGCCGTGTCGCCTTAGGAGTCGGGGAGGGGATTACTGGGTTCTCGCTTTCGCTGACGCTCTGAGTCGCGTCCGTCTTGTCAGACACGTCGGTCCTCCTCCTGTCTCGCTGTCTCCTTCTGATGGCTGGTTGCTCTTAACATTGGTTGCTTTGGATCCACGGCTGTGTTGCTCTAGTGTCGACCGCTGCGTGTCTGCGATCAACCGCCGGACACGGCAGAAGTTGCCGCGATACACCCGGGGCATCGGCCCCAGTAGATGACCTCGGCCTCGTCGATCGCGGGCACTTGGTCCATTGCGGGACCGCCATACGGGCACCCGCTGGCAGTGTCACAACGGAACAGCTTGCGGCAACCCACTTTTAGCACACGCTGCCATCTCAGTTTACCGGGCAGCAGGCAACCGGGCGTCTCAGTTTTATCCCCAGACTCACAGTGCGGTTGCTGCGTTCAGATGCCCTCAGGCACACGCTAGTCGCCCGGCGGGAGAGCCTGTCGAATCCCGTCCGGGAGCACCTACGGTGCGCGCCGCGGGTCGGCCTACGAATCATCGATGTCCGGCAGCTCATCAAGAGCTCAAGGCGGGAATCAGCTCTCGCGAATGTCGACGATGATCACTCGCGCCGTTCGGATGCTACCGGCACCGTCTGGGAAGGCGCGCTCGTCTCCCAACCCGATCCGCAGCGTTGCTGATCAGAAGCTGCACATTGGCTGTCTAGCGATCCTCGGTCGCTAGGAGTCTGAGACTTGAGCCGAGTTTCAGGCGGCGAGTCGGGCTCGGTCGATGTAGTCGGTGACGGCGAGGTCGAGCACTTTCAGGGCTTGTCGGACCGGCAGTGGCGCGGGTGGCTGGTCGGCGGCGAGCAATGGCCGGAGGAGCCGGTTGTGGAGTTTGGTGTGAAGATCGCGAAGCGTTGCCCGTCGTGGGTGAGGATGTAGGTGTTCGAATGGGGCAGCTGGATGATCAGCGCTTCCAGCTTTAGCCGGCGCAGGTCGTAGCAGCAGCGGGACTGGCTGAGCCTCGCCGAGCAGGCCGGCCACCAGCGGCCCGAGGGTCTTGTTGGAGAAGCCGCCCGACCAGGTGAGCAGAGACGGCGAGGGCGCCGGCCAAGGATTGAACCCGAGGGTCGCCGAACCTTAAGGCTGGGGCCCTCCGCCCGTCGGTGATTGACGGTCGCGCGATCCGCTCGAAGGCTGGACTCGCAAGGACGCAGCCCTGACCGACATGCTCAGAGTGCAGCAGTCGGCGGTTGACGTCACGGGCTCTGGTCTGGAGTTCGGGCAGATGGGTCAGGCGACGGAACGTCATTCACGGCGGGTCCTCGCACCTGACCGGCCAAAAGGTGCTCAATGCGGATAGTTTCGGCTCCGCCACCCACGTTGACCGAGCGCCGGTCCCATCCTGCCCAGCGGCGGCGTGGTCGAGGTGTACGGGACCTTCGACGGTTCGGAAGGCTGAGCGCCGGGCCGTCTGCATTCAGCCGCCCGCAACCTCCAGAGATGCCAGCCAGAGCCGCCCGCTCTCGGCCAGCCAACCCGCAGCCGTTACGTTTCCGCCGCGACCTCCACGACTTGCAGCCGGTCGAGCTCGCTCTTGGTCATCGTGCCGAGTTCGCCGAAGACGGCGTCCTGGTGCTCGGCGATGCGCCGGTCAACGATCCGAGTCAGCTCGAAGGCGATCGCACCGGTCTGGCGTACGGTCAGGTCGTCCAGAGCGGGCTGTTTGGCAGAGGTGACCGCGACCCCGTTGGCCTTTCCGTAGGCGTCCTGGGACACACCCACCGAGAACGTTTCCCGGGGGTTCACTGCGGGGTCGGCGTAGTGGTCGCGGAGCCGAAGCATGACTTGGTGCCAGCCCAGTACGTCGCCCGCCAGCCCGGTCGCCGTGACGTCGTCCGGTTTGAGGCTCGTGCCACCTTCGCGGTGCGAGAAGCAGCGGGCATAGGACAGCACCGCCGTCGTCCAGAATGCCTCGAGGGTCAGGTCGTCGGGTTCAGCCTCGCCCGGAGCCAGCTCGGACACGAGACGCTCGCAGCACCGCAGCGTCGTCTGCAGGTCCTCGAATATTGCGGCGAGGTCCGCCATCGCCATTGCCGCAGTTGAGTCCAGTCGTCGTACGACGGCGGGAGTCGGGGTCACGTCTTGGGTCATCGTGGCGTCCCTTCATGCGGTGCCGCGGACGGCCCCTCGGCTGGCCGACGCATCAGGTGGCCACAGGGGTCACTGTGACCGCGAGAGCGATCACGATGGTGATGCCACCCAGCGCAACAGTGGCGATGAGACGGCGGCCACGAACGCCGGGACCAGCGGTGCGACCACTCCGCGCACGTCCACGGGACCGGACAGCGCGCTAGCCTCGCCGTCAGACGGGAGCTCGCTCAGAGACGCCGGCGGAGCGCGAAGCGCCGGCTCCTCGAGTGGGGGACCCGAATTCATCCGGACTCACCCGACGGACGGGCCGAGACCGAGCGACTGTGGTGTGCTGGAGTCCGGTGACGGCTGGTGCAGGCCTTCGTCGAGCTGCCCGAACTCGGTCATCAAGGCTCGGCTACCGCCCCACGGCGTCTGCTCCTCGGCGACCAGCGTGTTCGTGGTAAGGAGCAGCCCCGCCACGGATGCTCCGTTCTCCAGCGCCGAACGACAGACTCGCAATGGATCGATGATGCCCATCTCGATCATGTTGCCGAAGCGACCCTCCAGGGCGTCGAACCCGTCGTCGACACCGAGGTTGGCAACCTGCGCGAGTACTTCGTTACCTGCGTACCCGGCGTTCGCGGCGATGAGGTACGTCGGCTCGCTCAACGCGAGGCGGACGATCTCGACCCCGATCGCGTAGTCGTCCTTTACATCAAGCCCCTCGAGGACCGGCGCCGCGTGCAGCAGTGCCACGCCGCCGCCGGCCACGATTCCCTCGGCCATGGCTGCCCGGGTGGCCGAGAGCGCGTCTTCGACGCGGTGCTGGAGCTCGGCGAGCTCGGCATTCGTCGGCGCACCGACCCGGATCACGGCCACCTTTCCGGATAGGGACCCGATCCGCTCGGAGAGCACATCCTCATCGATACCGAACGTGGCTCGCTCCAGCTCAGCGCGCAGCTGGGCGAGGCGGAATTCGACCTCGTCGGCCGATCCTGAACCGCCGATGATCGCGGTTCTCTCGGCGGTGACCCTGACCTGGGACGCCCGGCCGAGATGCTCCAGGGTCATCGTCTCCAAGGCGAATGCGGAGGTCTTGCTAAGGACAGAACCGCCGGTGATTGCGGCGATGTCCTCGAGCTTGCGCAGGCGCCTGTCACCGAAGCCCGGCGCTCTCGTCACGACGCACGGGAAGATCCCGTTCACATGGTTCTGCACGAGCATGCTCAGCGGCGCGCCCTCGACGTTCTCGGCGATGATGACCAGCGGGCGCGGAGCGCGCATGATCTTGTCGAGCACCGGCATCAGCTGCTGTACCTTGGTGATCTTCTCGTTGGTGAGCAGGATGTACGGGTCGTCGAGGACCGCTTCGAGGCTGGCGGGGTTGGTGACCATGTACGGCGAGATGTAGCCGTTGTCGTACTCGAATCCTTCGACGAAATCCACGGTCATCCCGTTGGTCGCAGACTCCTCGACTGTCACGATGCCCGCGTCGCCAACCGTGTAAAGGGCCTGGGCAAGCACAGCACCCACGGCGTCGTCGTCGTTCGCCGAGATCGCCGCGACCCTGGCGTAATCCTGCTGAGTGACCAACGGGTGGGCGACGCTGTGCAGGTGCTCTACCAGCCGAGCGACAGCGAGGTCGATTCCTCGCTTGATGAGGACCGGGTTCCCGCCGTCACCGATGGCCTTCATTCCCTCGCGAATGATCGCATGCGCCAGCACCGTGGCAGTTGTGGTGCCGTCGCCCACGATGTCATTGGTCTTGATCGCCGCTTCCTTGACCAGTTGCGCTCCCATGTTCTCGAACTGATCACGGAGATGAATTTCGCGAGCAATGGTGACGCCGTCGTTCGTCACGACCGGTGAACCGGTGATCTTCTCCAGGATCACGTTGCGCCCTTTGGGACCCAGCGTCGACTTCACGGCCTCGGCCAGCTGATCCACACCTGCCAGCAACAGACTCCGGGCGTCCTCGGCAAAACGCAGCTCTTTGGCCATCGGTCCTCCTATGTCAGGGAAGGTCTATCGACTACATGGGTGTCAGGGAACGAGGATGGCTCGACCCCGAACCCGGCCGCGGTCGAGCTCCTGGAGGGCTTCCACGGCGTCGTCGAGCGGGTAAGTACGCGTGTGCAGGGTGACCTTTCCGGTTTGGGCCAGCACCATCAGCTCCGCCAGCTCGTTGTAGGTGCCGACGATGTTCCCGACGATGTTGCGCTCGGTGGAGATCACGTCGAGGGTCGGGATGACCAGCGCGCCGCCGTAACCGATGACGAAGAGTGAGCCCGCACGGCTGGTCATCGCGAAGCCTTCGTTCTCGGCACCCTCCTCCGCGACGAAGTCGAGCACCACGTCCGCACCCAGTCCCCCAGTGAGCTCCTTCACCGCGTCCACCTGGTTGCCGTCCGCAAGAACCGTCTGATGCGCACCGAGCTCGTCGGCGAGCTTGAGCGCGTCGGCCTTGCGGTCCACCACAATGATGTTGGTCGCAGTAAGCGCGCTCAGACACTGGATTCCGATGTGTCCGAGCCCGCCTGCGCCAATCACCGCGCATGTCGTACCGGGGTACAGGAGGGGGATCGCCTTGCGTACGGCGTGGTATGCCGTGATGCCCGCGTCGGCCAGTGCTGCGACGTCCTCCGGCCGCGTAGCAGGGTCGAGCTTGACGCAGGCGCGCGCAGACGTGAGGAGCAGCTCGGCCATCCCGCCGTCGGTGTCCAGCCCGGGGAACACGCTCTCGCTGCAATGCATGTCATCTCCTGCGCGACAGGCCCGGCACAGTCCGCAGGTGGGCGTCGGATGCAGGATCACCGTGTCGCCCACGGCCACGTTCGTCACCGCCGAGCCCACCTCGTGCACCCAGCCGGCGTTCTCGTGCCCGATGGTGTAGGGCAGCGTGACGTTAGTCTTATCCGCCCACTGACCGAGGATGATGTGCAGGTCGGTACGACAGACGCCCGCTCCACCGATCTTTACCACCACGTCGAGCGGACCCTTCACGGTCGGCTCCGGCACCTCCTCAACTACGGGCTGCTGATGGTATTCGTGCAATCGGACGGCCTTCATCAGTCCTCCTCCTCCTCCTCCTCCTCCTCGCCAACTCCGACGGTCGCATACCGCTCCCGCAGCAACCCACGGCATACGCCGCCATTTGCCTGCAGGCTTAGCCCGGTCAGCCGGGCCCGCCGCAGGTGCAGGGGCAGCGCCTGCACGCCGACCGCCTCACCGCGGACCGGGTCCACCAGCAGCGGCGCGTCGTCGCCCGCCGGCAGGCCCAGCTCGGCCCGGCGTGCTCGGAGGCGTTCTCGGTCCTGTGACTGGGGAACGTCGCCGAGCGTGAGCACGGCAAGCTCGTCCGGAGTCCGTCCCGCCGCGAGCAGCGGCCGACACACGCGGTCGGTGGCGGCCAGCACGGCCTTACGCACGAAGTCCGTCCGCAGCTCGTCCAGTTCCGTCTCGGCAAGGCCGTCGAAGGACTGCACGAATCCGGCGCGGGCGGCCACGCCCCGATTGATCTCGACGGATGCGAAGTGGTCCTCCAGCACGACCTGTGCCCGCTGGACGCCGGCCACGCCGCTGACCGCATCGTAGGCGTCGGCGACCATTAGCCAGGCGAAATTGGGCGCGCAAAAATAGGTAGGGAGTCGCAGCCGGACGTCCGCCACCCCGTCCGCGGACATGGTGCACGACGTGACGAAACCGAGCGAGGTCACCGGCTCGTCCAGCTCCGGATCGCGCACCGCGTCCAGTGCGTCAAGGACTTCTCTCGCGTCGGTCACACCTTGGCCCCGCCGCTGTCGGCCACCAGGGTCGCGGCGTCCTGGGCGGCAGGAGCCCCGGCCTCGGCGGGCAGCTGGAACTCCACCGGCACCTCGATGTCGTACAGCTTGGCGGCGTTCAGGCCGAGGATCTTCTTCTTGGTCGCGGTCGTGACGCGTGGATAGTCGGAGAACTCCTCACCCGGGTAGTCCCAGTCGACGAAGCCCTCGACCTGCCACTTCGGTTCCCAGATGCTGTAGTCGGCGCCGAAGGTCATCTTGTCCTCGCCGACCCAGAACAGCAGCTCACCCATGCACCGGGCGAAGAACCGCGGCCGGGCGTGCATCAGGGCGCCGACCACTACGGACAGACCCGCGTAGACGTTCGGCTCCTGTGTCGCCATGTAGCAGAAGTCGTCGATGCGCGGAATCCCGGAGTGCTCGACGATGAAGTTCAACCCCGGGAAGTCGGTCGCCGCGTGGTCGATGTCCGTCATGTCGAAAGCGTCCTTGTCCAGCGGCCAGATCGTCGGGCCCTTATGGGCATGGATGTTCTTGATGCCCAGCTCCTGGCACGCCTCCAGGTATTTGTAGGCCTCCGGGTCGCTGAGCTTCCACCCCCGGGAGCCCTGCCGCCACTCGGCGGTGTAGAGCTTGACGCCCTTGCAGCCCCACCGCTCGACGTTGTGCCGCAGGGTCTTCAGGCCGTCCTCGCCCTCACGCGGGTCCCACCGGGTGTTGAGGATGAACTTGCCCGGGTACTTCTCGAACAGGATCGCGTCTTGCTCGGTGGTGTTGAAGCCCTCCTTGTACCACTCCGTCAGGTCCGTGGGCTGGAAGATCCCCACATCGACGTAGCCGTCTTCGAAGACGTCCTTCATCAAGGTGTCTTCATCGATCTTGTAGAACTTCTCGAGCGACCAGTGCGTCTCAGGGGGCCCGAGCCCCATGTACGCGTGGAAGCACTCGATCCAGCCCTTCGCGTACTGCTCGGCGCCCTCCACCCAGTTGTCCGGGGCGGCGTTCCAGTAGTGCATGTGGGTGTCGACAACAAAGTACTTCTCGCCGTCCTTTTCATACATTCGCTTCTCCTGTCGAGTGGCCGTGAGGCGTGCTCCGGCGGGTGTATCTGCGTCGGTCTAGTTGCTGGCGGTCAGATCGAAGCCGAGGAGGTCGGCCGCGTCCTCGGGATTAGCGAACATGAGCGTCCGGTCGTCCTGGTGAACCATGCGCCCGTAGTGCGTGGACATGTTCTCCTCGAACTCCGCGGCGTCGAAGTTGTCTCCGCCAAGGGCCTCGGAGATTTCGGCGTAGTCGACGATGATCTTGGTTTGTCCGTCGACGCGGATCATCGAGGGCAGGTACATCACCTTCACGCCGTTCTTCGTCGCAAGGACCTCGGCGACCACCTTTCCGACCTGGTTGTTCATGAGGGTGAAGCCGCACCTGTTGGACGCGGTGTTGTTGGACTTAAACGGGCTGTCGACTGGTGCTTTCAGATCGATGCTCACTGTGTCAACTCCTTCGGTTCGCCCAGGCCGAGCTGGGACAGGATGCCGCTAAACCGGGACTTAGCCCTATCCAGGCCGTCCTCGAAACGCGGTGGCTTGAAGTCCGGTTGGGACCAGAGCGGCTGGAGAGCACGGGAGGCCGAAATTGCGCGCGGCACCCACACCGAAAGCCACTGGTCTAGGAGCGCCTTGTTGTGGTCGGCGAACTCCCGGTCATTGGTCAGCAGCTCGAACATCGCAATGGTGTAGCGCAGGTCGCGTTGGGCGAAGTCGTACTCGCCCGCACCGACGATCGTCGGTGTGACGAAGTCACCGTTGCCCGGTGCTGCATGCTGTACGAGGTGACTGCGGAAGAGCTCGCCGACGAGGGGTTCGAAGACCACGTTCGCGGCGAAGATCGCCTCGCACCAGTCGTCGATGGCGGTGAGCTGCTCGGCGGTCCTCCGGACGCCCTGCCATGCCGGGTCGCTGTTCCACGTCTCGATGTGCGCGGCGCCGTCGAAGCCCTCGATCTCCTCGCTGAGCGTCAGGTTGTAGAGCGCCAGGTCCTGGGCGGTCCGGATCCTATGCATGCTGTTGACCGAGATCGCGTTGTTGTGCATGTTCGTCGGCGCCCGGCGGTTGGCGTTCGCGAAGAGGTACAGGCCGAGGCCGTGCTCGACGTGCATCCAAGCGCCGATGTTGCGCTCCACGAAGGTCACCCAGTTGCGGTTCCACTGCTCGAACGCCTTGGTCTCGCGTGCCGCGTCGATGTTGGCATTGATCTGGCGGATCACGTTCGCGTTGTAGCGGTAGAGCGAGAGTTCCCACTCCTCGTTCGGGTCCCGGAACTCGTGCCAGCCCAGGGCCGGCCAGTCATAGCCCCGGCCGCCAGACCCCGGGAAGCGTTCCGGCTCTGGCCGGTCGCTTCCCCATGCCTTCAGGGCGGTCCAGTCAAGCGGGTACCCGCCGCGACCGTCGGAGAAGCCGTACAGCCAACCCTGGCTTAGGTAGTGCCGAGGGTCGGGCTGGACTTCGACCGTGACGTCCTCGTAGTGCGACTGTTTGCGCTTTTGCGGCGTGAAGTAGTTGAACCGTCGAGCGTTCGAGTCGGGAAACTCGCGCGCCCCGGCCTCCGCGTCCGTGAATTCGGGCTTCGGCAGGTCGCGTTGGGTGGTTGTCGTCGTCATTAGGACGCCCTTCCTATTGCTGGAGCGGAATCGGGTTCACCAGTCGTGGTGAACTTGTCGTAATAGATGTGTTTCTCCGGTGTCCCCAGATCAGTGAGCACCGCGATGGCCGCCTCGACCATCGGTGGTGGGCCACACACATACGCGTCGACGTCGGCGAGCTCGCCCACTTGCCGCCGCACGACGTCGGTGATGAAGCCGACCTCGCCCTCCCAGCCATCGCCGTCGGTCGACTCCGACAACGCCGGCACGTAGCGGAAACCCGGCAGCGTCTCCTCGAGGGCTCGCAGCTCCTTCTCGAAGCACAGGTCCTGGCGGCGCCGCGCCCCGTAGTAGTAGGTGGCTTTACGGCTGATGCCACGCTCGACCAGCGACCGCAGCAGACACAGGATCGGCGCCATGCCGGCGCCGCCGCCGATGAAGATCAGGTCGCTGTCGCGGCCCTCGCGGAGGGTGAAGACACCGAACGGACCGGTGACGCCGAGCCGGTCGCCGATGGTCAGCCCGGTGTCCAGAAAGTGCGAGAACAGCCCGTCCGGATAGACCCTGATCACGAACTCGAGCTGGCCGCTGGCCCTGCTGGACGTGTTGGCCATCGAGAACGACCGTGTCTGGTCGGTGCCGGGCACAGTGATGTCGATGTACTGCCCGGGAAAGAACTTGATCTCCCGGGGCTCCACAAGCTCGAGCACGAGGTGCCGCATGTCAGGCGTCACAGGATCGATGGACACGACCATCGTCGCCGCCCGCTGGATCGGCAGCCCGGACCGGATCATGTCCTCGTCGTAGTTGAGGAGCTCGATCGTCAGGTCTTCGTAGGCGTGCGTCCGGCAAAGCAGCGTGAACCCCTCGTCCCTCTCGTAGTCGGGCAGGGCGAACGTGGAGTACCTGTCCAGCTCGAAGTCATCGCCGTCGAGGACGAACGACTTGCACGATGCGCACTGGCCTTCCTTGCAACCGTGCATGAGCATGATTCCCTGCTCAGCGGCGGCCCGCAGGATTGTTTGGTCCTCGCCGACCTCGATGTCGATGCCGACCGGCTCGAACCGCACCACGTGCTTATCGGTCATGAGCTCCCTAATTTCGCGCGCGTGGTGGCTTTGGAGGGGCACCTTCATGCCCCTCCTTGCCGATTGACGCCAGTGATAGTCGAGTGCTGCTCAGGCCTCCGCAGGAGCGAACCGGCCGGCAGGGCCGCCGCGGATGTAGTTGGCGTGGAACGCCTGCTGCTCTTCTTTAGTCATCTCGTTGAGCAGCACGTTGGGGCTCTGCAACGGCGGGCACCGGCGCAGGTGGTCCAGCGTCCACATCTTCTTGGGATCAAGGTTCAGGTGCGGCTGCGCGGTCATCGTCTTGCCGTCGTCACGGACAAAACCCATGTCCGCTATTACGTCGGCCCAGTTCCAGCCGTGATAGAGGGTTTCCCACTCGCGCTTGCCGATCAGCTGACCCATGTTCGGAGTTTCCCGGCCTTGGAAGGTCGGGCGGAACGCCTCGACGTCCGTCCACCGGCAGGCCTCGTGGCAGTACGTGCGCATCTGCCCGTCAACCTCGGCCATGACCATGTCTTCACGGACCAGGCACGGCACCATGCAGACCCAGCAGCGTTGCGGGTACTCGTAGTCGACGTCCTCGAACACGATCGGGTTGTGCCCATTGGGAATTGAGAGCCGAGCGTAGTTCTCCCACCACTTGCCGTACTTGTCGTACCAGCCGGGGTACTTGTACTCGAACCACTCGAAGTCCTCGTCTGTCATCGGGTCGATACGCCAGTAGTTGGCCAGCCACCCCGTGGCGAAGAACTGCGCCACCTCGTGTACGTAGCCCTTGTTCCAGATCTGGTTCCAGGCCTCCTCGATGAGGTCGTGCGGGATCACCAGGCCGTACTTCTCCAGCGGAACCAGATAGCTGCGGTAGTAGTCGTCGTAGATCCACCGCCGCCACATCTCGGCGTAGCTCTCGCGGTCCTTGCGACGGTCCTTGGTGCCGTACTCGATGAACGTTCCAATGGCGGCGTCGACCACACGGTGGTTGTTCCACCACGCGTACCTCAAGTCGCGCTCCAGCAGCTGGTGGTTGCTCTCGTCGGACAAAGCCATCAGCAACGTCGCGTAGCCGTTGCTGATGTGCCGCGACTCATCGGACTGGACGGAGTGGAACACTGTCGGTAGCAGGTAGTCGCCGTTAGCCGCGGCCTCGGCGGGCATTGCCACGAACAGCGTGTTGGTGAACGCTGTCTCGGCCACGATGGTCAGGTAGATGCTGGCCGCCGTGATCGCGTCACCGGTGATGAACCCTTCGGCGAACTGCCGTCCGATCGTCCCGCAGTAGTCGTTTTGGAAGTTCCGCAGACTGTTATTGAAACCGGCCGGGTCAATATAGTTGTTCATGTACAGGCGCTTGAGGTTCTGCTGAATCGTCGAGTGCCGGACCTCGTCGATCATCTGGATCGCCTGGCCGTTATGCAGCTCCGGATTGGGCACAGTGCGGAACAACAGAGGCATAGCTCGAGCCGCCGCGATCTCCGGCAGCGGGATGATGCTCAGGAACAGCTTCTGCCACTCGAGCCATCGTTCCTGCACCTGCCGGAACATGTTTCCGCGGATCGCTCCGTCGGACGCTCCATAGACCCGGTGGTCTTTCTCCTCCTGCATCGGGAAGTAGGACCTGAGAACCTGCTTGAGCGGGTCCTTCTTCTTCGCCTTCTGGAATGTGTAATCGGTTCCATACTGCGACACAGGCTCGTGGTACAGCGGCTCCCACGCGAGTTCCTGTATCTTCTCATGCGCCTTGGCCACGCTTTGGCGACTCATCAGCACTCCTTCCGCTCGACATACCTACTTCAATCAGACCGCTTCTTGGCGGGTCCAGAAGTCTCAACATGAGACATGCAAAGCAGTGGGAAACGCCGGATCAGGAATCGCCCAGCACGGCCGTCCGGATCGTGGCCAGGTGTTCTCGCACATCCCGCATGACCTGCCGGTTGCCCTCCGCCGCCGGCTCGATGCCGAGAGCGACCAGCAGCGCCGCCGCCGGCGCTCCCGGGTCACCCGTAGCGCCCAGAACGGGGTGCAATCCCTGGTCGGCCAGATGGTGGAAGACCAGGTTGACGACGCTCCACGGGTTGTAGGTCTCGGCGTCAGGCGAGCCCGGTTCGTCCATCGGGTACCTCCTTGTACGTCCCGGTATGTCCCCGCATTCCGGACGGCGTTTCGGCCTGATTGAGCTCGCCTCGGCGGCGAGGCGAGACACTTCTTACGCGACCAGATGCGACGGACGAAGGACGTCTCAATTTGCGACAGTCGTGAGCTCAAACGGTCGGCGACTATATTGATAAGGCGACGTAATGCCAGAGTCCGCGCGCCACGTAGCGCCGCGCCACGTAGCGCATGGAGACAGGCACCTGAGAGACAGGGGATGCCATGCGGCCGGCATCATCCGGCAAATCCATCCAGACGGACGGTGCCGGACTCGCCGATACCCGAGTGCGCTTCCTCACCGCCGAGCCGGTCGAGCCGGGTCGAGTGCGCGAGCCCATCCTCGCCTCGTGGCGGCGATCCCGTGAGAGCAACGTCGCTGCGGACCGCATCGAGATGCCGTACGTCCACGACCCGAACCTTGACACCCCACTCATCCGCAGCGCCGAACCGGTGCTGCGGCAGCTGAACGAGCAGCTGGCCGGACAGCCGATCAGCATCGTGCTCACCGACCAGGCTGGGCTCGTCCTTTCCCGGCTCACCGGGGACCCCAACCTGGCGCGCCATCTCGACACGGTGCAGCTCGCTCCCGGTTTCAGCTATGCAGAGGAGTTCGTGGGCACCAACGGGATCGGCACCGCTCTCGAGGGCGGCCAGCCGATGCATGTGTTCGGTCACGAGCACTACGCGGAGGATCTCGAGGACTTGGCGTGCGCCGGCGTACCGATCCAGCACCCGATCTCGGGCAAGACTGTCGGCGCAGTGGATTTGACCTGCTGGCGTTCCGACGCCGGTCCTCTGTTGATGACACTCGCCAAGACCACCGCCGCTCAGATCCGACAGGCGCTACTTGCCGACGCCGCGGCGCAGGAGATCGAGCTGCTCCAGGAATACCTGCGCGCCTGTCGTCGTAGCCCGGGCATCGTGATCGCGCTGAACAACGAAGTCGTGATGATGAACGACTACGCGCGGACGGTGCTCGCCCCAGCCGACCAGGCTGCGCTGCTCCAACAGGCCACCGAAGCGCTCGCCGGGCGCCGCACGTCAGTTTTGGTCGATCTTCCGACCGGAACGAGGCTTCGGATGTACACCCGGTCGCTGGGCGCGCCGCTGCCCGCCGGGGGCGTCATCCACGCGAAAGTGGCCCAGCTCAGCACACCGAAGAGGCGGGACGGCGGTACGGCGGCGAAGATGCTCCTACCGGGTCTCCTCGGATCCGGCGCACTGTGGCGTCGGGCCTGCGACGAAGTGGAGAAGGCCTACCGCGCCGGTGAGTGGGTGGCACTCGCCGGCGAGCCCGGGGTTGGCAAGCTGGCCATCCTGCGTGCAGTGCACCAGCGCCGGAACCCCGGTGGGCGGTTCACCGTGCTAGACGCGGCAGACGCGACCGATCGACGTTGGCTGGCATCCGCTCGCCGGGCTCTCGTGGATGAGACCGGCGACGGGCACGTCGGCAGCGTGGTCATCCGACACCCCGACCAACTCGACGGTGTGCAGCTACGCTCCCTGACAGCCGCCCTGCAGAAGCCCACAAATGTCGACGGTAAGCCCGCCGTTTGGGTCGCCGTCACGCTCGGCCCCGGCGCGCAGAGCAGGGATCTGGCTCGCCTGCTGCGACTTTTCCCCAGCACGGTGGACGTCCCGCCGCTGCGTCACCATATCGAGGACGTCGAGCAACTCGCGCCCTTCTTCGTCTCGCGGCTCGGCTACCAGGGCCAGCTGACCTTCTCGCCGGAAGTACTGCAGGTGTTGATGCGCTCCAACTGGCCCGGCAACGTCGAGCAGGTTTTCCAGACCATGCGCCAAGTCGTGCGGCACCGCCGCACCGGAATGATCCAGCCGCAGGACCTACCCCCCGAGACCGGGGCCCTCAGCCGCCGGCTCCTCAGCCCGCTGGAGTCGATCGAGCGCGACGCCATCACGCAGAGCCTGGTGGACGCCCACGGCAACAAGGCGAAGGCCGCGAAGGCGTTGGGCATGTCCCGGGCCACGATCTACCGCAAGATCCACGAGTTCGGGATCGTCACCTCCGCGCGATAAGCCGAGGATGGGCCGTGCGGAGTGCCGTGCCTCACGGGCGGCCGCCTAGGCCATCTTGGTCGACGCCGTAGACCGATGCGGATGCCCCCTGCCACAGTCAAGGGTGACATCGACCCCACGCCGAGTCGGCGGAGTGCACGCAGAGCGGCACGGACGACCATGTAAGCGGCTCACGTTGTAACTTCCCGCCTTGACAGCGGTTCCGTCTCATGATGAGAGGACTCTCACCATTGAGGGAAGACTGCTCTTACATTTGCACTCATGTTGGTTGCATCGCGCTGGCGTGGGCATCACCCGTGCTGCTCGGTGGTGCACACCGAGACCGTCGAGGACTACCTCAAAGCGATCTTCGAACTGGTCACCAGAAGCGGTGGGGCAACGACGTCTACTCTCGCCGGGCGTCTCGGCGTGGCGGCTCCCACAGTGTCGGCGATGCTGAAGCGCCTCGCCCCGGACGATCTGGTAACCCGTCAGGGTGCACATCGGGTGGCACTGACCGAGCACGGGATGGCGCACGCCTTGGCCGTCGTCCGACGGCACCGGTTGATCGAGGAATTCCTGGTAAGAGCGCTTGATGTCCCGTGGGAGGACGTGCACGCGGAGGCTGAGGTACTGGAACACGCAGTCAGCGATCGTCTGCTCGAGCGTATCGACGCGTTCCTGGGCCATCCGACCCACGATCCGCACGGTGATCCGATCCCGTCCTCGGACGGTGCGCATGTGGAACGCTGGACCACTCCGCTATCCCAGGCAGCGCTCGGTGAGACGTTCCGCGTCGAGCGAGTCCGGGACCGGGATCGCGAGGCGTTGCGCTACCTTGGCGAGCTCGGGGTTCGCCCTGGAGTCGTGCTGGATGTGGTCGAGCAGGCTCCATTCGGCGGGCCGCTGTGGGTGAAGATCGGTGGCCGACGGCATGCGATGGGATCCGAGCTCACCGAAATCGTGTTCGGCAGGCCGGCATGAGCTCGCGACGCGGGTTCCTGGCTGCCGCGGGCGGCACAGTGCTTGCCGCGCCCCTGCTAGGGGCCTGTACAGCGAAGGACCACAGCGAGCACTCGCCGGGCGCGGTCGGTACGTCGGGCGGCCATGGGCCGATGAGCGGGGTTCGCGGCGCAACCTTCCGCTCGGGCGGGCGCGTCGACCACGCCGCCAACGGTTTCGACCCCCGGATACTGCTACGGGATTTCGACTACGGCCACACCTCGATCGGAGCCGACGGGCGGATGGTGCGTGAGTGGGAGGTCATCGCAGAGGATCGCGAGATCGAGGTCGCGCCGGGCGTTCGGTTCCAGGCGTGGACGTTCAACGGCCGGATCCCCGGACCGACGCTGCGATGCACTGAGGGCGATCTCCTGCGCGTGCGGTTCATTAACCGCTCCGAGCACCAGCACACCATGCATTTCCACGGCATCCATACCGCCGCGATGGACGGCGTGCCGATGGTCGCCCGCGGGATCATCTCCCCCGGCGAGGAGTTCATATACACCTTCGACGCCGAACCCTTCGGACTGCATCTTTACCACTGCCACGTGGGGCCCTTGGCTGAGCACATCGCCCGCGGCATGTACGGCACGTTCATCGTCGAT
>Ga0307320_10000406_pt1 | contig 15514 bp, 13 predicted proteins | sample ER_DNA_369_FD_194495 | JGI IMG/M metagenome (GOLD analysis project Ga0307320, IMG submission 194495) | Bulk soil microbial communities from the East River watershed near Crested Butte, Colorado, United States - ER_DNA_369 | ecosystem: Environmental > Terrestrial > Soil > Floodplain | place...
TTCTAACCCTACGGGTCAAAGGAGCTCTGCGATCAGCGCCGCCGCTCTCGCTGCGCCGTCGGTCTCGACCGGCCGGTAGTCGACCTCGCGCCCGATCTCGTCGGCGATCGCCTCTGCGATTGTCTCCGGAGTGGATGTCGCGAACTCCATGCGGCGACCGGCGCCGTAGCGCTCGAGCCGGTGGCGCACGTGGAAGTTCTGCTCGAAGTGGTGATCGAGCGGGAAGTAGACGAACGGCCGCCGGTTCGCCGTCAGCTCCATCGACGTCGTCAAGCCACCCTGCACGACGGCGAGGTCGCACGCCGCGAGATGGCGGTAGAGATCGTGCACGTAGCGGCGAATCTCGAGCCCTTCCGCCTGGGGCAGGGTGGCCGGGTCGATCCGCGGCCCGGCCACGACGATCATCCGCAGCGCCGGCACGCGCTCCTTCGCCTCCGGGAACGCGTCAATCACGCGCCGCAGCAGGTGGGCGCCGACGCCCGAGCCGCCGACGGTGACGATGCATACCTGCTCGTCCGCGGCATAGCCGAGCTCCGCGCGGAGCGCCTCGCGGTCGGAGAAGGCAGCGGGGTCGAAACCGGTCACGTAGCCCGTGAGGTCGTAGTGATCCTCGGTCCAGTCGCGGATCAGCGGCAGGTCGGTGCCGAAAGCATCGGGGACGATGTCGTCGGCATTGCCGACATAGAGCGCACGGTCGCGAATGCGCGGGAAGCGCGCGATGTGCTCGATCATCTCCGCGTTGTAGTCCGTGGTCAGGAACGCCTCGCGCTCACCGCCGTCCGACATCGGGAGCCAGCCGACGAAGTCGGTCAGCCACACGTAGGCGGCCTGCTTCTGCTCGGGATTCTCGTGCAGGTAGTAGTCGAGCTCCCACGCCTCGTCGCCGATCCAGAGGTCGTACTGCTCGTCGCGGACGAGGTCGTGGAAGACCATGAAGTTCGCGAGCAGGATCTCGTCCATGCGGCGTATCGCCTGGAAGCAGTGCAGGTCGTGCTCCGCGCACTCGCTCTCGATGTGACTCGACTCGTTCGCGAGGAGCGCGCTCCCGGGATGGATGCGCTCCCCGCGCGCCTCGAGCACCTTCGTCACCGGATGCTGGGCCAGCCAGTCGATCTCGAGGTCGGGATGGAGCTTTCGCAGCTCGTCGGCGATGGCTGCGTCGCGCTGCGCGTGGCCGAGGCCGATCGGCGAGGAGACGTAGAGCGCGCGCTTGCGGCGTGACTTGCCGCGCACCCAGCGGGCGGGCGGCCGCGGCGGAGCAATGAACTCGCGCAGGAGGAGGTTGACCTTGACCGGGTCGCGGACGTGTGGGGCGTGCCCCGACCCCTCGAGCAGGACGAGCTCGCCGCCCGTCTGCTCGGCGAGGGCGATCCCGCGGCCCGGGCCCGTGATCGCATCCTCCGAGCCCTGGATCACCAGCACCGGGCACTGGACGCGGCCGCACAGATCGCGCGCCGTGTCCTCATCCATCCACTCTCTGAGCTGTGTCAAGACGAGCGTCTCCGCCGTCGTCTCCAGCCCCCAGCCGATGCAGTCCTCGATCGGCTTCGTCGAGTGTGGCTCCGTGAACATCTGCGAGAAGAAGTACTCGAGGAAGCCGGGGTAGTCCCGGAGCCAGTAATAGCGGTTGTACTTCGCCCAGCCCTCGTCCGTGTCCAGCTCCTCGTTCCACGGGTAGAGCTGGCGATCTGCGACCGGCTCGCCGATCGGCACGGAGGGGCAGATAAAAACGGCTCCGCCGATGCGCTCAGGATGCTCGGCCGCCAGGATCAGTCCGCGCTGCGCCCCGAGCGAGAGCGAGACGAGCACCGCGCGCTCGGTCTGGGTCGCATCCAGCACGGCCAGTGCGTCGGCGGCGAACTCGCGCTCGTCGTACGCTCCCTTGGGCGGGCGGTCCGAGCGTCCGTTGCCACGCCCGTCGAACGTGATGACCCGGCAGTGGCGCGCGAGGTACGGGATCTGCATCTTCCAGTGCCGCGAGTGGATGATCGACCACGTCGGCAGGAGGAAGACGGTCGGTTCGCCCTCGCCGTAGACCTCGTAGTAGAGGTTCACGCCGTCGCGCTCGACGTAGCCCGACGCGTCGGGGTAGCGCGCACGCGTTTGCTCGGGCGCCGGCGCCGGCGCCTGCGCCTGCAGCTCGACGGTCATTGCCGCTCCTTCAAGAAAACGTCGATCCACTCGAGCAGCTCGCGGTGCCCGGTCTCGATGTCCCCGAGCCGCTCGACGATGATCCCGATGTTGAACGTCACCACGAGGGAAACGAGTGCCTCTAGCGGCATCTCGATGCCGAGCTCGCGATGCGGCTGCTCGAAGGCCTCGGTGAGCACCGCGCGCCACTCTCCGTTCACGCGCGCGAGGCGCTCGCGCAGGTCCGGCTGGTTCCACGCGAGCGCCTGGAGCTCGAGCCAGACCTTCTCGTAGGCGACGTCCTCGCTCACGAGGTAGCGCATCGCCGTGCGCCACTTCTCGAGGAAAGGCATGTCGGCGGCGTACATCTCGCGCTGCCGCGCGACCAGGCGCTCGGTGAACCGTTCGAGCGTTCGCACGAGCAGGTTCTCGACCGAGCCGAAGTAGTAGTGGACGAGGCCGTGGTTGACGCCCGCCTCTTCGGCCAGGCGCCGCGTTGTTACGGCCGGGTAGCCGGCGTCGACGAGCACGCGCTCGGCCGCGTCGAGGAGAGCCTCCTCCGCGGCCGAGCGCGCAGCCGAGACCTTCGCTACGCCGATGTCCATAGCGTGTTCACGATCTTCCAGCCGTCCGGCGTTCGTACGAGCTGAACGTACTCCCTGTAGACCGCGGACTGGACGGTCGCATTCGCAATCGTGCCGTGGATGTCCACGACCTCGACCTCGATCCGGCGATCACCGGGGTCGCGGTCACGTCCGACACCTCTTGCCGTGGCGTCGATCATCCACTCGGCGGTCGTCTCGTTCAGCGTCCGGCCGTCATCTTCGAGTGAACGCTTGGCGAGGCCCGGATGCAGCGCCCGCTCCATGCGGCCTGCATCGCCGTCGAACCAGCCTTCGAAGTAATCGAGCACTGCGGACACGATGGCCGCTTCTGCCGTCGTTTGCTCCATGACAGTCATCACCGCCTCCTCATCCGGTCGACCAGGCGGCCGAGCCGCGTCCGCCAGACTACGAGGAGCAGCGGGCCCGCGCCCGCCCCGCTTCCCGCGAGCATGAGCACGAGGTCTTCCCCTGCGTGGTGAGCGACGATCACTGGAAGATCTCCGTCGTGCAGTCGCCGCCCTGCAGCCGCACCTCGTGCGCCCGCGCTGGTCCACCTGGCCGGTCGTGCAGGTCGACGAAGAAGTCGCGGTCGACCTCCATCCCGCCGTTGGGATCGCAGTTCACGCGTAGCAGCCACGACTCGAGCCCAGGATAGAACTGGTTGTCCCAGGTTGAATACAGCGAGTTGCTGACGTAGAGCCGCCGCCCGTCGAACGAGAGCTGGAGCATCTGCGGCCCGCCGTTCAGCTCGCGCCCGGCGTCACTCGGCTTGCCGAGCAGGCCGCCGAGCCAGAGCTGCCCGGTCAGCTTCGGGTTCGCCGGGTCGGAGACGTCGTACTGGCGCAGATCGCCGTGCAGCCAGTTCGAGAAGTAGAGGAAGCGGTCGTCCATCGAGAGCACGAGGTCGGTGATCAAGCCCGGGACGGGGAAGGGCCAGCCCTCGAGCTCGATGCTGTCGACCGCGATCACCTGGTCGGCGCCCCAACCACCGTTGTCGCGGCGGAAGCGCCACATCGTGCTCGAGAGTGCGGCGCCGACGAAACCCTCCTCCGCCTCGGGGTCGTGAAGCCAACGCACCTCGAGAGGGACCAGCCCCGTCTCGCCGAGATCGACCGTTTGCTCGAGGGTGCGCTCGGCGAGGTCCCAGAAGTGGAGCCGGCTGCCGTAGTGGCCCGCAGTCACGTCTTCGAGATCGAAGCCTCCCTCGTAGCTGTTCGGCTCGCCGAACTCTGATGAGATCAGGACGTTCTTGCGCGGCTGGTACCAGAAGTCGTAGTTGAGCGGAGGCGTTTCGCCGCCGTTCTCCCAGCGCCCTTTGACCTCAAACGTCTTCGCGTCGAGCACTGCGAAGCCGCCGACGCCGTTCCCGTCGGCGTCGCCGAGCATGCTGATCACGACGTTGTCGCCCGGCATGCAGTGCACGGTGTGGGGGCGCGTGTAGCCGGTCTTCGCGAGTAGTTCCCCGGGCTCGATCACCTTCTCGATCCGCGGTTTACGCGGGTCGTCGGCGACGTTGACGATGTAGATCCGCGAAGAGCGAAAGCCCGGCACGATCAGGTGCGACCGATCCGGCCCGTGACAGGCGGAGCTACAACGGTTCCACCCGAAGTGGTGGAGCTCGTCGCCCACGTTCCCCATCGGCGTCTCGTGCACGATCCGCCCGTCGGCGGCGTCGACGACCGCCAGGAAGTCCGGCGACTCGACGCCGGTGCCTTCGTGCAGGCAGGCGAGATAGAGGAACTCCTCCTTCGGCCCCTCGAGCGCCGCCTGCGGCGAGGCATAGAGCGATGGGGCGCGGTCCGCATGCATGGTGACCTCCTTCTCCAATTGACTAAGTCATTTGACTAAGACAGTCTGACCCGATTCGGAGGCGCATGTCAAGCCCGCACCGTTATTCGGCTGAAACAGCGCTGTAACGCCCGGCCCTTACAAAGACTCCCGACTCGTCCTATCGTTCCTGCAAAGCCCCGAAAAGCGAGGATGCGCACGTGCAAGTGAGCGACGACCCCCGGGTCGGCACCGAGCTCGCCGGCTACCGGATCGTGTCGCTGCTGGGCCTGGGCGGCATGGGCGTCGTCTACCTGGCCGAGGATCTGCGGCTCAAACGGAGGGTTGCGCTCAAGCTGCTGGCTGCCGGCCTCGCGGAGGACGAGTCGTTCCGCGACCGCTTCCTGCGCGAGTCGGAGCTGGCCGCGTCGATCGACCATCCGAGCATCGTCCCGATCTATGAGGCTGGCACGACCGAGGACATCCTCTTCATCGCCATGCGCTACGTCGAGGGGCGTGACCTGAAGGAGCGCGTCCAACGCGGCCGTCTGGACCCGGCGGACGCGATCGGCATCCTCGCCCAGGTGGCGAGCGCCCTCGATGCAGCCCACGCCCGCGGTCTCGTTCATCGCGACGTGAAGCCATCCAACGTGTTACTCGACACCGGGGCCCGACCCGACGGTTCAGACCACGTCTACCTGGCCGACTTCGGCCTCACGAAGCGCGTCTCCGAGGAGAGTGGAAGCGCCGACGACGGCCAGCTGATGGGCACCATCGACTACGTCGCGCCCGAGCAGATCGCCGGTGACGAGATCGACGGGCGAGCGGACGTCTACTCCCTGGGCTGCGTGCTCTACGAGTGTCTCGTCGGACAGCCGCCGTTCCGCGGCGACTCCGACCTCGCCGTCGTGTTCGCCCACCTCGAAGCGGAAGCCCCGGCGCCGAGCACAAGGCGACCGGAGTTGCCGGCCGCGCTCGACGCCGTGATTGCCAGGGCGCTGGCGAAGGATCCAAAGCAGCGCTACTCGAGCTGCCGAGAATTCGCCCAAGCGGCACTCGCGGTCGCGGTCGACGAGGCGAGTCGTGTGCTCGTCGACGTCGCTTCCCGTGCCGCAGCCGGCAGGAGCGACCTGAGCGAGGTCGAGGCGGAGTTGACCGGCAAGGTGATCGACCTCCAGTTGGCACAAGAGCAGGCGAGGGTCCTTTCGGGCCCGGCCACCCCAACCCGTGTTGCCACTGAGGGGATCTGCCCGTTCAAGGGCCTCGCGAGCTTCGAGCCAGTCGATGCCGAGTACTACTTCGGCCGGGAGCGGCTCGTCGCCGAGCTCGTCGCCCGCCTCGTCGGCGCGGGCTTCCTCGGCATCGTCGGCCCGTCGGGCAGCGGGAAGTCGTCGGTCCTTCGTGCCGGTCTCCTCCCGGCCCTCGCGGGAGGGGTGCTGCCGGGCAGCGGGGGCTGGCGGCGTCTCCTGTTGCGTCCCGGCGAGCGGCCGCTGGAAGAGCTTCGCCGAGTGCTCGTGTCCGGAGCGAAGGATCCTCTCGCGGAGGCACTCGACACGCTGCCCGGCAACGCGCGCCTCCTCCTTGCCGTCGACCAGCTCGAGGAGCTGTTCACCGCCTGCCGCTCCGAACCGGAGCGCGCCGCCTTCGCCGACACGCTCGCCCGCGCAGCCTCCGATCCGGATGGTCGCGCAGTCGTCGTGGTCTCGCTCCGCGCGGACTTCTACGGGCGCTTCGCCGCTTACCCGAGGCTTGCGGAGCTGCTGGGCGCGAACCACGTGCTGGTCGGGCCGATGCAGGCTTCCGAGCTACGGCGTGCCGTCGAGCTGCCTGCGGGCCACGTGGGGCTGCGGGTGGAGCCGGACCTGGCCGACGGGCTGGTCGACGACGTGGAAGGCGAGCCGGGAGCGCTGCCGTTGTTGTCCACTGCCCTACTCGAGCTCTGGCAGAAGCGGCAGGACAACGTGCTCACCCTGGCTGCCTACCGGGAGTCAGGCGGCGTTCACGGCGCCGTCGCGCGGCTGGCCGAGGGCACCTACGCTCGCATCCCCGACGCGCGCAAACAGCTCGTTCGCTCCATCATGCTGCGCCTGGTCGGCGAGGGCGAGGGCGACGCGCCGGTGCGACGCCGTGCGCCGCTCGTCGAGCTCGACCTCGAGCGCAACGGAGACGTCGCCGAAGTGCTCGCAACGCTGGCCGACAGCCGCCTGGTCACCGTCGGCGAGGGCTCCGTCGAGGTCGCCCACGAGGCGCTGCTGCGCGAATGGCCGCGCCTGCGCGAGTGGATCGAAACTGACACCGAGGGGCGCCGCCTTCGGCGCCACATCACTCAGGCGGCGACGGAATGGGACACGGCGGGGCGCGATCCAGGCGAGCTCTACCGGGGCGCCCGTCTCGCTGCCGCCCTCGACTCGACCGCAGATCGTGCACTCGACCTCAACGAGCTCGAGCGAGAGTTCATCACCGAGAGCCGCGAGATCTCGGAGCAGGAAGCGAAGCGGGCCCGACGGACGAACCGGCGCCTTCGCGGGCTGCTCGCCGGGGTCGGGATCTTGCTGGCGGCAGCGCTCGCCGGCGGGGTGTTCGCGCTCATCCAGCGCGGCGACGCGCGCGACGCGGAGACGGCCCAGCTCGCCCAACGGCTTGGCGCCCAGTCGCTCGTCGAGGAGGATCTCGACCGTTCGCTTCTGCTCGCCCGACAGGCCGTTGAGATCGACGACTCGCCGCAGACTCGCGGCTACCTGCTCTCCGAGCTCCTGCGCTCACCCGCAGCGATCGGGATCATGCACGGCGGCGGAGACGCCCTCCGACAGATCGCCGTCAGTCCGGACGGGAAGACGCTCGCCGTGGGTGGAATCGGTGCAGACGGGCTTCGGTTTTTCGATGCCGAGACCTATGAGCAGATTGGCGAGCCGGTGGAGGTGCCGGCAGGCCCCCCGGGCCCGACGGAGGTCACGGGCCTGGCGTACAGCCCCGATGGGGAAAGGCTCGCGTTCGTCACGAACTTCGACGAAGACGATCAGGGCTACCTTCGCGTCATCGACGTGCGGACACGTGAAGTGCTGGCCGAGGAGGCGAACTGGTTTCCGGATGTGGCGTTCACAGAGGACGGATCGCAGCTAGTCCTCACGGAGTACGTGCAGTACGGCGTCATCTGGATCACCTTCCGGGACGCCAAGACCCTGAAACAGGTCGGAAGGCGAATCCAGCCGGGGGAGTTCGCGGACGAGTTTGTGGACATGGTCTACTCCGCACCCTTCTACGCGCTCACGCCCGACGGCGACTCGGTCGTCACTGCGTCATCCGACGGCGAGCTCGCCTGGTGGGATCTCGAAAGCCACGAGAAGACGAGGGCGCTCGAGATTGCAGAGGGCTACCACTCCCTCGCGCTCAGCCCGGACGGGCTCACCGCCGCGGTCGGCATCGACGGCGGTATTCAGCGGGTCGATGTGCGTAGCGGGAACGTGCGAACCAACAGCGGGGTGCTCACGGGAGCACCGCAATGGCTGCTTTTCAGCCCCGACGGCAAAACGCTCGTCTCAACGGGCCTTGACGGCGATGTGACCCTCTGGGACGTCGAGACGGCCGCACCCCGCGCGACGTTGCGGGGCCACTCGGCCTCCGTGGAGCAGCCGGTATTCAGTCCCGGCGGAGCGACGCTCTATACCGCGAGTGGCGACGGGACGGTGATTGCCTGGGACATCAGCGGAAACCGTCGGGTGGGTCGATCGTTCAGGTTCACGAATGATCGGGCGTACGATCCAGCGTTTGACCGGCATCCAGGGCGGTTCAGCGCAGACGGACGGCTGATTGCTGTCGGCCTAAAGAAGAAGGGGATCCGGCTTTGGGATGCGGTCGATCTGACCCCGGCAGGCCGGCCGCTCCTGAAGACCGGCGGCGAGGTCAAGGCGCTCGCGTTCAGCCCGGACGGGCGAACGCTCGCAGCCGTCACCTCGAGCGGCATGGGCACGCTCTGGGACGTGGAATCACGATCGCTCCGGCGCGGACCATTCGCTACTGGCTCGTTTGCTGCTGTCGGCGTGAGCTTCAGCGCGGACGGGACAACGCTCGCCACGGCCGGTTCGAGTGGAGTGAGGTTCTGGAACGTCGCAACCGGCGCCGTGCTCGACAGCGTCGGGGGCATCTCTGTCGACGATGTCGCCTTCAGCCCGACGGGGCCTCTCGTCGCCTTCGTTCGTAACGAAGGGGGAGATGCAGAGATCTGGGACGTTGCCCGGCGCTCGCGGATCAGAACGCTGGAGGCCAGCGGGTACGCCGTTGCCTTCAGCCCAGACGGGCGCATGCTCGCCACCGCCGGCGACGAGCCGCGGGTACAGATCTGGGATGTCGAAAGCGGCAAGCTCATCCGCGAGTTCGAGCAGAACGTCGGCGGCGTGCAGACGCTCGAGTTCAGCTCGGACGGAAAGACCCTCGCCGTCTCGGGGTTCGACCCTGTCGCGTCCCTCTGGGATGTTGCAACCGGGACGCAGATAGGCCCGAGGCTCCCAGCCGGCACCCGCACGACGATGCTCGATCAGTCCCCCGACGGGCGCCATCTGCTCACGACGGCGGCCAACGGCCAGGGAGCCGTTTGGGACATCGACCCGGAGTCCTGGAAGCAACGCGCCTGCGATCTCGCCAACCGCGCGCTGTCCCGCGCGGAGTGGGAGGAGTTTCTCCCCGGCCGGCCCTACGAGCCGGCCTGCGCGACCTAGGGGCTGATCGACCAGGTGAAGCGCGTCAGCGCGGCCGGTGGAGCGAGGCCCCCGGGGCGCAGGCCCCGCCGAACGAGCAGCGTGGGCGGCGTGGCCTCCCTGGCCAGTCTGAGGCGGGCCGGTCCAAGGCCTTCGTGGTGCCACCTCGTCGACAGCCCGACGACGAGCAGACCGGCGTCGCGGCTCGCCTCCAGCATGCCATCCTCACCGGGCGGCGTCAGCAGCGGCTCAGCGGAGATGCCCAGGACCCGTTGGACGGCGAGCGCGCCGTGAGAAAGCAGACGACTCGCGTCGCGCTTTCCCTGCTCCGGCACTGCGGCGGCACCTGCGAGCCGGAGCGGCGCATCGTTGGCGTGCGCGAACCACGCGCCCAGCTCGACCGCAGCCCAATCGTGCTCGGCCCCTCCGAACGGGACGAGGACGGGCCCCTCGGGTCGCGCGTCCCGGGGAACTAAAAGCGCCACGTCGCAGGGCGCCTCCGCGAGGACGGCTGCGAGCTGCTCGTCGGGAGCGCCGTCGGCCAGGAGCTCGTCGGGGGCGTCGGCGAGCAGGAGATCGACGTCGAGCTCGGTCGCGAGCCGAGCCAGCTCCTCACCCGGAGCCGTCGACGTGAACGAGGCCGCGCGGGCCACCACTCCGCGCGCTTCGAGTGCAGACCGGCGTTCCTCGAGCCAGGCAGACGCGGACTGAAGCTCGGCCGCGTCCGACACGAGCCTGACCAGGATCACGACGCGAGGCGGGTGTTGCACGAGCGGCTCGGCCACCGCGAGCAGAGCGTCGACGCGCGGCTCGTGCGTGATGGCGACCAGAATTGAGCGCTCCGCAGCCTCCCGGCCCGCAGCGGGTGCCGACGCTTCGATATTCAGCGACGGGTCCTGCCGAAGGATCGCACGCTCGAGGTCCTGGAGCGCCAGGCTCGGATCGATCCCCAGCTCGTCGACGAGAGCCCGGCGTGCGTCCTGATAGGCGTCCAGGGCCTCCGCCTGCCGGCCCGACCGGTACAGCGCCGTCATCAGATAGCTCCGTAGGCGTTCGCGAAGCGGGTGCTCGACGACCAGTGCCTCGAGCTCCCCGACCAATTCGTCGTGGCGCCCGAGGGCGAGGTCGGCGTCGATTCGGAGCTCGACTGCCGCCAGTCCGATCTCTTCGAGCCGGGCGATGGCCGTCTGGGCGAAGCTCTCGTAGGCGAAGTCCGCAAGCGCCGAGCCTCGCCGCAGCGACAGCGCCTCGCCCAGCCGCTCCGACGCGTCGGCCGCCAGGCCGCGAGCGAGTAGGCTCCTCCCCTCGTCCACCAGCCGCTCGAACCGGTGGAGATCGAGCTCGTCGGGCTCGACCCGAACGACGTAGCCGGGCGATCTGGTCGTCAGCACGTCCTCCGGAAGCGCCTTCCGAAGGCGCGAGACGTTGACCCGAAGCGCGGCGGCGGCCCGCTCGGGCGAGTCCTCGCCCCAGAGCTCGTCGATCAGCCGATCATTGGGGACGACCTCGTTGGGGTGGAGGAGGAGGACGGCGAGCAGCGCACGCGGCTTCGGGCCGCCGAGGGAAACCTCGGCTCCTTCGTCCCACACCTCGAGCGGTCCCAGGATCCGGAACTCCATCTGCCAGGCCTCCCGGCCGAGGACGCTAACACCTGTTGCCGGCCTGAAACGGCCCTGAAACACCCGGAGCGCAGCCTTTGGGGCAAGACATCTGCGCTACAGGCAAAGGAGGAGCACGATGAGCGAACGAAAGAGGATCGGCGCGCTAGCCGCCGCCGCAGTAGCCATCGTCCTGATCGCGGCCTTCCTGATCATTCAGAGCCGCGATGAGGCTTCGGCGAACGACCAAGCGGAGGGCGTCGCCACGAGTTTCCTCGAGGCGTTTGGCGCCTTCGACGTGGAACAGGCGAAGACCTATCTGGCCGACGACGCGACGATCGCGTCGATGACCGAGCAGGATGATCTTCGACTACTCGTCGCGTATCTCGAAGGCACGGGCTACAAGCAGATCCTCAACGACTGTGAGGGAGCGGGCAACTCGGACTCCGGCAGCATTCACTGCACGTTCGATTTTCACGGCCTCAGGTCCGGTGAGATCGGACGGGGTCCCTTCGGCGGCAGCTCCTTCGATCTCTTCGTTCATGACGGGAAGATCGTCCGAGTTACGCAGCACTGGGGGACCGAGAAGTTCTCGCCTCAGATGTGGGAGCCCTTCGCCGGCTGGGTGTCCACCGCCCACCCCAAGGACGTCGCGGTGATGTACACGGACGAGAGCCACAGCAACGTGCGGCTCACCGAGGAGTCGGTCCGGCTCTGGGACGCGCGCACGCGTGAGTACGTGGAGGAAGTGGGCCGAAACAGCTAGTCACCGGCCCGGTGACTGTCATGCGTGTGGGTCCCCAGGTCTCAGGCCCTGGGGACCCTTCCCGTCCCGGGATCCGGAACTCCATCAACTGTTGCTGGTCTGAAACGGCCCTGAAACACCCGGAGCGCAGCCTTCGCGGCACAACCTCGAAGGACTACCGAGAAAGGATGGTCGAAATGACCAGCGTCAAAGCCCGAGCACGCATGATCGTGGCCTTCGGAGCAGCCGCGCTGATTGCGTCACTGGCAGGCATCGCCTACGCGCACACTGGCGCGTGGGGCCCACCGCAGAAAATCGACGAGATCAACGGGAACAGCTCCGAGCTGAACACGCCTTACCTGGACGGCTGCCCGATCCAGTCGCCCGACGGGTTGAGCCTCTACATGGCCTCGAACCGTCCGCGCTACGCAGGCGACACGAGGACGGACCTGGACATCTGGGTCGCGCACCGCAGGAACAAGCACGCGCCCTTCGGCGCTCCGCAGAACGTCGCGTCGCCCGTCAACTCGACGGCTGACGACTTCTGCCCGACGCCGATCCGGCACGGCGGGCTCTTCTTCGTGAGCCGGCGAGTCGTGCCCGGTGCCTGCGGCGGGGCAGACATGTTCTTCGCACGCTTCGATCGCAGGAACGGCTGGAGCGAGCCGGAGCACTTCGCCTGTCAGTCCGATGGCGGTCCGAACGGTTCCGCCGACGAGCAGGGCCCCTCATACCTGCGGAAGCACGGGGAGGCTGTTCTCTACTTCTCGAGCGGCCCCGATATCTACGTGAGCGACCAACTGGCGGACGGGAGCTTCGGTCCCGCGACACCGGTCGCCGAGCTGAACACCGCATTCGGCGACCTCCGCCCGAACGTCCGGAGAAACGGGCTCGAGATCGTCTTCGACTCGAACCGCTCGGACACGCTGGGCGGCCAGGACCTCTACTCCGCAAACCGAGAGAGCATCGACGATCCGTGGTCGACGCCCGTCAACCTCGGACCGGTCGTGAATACGACGAACAACGAGACACGGGGATCGTTCTGGCGCGGCGAGACGCTGTACTTCGGCCGCGCGCCGGGCCCGGAGGGCTCGACCGACATCTACGTGACCACCCGCCACGGCCACGGCGGACACTGATCGAGATCCAAACGCGCCGGCGGGCTTACGAGTCCGCCGGCGCAGCCTCGACCTCCGTAGGTACTCTTGAGTTGCATGAGCAACGCTACGAACCGCACTGGTGCAGCGGGCGCCTTTCGAAAGCTGACAGACGACCAGCTCGCTGCGTGGTCCGGCTTCCTCTTGGGTCACGCCCAGATCGTGCGGGCGCTCGACGCCGAGCTGGAGCGCGAGCACGGGCTCCCGCTCTCCTCGTACGACGTGCTCATCCAGCTCAGCCTCGTCCCTGACCGGCGGCTACGGATGTTCGAGCTCGCGGATGCGATCGTCCTCAGCCGTAGCGGCCTGACCCGTCTTGTCGACCGGCTCGAGCGGGCCGGGCTCGTGGAGCGGGAGCGAGGGGAGACCGACCCGCGCCAGATGTACGCGCGACTGACGGACCGCGGCTTGGAGGTCCTGGCCGATGCGACGCCGACCCACATCGCCGGCATCAAAGAGCGCTTCCTCGAACGTCTCTCGGACGAGCAGACGAAGCAGCTGGCCGCGATCTGGCGCGCGGTGCTCGGGCCGGAAGTTGAGCAGCAAGTTCTCGAAACGATCCGAAGGGAGAAGCCATGAAAGCGCAACTTGAAGCGACACAACGCGACGCCGTTCTCGTGGAGGATGCGGCCCAGATCCGGATGATGGGGTTTCCGATCCTGGAGGCCCTGCCCTCGCGGGAGGTGCCGTACGAGCAGGTCGATCCATTCATCCTCGTCCACGAGGGCCGCCTCCGGCTGTCGGACATGAAGGGCGTGGACTCCAAGCATCCACACCGGGGGTTCGACAACCTCTGGTACGTGATCGAGGGGTCGGCCAGCACGGGCCACAGCACCGGGCCGGGCGGCGCCATGGAGAGGGCGCGACTGTCCGAGGGCGCATTGTTGGCGCTGAGGACGGGACGAGGTGCGTGGCATGCGGAGGCGATCGGCGCGGATGAGCTCGAGGAGGGCCAGGGTGACGCCGAGTTCCGAGGCGTGTTGTTCTGGGTGAACCTCGCCCGCAAGGACAAGCAGATGGAGCCGAGCGCACAGGTGCTGCAAGCGGAGCAGATCCCGGTGCGGCAGGAGGGGGACGCGACGGTCCGGGTACTGGTCGGCGACGGCTCGCCCGTCCGTCTGGGGACGCCGGCGCTCATCCTCGACGTCGAGCTGCCGGAGGGCGGGGAGGTCACCACACCCGTCCCACCCGAGTTCCAGGGCTTCGCCTACATGCTCGAAGGCGAGGCCGCGTTCGGTGCCAACAAGCGACGGGCGAAGCCGCCCCAGCTCGTCCTTCTCGGTAGCGGCGAGGAGCTCCGGGTCACTGACGCCTCCCCAGGGACCCGGTACCTGCTCATGGCCGGGAAGCCGTACGGTGAGGCACCCGTGTTCAACGGGCCGTTCGTGGATTAGATGTTCGGCCTCGACGAGAGAATCGCCGCAGCATCCGACGGCGCTTCGCTCTGGATCGTTCTCGTTGTCGCGGTCCTGCTTGGACTGCGCCATGCGACCGACCCGGATCACCTCGCTGCGGTAACGACGCTGGTTGCGAGCGGCCGCGAGCGGGCCGCTCGCAGCGCCGGGGAGCTCGGGCTTGCCTGGGGCCTCGGCCACGCGGCGACGCTGTTCGCCTTCGGCCTTCCGATCCTTCTCCTCAACGGGTTTCTTCCGCAGTGGCTTCAGCTGGCGGCGGAGACGGCGATCGGACTCGTCATCGTCTACCTCGCCCTCCGGCTGCTCGTTCGCTGGCGCCGCGGTGACCTCCGCTTCCATGCGCACCCCCACGCACACAATCCGCGTACACGCAGGGCAGCCTTCGCGATCGGGCTCGTGCACGGCATCGGCGGCAGCGCAGGCGTCGGTGTCCTCATCCTCGCGTCGGTTCCGTCGACGGGCCTCGCGGTCTTCTCTCTCGCCCTCCTGGCCGTCTTCACGGCCGTCTCCATGAGCCTCCTCTCACGCGGGTTCGGCTCCCTGCTCGTCTCACGCCCCGTCCGCGGAGCGTTCGGCGCTGTTGCGCCGACCTTGGGCGGCGTAAGCCTCGCTTTCGGGATCTGGTACGCGACGGCGGCCTGGAGCCTCACCCCTTAAGATTTCGGGATGAGCTTCCTTCGCAGGCTTAGCGCGTGGTGGAACAAGGATGAGCTCGAGCGCGCCGAGGAGGAGACGCGCATGACCGAGAGCGAGCGCGATGCTGCCGAGGAGGATTACGAAGCGCGCAAGGACGACGTGCAAGCGCGCGGCGGCTCCTTGGCCGGCGGCGCCGCCGACTACGAACGCGACTCCGAGCCTCCGCGCCCCTAAGCCGCGCTGCGGCTGGACGACAGCCGGCCACCCGAGGGATCTCTCGATCCATTCCAATTGCCGATGTGCGGTTCATGAGCCGCAGCATCGCCGCCCTGGCATCGCTTGCCGCCGCCTCGTTGCTCAGCGGTTGTGCTCCGGGAGCAAACGACGAACTGCGCAGCCTGGTCGACGAGATCGCTCCGGCCGACAGAGACACCGTCGGTTGCGAGTGGGAGTCGAACTGGGGGTCGGCGGATGTCAAGTCCTACTACGGATGCGCGTGGTATGTGCCCGGGACGATCGCGCGCGTCGGTCGCCCGCTAGTGTCGCGCGCGATCGCGAAGGGGTTCACGGTGTATTGCGAGGGAGGCGAAAAGGCGTTCGAAATCGCAGGCGTGCAGGGAAAGAAGGGGCTTCGGGTCATTGTGGTCGCCCACGGCTTCGTAAGCTCCGAACAACTCGTCGTCGACGACGCTGGTGACATTCCCCCGGGGCATGTCCTCGTCTCCATAGGAGCTGCCGAGCTGGAGGCGCGCGCTCCCGGACTCGACCCA
>Ga0307320_10000407_pt1 | contig 15509 bp, 18 predicted proteins | sample ER_DNA_369_FD_194495 | JGI IMG/M metagenome (GOLD analysis project Ga0307320, IMG submission 194495) | Bulk soil microbial communities from the East River watershed near Crested Butte, Colorado, United States - ER_DNA_369 | ecosystem: Environmental > Terrestrial > Soil > Floodplain | place...
GAGGCCGTGGATCCGCGCGATTTCCTCGATGAGGTCGACCTCCCGCGTCACGTCGCGGGCGCGCCACGTCGGCACCACCACGTCCCAGCCATCGACCACGTCGAATCCGAGGCGCTCCAGGATCTCGCGCTGTTCAGTCTCGGAGACGTCGATCCCGACGAGCCGGTTCGTCCGCTCGGGACGGAAGCGGATCACCGGGCGCTCCGGGAGCGTTCCCACCACTTCATTCCGCCTGGGCTCGGCAACGCCGGTGAGCTCCACAAGGAGCTTCGTCGCGAGGGCGGCCGCCTGCGGAACGAGGTACGGATCGACCCCCTTCTCCCAGCGGTTCGAGCCCTCCGTACGGAGCGAATGCCGCTCGGAGCTCGCGAGGATCGTGGTCGGCTCGAAGTTCGCCGTCTCAAGGAGCACTTCGGTCGTCTCGTCGCCGATCTCGGTGTCGAGCCCGCCCATGATCCCCGCGAAGGCGACCGCGCACTCGGCGTCGGCGATCACGAGATCGGCGGGATCGAGCTTGCGCCGGGTGCCGTCAAGCGTAGTGAGCTCCTCGCCCGGCCGCGCCCTGCGTACGATGATTTGCCCCCCGGCCAGCTTGGAGTGGTCGAAGGCGTGCAGCGGGTTTCCGAGGCCGAGCATCACGTAGTTGGTCACGTCGACGACGTTCGAGATCGCGCGCACCCCCGCTGCCAGAAGGCGCGCGCGTAGCCACGCCGGCGACGGACCGATCCGAACGCCCGAGAAGAGACGGGCGTCGTAGCGCGGGCAACCTTCGAGATCCTCGACATCGACCTGAACTGCCGGGTCGAGCGGAAGCTCGGGAGCGCCCGGAGGCGGCCGGAGCTCAAGCTCGTACAGAGCCGCGATCTCACGCGCCATCCCGTAGACGGAAAGGAGGTCGGGGCGGTTCCCGGTCACCTCGACCTCGAGGATTTCCTCCACCACCGGCAGGACGTCGGCCAGCGGCGTGCCGGGATCCGCACCGTCTTCCAGCACGAGAATGCCGCTCGCATCGGTGCCGAGCTCGAGCTCCTGCTCCGAGAGGATCATGCCGTCGGAGACCGTGCCCCGGAGCTTCGCCTTTTCGAGGGTGCGGCCGTCCGGCAGCACGGCTCCCGGCAGTGCTACGGCGACCGTGGCGCCAGGCCCGAAGTTCCAGGCGCCGCAGACGATCTGGCGCGGGTTGCCCTCCCCCACGTCGACCTGGCAGAGCTGAAGGCGGTCAGCGTTCGGGTGCTTCCCAGCCTCCAGCACGCGGCCGATCTTGAAGAGACCGAGGTTTCCGTCTGTATCCGGGATGCCGCGGCGGATGATCCGGTCGACCTCAGCCGTTGCCAGGGCGAGCCGGTTCGCAACCTCCTCGAGCGGAGAGGGAACGTCGACGTAGTCCCGGAGCCAACTGACCGGGAGCTTCAAAACTGCCTCAGGAAGCGAAGGTCGTTCGTCCAGAAGAGCCGGACGTCGGGAACGCGGTGTCGGAGCTGTGCGATCCGCTCCAGCCCGAGCCCGAACGCGAAGCCGGAAACCTCCTCGGGGTCATAACCGACCCATTCGAGCACGGCGGGGTCGACCATGCCCGAGCCGCCCATCTCGATCCAGCCCGAGTGCTTGCAGATCCGGCAGCCCTCGCCGCCACAGTTGAAGCAGGACACGTCAGGCTCCATCGAGGGCTCCGTGAACGGGAAGTAATGGGTCCGGAAGCGGACCTCCCGCTCCTCACCGAAGAGCGCGCGCATGAGGTAGAGGAGCGTGCCCTTCAGGTCCGCCATCGTCAGACCCTTGTCGATCGCGAGGCCCTCGACCTGATGGAAGATCGGTGAATGGGTCGCATCGGGCGTATCGCGGCGATAGACCCGGCCGAGAGTCACGAGATAGATCGGCGGAGGGCTCTCCTGCATCGCGTGGATCTGCCCCGGAGACGTCTCCGTTCGCAGGAGCGTGCGCTCGTTCAGGTAGAGCGACGCGAGGGGCGAGCGCGCCGGGTGCCAGAACGGGAAGTTCAGAGCGTCGAAGTTGTACTCGGTGGTCTCGACCTCCCGGCCGTCGAGAACGCGGTAGCCGAGCCCGAGGAAGACGTCCTCGACCTCGCGGCGGATATGCGTGATCGGGTGTAGGTGCCCGCGCGCGGTCGCTACGCCCGGCAGGGTCGGGTCGACGACGTCCTCCCGCAGGCTCCGGTCGAGCTCGGCGCGCTCGAGACCGGCCTGCCGTTCACCGAACGACGCCTCGAGCCGCTCCCGGACCGCATTCAGCGTCATACCTGTCTCGCGGTCGCGGACCTGTCGGAGAGCCTGCTTCAGGTCGCTCTTGCGCCCCAGGAAGCGGACGCGCGCCTCGTCCAGGTCATCGGTCGTCGAGGCGCCCGCAATCGCGCTTAACGCCTCGTTTTCAAGCTGAGCGGCGTCCATGGGGCGAGCGTATCATCGGCTAATGAGCGTCTCTCGCCTTCGGCTCGCTCCTGTGGGGGAAACCGTGTTTCTCCCACGAGCCCCCTTCTTTAACCGGGTAGGGGAACCTCCGGGTTCCCCTACACCCCCTCCAGACGCTCAGAAGCCAAAGGCCGGCCCGTGAGCGCCTACGACCCGTTCGCAGAGATCTACGACCACTGGGCCGCGGAGATGACCGAGGACGTGCCGTTCTACGTCCAGCTTGCTCTCGAGGCGACTGGACCGGTGGTCGAGCTCGCAGTCGGGACCGGGCGTGTGGCGATCCCCGTTGCCCGCGAGACCGGAGGCCCGGTCCTCGGGATCGACTCCTCCGCAGCCATGCTCGCACAGGCCCGGGCAGCCGCGGACGAGGCTGGCGTCGAGCTCGAGCTACGCAAAGGCGACATGCGAGAGTTGGAGCTCGACGAACCCGCGGCGCTCATCTACTGCCCGTACCGAGCACTTCTCCACCTGTCCACCTGGGCCGAAAGGCGCCGGACCTTCGAGCGCGTGGCGGCCGCGCTCCTGCCGGGCGGGCGCTTCGCCTGGAACGCCTTCGTGTTCAACCCTCATATTGCGGCTCGAAACGACGGAACCGCCCAGCCGCACGGCTCACGGAGCGACGAGATCTGGGAATACGTGGAGCAGGCGCCGGCCGACAACCGCGTCGACGTGACCGCATTCGTCGGCCGGCCGGGCCAGGGGGGCCGCTCGCTCTCGCTCTGGTGGGTGACGCGCTCAGAGTGGGAAGGCCTCCTAGACGTCTCCGGGCTCGAGACGGAAGCGCTCTACGGCTGGTTCGACCGGCGACCCTTCGACGACGAGAGCCCGGAGTTCGTCTGGGTCGCGAGGAAGCCGGCCTGAGTACCTACGACGCGATCGCCAGCCTCTACGACGCGTGGAGCCGGAGCGTCACCGAGGACATCCAGTACTACGTCGAAGAGGCCTGCAAGGCCGGTTCGCCGGTCGTCGAGCTTGGAGTCGGAACCGGGCGGATCGCGGTCCCGACGGCGCAGGCGGGCGTGCGCGTGATCGGCGTCGATTCCTCGGAGGGGATGCTGGAGGTCTGCCGGCGGCGGGCGGAGCGAGCGGGAGTCTCCGAGCTCATCGACCTCCGTGTCGGAGACCTCACCGATCCGCCGGTGCCCGAGCGCGTCGCGCTCGTCACGTCCCCGTTCCGAGCGCTTCTGCACCTGAAATCCGATCCCGCCCGGCTGACTTCGCTGCGAGCCGCGCGCGAGCTGCTCCTCCCCGGAGGCCGGTTCGTGTTCGACGTCTTTGCGCCGGGCGAAGAGGACATGAGGGAGACGGACGGTCGCTGGCTCGAGCGCGAGCCCGGGATCTGGGAGCGCGCCGACTGGGACTCCGAGGCGCACGTGCTCACCCTCTCGGTGCGCGGGAACGGGGGCGAGACGACGATGGAGCTCGCCTGGCTTCACCCCGAGCGCTGGCGCGAGCTGCTCGGAGAGGCGGGGTTCAACGTCGTCGCGAGCTACGGCTGGTTCGACCGACGGCCCTACACCGGCGGCGAGGACACCGTTTGGGTCGCCGAGCGTGGCGGCTAACGCCCCCATCCTTCGGGGGGGTCGATGCGACGGTGTTCGACATGCCAGTACTCCCGCAGCTCCTTGCAGCGCCCGTCCTCCGCGAAGCGAAGGACGAGGCAGCCGGGGAGGGTGATCTCGTTCTCGCCCTCCCGCATCGTCGTCCACCACTCGACCGCCATCTTCGAGCCGGCCTCGATCGGTTCGCCGATTCTCACCTGAGTCTCGCGCTGCGAGGATGTGACGGCGCTCCAGTACTCGCGGATCCCCTTCGAGCCGACGCTCGGGGGCCGGAAGGGCGACGATCGGTAGACAGCGTCCTCCGTGAAGAGCGCCACTGCGGCGTCGACGTCCGCCTGCTCCCAGGCTCGCCGGTAGGCCTCGAGCCATTCCCGCCTGGTCACTAGCTGAGTGTACGACGCCGGAGCTCGTACAGTGCGAGGGCTCCGGCGACGGCGACGTTCAGCGACTCGGCCGCGGGCTCCTGCGGGACGGTTACACGCTCCTCGCAGCTGTCAAGCACCTCAGAGGGAAGCCCTTCACGCTCGGCCCCGAGGACGAACGTGCCCTCGCCCAGCTCGGCCTCCCACAGCGGGCGGCCCCCGGACGCGACGAGAGCGAACCACGGGCGCGGCGCCTCGTCGAGGAGTCCGATCGGGACGCGAAACACGGCCCCGGCCGACGCGCGCAGAGCTTTGGGCGCGGTCGGATCTGCCGAGCCTCGCGAGAGCGCCACGAACGCCGGGCCGAGTGCGTCGGCGGTCCGAAGGAGCGTGCCGAGGTTTCCCGGGTCGCCGACGTGCCAGAGGCCAAGGCCGACCGGCGGAGCGAACCCTCGCGGAAGGTCGGCCTGCCGGAAAACCGCGATCACACGTGGAGGATGCGCAAGCGTCGAGAGCTCGGCCATGAGCGCGGGCTGGACCTCTTCCGCCTTCCCCAGCCGGTCGGCCAGCGCCGGTCGCTCGGCGTCGACGAGCGCCTCAACCGGCTCGATCCCCGCATCCAGCGCCGCCTCGATTAGGTCCTCCCCCTCGCAGACGAAGAGGCCGAGCTTTTCGCGCTGGCGTCGCCCCGCCAGCTTCCGCACGAGCTTCAAGCGGGCATTCGAAGCGGATGTGATCACGGAAGCCACTCGAGCGTGTTCGCGTGGCCGTCGAGCCTCGCCAGCCGGCGTCGCTCTCCCCCCGGCCACGTCTGGAGGTCGAGTACGAAGACGTAATACCCCGGCGTCTCCTCGACCGACTCGTACGAAAGCCAGGCGAGCGGCCCCTGCCTTCCCGCCTCCTCGATCTCCTCATGCAGCCGCTCCCTGACGTTTCGGGATAGATAGACGACCGAAGCGGAGTGGTACACGACCATGAGGGCGTCGTCTGGACGCTCGGTTAGCACCTTCGGCAGAAGCTCGACGTAGTCGCCCTGGACGAGCTCGGGAGGGTTCTTTCTCACCACTTCGACCGCGCGGCGGAGGCGCTCGATGCGCTCCGGCTGGTCGGCCCAGACGAACGCCTCGAGGAGCTTCGCCCCCGCCGCCTCAGTGACGTCGACCGGATGGCGGTCGATCCCGCGGCGCCGGACGACCTCGACGTCACGCTCGAAGAGCTCGGCGGGGGGACCGCCTCGGGCCCGGCCGGTAAGCTCGACCGGTGCGTCAGCCGGTCCCCAGACAGCGTCGGGGTAGCGGTAGCGATAGTGATCCCAGAAAAGGTTTAGGCCCGCGCTGGGACCGAGCTCCACGAGCGAAAACCTGCGACTTCGATCGGCAGCCGAAAGGAACCCGGGCAGGAGCCCCCAGCAACGCTGAACCTCGTTCGTCTGGACCGGCTGCTCGGCCACGAAGCGCGCGAGTTCGTCCGCGTAAGCCTCGAGCACCTCCCCGAACGACGACCAAGGATCTTCCACCCTGCCGGTCAGCGCGAGGTGGTGAACCGCGGCGAAGACTCGGAGCGGCACTTCCCACCTCGGCTCGCGGTCGCCCACGATCCGCACGAGTCGTGGGTCGTCGGCGTACTCGCGAGCGAGGCGGGCGTAAAGCGGAGAGCCTCCCTGCTCGAAGTCCTCCGCCATGCGGCGGAAGACCTTCGGGATAGGCTCGCGATCGCTCAGGCTTCTAGGTCAACCATCTAACGCGGCTTTGGCCTCGGCCGCGATCTTGGAGAACGCCGCCGGATCGCTGACGGCGATGTCTGCGAGCACCTTCCGGTCGAGGTCGATCTCGGCCTTCCGGCAGCCGCTGACGAACTGGTTGTACGACAAGCCCTCGCGCCTCGCGGCTGCATTGATCCGGATGATCCAGAGGCGACGAAACACCCGCTTCTTGTTCTTCCGGTCGCGATAGGCGTAGTTGTCGGAGTGGAGAAGTTGCTCCTTCGCCTTGCGATAGGAGACGCTGCTCTGGCCGACGTAGCCCTTGGCCTGCTCGAGGACCTTCCGGCGCTTCTTGCGCGCGTGGACGGATCGCTTTACCCGAGGCATTCGACTCCCCCTTCTCCGTCAGAGTCCGAGGAGGCGCCGCGCCTCGCGGTTGTCCTGCTTGGCGATCTCGTGATCGGTCGCGAACGCGCGCTTGCGCTTGGCGCTCTTCTTCTCGAGGTTGTGGCTCTTCATCGCATGCCGGCGCAGGATCTTGCCCGTGCCGGTGATCTTGAAGCGCTTCTTCGCTGAGCTATTCGTTTTCTGCTTGGGCACCTTGTGCTGCTCCTACCTCTGCTTGTGCTTCTGTTTCGGGCTCCTGAGCCGGCGCTTGCTCGGATACTGCTTCGGGCTCGGACACTGCTTTGGGCTCGGCTCCTGCTTCCGGCTGATCCTGTGTTTGGGCCGACTGTCCGAGGCTCTTGTTCGGGCCGAGAACCATGACCATGTTCCGGCCGTCCTGGAGTGGAGGGGACTCGATCTGGCCGATTTCCTTCACATCCTCCGCAAGCCGCATGAGGAGATCACGGCCGCGCTCCGGGTGGCTCTGTTCCCGGCCGCGAAACATGATCGTCACCTTCACTTTGGCTCGCTGTTTGAGGAAGCGGACGACGTGTCCCTTCTTCGTCTCGTAGTCGTGGACTCCAATCTTGGGGCGTAGCTTGATCTCCTTCACATTGATCGAGACCTGGTGCTTTCTCGCGGTCTTGGCCTTCTGCTCCTGCTCGTACTTGTACTTGCCGTAATCCATGATCCGGCAGACCGGCGGATCGGCGTTCGCCGCCACTTCGACCAGATCGAGGTTCTTCGAGAACGCGTACTCGAGCGCCTCGTCCCGCGTCTTGATCCCTACCTGCGAACCGTCCGAATCCACCAGCCGCACCTTCGGCACCCTGATCCCCTCGTTGATGCGGGTCAGATCTTGAACCGGACGCGGTGGCTCGGGTCTCCGCCGCGGCCTCACTGAAGCTTCACCAAACTCGTGCGATCCTCTCTCTCAAACGACAAAAAGCTGCGTGCAGCAGCTCCGTCAACCCTCGTTGCTCGGTTGAACCTCCGAGAAGCCCTGGGCTCCGGAGGTGAGGAGAAACGACGCTCCTGCTTGCAGGGGTCAGAGTGTACCAGCGGCACGCAGCTCGTCGAGGAGCGCATCCAGGGAGACTGTGGACTGCTCGCCGTGCCGGTGGCGAAGGGCCAGCGAGTCCCGCGACTCCCGGTCTCCGTAGACGACCACGTAGGGAATCTTCTCGATCTCCGCCGCGCGAATGCGCTTCCCGAGCGTCTCGTCGGGTGCGGTCGCGTCGGCGCGGAAGCCCGCGGCACGTAGCTCCTCTGCGATCTCCTCCGCACCGCCTCGGTGCGCCTCCGCGACCGGAAGCAGGCGCACTTGCTCCGGCGCGAGCCAGAGCGGCAGGTCTCCGCCCGTGTGCTCGATGAGGATCCCCACGAAGCGCTCGATGGACCCGAGCAGGGCCCTGTGGATCATGGCCGGCGTGTGCTCGGCGTTGTCCGCGCCCGCATAGGTGAGGCCGAATCGCTTCGGCATCTGCAGGTCGAGCTGCACCGTGCCGAGCTGCCAGCTCCGGCCCAGCGAGTCGGTCATGTGCAAGTCGATCTTCGGCCCGTAGAACGACCCCTCGCCCTCGCTCTCGGTGTAGTCGAGTCCGCGCGCAGCGAGCGCCTTGCGGAGCGCGTCCTCGGCGAAGTCCCACTCCTCGTCCGTTCCCAGCTTGTTGTCAGGGCGGAGTGAGAGCTCCACCCGAATGTCGAGCTCGAAGAGGTCGTAGATGAAGTAGGCGTACTCGAGGCAGGCCAGGAGCTCCTCGTGAATCTGCTCGTCGGTGCAGAAGACATGGGCGTCGTCCTGCACGAAATGCCTGACGCGCAGGAGTCCGTGCAAGGTGCCGGAGAGCTCGTTTCGATGAAGGTTGCCTGCCTCCGCCAGGCGCAAAGGCAGGTTCCGGTAGCTGTGCGAGCCCTGGCCGTAGAGCAGGCAGTGCCCGGGGCAGTTCATCGGCTTCAGCCCAAACTCGCGCCCCTCCGCCTCGAGCGTGAACATGCTGTCCTTGTACTTCTCCCAGTGGCCCGATGTGCGCCAGAGCTCGGCGTCGTAGAGCTGCGGCGTCCGGATCTCCGCGTACCCGCGACGAAGGTTCTCACGGCGGCGGAGGTCCTCGAGGGCGTTCCAGATGACCATGCCCCGCGGGTGCCAGAAGGGCATCCCCGGTGCCAGATCCGAGAAGTCGAAGAGCTCGAGCTCCCTCCCCACCCGCCGGTGGTCTCGGCGCCTGGCCTCCTCGAGCCGGTGCAGGTACTGCTCGAGATCCTTCGGGTCGTAGAACGCCGTGCCGTAGACGCGGGTGAGCTGCGGCTTCGTCTCGTCGCCGCGCCAGTAGGCCCCCGCGAGGCTCGTGAGCTTGACGGCCTTGATGGGCTTCGCGTCCTGGAGATGCGGTCCCCGGCAGAGGTCGACAAAGTCGCCTTGCTGGTAGAGCGAGATGTCTCCGTCGGCCGTGTCGACCAGTTCGACTTTGTAGGGCTCGCCCTGCTCCTCGAAGTACCTGCGAGCCTCGTCACGGTCGATCTCGCGGCGCTCGAACGTCCGGCCCTCGGCGATCTCACGCCGCACCTCCTCTTCGAGGCGCTCGAGCGCCTCCTCGGTCACGGGCTCAGGGAACTCGAAGTCGTAGTAGAAGCCGTTTTCGATCGGCGGCCCGATCGCGACCTTCGTGCCCGGATAGAGCCTTCGCGCGGCCTCGGCGAGGAGGTGCGCGGCCGAGTGACGGAGGACGTAAAGAGCGTCGGGATCCTCCCGATCCCGGGTCGTCAGGATCTGGATCTCCTGACCGTCGTCGAGCGGCAACCTGAGATCCCTCACCTTCCCGTTCGAGCGCACGAGGACAGCCTGCTCGGCCAGCTTCGGGCCGATCGCCCGGGCCGCGTCGAGGCCGGTCGCGCCCTCGGGCAGCTCGAGCTCCGAGCGATCTGGGAGGATGACCTTCATGAACGAGGAGAATACTCAGGAGCCAGACGAGCAAGACCCGGAGGAAACCGAGGAAGGATCGCCCATCCCGGACCCCGAGGACGAGGACGGCGCCGACGCCGAGGACGTTCCGGGCGCGGTCTGAAGCCTGAGCCCGCCGGTTACGTGCAGCAGGCCGACTCGGGCGTGCAACACGCCGGCGCCGCGCCCTCGGCCACAGGGTCCGTCTCGACATCCTCGAGCACCGTGTAGATCTCCCACTTGTTCCCTGCGGGGTCTGACACCCAGACCTTGTCCTGGCGCGCGTAGCAGCACGTCGTGTCGCGCTCGTCGAATGTGATGAGCCCCTCGTCCCTGAGCCGCGCAGAGGATGCTTCGACCTCCTCGGCCGTCTCGACGCGGATCCCCAGGTGCGAGAGCGCAGGCCGCGCCGCCTCCTGGAGCGCCAGCGCCACATCGGGGTCCGTGAGCTCGAACTTGGCGTAGCCGGGCTGTAGCTTCGCGGGGTCCGTCCCGAAGAGCTCGCGGTAGAACCGGATCGCCTCGTCGAGATCGGGTACGTCGAGCGAGAGATGAAAAGTGTTTGGCATGTCTCCTCCCTTTGTCTTATTATCGAGGTTCATCAATATAGACCATATTCGATATAATGACGAAGGTGAAGACTCTGGCCGTCATCGACTGCTGCGCTCCGGTCGCAGGTCCGGCTCTCAGCGACAGCGAGGCAGGCGAGCTCGAGCGGCTCTTCTCGGTCCTGGCCGACCGGCAGCGAATCAAGATCCTGAACCTCCTCGCCTCGGCGGACGAGGACTCCGTCTGCGTGTGCGAGCTGGTCCCGGCGCTCGGCCTGAAGCAACCCACCGTCTCGTACCATCTGAAGCAGCTCGCGCAGGCAGGGCTCGTTGAACGGGAGCGCCGCGGCACCTTCGCGTACTACCGACTCGTGCCGGGCGCGCTCGAGCGCATCGGCGCGGTGCTGCGTTGACCCGGGTCCTCTTCGTCTGCGTCAGGAACGCGGGCCGGTCGCAGATGGCCGAGGCGCTCTTCACCCGGTCAGCGGGTTCCGGCCACGAGGCCCGGTCGGCCGGAAGCGACCCTGCGGACGAGCTTCATCAGGAGGTTGTGGCCGCGATGCGAGAGCTCGGCATCGAGCTCGATGGGCGGACGCCTCGGCGGCTCGCCGCTGCAGACGCCCAATGGGCAGACGTCGTCGTGACGATGGGCTGCGGCGACGCCTGCCCCGTTATCCCGGGCAAACGCTACGTCGACTGGGAGCTCGAAGACCCGGCCGGCAAGCCTCACGCAGATGTGCGACGGATCCGCGATCGGATCCTGTCCTTGACGTCTGACCTCGCCGGCGAGCTCGGCTAGCTTCTTAGGCCCCTCGCGGCGAGCGGTCCTCGAGGGCGACTCTCATCAGGTCCCGGATCGAGAGGATGCCCTTGATCTCCCCGCCATCGACCACCGGTAGGTGACGGAAGCCGCCGTGGATCATGAGCGCGGCCGCGTGATCCGTCGTGTCGTCGCTCTCGATCGTCTCGGGGTGGCGGGTCATCCAGTCGGACACGCGCGCATCGGGCTCGAACCCGGTCGCGACGGCCTTCAGGATGTCCCGCTCCGTCAGGATGCCCGCCAGGCGCTCGCCGGCGAGGACGACCACTGCTCCCACACCCCGCTCGGCCATGCGCTTCGCTGCTGCACCAAGCGTCGCTTCCGCCTCGAGCGTCAAAAGGTCCTTAGTCATGTGGTTGGCGACGACTGGCATCGCCCGATCCTACCGGGGCTCGGGCTCGAATTTGTAGCCGACCCCGTAGCGCGTCTGGATGAAAGTATGCCGCGCGCCGGACGCATCGATCTTGTCCCGGAGCTTCCGCACGAACACGTCGACGGTTCGGTCGCGATGCGACTGCCGCCGGCCCCAGACCTTCTGGAGGAGCTCGTCGCGCGTGACCACCCGACCGCGCTCGAGCGCGAGCGCGTAGAGGAGCCGGAACTCGGTCGGCGTCAGCTCAGCGCTCTTTCCGTTGACGTACGCCTGGACGTTCCGGGGATCGATCCGGAGCTCCTCCGCGTCGACGGGCTCGCCACGCTGCTCTTCCTGTGCGCGGACTCCGCGCCGGGCCGCCACACGGACGCGTGCCACGAGCTCCTTCATGGAGAAGGGCTTCACCAGGTAGTCGTCTGCCCCGATCTCCAGCGCGTGCACACGATCGTGCTCGGTGCCGCGCGCGCTCACGACGACGATCGGAGTGCCGATTCCCTCGCTCCGGGCGGTCTCGATCAGCTTCCAGCCGTCGACTCCCGGGAGCATCAGGTCGAGAACGCAGACGTCCGGCCGCTCGTACCGCAGACGAGCCAGACCTGCTTCTCCCTTACTCACCCAGAGCGTGTCGAAGCCCGCCGAAGCGAGGTGCCGCGACATGCCCTCCGCGATCACGTCGTCGTCCTCGATGATGAGAACCTTGGACACCGGTGCTGATAATGACGCGAAGCTCCCTGTTCGGGGGTGCTGTCATGGTGAACGGAGGGTGAAGGAGTGGTGAAGCGATTCTTCCGGCGCCACAAGCCCGCTCTCGCGTCGCCCTCGAAGCAGGAGCGGGAGGCCACGCGCCTGGAGGCGGCCAGAGGCCGGATTCTCGTGGAGGAGAGCCGGGAGCTCGTCCTCGTTCTCGACGACGAGAATCGAGTGCTCGGCGCAAGCCGTCGCGCGCGCGAAACCATCGACGGGCTGAAGGAGGGCGCGCCCGCGCCGGCAAGCCTCCTGCGCGAGGACGGCGTGCAAACCACATTCGCGATCCCGTACGAGGTCGGCGGACGGCAGGAAAGGCTTTTTTATGTGCGCGACGCGGGCGACCTCGCCGCCTACGAGGAGCTCCGCGCCGGCTTCACGGCGGCCGTCTCGCACGAGCTCCGGACGCCGCTCGCACGCCTCCTGGCACTGCTCGAAACCGCACTTCTGACCGGCGAAGACACGAAAGAGCTGATCGAGCAGGCGCGAGCCGAGGTCGGCCAGATCGGCGAGCTGATCGACGACATCCTGTTCTTGTCCGAGCTCGAGTCCGGACGGGAGCTCGTGGCGCTCGGCGCGACGCATGCGCTGCCGATCCTCGTGGAAGTGGCCGAGGGCCTCGATGAACGCGCCGCGCGCGCGGGCATAACGGTCGCCGTCGAGGGCGACGACGACGCCGAGTTACCGCTCCGGCCGCGCATGATCCGCGTCATCGCCTCCAACCTCGCCTCGAACGCGATCAGCTACGCGGGCCCGGGGGCGCGGCTCACCCTCTCCGTCCTCCAGGAGGGTGAACAGGTCGTGCTGTCTGCCGCCGACACGGGCGTCGGGGTGGAAGCGACGCACCTGCCGAGGCTCTTTGAGCGCTTTTACCGGGCCGACCGCGCCCGCTCGTCACGTGGGACCGGTCTCGGGCTCGCGATCGTGAAACACGTGGTCACCTCCGCGGGCGGGACGGTCGAGGCGAGCGGCGGGCGGGGTGTCGGCCTGACCATCCGCTGCGCGTTTCCGGCGCCTGAGCGCCGCTGACCCGCGACCCGGCTCGGCCTTCACCACTTCTTCCCCAGTCGTTCACTGCCTTTCTGCCCATGCGGTGGCGTCCCCGTCGCACACTCGGATCACCGATGCGATCTGAAAGGAGAACAGTGAACTTTCGCCCTAGCACGAGGCTGATCCTGCTCGGCCTCCTCATCGCTTCCCTCGCCGTCCTTACGGCCGGCTGCGGACGCGACGACACTTCGACGGCGAGCGCCGGCTCGAACACCGGTACCGGAGGCAGCACGACCACGGAAAAGCTCTCCGGGAAGGTCGAAGCGGACGGTTCGAGCACCGTCGGCCCGCTCACGACCCGGGCAGCTGAGCTCTACCGGGAACAGCAGCCGGACGTGAACGTCACGGTCGGCACGTCCGGAACCGGCGGCGGTTTCGAGCGCTTCTGCGCGGGTGAGACCGACCTTTCGGACGCTTCGCGACCGATCAAAGAAGACCCGGCTGACAAGGAGGCAAGCGTCTGCAAGGAGGCCGGCATCGACTACACAGAGTTCAAGGTCGCAATCGACGCCCTCACGATTGTCGTCAACTCGGAGAACGACTGGGCGACCTGCCTCACGCTCGACCAGCTGAAGAAGATCTGGGAACCCGGGTCGAAAGTCAACAATTGGAACCAGGTCGACGCGAGCTTCCCCGACGAGAAGCTGGAGCTCGCCGGGCCCGGCACGGACTCGGGCACGTTCGACTACTTCACCGGTGAGATCAACGGCGAAGAGGGTGCGAGCCGCTCGGACTACACCGCGAGCGAGGACGACAACGTGATCGTCCAGGCCGTCGCGGGGCAAAAGGGCGGGCTCGGCTACTTCGGTTACACGTACTTCGAGGAGAATCAGGACAAGCTGAAGGCTCTCGAAGTCGACGGCGGTGACGGGTGCGTCGCCCCGAGTGCCGACACGGCCAAGGACGGCACGTATGTGCCCCTCTCTCGCCCGCTGTTCGTCTACGCGAAGAACGAGGCGCTCAAGCGGCCGGAGGTGCAGGGCTTCCTTCGTTACTACTTCGACAACATCACGCAGATCGCCGATGAGGCGCAGTTCATCCCGCTTCCCGACGAGGAGTCACAGAAGCTCGCAGATGACCTCGAGACCGCGATCGGCGCGGCCTAGCAGGTGGCAACGCGCGACGCCACGCTCACGCCCAGGCTTCGGGCTGAGCGAAGGCACTGGGGCGAGGACGTCATCAAGGGCGTCCTCGCTCTTTGCGCGCTCGTCTCGGTGGCGACGACCGTCGGCATCGTGGCGGCGCTGCTCCAGCCGTCGATCGAATTCTTCCGCGAGGTCAGCATTGTCGACTACTTCACCGGCACGGACTGGTCGCCGCTCTTCACCCCCTCCTCGTTCGGCGTCCTCCCCCTCATTGTCGGCACCCTGTCGGTCACGTTCTGGGCCTGCATGGTCTGCATGCCCTTCGGGCTCGGGGCGGCGATTTACCTGAGCGAGTACGCCCATCCGCGTGTCCGCCGGGTCCTGAAGCCGGCGCTCGAGGTCTTGGCCGGAATCCCGACGGTCGTCTTCGGCTTCTTCGCCCTCACCTTCTTTACTCCGTTCCTCCAGGATCTCGGGGTCGGGGTCAACATCTTCAATGGCCTGAGCGCAGGGCTCGTGATGGGCGTAATGCTGGTCCCGACGGTTGCCTCCATCTCGGAGGACGCGATGGCAGCCGTCCCCCAGGACCTGCGTGACGGCGCCTACGCGCTCGGGTCGAGCCGGCTCCAGGTATCGACCCGGATCGTGGTCCCGGCGGCGATCTCGGGCATCGTCGCGAGCTATGTGCTGGCGATCTCGCGCGCGATCGGCGAGACGATGATCGTGCTGATCGCCGCCGGCACAATCGCCCATCTCACCTTCGATCCGCGCGAGTCGGTCGAGACGATGACGGCCTTCATCGGAGCGACCGGGATCGGCGACGTCCCGACCGGCTCGATCGAGTACAAGACGATCTTCGTGGTCGGGCTGACCCTCTTCACGTTCACGCTCGTCATGAACGTGATCGCGATCAGGCTCGTCCGCCGCTTCCGGGAGGTCTACGAGTGAGCGCCACCCCGGTGAACCTGCGGTCGAGCGATCGCGGCGCCCGCGCGCGCGGAGGCCTCTTCCAGGCCCTGCTCATCTTCTCGGTCACGATCGGGTTTGTCCTCCTGGCCGTGCTGCTTGTCGACGTGCTTCGGAAAGGCCTTCCCTACGTGGACGGCGTCCTTCTGACCGAGCCGCCCTCCTCCCTCCCGGACCGCGCGGGCGCCCGGCCGGCCATCCTCGGGACGATCTACATGATGGGCCTGGTGCTCCTCATGACCGTCCCGCTCGGCGTCGGCACAGCCCTCTACCTGGAGGAGTACGCCGACCGCGAGCGCTGGTACAACCGCCTGCTCGAAATCAACATCCAGAACCTCGCGGCGGTGCCGTCGATCGTGTACGGCATCCTCGGGCTCGCCTTCCTCGTCCGGGGGCTCGGCTTGGGGCGCGTCCTCCTCGCGGCAGCGATGATCCTGACCCTCCTCGTCCTGCCGATCGTGATCGTGACGAGCCGGGAGGCGATTCGGGCCGTGCCCGACTCGATCCGGCAGGGCGCCTACGCACTCGGCGCGACTAAGTGGC